>JAABUN010007782.1_pt1 | contig 11322 bp, 13 predicted proteins | sample 5559311 | NCBI WGS metagenome assembly JAABUN01 (sample SAMN10711877, study PRJNA513370) | rock metagenome | isolation source: Antarctica rocks | place: Antarctica: Victoria Land, Siegfried Peak sud | reverse complement strand
TGCGTCAACGTATTGCTCGGTTGGTCAGAAAGACGCTTTCGTTTTCAAAGAAATTAGAGCATCATATTGGCGCTATTTGGCTTTTTATCCACCATTACAATAAATCCTTACTTCTTTAGCACTACCTGGAAGCTTTGGAGGGCGATCGCGAAGGGCAACACAGTATTCGGATTAATGACCAATACCGCATCTGTTTTATTTGGACAAAAAATGGTGCGATAGAGGTTGAAATTGTTGATTATCACTAGAAACGTTTACTTACAGGAAATTGTGATAGTTCGTATTCCCACTCATAGAGTTCCGACACATCCCGGGGAAATGTTGAAGGCAGAGTTTTTAGAGCCTATAGAAATAACACAGGTTACTCTTGCTCAAAAAATTGGATTGCCTTATCAGCGAATTAATGAAATTATCAACGGTCGGAGAGGAATTTCGGCTGGGACTGCACTGCGCTTGGCTAAATTCTTTGAAATGTCACCGGATTTTTGGTTAAATCTTCAATTGCGATGGGACTTATACCAGGCTCAAAAGAGAGAAGCGGACGTGTTAGAGAAAATTAAACCGCTAACTAAAAGTGAAGTACAAGGTAATCGCTCTTGAATATTAAGCGTCAAGCTAGGTTGTTAATAAAATAGCTGTAGCCCATAGTTCTTCTTCAATGTGAACCGAAAAAAAATCTACTTGGCTAACCCCTACGGTTTCTCCCAACAACAGAAGACCTTATTGCCTCCGATTGTTCAAGCTTTGGAAGATTTAGGTGCAGAAGTCTGGGAGCCGTTTGAACGGAACAATCAAATTGATATCTCTCAAGCTGGTTGGGCTTACCGCGTAGCTCAAGCAGATATGAATGACGTAATTAATTGTGATGGCATCTTTGCGATTGTCAATGGCACACCACCCGATGAAGGCGTAATGATTGAATTGGGCATAGCGATCGCTTGTAACAAAGCAATTTTCTTATTCAGAGATGATTTCCGTCGCTGTACTGATAGCGAACATTATCCTCTCAACTTGATGCTCTTTTGTGGGTTGCCAAAAGTAGGTTGGGAAGACTATTATTACACCTCTTTAGAAAATATCAAATCTCAAAAAAAAGCCTTGTATACCTGGTTGACCAATAACTAAATACTACTCAATGTGCCGAGAATTTTGAGATTCAATATCTAACGCTTAGGTCGCCACTGTAACTGCTCCTGCAAACGTAAGAAAAAGTGACGCGCTATTTTTACCGCTTTTTGATATTCAGCCTCATCTGTGTGTTCCGACCAGCCTCTCTTGGTTTGCTCTTTGACAAACCCGAACACCGCCGCGTGAATCAGGGCAGAATTATTAGCAAAATTAGGCTCATGACCTTTCTCATGCACTCTTTGGATTGCTTCAGCAAGTAAAGCAACGGGATTTTGAATTAAAGAACGTCCCGAAACACCATCTTTGACCAAGTTACGCTGTCTAAATACATCGTTTACTAAACCACGAACGATCGCTCCGTAACGTGCTTGCATATCTAGTTTGGCTTTGTCAGGACGAGCAATGCGATCGCAATGAGGAATATCAACTTCGGAACTTGCAATTTCTGCTTCCAATCCTTTGAGAAACAAGTCATAGGCAGCAGGTGGTAAAGTATCTCTAAGCTTGACGACCCCACAACTATTTCTCCTGACTCGTCCAGGCTCATTTCGTGCTGCTGCAATACAATTTGCTTTTTGTAATCGAGATATGAAACTAACTTTTGATCGATCAGAATTTGCCAATCTAAGCCGACGTGCTGAAGGAAATTAGCATCCGGTATTTCGTTCTGAACGCGGCTACTGAGCTTAACTTCTACACCACTTGGGATATCGTTCCAAGCCGGGGTAATCTGTACATTTTTGTGATCAAGTACCGCCTCAACTTTTACTTGGTAGGTTCTAGCACTTCTAATTTCATGCAACGAGGAAGCGATCACATCTACTTGAGAAGCCCAAGGCAGTGATGGTGTTGATTTAAGTTCACCGTTGGGCAGTGGGCGATCTATTTTAGTTTCTGTTGCTCTTTCACCATTACCTTTGTAGATGCCATTTTCGGGTTCTGTTGACAAACTATTTGTAGAGCGCAGTTCATCGACTAGGGAAAACTTGGGGGGTGATGATTCAGGGATTGCAACTGGTACGCGCAGTTCGAGTATGTCTCCTGGTTTGACTTTTAAGGTGTTTGATAGCGTTAATACCGTTTCTCCAGCTTCGTAAGCCGCCGTCAAAATTGGTCGAATAGGCTGCTCTGTTGGCGTACTTTTAACTACATCCGCCGCCTTACCAGTCAAGAACTTTTCAAATAGTTCCCGTAGTTCTAAAGCGCTGTGGGTCACAACGACTGCCCAGTTTGGATGATTGAGTTCGGGGTATTTTGATGGGGTTTGTTCTGGTACTTTTCGCAGCGCTCTCCCCCATTCCTGTTCGGCTGGGGACATGGACTTGAAAACGCACAAACAGCAAGAAACAGAAATCCACTTATGGTCAAAGCCAACGCCGAGCATTCCGCAATGAACTATTACCCAATAGCCTTCGTTATAGAATTGTTCTAATAAAGCACTAGCTCGACCCGCCAAGTCATATTGCTCATGTTCGGAGTGAATTGCTAATACTTTCCCCTCAAGCATTGGAAAATTATCAATCAATAACTTGGTTACGCGGTGGACATGGGGAATATTTAGCGCCCGAACCAACATGGCATGAGGTTGACTTGTTTTAGAGCGCTTAGAAAGTAATACTTGCACTGCCATTTCTAAGACAGGTAGCGAGAAAGAATCCGCAAATAAAATTTGGCGAAACCAATTTCTTTGAGTCTGGGCTTTAAAAACGAATTGCTCAAGGTTGTACTCAACTTCTTGCCCATCTTCCTCAATTAGAAAAGCAGTGCTAGTTGCTTCCTTATAAATAAGCTTTTTAATTGGAGAGGGGGAAAGTCGCCAAGCGTCTTGAAGCGTAAATTCATAATCGGCGATTGGTGAGTAGTGGAGTACCTTTCGCCCTAGTTCGTCAAGTTCTTCTACTTCTTCGTAGCGCACATTCGGGAATGGTTGACTGTCAGAGCGGAATTTTGACCCAGTGAAGTAACATAGCAGCGACTCGGAAAAATAGTTAGAAATTGTCCGGTAGGAATTGGCAGCGCTAAAGTGTGCTTCATCAATTATTAATGCGTCCACCTGCAACGGTTCAATATCGCCTCGCCCAACTAAGTTAAAAACAAACTGACGATTGCCCACGAGCATATCAGCCCCCTGCATTGCGAAGGCATAGCTATTGAAGTCCGTTGCATCCAATTCCACAATTCTAGGTGGTGGCACACCTGGTAATAGCACTTCTAGAGAGTAGAGCAACCATTCTTGGTAAATTGGTCGGTGCTTTGAGTCTGTGGGAAAATCTTTGAGAAACTGCGCGCGGAGGGTACAGTTGTCTGACAAAAATAAAGCTTGTTTCCCAGACATCCAAGGGGCAAGGATATAAGGTGTAATTGATTGAACCAAAGTTTTGCCTGTACCTACCCCACTTAAAATCAATGCTGCTTGCCGATAACTACCATCTAACTCGCCTCTACACGCTTTTTGATAAATGGCTAATAATGCTTCTACTTGGTGAGGATAAAGTTTTGTCTGCCCTGAAGTTATCCGCGCCAGCACCAAGTCGTGGTAGTTAAGGAAGTAGTTGTCGTTCATGGCTACTGAGTTTTGTCCGATTTGCAACGATTGCAGTTTCTACACAGGGCTTGAGCATTCCAGGCTTCCGTTGCGCCGCCTTTTGAATAAGCTTTTTTATGGTCTGCTTCACTGGTTGTAGCGTCAAGGGTTGTGCCGCAGTTGTGGCACTTATAATTGGCTTGGCGGAGAATCAATAATTTTTGATTTTTCGTAAAATTCCTCTGCATTTCTCGTTCTTCTCTTAAAAATTACTCCATAGTTACATTAAAGCCTAGCTTCTATCTCAAGTTTTTTTAATTTGACTCGTACTTATTAAATATTAGTGCTTACAAAAATCCTATACAAATATTTTGCCCTAATACAATTCCTTAGTAGAACAATTAAAATTGTAATATTTATCTGAAAATAAAACACAATTAAATTAGTCAAATGACGAACGTACCCCAGTAACGTAAACCCAGCCTCCATATGGGTTAGCTTCGTCCGTCGAACCTGGATGTTTCTGTAGGTATTTAGCTAAACTTGCTCCTTTATAACCGCGTTCTGCTTCTTCTTGCTCCCCCTTATTGTTGGCTGAGTTATAAGCTTTTTTAAAATTAATCATCGCACTATCCCAGTCACCTTTTTCAGCAGCAAGATCCATACCTGTGGACATATACTTTATATAAGTTGAATTACTACCGTATTGACTCACGTGCAAATGTTGTGGAGTACAAGTATCGTACTCTATTTTGGCAGGTAGTTTTGTGAATGGGCTTTGACAAGGTTGCCCCTCGTTCTGATACTGTTGAGCTAATACACCAGTATTTATTGATAGTAAAAAACTAATTGAGATGAAAATAGTACTAATCCTTTTCATTTTTTTAACTAAGCCTTAAATCAACAAAGTGAACATCTAAATTAAATTTAATTTTTTTTCTAATTTTTGCCATTGAGAAAAATACGTAAACAAGTTTAAAGACTTGAATAATAAAAATTGAATACTAGAGAGTATTTGTTAAGAAGTAGTAAAGAACACTACTACTGGATCTAAACAAACTAGCAATGCTCTAGATACGTATTCCCTAGTCTGTTTTGTTTGCGGCTATCCCTTCGGCTAGAGGTATCCCTAAAATTACTGAGATGCCAAGCTTTCATCAGGTTCGCTCAGGGCAAACTTGAGATAAGTGCCGCAAAAATATCGAATTTCAAAATCGCAAAAATTAGCCAAAAAGAGGAAAATAGAGGATTTTAAAGCTCAGAAAGGGTTGCAGATTCTCTAGTTTCCGCCTAATTACCGTATCCTCACCTTGCACAGAATCATATTTTCAAAACATTATTTAACTCTTTACAAATGCTTTGTAACCTCTTTATGTAATTACGCAATAATTACTCTAAATGTTGTTACAATTAGCTTGACCGCACCAGAAACAATCAATCAGCATAAACGTAACAAATATAAGTTAAAGTCATATAAAGAGATGGCGCTCAACGCGATCAATTAATCTGTTATAGAAGACAGTTGTCAAAGTGATAGCAGTACATAAGGTGAGTGTCGAGCCTATAATTTGACACAAATGTAAGTAATATCTATTTAGCAGAATCGTTGTTTGTAAATAGCTACGCTGCTATTACTAACTTTTAACTTCACTGAGCGCCTATAGATAAGTTTTAAATATTAGCGATTTATAATTCTCATACTTTTCTCATCAGACGTTTATAAGCTTGAGCGCTGTTCTTTTTCCAAGAAAAATACTCCTGTTAATTACTGTGTAGCAAATACAAAACTTTCCTGAGTCAATAGGCTGATAGCCATAATAACCAGACAAATGCTTTGCATCAGCCGGATGTGCGTTTCGTTGCAACTGCTCTAGTTGTAAATCTTGCAGGAAGTCGTCAGCATCTTTAGAAAGATTAAGCCTCATGACTTAATTCCTTTTTCAGCAAAAAACCTGTTTGTTTCTTCAACACTGATAAATCCACGTCTTTTGGTCTGCTCGATGAAATCATCTACGATCTCATTTCCAGGCGAGACAAGGAAGTATTCAAAAGTGCCTTTTTCCATCTCGTCCAATATAGCAAACGCCTCGTGAAGAACAGCAAATAGCAAGTCTCGTTGATTTTCATCGTCCTTGCTCATGCGCTGATAACGTAATGCAGTATTTGCAAGACGACCGAAGAACTCAAGCTCTGATGTACTGTCGTACAATCCTAAAAAAATGTCCTGAAGTTGGCAGAAAAGCCAACTTAATTCCTTTGCGTCGGCAGTAACAACGTGTCTTAGCTGGGAATAAGAGCTACTGCTTGCTCTGTTGACTTGACGAGAAGTTATAACAATATTAGCGCCGCCCCACTCTTTATCGGTTGGAACTGGCGTTAGTAATAGTCTTTGAAACAGATAGTTAAGTGCTTCTCTCTTTTGTGTAAAATTACTATCCATGTTCAACCCAAACTGTTATTTTGTAAACTCTGCACGATTGTTAAAATTTCCATCCTAAGGGTTTCTAGGTTTCTCCCAACCGTTCGTGCAAGTTGGCGACAGAATCATTAGAAGTTATATCGATGTTTTCTTCTACTCGGACTCCTAGCGCCTTCAACTCCTTAAGCGCTTCAGGGCAAACGGCGATCACGGTATCTCCTCTTGCCTGAAGTTGGCGACAGTATTCGTAGCCGATGCCACGATTTGCTCCTGTAACTAGATAGGTTGCCATAGAACGCGCTACTGCCTGGTTGATTCTTGTCCACAATAGCGCGATGCTGAATGCGGTTTGCTGGCGCTTGCATATTCGCCTGTCAAAAACGTGAAAACTTACTGTACATTTGTTGCACAAACCTTTAATATGTTGCACAAACCTTTAATAAACTTTTGCCGTAACTTATCGTCTGACAAAAGCTATCCGGCGTTGCAAATAGCTACAGCAAGATATGTCCACAGCCTACGTGGAATAAGGAGTCGGTAGAAACACATTTTTTGGGAGTGCTGCATGGCAGCCGCGCCGGATGTCTACCACCTGGGTAACGCTGAAGTCCACAGCCACCGAAATCAATGAGTAAGCTTCATCTGCGCTCATGTTCCGCTTGCTTTGCAGAAATGCTAACATCTGGTCAGCCGATTGACGCATGGCTTTGTTGAGGTCTTCGTTGAAACCATGCGTAATCCAGTGCGTTTCCGTTTCCATAATGGGATTATCGATTTTAAAATCTTTAATGACAAATATCTGTAAATAGGCATTCATCGACGCTTCAATCGCCGTTCCTGACAACTCAGCGTCGCCCTGTGCCATGTGTGTATCTCCGACATAGAAATTAGCTCCTCGATTAAAGACCGGGTAGTACATAGTTGCCCCGGCTCCGTTGCGCCAGTTGTCAATATTGCCACCAAAGGAACCTGGGGGAATGCTGTTGATGCGTCCGCTCTCTTGAGGCGCGACTCCCATTACCCCAAAGTGAGGACGCAGAGGAATAGCCACTTTAGTTTTGATCGCTTGCCGAGCCTTAGCATCTGGAGCCGTAATAAATCCTGGCGTATCGTAGGTGGGTCTTCCTTTAAAGTCATAGGCAAAGGCAGGTTCAGCTAGATTGGCTTCTGCATCAATTTTGTAGATGGTAATGCGCTCTTTCTTAAAGCTGTCATAGAGGTAGCCCCAATGGGCAGCGATGTTGCTGCCGTAGCCGAGGCGGGGCTGGGTTTTGAGTACCCGCACCATCAGGGTATCTCCGACTTCTGCCCCGCGAACAGCAATGGGACCCGTCGTGATATGGACTCCTGGTCCGCGATCAGTAACTTTTTTGTAGACTTCCCTGATTCCTTCATCCATCAGCAGATCCGGCGCGTCCCCGGCATGGTGTGTCAAAGCCTCTACATAGACAATATCTCCTGAGTCGATCGTCAACACGGGCGGTAGGTCTTTATCGAAGAATCCCCAGAAACAAGTTTCCGGTGTAGCTTTGAGCGTGTGGATATTGCCTGCGTCTCGAATTGAGTCGGCAACTTGAAGTGTCTGGGCTTTAGCTGCTTGAGGATCTCGCCGAAAGCCAATCATGTTTGTTCCTAATGCAGTGGCAGCGCCTAATGAAGTTAGGAAAGCTCGGCGCGACTGCTTGGAGAGAAATTGAGAAAGGTGATAAGAGGGACGATCGGATTTTTCTAAGTCTGTGGCGGCAGGAGAAGAAGTCTTGACTTGGCAGTGAGGACAGGAATGGTGCGAATGACTTGGGCGATCCGGCTCTGGCATATTGTTGGATTAGCAAATGAATAGAGATTCACTGATTTAAGGGGGAACAGTTAATAAAAATTGTGTCTTAGATTACAATGAGGTTGTTTTGCGACTTCGCTTAACTCGTCCTCGTTACTTTAGCTACCGAGCCGCGTTAGTTGGGAACTGCTAGACAGTTTGCTGGAAAGTGCATTTTCTAGGAATGGCAAGGGTACTTTCCCCTTCGATCTGGGTAGTCTAAGACTATGGAAAAACGACGTTTTCATTTCAAGCGATTTGCGATCACCCAAGCAATACTGATCCCTATTGTCACGTTCCCGATGTGGTTTTTTAGGCTGTTCCCCCCAGCAACTGCCTACTGCGTAGACATCTGTAATAATAAAGTGGTTGAGCTTTATGACGGGGACTGCCACAAACCAGGACAGCTTACTTTCAAAGCGCGTTAGTTAAAATATTTTTTTCTATGCCCAAAACCCCTGATTGCGATCGCTGTTTCTATTACTCCCACAATCAATATCTGATTTGCGCGGTTCATCCTGACGGACAAACTAGCCACAGCTGCCCTGATTTTCAAGAAAATCCAGAAGCAAAAAATGGAAAATTTGTAGATTTCTTTAATTTGCAGCAAAGGGTGGAGGATTCAGACAACCATGAGCCGTTCAGCAACCCTTTTAGCCTAAACTCTGATGAAGAGCAGTGGGAGCCAGAAGGGGCTAGTTACTACGATGGCGAATTAATTCTGCAACCTAAGCAGCGAAGGACAAGAGAGGAGCAGTTATGGCTGTTAGACAATCACCCACTATTTACTGGGAAATGCCCGTCCTGTAGCGCTATTTTCAACCGAGACTATCAAGCACGGGTTCATTGGGATTGCGATTGCGGTTGGATTGACGACTCAATTTGAGTCTATGCGATCACAAGTTAGAGCAATACTATTTGCGATACACAATTACTTACAGCAAATGTTATTTCTTAGCTTTTAAATCGACTGTTCCATTTTAATATTGCTTCATCCTCTGTTCTGGCGGCAGGACCTTGTGCGCCACAATCGCAATAAACTGTCAGTCCATCACCATCCTCGGTGTCTTCAAACTGTGATTCAATGATTTCTAATTCTGTGTCACCGCAAAATGGGCAAGGCAAGAAATAGTCATTATCTTTTATTTTTTCGCTGTTCACATTATTAGATAATTCAAGCTGACTAAGCAAGTATACATTACTGTGTTTTAATCTTACGAACCACATAATGCGTTAAATAATCTGCGCTAGATCCGGCGTTTAAGTAGCAAGTGGGACAAAAACCACGCTAAGGACTTTTAGCCAAGTTAAGTTAACGAAATTAGTGGGGTTTCAACCTTCGAGATCCTATTGACATTTTTAGACCGCTTGTATGATTAGTAATTATGTACTTAGTAAAACCCCTGCTATGAAAACAGTTTCAGGCTTAACGTTGTTTTCTTCTCCATTGCTGATACTGTTGGCGAAGTAGTTTGAAAGCACTGAAAGCCTCATTATTCCGTAGTCAATATCAACTAAGCATTAAGAGTTGCATGACTTCGCCAACAGTATCCATTGCTACTCAAACCCCTACAAGAAATAACTTGTAGTCTCAATCAAAGAACTACCCTTCTTGAGAACCGCATTGATACCTTTGAATTATCGATACAACAGCATTTAGACAGTCTACAGCAGCTAACAATTGGTTACATCAAGGCAGATGATTTTGAGCGCTTGAGGGCAAAACTGTATCAAGAACTAACAGAGGGTAGTGATACGGAAGTAGTGGTGAGGCTTAAGCCCTTGCCAGTTCTGCATTGTAGCCATGGATGAAGTACCAGATTGCCCCAATATGATTGTTCAGCTTTTTGGAGAATGATAGGCTTTCTCTTACTAGTCGAGAGACTCGCTGTCTGAAGGTATTATTTAAGCGTTCGATATGATTAGTTAGACCCGTTTCTTTGCCAACAGCTCGATGACGCTTGGGAGGAATAACTGTTTTGTAAGCCTGCCAAAAATCCGTATAAACGACGGCACATTGCTGATAAACTTCTGGTAAATCAGCCCGTAAACTATGGGCTGATTTTCGAGTTCGTTCTCCCACAAAGCAACCGACGATTTTTCGAGAATTGCGCTCAATCGCTAGCCAGATATAAACCAATACAGTTCAGTTAAGGCTGAAAGTGTGATTAACAATGCGAAACTGAAGAGCTTCGACTCGTTGTCCAGTCCCGCGATGTTTTGGCTGCTTGGAACGAAACTTTGATACAGGTTTTTTCACAACCCTAGGATTATTTCGGTGAACCCGTTCGGGTAACAATGTGTCCAGAATCTCTACAATTAACCAATCAAAAAAAGGGGAAATTCTTCGCTTTTTAGGCGTTGAAATTTAGGTACAGCACGACGGATAACTCGTAATGTCCCAGTGAAACTCAGGCGTAATGGTGAAACTTCAGCAAGAGTTGCAGCTTGAAACATCAATACTCTAACTGCCCAGTGTCCCAGTAACCAACCATATACCTCTTGCACCACTTCCCGTGGTTTTTGGGAGCGAACAGGGGTTTTTCGACCCGAAAGGTGTATTTTCAACTCATCAATCGTATTTTCGACTTCCCAACGCTGATGATATTCTCTGGCTAACACTTCTGCTAGGAATTTTGCAATATCTAACAGGCTCGTAATCAAACGATATGTCAGTTGTTCTTCTGGTTTTTCTGGATGCTCAATAGTGTACTCAATAACTCTGAGCGGTATTGGCTTTAATCCTTTTTTGCGTAGCTTTCCTGATGGATAAATCCACGACAGATACGAGTTATCTTCCAGAGGCAGTTCCGCAAGGAATTTAACATTGGCTGGTATTCTGCCCAGATAATCGCACCCCTGATCAACTGTGGATTGTACCATTGCATAGGAATGCAAGCCCCTGTCCCACATCAACAACATTCCTGATGTGACCGAACGTAATAATCTTAATGCTCGTACTCGCTCTCCGATACGGTATGGACACATCAATGCATCAAATATTAAGTGTGTTCCTGCTTCTACTAATATGACTAATCTGACTTTGGGGAATGCGGCTTGTGTCCCAGGACGGCTGCTCGGACGACCAAAAACTCTTGCATTTTCATCGCTGTCTGGGACATCAAAACAATTACCATCAATGACTACAATCCGTAGCCCATTTAAAAACGCCTCCAACGTTTCGGTTGTCGCTATCGGACGCACCAGCTGATGAAATAATTGACTCATTACTCGTGCTCCCAATCTTTGTCGAGCCTGAGTAATTGCTGATTTACAAGGAGGTAGTGCTAAAGAAGTAAGGATTTATTGTAAGCTGATAGACATTTAACTTGTAAGAACCTTATTTCCTTTATTACGGAGCTTTCTATTCCAATTAATTACTAACTCACCATCATTTAATAACCTGTGTAGCAGCTCTTTAAGTTGAGTTACAGA
>JAABUN010007781.1_pt1 | contig 11324 bp, 12 predicted proteins | sample 5559311 | NCBI WGS metagenome assembly JAABUN01 (sample SAMN10711877, study PRJNA513370) | rock metagenome | isolation source: Antarctica rocks | place: Antarctica: Victoria Land, Siegfried Peak sud | reverse complement strand
CCTGTCCGGCCGGATCAAGGACATCATCGTGCTGCCCAACGGCTTCAACGTGTACCCCGAGGACATCGAGAACGCCCTGCGCGTCGCCGGTGTCCGTGAGGCGGTCGTGGTCGAGACCGAGCCCGGACGGGTCGAAGCCGTCGTCCTCACGCCGACGGACGAGGATCCGGCGGCATTCCGGGCTCGGATCGCGTCGGCGGTCAAGACGGCCAACGCCTCGCTTGGCCCGAACCAGCGGATCGCCGGCTGGCGTGCCTGGCCCGGCGAGGACTTCCCGCGCACGCACACGCTCAAGGTCAAGCGCGATCCGGTCCGCCGCTGGGCAGCCAGCGATGCGCCACTCCCCGTGGTCGGCGGCTCGGAACAGTAGGTCGGCCGGCGGCCTCAGCTCGGGACGTCGACCGCGCTACCCAGGGTCTCGAGCGCGGCCTGGATATCCGGCGCTGCCGGGTCCCTGGCGCCCTCTGGATCCCAGCTGTAGGTGACCACGGTGCTGCCCAGCAGCCGGATGACGTGGCGAGACCCAAGGGAAGACTGGACCCGCGCCGGGCCCGTCGCGAGGTAGACCGCCTGGGCGGAGGCCCCTTCGGTCGCCGCCCCGGGATCGGCGAACTCGTAGACGACGATGAATCCCTGGCCGGGATCAGCTGGCAGCACGACCTGGAAGACGGCCCGCGGGACGACGGCCATGACCGGGCTCTCCGGCGGACGAAACGGTGCCTGCGTGTCGGTCAGGACGAGGTTTCGCGTGCCCAGCACGCGCACGAGTTCGGCACGCGTCGGTTCGATCGCCGGGCTCACGGTGCGATTCGGTCCGATCGAGGAGAGCGGGAAGGTCGCGGCCGGTCCCTGGTCACCAGACCTGACGGGGCGGTCCGCGTTTCCGGCGCATCCGGCCACTGCGGCGGCGAGGGCGATGGCCGCAAGGGCAGGGACCACGGCGGCGGTCCGTCGGGGCGTTCCGCGCGGGCGAGTCGAAGTCCTTCCGCTCATCCGGGCGGCCAGCTGAGGCGGCGCCCGCCGATCAGATGCACGTGCAGATGATCGACCGACTGACCGCCCCAGGCGCCCACGTTCGAGACAAGTCGATAGCCCGCGTCAGCGATGCCTTCGCTCCGAGCCAGCGTGGCGGCGACCGCGAACAATCGACCGAGGAGCGGTCCATCGTCCTCGCTCAGGTCGAGCGCCGAGGCGATATGACGGCGTGGGATCAGGAGCAGGTGGGTCGGCGCAGCCGGTGCGATGTCGCGGATCGCGATGAGGTCGTCGTCCTCATGGAGCATGGCGGAAGGGATCGTGCCGGCGGCGAGCCGGCAGAACAGGCAATCGGTCGTGGGGGGCTCGTCGGTCGTGGGCGGCTGGTCGGTCATGTCACTCACCAGATCGCCGGCTTCGTGCTCATCAGGAACCCGATCGTCCCGACCAGCCCAGCCATGAGATACGACACGTACCGCTGGCGTCGTGCCCGATCCTTCCACGTCCGATCATCCGGCGCCGCCCGGATCCCGATGAGCCGGCGGAGGTTGGGCCGCTGGATGAAGAACGCGATGGCGAGGTTGGCGAAGTAGATCGCGAGCGCGACCAGGAGCCACGGCTGTTGCAGCATCGTAGGCCCGAGGATGGCGATGAGCCCGAGGCCGGTCAGCGCCAGGCCCGCCCCGATGATGACCGTCCCGTGGGTCTGTGCCACGAGGAGGGTGCGCACCACCGGGCTATCGGAGTCGACCGTCGCCCGCCGCGCGCGCAGCGTGAACGGAAGCAGGATCGACGGGAGGAACAGGCTGATAGCCAGCACGATGTGGCTGACCAGCAGGACCGGGAACAGGTTCAGGTACATCGCTTTTCGATTGTAGGCGCCACCTTCGCCGCACCGTCGAGGTACCCGCACTCATGGTCGCGGAGTGAGGCTTCGAGCGCGACCCACTCCCCTTCCGCCGCCCGATCGGTGACCATCAACCCGGCCGCCTCGAACGCCTCCCGGACCTCCGCCTCGCGGTCGATGAAGATGCCCGACGCCAGCAGCGTCCCGCCAGGCTGAAGTTCGGCGGCCAGGGCCGGGGCCAGCGGCACGAGCACGCCAGCGATCAGGTTGGCCAGCACGACGTCCCACGCACCGTCGCCGCTCGGCAGGCTCGCGACCCGGGCGCGAACTCGCCGGACGAGTCGATTGCGACGAGCGTTCGCGACGGTCGACTCGATGGCGATCGGGTCCGTGTCGAGACCCAGGGCGCTCGCGGCACCGAGCTTGATCGCGGCGATGGCGAGGATCCCCGAGCCACAGCCCACGTCCAGCACGCGGGTCTGCGCGACGGCCCCGCGATCCGCCAGTCGCTCCAGCATCGCCAGGCACAGTCGCGTCGTCGGATGAAGCCCCGTCCCGAACGCCATCCCCGGGTCGAGCGCGAGGACGACGTCGTCGGGCGCGCGGCGGTGACGGCGCCAGGACGGCCGGATGACCAGCCGGCGACCAACCCGAAGGACCGGGAAGTGCGCCTTCCAGGCGGACGCCCAGTCCTCCTCGTGCACGATCCGCGTCCGCAACTCGCCGATGGGCCGCAGCCCAAAGGCCTGCAGGTGACCGAGCGCCACGCCGACCTGGGCCGCGGCCGTCTCCGCCGCGGCGGCGTCGCGTGCCGGCACATACGCCCGGACGGTCGCTGGCCGAGTCGGGTCCACGCGCGCCTCCAGGCCTTCCGCCACGAGCTCGAACGCGGGCTCGACCGTCGTTCCGCCACTGGCCACCCGGCCCAGGATCTCGCTGATCGTCTCGACGGCTTCGAGATCGGCCTCGACCGCCAGCTCGAGCCAGGCCCCGGTCACGACCCGGTCACGACCCGAGCGCGTCCCGGACCTTGTCGAAGAACCCGCTGGAGGCGTGGGTCGATTCGCCGCCCTCTGCGGCAAACGCCTCCAGCAGGTCGCGCTGCTTCTTGCTGAGCTTGGTCGGCACGACGACGTCGACCAGGACATGCAGGTCGCCGCGCGAACCGGCGCGGCGAAGATGTGGGACGCCCTTGCCGCGCAGGCGGATCTCCGTGTCCGGCTGCGTCCCGGGCTTGATCTCGACCTCGTCCTCGCCGTCGACGGTCGGCACCAGGATGGTCGTGCCGAGAGCGGCCTGGGCGATGGAGACCTGGGCCTGGAAATAGAGCTCGGTCCCGTCGCGCTTCAGGCTCGGGTGCTCCGTGACGTGGACCGCGACGTAGAGCGAGCCCGGCGGTCCGCCTCGCGGCCCCGCCTCGCCTTCGTTCGTCAGGCGGATCTGGTGGCCCTCTTCGATGCCCGCCGGGATGCTGACCTGGAGGGTGCGCTTCCGTTCTGTCCGGCCGTCCCCCTTGCACGTCTCGCACGGCGTCTCGATGATCCGGCCCTCGCCCTGGCAGCGTGGACAGGCACTGACATTGACCATCTGGCCGAGCATCGTCTGGCGGACATTGCGGACCTCGCCGCGGCCCTGGCACTGCGGGCACGTGACGGGCTCGGTCCCGGGCTTGGCGCCCGTGCCCGTGCAGGTCTCGCAGCGGTCGAGGACCCGGAACTCGATCTCCTTCGCCACGCCCTTGACCGCCTCCTCGAAGGTGATCCGCAGGTCGTAGCGCAGGTCCGCACCGGGCTGCGGCCGTCCCCGCCGGGCCGCGCCGTTGGCCGCGCCACCGAAGAACGCATCGAAGATGTCACCGAAGCCACCGAAGCCCTCGAACCCGGCGCCTGCCCCGCCCCCTGCCCCGTCCACGCCGGCCCGACCGAACGTGTCGTAGCGCTGGCGGCGCTCCGGGTCGGACAGGATCTGGTACGCCTCGCTCAACTCCTTGAATCGCGCAGGCGCCTCGGGATCCTTGTTGACGTCCGGGTGCCACTGCTGGGCAAGCTTGCGATAGGCGCGCTTGATCGCGGCGTCGTTCGCGCCCCGCTCCACGCCCAGGACTTCATACAGATCGCGTTCAGTGGTCGCCACGGAGACGAAGGATACGGGAGTGACCGCCGACCGGTTCGCCGAGCCCGGCCGAGTGGGTGGCGGTGGGTGCGTGCCGGCGGAGCGGCGTCCGCACCGCCGGCGAGCGGTGCATGCCAGCGGAGCGGCGGCCGCGCCCGGCGTGCGGTGCATGCCAGCGGAGCGGCGTCCGAGCTGTCGACCCGTGCCTGCCGGCTGACGGCGTCCGATCTGTCGACGGGTGGGTGCTCGTCCTACCGGTCTTCGATTCCGCCGGGACCGATGGAATCCGGGTTATCGAGCGACAACGACGTCCTCACGCCGCTCGAGTGCTTCCATTCGTGCGTGCGCCCGGCCGACCAAGCTTGCACCGGGCACGATCCGCGTCGTCCGGTCGCGCCATCCGTGGCGTTATCCGCCCCATAGCCCCGAATCCTTCGGTGGGAGCGGAATCTGCCGCCGCATGCCCGTAGGCCGCCGGCAGACGCTCGACACCGAACGCCCGAGCCGCCGCGGCGGGAACGCCGTGACGCTTCGCCGAGCCGCCGGCGCGATGCGCTCGACGCCGCCCTGCCCTGCCCGTCAGGCCCGGGCGATGTCCATCGCCTGCCCCACGACCGAGTCGAACATCGGCGCCGTCAGGCGGCCGGTGAACGTGTTCTGCTGCGAGGGGTGGTAGGAGCCGACGAGCACGTATGGCCCGATCTCGACTGCCGCCCCGTGCCCGAACCGCGGCCGACCGGCCATCACCCGATGCCCCGATCCGGCCAGCGTCCGCAGGCACGCATCCCACCCGAACGCCCCAAGGGCGAGCATCACCCGGACCCTCGTCAACAGCATCAGCTCCCGCGCCAGGAACGGTGCGCACGCATCCCGCTCCTCGATCGTCGGCTTGTTCAGCGGCGGGGCACACCGAACCGCGGCCGCGATGTACGTGTCCGTCAGGGTCAGGCCGTCGTCCGCGCGCCGCGACGAGGGTCGGTCGGCAAGCCCGGCTCGAAAGAGCGCGGCCCACAGGAAGTCCCCCGAAGCGTCACCGGTGAACACCCGACCCGTCCGATTGCCGCCGTGCGCGGCCGGCGCCAGGCCCACGATGAGGATCCGCCCATCCGGATCGCCGAACCCCGGAAGCGGCCGACCCCAGTACGGCTCATCGCGAAACCGAGCCACCTTCTCGCGGGCTACGAGTTCCCGCCACGCGACCAGCCGTGGACAGCGACGGCACGCGACGATCTCGGCGGTCAGCGCCGCCAGATCGGAGTGATCGGCCGCGACGGCCGCCCCGTCGGTCACTTGAGCAGGAGTTTGTCCAGCCGACGCGCCACGACCCACAGGCCGGCGAAGCCCATCACCAGCAGGTAGGCGACGTGGAACAGGAGGATCGGCGAAATGGCCTCGACGACCAGGGAACGGATGAGATCCACGCCCTGGTAGAGCGGCGTGAGCTGGACGATCACCCGGAGCGCCTCCGGGTAGGTCTCGATCGGGTAGAAGGTGGCGCTGAACAGGAACAGCGGCAGGACGACGAGCTGGATGAGATCGAAGTCCTGCCAGGTCTTCATGAACGACGTGGCGGCCATCCCGACCGCCCCGAACGCGAACCCGATCAGGAGTGCCGCCGGTACCGCCAGGATCACCCAGGGCGAGACGACCAGGCCCAGCACGACCATCACGACCATGAACCCGACGGCGTACAGCCCACCCCGGATGAGTGCCCAGCCGAGTTCGCCGACGGCCACGTCGCCCGCGGACAACGGCGTGGACAGGATGGCCTCGAACGTCTTGTTGTAGTTGAGCTTGAAGAAGAAGTTGAAGGTCGCCTCGGTGATCGCCCCGTTCATCGCCGAGCTCGCGAGCAGCGCCGGCGCGACGAACAACTGGTACGGGATCGCCTGGCCGCCGGGCCCCGTGATGTTGCCGATCAGTGCCCCCAGTCCGAACCCGATCGAGAGCAGGTAGAACAGCGGCTCGAAGAACCCGGACAGGATGATGATCCAGCCGTGCTTGTAGACGAACAGGTTGCGCTCGATCAAGCGCAGCGACCGGCGGCTGCCGAGCAGGCCGGTGGTCAATGGGAAGGCCGTCATCCGCGCAACAACGTCTTGCCCACGGTCCGGGACGCGAACCACAGCCCGACGGCGATGAACGCGAGCAGCACGACCAGGTGGATCAACGCAAGACCCGGTGCTCCGCCGACCGTGCCCAGCGACAGCGCGCGGGTCAGCGCCACGCCGTGGTACAGCGGCGTGACCCAGGCTAGGGGCTGGATCGCCGCCGGCAGCGACTCGACCGGGTAGAACGTGCCCGAGAACAGGAACAGCGGCGTGATCCCGAATCGGAACACGGCGTTGAACTTGTTCGGCGTCCGCTGCGTCGCGGCGAAGGCCATGATCGGTGCCGCGAAGGCGAGCCCGGTCAGCGCCGCGGCCGGGATCGCCAGCACGATGAGCGGCGATGCCGCCGCCCCGAACAGCACGATGATGACCGTGAAGACCGTCGCGACGAGCACCATCCGGGCCCCGATCCAGGCGAAGTTGCCGAGCACGATGTCGCGGCCGTCGATCGGCGTCGCGTGCATCGCGTGGAACGTCCGCGACCAGACCAGCCCGGACATGATCGGGAAGGCGGCCTCGAACGCAGCCGACTGCATGCACGTGGCGGCCAGCAGGCCCGGCGCCAGGAAGGCGAGATAGGACAGGCCCGCGAGTGCCGGACTGGTCGATCCGTCGACGTACGAACCCAGGCCCACGCCCATCGCCGCGAGGAACAGGACGGGCGTCAGGAACGAGCTGAAGATGCTGGCCCGGTACGACCGCCGGTACTGCATGAATCGATGCTCGAACACGCGCTCGATCCCCGAGCGCGGGTGCGTCAGCGCGGTCATCGCCGCCTCATTCGATGAGCGAGCGACCGGTCAGCCGCAGGAAGACGTCCTCCAGCGATGACCGACGGACGAGCACCTGCTCCGGCTGGAGCCCGCGCGCGTGCGCCGCGGCGACGGCCGCCTCGCCGTCGTCGGCGTAGAGCAGGACGCGGTCCGGCAGGCGCTCGATCCGCTCGGCCAGACCGTCCAGCTGGCCATCGAGCGTCTCCTGGACCCCCGGCGCGAAGCGCAACTCGGTCACTTCGCGGGTCGAATACTGCTCGATCAGCGAGCGGGGCGATCCTTCGGCCACGATCTTCGCCTTGTCCATCACGACCAGCCGGTCGCACAGCTGTTCCGCCTCGTCCATGTAATGGGTCGTCAGGACGAGGGTGACCCCACGCTGCTTCAGCCGATACAGCCGATCCCAGAGCAGGTGCCGGGCCTGCGGGTCCAGGCCGGTCGTCGGTTCGTCGAGAAGGAGCACGTCCGGCTCGTTGATCAGGCTCCGGGCGATCGTCAGGCGGCGCTTCATCCCGCCGGACAGTCGCTCGACCTGGTCGCCGGCACGCTCGCCGAGTTGGGCGAATTCGAGCAGTTCGTCTGCCCGTGTCGCGCACTCGGCGCGGCTCAAACCGAAGTAGCGGCCGTAGATCAGCAGGTTCTCGCGGACGGTCAGCTCGGTGTCCAGCGTGTCCTGCTGCGGCACGACGCCCAGGCGCGCCCGGATCTGCGGACCGTGGGCCTCCGGATCGAGGCCCAGGATCTGAAGCGTGCCGCCCGACAGCGGCGAGACGCAGCCGATCATCCGCATGGTCGAGGTCTTGCCCGCGCCGTTGGGCCCGAGGAAGCCGAACGACTCGCCCGGCGCGACGTCGAAGTCGATCGCGTCGACGGCGGTGAACTCGCCGAAGCGCTTGGTCAGGCCGCGGGCCTGGATGAGCGAAGGAGACGAAGCGGGCGCGCCAAGATCAGGCGCGATCGCCGTCGCGAGGGGGGTCGACATGGGCGCGCATCGTACATCCGTAGCGAGCGCGGCTGCGAATCACTGGACAGGCACTCGAAACTCGCTACACCTGAGTAGCACATGCGCTATGATAGGCGCGTTTCAGAACCACGCCAGGAGCCGAACATGGTCACCATGCCAGCACCCGTCGCCGAACTGCTCGAGGCAGCGCTCGTCGGGGAACTCACCGTCGTCGACGGCAAGGGTCGACCGGTCACCTATCCGCTCATCCCCCTGTGGGACGGTGAGCGGGTCTACCTGACCTCATCGACGCTATTCAGCCGCAAGCTCGAGCACATCCAGAAGAACCCAAAGGTGTCGCTCTCCATCACGGACCCGATCGCGGTCGGTGGGCGGACGGACCGGGCCACGATCCAGGGTGATGCCCGGATCATCGCGGACGATCCGCATGGCGGCTGGGAGCGGCTCCTCCCGATCTGGGAGGCCAAGGAGCCATCGATCGTCATGTTCCTCAAGGCCCGCGTGGCGCTGCCCCTCTTCTTCGAGCGGGCGCTCATCGAGATCACGCCACGCCGGGTCCTGTACTGGTCCGACGGCGTCCCGTCGACCGCGCCGGCGGCCTTCGACCTGGCCGTCATGAGCGGGGAGGCCGCGTGATGCGTTCGACACCGGAGATCGATGCCCAGACCGGCCTGACCAAGCTCGCCGGCTATGGCTTCCAGATCGTGTCCTGGGTGGACGAGGCCGGATACCCGGTCAGCGTCGCCGTGGAGGCCACGCTCGACGCCGCCGGCGGGACGGCGTCCTTCGTGACGCCGGCCGGCTTCACCGTCCCGACCGATCGCGATGTCTCGCTGACGGGTTCCCATATCCGGCCGCAGCCGGGGTACGGCTATGACGAGCGTCGGCACGTGACGGTCTGGGGCCGGGCGTCGGGCTCGGGCACCATCGCCTTCCAGGCCCGCGATGCGTGGGGCTGGGACGAGGCCGAGGTTCCCTTCTTCGAATACTCGGAGCGCTCGGCGCCGCAGTCGCGCAAGTATTTCGATGCACTGTCGGCCGAACGCGGCACGCCGGTCAAGCCGAAGCTATCGTTCGGGTTCCTGACCCTGCGCACGACTCGCCTCCCGTTCCTGACTGCGACGATCATCCCGGTGCTCATCGGCATCGCCATCGCCGCGACGCGTGGCTCGTTCGACCTCGTCACGGCCCTGCTGACCGTCGTCGGGGCCTCCTTCGTCCAGCTCGCGATCAACGTCAGCAACGACGTGTTCGACACCGCCCAGGGCGCCGATGACGCGAACGTCACCCCGACCCAGTTCAGCGGCGGCTCCCGGGTCATCCAGTACGGGCTCGTGTCGTTCCGCCAGATGGCTACCCTTGCCACCGGGTTCTTCATCGCGGCCGGTGTCGTCGGCCTGGTCCTGCTCGCGATCAGCGGGTCGACCGCGCTCCTCGTCATCGGGGTCGTGGGGTTCATCGTCGGTCTCGGTTACACGGCGCCGCCGCTGAAGTTCGTCTATCGCGGACTCGGGGAGATCGCGGTCGCGCTCGGCTTCGGTCCGCTCATGCTCCTCGGCGCGTACGTAGTGCAGACCCGTGGGGCACTTGCGTGGGAGCCGTTCGTCGCCTCGGTGCCGATCGCCCTGCTCGTCGCGCTCATCCTGTACGTCAACGAGATCCCGGACCGGCGCGGTGACGCCCGAGCCGGCAAGCGGACCCTGCCCGTGCGCTTCTCGCGCGAGTCGGTGATCAGCGGCTACAACGTCGCCGTGACCGCCGCCTTCGTGGCGCTCGTCGTCGGCGTCGTCATCGGCATCCTGCCGGTCCCGACGCTCCTGATGCTGCTCACGATCCCGATGGCCATCCAGGTCTCACGCGGCCTCAAGCCAAACTACGACAATCCGTACGGCCTGATGGCGATCATGGGCGTCAACGTCCAGCTCCACCTGCGGGCCGGGCTGCTGCTGCTCATCGGGTACGTCGTGGTCCTCATCGTGGGAGCGGTGGCACCCGGGCTGGATCTCTTCCTGGGCTGACGCCGGCGGCAGGCGCGCGGGCGTGGCGGCTCGGTCGCATTCCCGCGGCTCGGCGCCCCGCGGCTCGGCGCCCCGCGGCTCGGCGCCCCCGCGGCTCGGCGCCCGCGGCTCGGCGCCCCGCGGCTCGGCCCCGATGGCCAGTCCTGTCAGATATGACTCCCTGTCGTCTTGGTCCGGCTCGGAGGCCTCACAGGCCGCCATCGGCGGGCCGTCGTCATCAGATCACGCAGGGATTCCCGCCCCAACGCCCGCAAGAGGGCGCTCAACGGCATCAACTCGCGACCAACACGACGGCGGTTCGTACCTGTCAGCGACGGCAGCCGAGGCACCTGCGAGGCCAGCCGATCCGGACCCAAGTCCAAGGTCGGCTGACCGACTCAGAGGCCGGCCATGGTCGCGACCCATAGCCGCCCCGAGCGCGGGCGAGGGTGCCGCTCGGGCAGGCACCGGCAGCGCAGGATGGACGACCGACCGGGCCGCGGGCGCCGCTGCGCGCCTGAGACGCCCATCCGCGCCTGAGACGCCCAGCGCGAGTGGGAGGCCCGCGCGAACGGACACTCGGCCCGCGCGGCCCGCGCGGCCGCACGCCGAGCACGCCGAGCACGCCGAAGCCTAGACCTCCTTGAACTCGCCCTCGACCGGCTCCTCGGCCTGGCCCTCGGTCGACCCGGCGGCGTCATCGGCGGCACCCTGGTCGGCCCCTGCGCCGCCGTCGAAGCCACCGAAGCCCTCTCCACCGGCAGCATCGCCACCCGCCCCGTTGGTCGAACCGCCATCAGAGGCTGCCGCCGCCTGGTAGGCCGCGGTCGACACGCGCTGGAGCGTCTCGGCAAGCGAGCTCATGCCGGCCTTGATCGCCTCCCCGTCGGAGCCCTTGAGGGCCTCGCGCAGGGACGCCATCTGGTTCTCGGCCTCCAGCTTGTCCTCTGAGCTGACCTTGTCGCCCAGGTCCTTGAGCGTGCGCTCGGCCTGGAACGTGAGGGCCTCGGCCTGGTTGCGGGTCTCGACGTCCTCGCGCCGCGCCTTATCCTCCTCGGCATGCTCCTGCGCGTCGCGGACCATCTGGTCCACGGCACTCTTGTCCAGCATGGACGAGGCGGTGATCCGAACCTGCTGTTCCTTGCCGGTCGCCCGGTCTTTGGCCTTGACGTCGAGGATGCCGTTCGCGTCGATATCGAACGTTACCTCGATCTGCGGAACGCCCCGCGGCGCCGGCGGGATCCCGTCCAGGATGAACCGGCCCAAGGTCTTGTTGTCCGCCGCGAAATCGCGTTCGCCCTGCAGGACGTGGATCTCGACCTGCGACTGCGAATCGGACGCGGTCGAGAAGACCTGCGACTTCGACGTCGGGATGGTCGTGTTGCGCTCGATCAGCTTGGTCATGACGCCGCCCAGGGTCTCGATCCCGAGCGACAGCGGCGTCACGTCGAGCAGCAGGACGTCCTTGACGTCACCGGCCAGCACGCCGGCCTGGATCGCCGCACCGATGGCCACGACCTCGTCCGGATTGACGCCCTTGTGTGG
>JAABUN010007780.1_pt1 | contig 11324 bp, 13 predicted proteins | sample 5559311 | NCBI WGS metagenome assembly JAABUN01 (sample SAMN10711877, study PRJNA513370) | rock metagenome | isolation source: Antarctica rocks | place: Antarctica: Victoria Land, Siegfried Peak sud | reverse complement strand
GGTGTACAACACCAAACGATTACACTCGAGCCTCGGCTATCGTCCGCCCGCCGAGTTCGAGGCCGCACACGCGCTGGCCGGGAAAGGTTGACCTGCTCACTGGTCTGGTAAAAAGGGTTCACTCCAGGTTGCGGCACCTCCCGCTGCTGTGGCCGTCGGTGCGGCGCTGGTCGGCGTGGCGGTGGCGGTGGCCGTCGGAGCGGTCGTCGCGGTGGCGCCGGTGGTCGCAGTGGGGGGGACGGCGACAGCCTGAAGCTGCTCGGCGGCGGTGCTAGTGCGCGCGTAGCCCGCCGCGTAGATGGCGATCACCGCCGCCGAACTGAGGGCGACGAGGCCATTGGCGAAGGCTTTCTTTGGTTTGCGCAGCGGTGTCGCACCGGTCTTGCCGGGGGCGGGTCGTCCGCTGGTCGGCGTTGTCGGGGGGCTGCTCATGGGAGACTCCTCGGCCGTCGTGTGTCGTGCGGTGGGTCGCGGTAGCTCCGGCCATCAGTGGCCGTCACGCTTGTATTCCTGTGGATAGTGTAAGAGATGTTGATAAAGGGATGGGCTGGCGAGAATGAAGAATTGTTAAAGGTTTGCCGGGGTGGGAGGCGCGGGGGGCGGGTATGGCTGGCGGATAGTGGTGATTGACTCGTTTCTGCGGTTGGTAGCGCTTGTTGGGCGGGTCGCCGATTGAATCCCCCTGACCCGGCAGGGGACCATGGCCTACTCAAGTAGGCTAGGTTTGTCATCGGCGCGGTGGTTTTCGGACGCCAGCAAGTTCAGCAACGAAGTTAGTCCACTTCAGTGGACTTCGTGGCCGCAGGCCACCTAGCGCCGGCTTGTCCCCTGCCGCGTCAGGGGGATTCATCCGGCGACCCACGCTGGCGAACCCTGTCGCGATCCTCAATGCGTCGCCCCTGGGCTACCTACACGCTAACCGACCAATCCACTCCCACAACCTCCCCCTTGCCCTAACGCATTCTCCTCTCGCACACTTGTCATACTCCACCCCTGCGCGGTGAGTTCAGCCGCCCTCGCGGATCATGGGAGGCAGCGTGCTGGTACGCTTGGCGTGGCAGAGTTGTCTGCGTGTGCTTGTGACGCTGCGCTGGCGCGGTGCGAAAGGATAGACGAGGCGATGGGCGATCTGGGGCATGAGCTGTGGTTCGGGGTGTTCCTGACGCCCGATGCGGCGCAAGCCGACGCGGTCATCGGGCTGGCGCAGTTGGCCGATGAATTGGGGCTGGATCTCCTCGGGGTGCAGGATCACCCCTATCAGCCGCGCTTCCTCGATACCTGGACCCTCCTCTCGGCCCTCGCGGGGCAGACGACGCGGATCCGGCTGGTGCCGGATGTGCTCAATCTGGCGCTGCGCCCGCCCGCCGTCCTGGCGCGGGCCGCCGCGAGCCTGGATATCCTGAGCGGCGGGCGGGTCGAACTCGGCCTCGGCGCGGGCGCGTTCCCCGATGGCGTCGCGGCGATGGGCGGGCCGCGACGGAGCCCGCAGCAGGCGGTCGATGCGCTCGGTGAGGCGATCGCGGTCCTGCGGGCGCTGTGGACGCCGGGCGACGCAGCGACCTTCGCGGGCGACTATTACCAGCTTGCGGGGGCGCAGCCGGGGCCGTTGCCGCCGCACCCGATCGGGATCTGGCTGGGGTCGTACAAGCCCCGGATGTTGCGCCTGACCGGGAAGCTCGCCGATGGCTGGATCCCGTCGTCGGCCTACGCCTCGCCGCAGGAGATCGCGGTGATGACCGGGATCCTCGATGCCGCCGCGACCGCTGCGGGGCGCGATCCGGCGACGATCCGGCGCGTCTACAATGTCGCCGGGCAGTTTGCGGCGATGGAGCGCGGCTTTTTGCAGGGGCCGCCCCGCCTCTGGGTCGAGCAACTGACCGAACTGGCGCTGACGACCGGGATGAGCGCTTTTCTGCTCGCCCCCGGTCAGGATGTCGAGGGCGACTTGCAACGGTTCGCCGAGGAGGTCGCGCCGGGGGTGCGCGAGGCGGTCGCCCAGGCGCGGCGTGCGGGGGTGACGACACCGGCCACGGAGCGGATCGCGGCACCGACCGCCAGTGCGGTGCCCACCGAGCCGATGGTCGCGCCGGGTGAGTGGGTGCGGGGCGCGCCGTCGTCCGCGCTGCTCGATGAGGCGGTGCGGCCAAGGCTGCCGAAAGAGGCCAACCCAGTCGTGACGGCGAACGGGGCGCGGTCGCAGCAGACGTTGCTCGGGGTCCACGAACATCTGCGCCAGGAACTCGACCAGATCCGCGAGGCGGCGGCGCAGACGATCCGCCAGAATTTTTGGGCGCTGGGGTCGTTCTGCGCGCAGTACTGCCGCGTCGTCACGATCCACCACACGATCGAGGATCAGCACCTCTTCCCCGGCCTCTGGCGCGAGCAGGAAGCCCTCGGCCCGGTCCTGGACCGCCTGCACGAGGAACACGAGATCATCGCGGCGGTGATCGATCGCTTCGACCACGCGCTGACCGCGATGGTCAATGAGCCGGAGGGCGTGGCGCAGGTGCAGCACGTCGCGGATGAATTACACGACGCGCTGCTGTCGCACCTCGCCTACGAGGAGGAAGAATTGCTGGGGCCGCTGGGGCATTCGGCGGTGTTGGTGTAGGGGGGGAGGCGGCGGGCGTGGGGGGCCGGGATTTTAATCCGGGGCATCCCGCGCCACCTCGCCACCCCCTCACTCCGTCAGCACCAGCCACTTCCGGCCATCGAGCAGCTCGCGGGCGGCGTCGAGGTGGCCGGTGTGGCTGGCGGTTTCGGTCAGCGTATGCAGGATGATCTGGCGTACCGTGTCCATCCGCCAGTCACCAAAGAGATCGCCGGGCCACCAGGCGGGGGCGGCGTCCGGCGGGGTGGCGGCGATGATGGCGTCGGTGCGGGCGCTCTCCTCACGATAGCGGGCGAAGATCGCCTTGGCAGAAGCGTCCGGGCCGAGTTGCCAGGCGTTGGGGGTGTCGGCCAGAGCGTCGATCGCGGCTTGTTCGCCCGCGATGACCGCCTGGAACCAGAACCGCTCGACATCGAGGGCGAGGTGCTGCACCAGCCCCAGGCACGACCAGCCCGAGGGCAGGAGTGGCTTGCGTAGCGCCGCCTCGTCCAGACCCTCCAGGATGCCGAGCACATGTTCGCGCTGCGCCCCCACGTAGCGCAGCAACATCGCGACCTCGGGACTGGGTATTGGTTGCGCCATCGTTTCCTCCATGGTGTAGATGATCGTTGATGAGCGGAGCCGCACTCGTGAACCGTGCGTAGACTACTTCGCGATCTCCCAGATGTGGCCGCCGGGATCGCGGAAGCTGGCGGTGCGGATACCCCACGGGCGATCGATCGGGCCGTTGAGCAGTGTCACGCCGCGTGCGGTCAACTCCGCGCAGAGGGCGTCCACGTCATCCACCGTGATGGTGAATTGGGCGCGGGCACCAGCCTGGGGCGCTGCGACCGTTGCGGGCGCGATCAGGTCCGGCGCTGCGGTCGCTCGGAGGAGGTTGATCAGCGTGTTCCCGAAATCGAAAACCGCCGAGTCCGCATCCTCGAAGAAGATCGGCAGCCCGAAGATCTCCTGATAGAACTGTTTCGTCGCCGCCAAATCTTCGGTGAACAGCGTGATCGCGCTGATCTTCCCCGGTCACGTAGGCATCACCCACCTCCCACACGAATACTTACGCTAGCTGCCGCGCGATCTGTGCGCCAGATCGCAGGGGTGGCAGAATAGCACCGATGTTCTGTCTGTACAAGTGGGTCCCATTGTCAGGCAGTAATGTTTGTGTGGAGATGTCTGGCGGTTAAAACCGCGCCTATGGGCCTGCGGGCTACGAGTACCGATGAGCGCACAGGGTCGCCCTATTGTATACATTGGTGTTTCTAGCTGCTATGCTGTAAGTTGCGAACCTGTCTTCCAACCTCCTGTTAGCTGTCTTGGAGTGAGCATGAACACCCGGGGGACGACTATCGCTGTCGTTTGTATCGCGCTCGGCGGGCTGAATTTTGTGCTTTTCCTGCTGATAACGATGTATCTCGGCGGTGGTGCGCTCAATGGGTATGCTCGTGATGGTCGCTATTACGTGGCGTCGCAAGGTCGGATCACCGAAGTGTCTGCGGGGCAGTGGCGGCTGAACCGCCTCCATGCCCTGAGTCTCGTCCTGACGCATCCGCTGGGTATGTTCGGGTTATCCCTCTTGAATTTTCACCGGCGCTTCGCTCGTACGGTCTATCAGGTGCCGATGGCAACGATCGCGGCGAGGGAAGAACGGATACGGAACGCTGGGCCGCTGCTGGCCACACGCCGTTCCAGTGGGGAGATCGGGCCTATGTCGCTCCCTGGACCGTGGCTACGCACCACGATATTCCCCGCTGGCGTTGTGATCGCACCGCTTTTTCATCGCCCGTTCGCCATCGCGGCTGCCGATATTATGCGGGTCCGCTTCAGACGGGGTTGGTTGCATCAGGGTATTGAGCTTATCCATAGGTCGCCGCAGGTGCCGTCTCCGATCCTGCTCCGCTGTGGGGAAAACGCGCCGCTATTAGTCGCATTACGCGCGATTGCGCCAGTTATCATCCCTACGAAACCCCCAGGCGCGCCAAAAGTGCGTGTTGTCAGGTGAGCAGCTTGGCGAAAGCGGACCATGCCAGCGCGAATGGGGAAGCAAGTTCCCTATCCGGCGCAGCCCGTGACCGATAACTAGCGGCCCATCGTGACGGCTTTGAGTTCGTCGAACAACGCGCGGATGTGCTGCGACAAGTCGCGTTGGCTGTCGTCGTCGATCCAGCGTTCGAACGCGACCTTGAAGACCACGATCCCGGTTTCGGCAACTAGGGTCGCGGCCGGTTCGCCGACACCACGCTGGTGCAAGGCGTCGGCGATGGCCGCCGCAAGGGTGGCGAGCATGATCAACTCGCGTTCCTGAAGACCGGTGTGTGCAGCGACGACGGCCTGGCGCTGCCGGGCGCGGTCGCGGCCATCGTGGAAGATGGCGTTGGCCGCCCCCTCCAGCGCCGAGGCGACTGCATCGAGCGGCGTGGCGGACTCGGGGGCGTCGGCGACGGCGCTCACGATCCGTTCTTGTAGTGCGCCAGCGCTCCAGAACAGCACCCCGCGCTTATCGGCGAAGTACCGGAAGTAGGTGCGCTCCGTGAGCCCCGCCCGCTTGGCGATCTCTGCCACCGTGGTCTGCTCGAATCCGCGCTCGCCGTAGAGGGCCAGCGCGGCCTGTTCGAGTCGCCCTCGGCTGTCAGATTCCCAGCGTGCCATGATGATCTGCCGCGACTCTGTACTTGCTCAGGCGGTGAGCACGGCCCGCTGCCGACGCAGCCGTGTGTACGTGAGGCATGAGGTAGTTGCTGACCTCGTCGCCTACGCCTCGTCCAGGTCCGTGGATCGCTGCCGGTTGTGGCTTTGCCCCTCCGCGAATTGCAGCGGCTTGATCCCGCACGCCCAGCGACACCTACTCTAGCGGAAAGGCCCACACACGGGATGCCCCCAGTGTTTGCGGCACAGCGTACCACGCTGCCGCCAAGTGTTGACAGCGACTGACATCGAATGCTATTGTTATGGCAGTGACTGACATGGGGGTTGTTCGCATCGCTGGTGCTATTGACGTCGCCTAATCAATTGGAGGTTTCCCATGCGTGTCTTCGTTACCGGAGCATCCGGTTTCATCGGTTCCGCCGTCGTCCCCGAACTGCTCGGCGCGGGTCATCAGGTCGTGGGGCTCGCGCGCTCGGAAGAGGCGGCGGCGGCCCTCGCCGCAGCCGGGGCGGCGGTGCAGCGCGGCGCACTCGACGACCTCGACTGTCTGCGCGATGGCGCGGCCTCATCCGATGGGGTGATCCACCTGGCGTTCAAGCACGACATCGCTTTTTCGGGGAATTTCCAGGGTGCCGCCGATGCCGATCTCCGCGCCATCGAGACGCTGGGTGCCGCGCTCGCTGGCTCTGGTCGACCCCTCGTCATCGCTTCCGGATTGCTCGGGCTCACGGCGGGCGGTATGGCGACTGAACGCGACATGGCCGATCCCAGCACGGGTGGACCGCGCGCTGTCAGCGCCCAGGCGGCGCTCGCCTTCGCGACGCAGGGGGTGCGCTCGTCGATCGTGCGGCTCGCGCCGACAGTACATGATGAGGGCGATCATGGCTTCGTCGCGGCGCTGATCGGCATCGCCCGCGCGAAGGGTGTCTCCGGCTACATCGGCGCTGGGGCTAATCATTGGCCCGCTGTCCACCGGCGCGATGCCGCACGCCTCTTCCGGTTGGCGTTGGAGCAGGCCCCGGCAGGCGCGGTGCTGCACGGCGTCGCCGACGAAGGGGTGCCCACGCGCGAGATCGCCGAGGTGATCGGACGGCAGCTCAACGTGCCGACCGTCGCGATCCCCGTTGAGCAGGCGGGCGAACACTTCGGCTGGCTCGCTGCATTCTTCGGCGGCAACATGCTGGCTTCTAGTACGCTGACCCGCCAACAGTTCGACTGGCTGCCGACCCATCCCGGCCTGATCGCCGATCTCGAGCTGGGCCACTACTTCCATAATCCCACTGCGCAACTCGCCGCAGTAGGCGCGGATTAGCCGACCCTGGGGGATGAGAACTGTCTGAATAATGGCGTGGTAGCTATACTTTTCGCACGGGAGGACAGGGCTACCGCGCCATCATGAACGCCAGCCTCTCTCTGTAGCATGGATTGCTGATCAGGCTTTAGGGATTCCGAGCGTAATCCGCCAAGGTGATATCGGTGGCAAAATGGTCGGTCAGCTTCATCAAGCCTTTGAACAGGACCGCCGCTGAGAAGATCCGGTTGCGCACGGCAAGCCCGAGGCGGGTTGCCGGGGCCAGTAAACGACCGGCGTTTACCTTCTGGGAAACCTTTGCGTAGTCGCAGAATTTGGCCTCGTATTGCCCATAAGCACGCTGATAATCGCCATTGGCCCACAACAGTTCACCGGCGAGCACGTAGGCCCCGACAATGGCGAGCCCGGTACCGAAACCGCCCAGTGCATTGCCATACGCAGCATCGCCCAAGAGTACAACATGGCCACTCGCGTAGCGGTCGATTGTCACCCGGCTGATTGAGTCGAGATAAAACTCTTTCGCGTTCGGGATCTGCTCCAGGAGTTCCGGGATTTTCCAGGCACCACCGCGATAAGCATCGATCAGCAGCTTCTTTTGCTGCTCGACGTTGGCACGCTCGTAATCGAGCGGCCCGGAGGCGAAGACGAAAAACGCCGGTGCCTTCGGGACGCCAGTCGCTGCCATCCGGCCCGGCTCGTTGTACATCAGATCTTCGCGGTTGACTTCACCGTCGATATCCACCAGGGCGTAGTAATAACCCAGATAGCGCACATAGTCCGCCTCGGGTCCGAACGCCAGCTTGCGGACGTTCGAATGAATCCCGTCGGCACCGACCACCAGATCGAACACGCGCGGCGCCGCGTGCTGGAAGGTTACTTCAACGCCGCTGCCGGTCTCGGTAAGCGCGGTGATTGCGTCGCCAAAGAGATATTCGCAGGTTGCGGCGGTGCGTTCATACAGCAAGCGGGCCAGATCGCCGCGGGCGATCTCGATCTCGCCACCGCTAAATTCGCCCGGTATAACGGCGATCTTGCGGCCAGCGGCGTTGACGACGATCCCCTCGCCGCCGCTGACGGCGCGTGCTTGCCTGACCGCATCAAGGACGCCCATGCGGCTCAGGACGGTACGGTGGGTGGTGCCTTTGAAATCGACGGCCTGACCGCCAGAACGCACTGCGGGTTCCTTTTCGATAATCGTTACAGCGAATCCATATTTGTTCAGCCAGAAGGCGACTGCGGGACCGGCAATGCTGGCACCGGAGATGAGGACGCTGGTCTTTTTCACGCTGTTGTTCCTTCGGCTTCCTGTTTGTTGACTCGTGGCGTCTACACGTTGTGGATAAAGAACGTGACTGCTACTAGGGGTTGTGGCCCGCCGGAGGTACAAGCGTACGGAAATGACTATCCAGATCACTGAAGACCGCCTCGACCGCCGGGAGCAATTCGTCGGCCACGGCAACCGGGGATGTCCCGGCCAAGACGCTCCGGCCAAGATGATCACTGATCATCTGAAAGACCGAGATCAGCGCGGACGCATGGGCGTGCACAATTGCCGGATGAATGGTCGGGCACGTTGCCGTGATGGCGGCGGCGATCGTTTCGACCTGCCGGTCGCGGACCTCAAGGGCGAACCTGCGGATGTTGGGGCTGCTGATGCACAGCGCCGAGAACTCGCCGCGCGCTTGATCGAGGTCGACGTGGCGGTGTCGCTCGATATCCTCGCGTGCCACGGTCTGCAGGGCGGTAGCCGGGCTTGTGCCGCTTGGCCGATCGCTCACGATCTGTACGTAGCGCTTACGGATCTCTTCGGCCCGATCAAGCACAAGGTCTTCCTTTGCCGGGAAGTAGTTGTAGACCGTTTGATCTGAGACGTCTACAGTCTGTGCGATGTCGGCGATCGAGACCTGATCGAAGCCATGGGTAGCGAATAGCCTTGCGGCGGTATCCGCAATCTGCTGGCGCATCTGTGCTTTCTTGCGTTGGCGTAATCCTGTCTGTTTCATATCGATAGACTAACGCTAATTTTTGTATCAGTCAATATTTTGGGTGATAAAAAGAATAGTGATGGTTGGTATAATGGCGTAGGCCGAGGGAAAGGGTATCGGCAAGTGGCAGATGCTACATTGGCGGCCAAACGCGACGTTTCGACAGCGCGGTCTTTCCCCTCCGCCGTGTAGGTAAAAGGGGCTTGCCCGATGGCGACGGATGCGGCACATACTCGGTGGTGGCAAATCTTCGAGGTGGTCTTCGGCTTGCCGCTCGTTGCGGCGATCGCCCTGCATTGGCTGGTGCCGTTCACCTTGCCGCGTGGACGCCTGACGCCGCTCCTCATTGCGGGCGGTCTGCTCCTGATCAGCGCGGGGGTGGCCCTGGTGATCCTGGCGCGGCAACGGTTTGCCCAGCGCGGCCAGCCGACCGACCCCGGGCTTCCGATCAGCGCGATCATCACCACCGGTGTCTTTGGGCTTTCACGGAATCCGCTTTACCTCGGTGGCGTTTGCGTGCTCGCGGGGCTGGCGTTGGTTGTCAATGCACCGTGGGTGCTGGTGCTGCTGCTGCCAGCGATCATCGCCTGCCACGTTTTGCTGATCGCGCCGGAAGAGCGGTATCTCGCCGCCAAGTTCGGCACAGACTACCGGGCCTACACCGCCAGTGTCCCGCGATGGATCGGGGTGCGGCGGATGCGGTAGCGGTGATAGTGCGCCACGCCGAGCGAACAGCAGCACGACGCGCATACAAAGCCCCTCCCCTGCACATATGTCAGGAGAGGGGTTGTACCCATAGGGCACGTAAGAAGAGTTGGCGCTCGTTGCCCCGGTCGGTCTTTTACTCGCTGCAACTCCGCCGTGTCAGCTGAGCGCTAGATCTCGTAAGCGTTTTTTCCGAACGCATCCTCGTGCATAGTCGTGAAATGGTGGATATACGCGGATAGGCCGGTGCCTGTGGCTCCGAGCCCCCTGAAGGCAAAGAATCGTCCGACTATCCGCATGAAGCGTTCGATCACTCTGACAAGCTCTCGGCTGGCATGGCGATACCGTTCATCGAGTTTTTCCGACGGCAGTACGCCACCAGCTTGCTTGATGAAAATATCCTCTAGCTTTGCCCATCGCCGGTCTGGCCAACGATCGGTCACCGAGAGGGGTTTCTTTTTCTCCTTCGACAGGTGCGGGTCAACGATCGCATCCATGTAAAGATAGCGATCACCTTTGGCGTCGGCAAAATCGCTCAGTACCGCGAACATTTCTAAGAGTACTGGATCATTGGCGAGATATTCGCGATCTGCGTGCATATTGGGTTCTTGCAAATAGGCAGGCGTGAAACAGTTGTCCAGCATCCACCGGCGCAAGGTGTCAAGGTTGTGTGTCTTCGCCACGGACAGATATCTGCCTCCTACATGGAACACGGCGAGGTGTTGCACGATTTTCAGCAATCGCTCGATCCCATTGGCAAGTAGCGTCATGAATGGAAATTCGTTGCGGCGACCGAGGCGATTGTTTTGCAGTATTGCCATCCCGGTTTCAATCGTGGAAATGGCCGTAAGAAATTCCTTATCGACATAGAGAAACTGTAGGGATTCGTCTTTCGCCTGATATTGCGGCATGATCTTCTTTCTTCTCGCCGTGAAAACCCCTACCCAGTATTGGCGTAGAGGTTCATTCGTGTTGCCGCATTGCTATGCCACTAGCGAAATTGTTGGGCGACGTGCTGGTTGTGGAGCCAGGTATTCACCAACGAGCGGCGCTGATCGTCGGGGTCGTCGCGGAGTGCCGCCGCCTCGACCCGCTCGCGGAGCGCCGCCATCTCCTCGTGGTCTAGTCCGGCCAATGCAGCATATTGCAGGTACATCCAATTCTGGTACACGGCGTAACCCGTTAAGTCCTCGACCATGAAACCGACCAATTCCTCCGTCTCGGCATCCACGCGCAGATACTCGTAGTCAGAAGTGGGGATATTTACGGTCTGGCGTAGCGAGGCGTTGCCAAAGACGACGACGAGCGTGTCGCTGAGGCGATCGAAATGGAAACGCACCGGGCCTTGCTCGTTCTCTTCGGGGAGTCGAGGGTGGAATATCTGCGGCTCATTCACGGCCATATCGGCACCTCGGTTTTCTTGATCGCTGAGATAGGATAGGCGGTGATCACGAGACCGTTAGCGCTGGTAGAGTAAGCAACGGGCTCGATACGCACGCACACCTTCAGGTATACCCGGTCGAGCGGTGGCGTGAGCACACCGAAGGAGTAGTAGTTCAGTCCGTTGGCGTGGCGCTGATCCCGTGTCACGGCTGACGGATTGACCACCGCCAAACCCACCGCATCCTGTTGGCCCGCGAGTTCTGGATGATTAACCAGGATATGGTTGGTCCAGCGGTCCTCATCGAAGACGATGAGCTGTCCCCACTGATTCTGGTAATACAACAGGACCCTCACCGTGCATATCCTCCACACCCGGATACGGCACTCACTATTTTAGGATACCATGCTAGACGAGGCTATGGCGGGCTTTTGCTTTCTACGTCTATGAACCCTGATGCAATCACCGCTCACGATAGACGGGCAGTGGCGCTACGCCGAGTGAATGGCAGCGCGGAGATGGCGGGCGGTTGAACCCTGTGACCCGGCACAAGACAAGACCGCGCCTCGCGGGCCTGCGGGCCACGAATACCCCTGAAGGGCACAATGGCCGCCCTGCGGCGGCTAGGATTTATGCAAGGCAAGGTCCTATCATCAGGTACCGTGTCGAGAACAAACTCAGCCCGCGTCATAG
>JAABUN010007779.1_pt1 | contig 11325 bp, 12 predicted proteins | sample 5559311 | NCBI WGS metagenome assembly JAABUN01 (sample SAMN10711877, study PRJNA513370) | rock metagenome | isolation source: Antarctica rocks | place: Antarctica: Victoria Land, Siegfried Peak sud | reverse complement strand
TGTCATCGGGAACCTGCTCGTCTTCCGCGACGACAACCACGTCACCACCAGCTACGCAGCGTGGCTCACGCCGGTGCTGACCGTCGCCCTCGACCAGAGCCTGCGCGTACCGCCCGGCTGACAAGGGGCAACCCGACGGGCTCACCAAGACGCGCCCGCGGCACCCGGCGCAGCACGTTGATCCTTCCTTCGCCCTCGCCCCCGGGCGGGTGAGCGGATCCCCGGGACCCACTGGTCCCGCCAGATGTTCGACTTCCCTCCTGGGCAACCGCTGCCGTTTCGTCGTGACCTGGCGAACACCGCGACCTGAACCTCACCGGACCGGGTTGGGCGTGTACGGCAGCCGCGCCCAGGGCAGGTGCCCGGAGCCAGACCCGGCAAGCGGTTCCGGTCCGGGTCGCTACCCTGCTGAGGAGAGACTGCGTCCGTGGCCACCAGTGAGCGCAGCAGCAAGTTGACCTTGGCGGGCGTGTTCCTCGGACTTGTTGGCGCGTTCTCCAGCCTGCTTCGGCGGCGCGACGAGCAACTGCAGCTGGGTCCCTTCGACCTGGTCATGCTGGGGCTGTCGACGTATCGGGCGGGCCGGCTGCTGGCCTACGAGCGGGTCGCTGCTCCGCTCCGCGAGCCGGTCACTGAGACCGTGCCGGACGGCAGCGGCGCCGGCGAGGCCGTCGTCGCGACCGGCACAGGCTGGCGCTGGACGGTGGGAGAGTTGATCTCCTGCCCGATCTGCATCGGCACCTGGATCGCGGCCGGACTGGTGTACGGGCTGCACCTGGCGCCGCGGCCCACCCGGGTGCTCCTGGCCGTCATGAGCGCCACCGGGGTGGCGCAGATCCTCACCGAGACGACCGAGGCACTGACCTGGGCGGGTCGTGCGGCCCGCAAACAGTCCGCGCCCATCCGGGGGGTGTAGCCACGCCGGCAGAACCGGCCGGCTGCCACCGAGGCTGCAGGCTGTGCCGATCCGGGCTGTGCTTGTGGGGGTACGCAACCGCCCGGTCGCTCTGTGACCGGCGGACGTTGCCGCTCGCCGTCGACGTGGATCAGTGTCAGGCGGTGGGGAAGGGTGACCGCAGGTAGTTGGCCGCGTAGCCTTATCCGCGTCAGTGTTCGGCGGTCTGATGCTGGCGTCCGGCGCACTGGCGGACCGGTTCGGTCGGCGACGGATCATGCTCATCGGGCTGGGCCTGCTCGCCGCGGCGAGCCTGGCGACCGCGTTCGTCAACACTGCGGAGCAGCTCGTCGCCGTCCGTGTGGCGATGGGGGTCGCGGCCGCGATGACGACTCCAGGATCGCTAGCGCTGGCCTTCCGGCTGTTCGCCGACGACGGCCTGCGGGTCCGTGCGATCACCCTCATCTCCACGGTGGGTCTGGTCGGGCTCGCGATCGGTCCGGCGGCGGGTGGCTTCGTGCTGGCGATCGCCCCCTGGCAGGTCCTGCTGCTGGTCAACGTGCCCGTCGCCGTGCTCGCGATCATCGGCATCCGAACAGGCATCACCGCCGACGAGGCAGCTGAGCTGCACCGCGACCCGGTCGACGTCGCTGGCGCGGTGCTGGGCACGGCGACGGTCGTGCTCGCCCTCGTCACACCGACGCTGTTCTTGGACGACGGCGCCGGCTCCTGGGCTCCGTGGACAGCCACCGCGGCGGCCGTCGGGGGAGCGATCTCCTTCCTCCTGCGCGCGCGGTCAGCGATACCCGCTGCTCGACCTCACGCTCGTCGCTCGGCCTCTCGTGTCGAGCGGCCTGGCCTACAAGGCGGCATCCGGTCTGGCCGTGGCCGGCCTCGGCTACCTGGTGACGCTGCAGCTGCAGCTCGACTGGGGCTGGACGCCCGCCCACGCCGCGATCGGGATGCTGCCGCAGATCGTCGTCCTCGTGGCAGCCGGCCCGTTCGTCTCCCGCATCGTGGAACGGGTCGGCTTCGACCGGGCCGCGTGGCTCAGCGCCGTGACAGTCGTCCTCGGGCTCGCCGTCTACAGCCTGCTGAGCAGGTTCGGGTACGTGTGGGTCGCGGTCGCGCTGGTGCTCGTCGCCGCCGGGATCCGCGTGAACGGTGTCGTCGCCGGGACCAACGTGCTCCGCGGTCTGCCGGAGAACCAGACCTCGATCGGCGCGGCCCTGGTCGACACCGCCTCCGAAGTCGCCACCGCGATCGGCATCGCCGTCACGGGCACCGTCCTCGCCGCGCTGTTCACCGGTGACATCGCCACACGGGGCTGGAGCACGCAGCAGTCCGCGCAGTTCCAGGAGGCCGTCACGATCGCGGGCCTCGCGCTCACGATCCTGGCAGCAGCGCTCGTCGGCTGGGGCACGTCCGTGCGCGGCACGTCGAGAACGAACAGGCAACGACATCTACCGACGAAGCGATCCCTGCGCCGGCCTGACACCCCCGCCGGGGCACCCGTAGCAGCGAGATTGCGAACCAGTGGGCCATCGGCAAGAGCTCCATCCAACTGCTGCTCCACTCGCCTTGCCGTCCGGGTGCGGTCAAGCTGGCGGTCCGCTCTCACGGAGCCCCTGTCACGTCCCCACGGCACAGACCGCCCGTCGGAGCTCGTCCAGGGACTGGTGGACCAGCGCGGGGAAGTCCGCAGCAGCGCGAAGTCGATCCAGCGGTCGTAGGCGGTCATGAAGGCCCCGACGCCTGCGTACGCCGTCAAGCTCGCTGGCAGCGCGTCGGCCCCTCTCTGGCGCAGCGCCTCGGCGACCGCCCTCGTCAGGGAGGCCGTCTTGATCAGCTCCCTCTCCTGCAGGTCCGCGGAGGATGCGATGAGCTCACGCCGCTGCCGCGCGAGCTCCCTCCCGTACTGCGGCAGCTGAGCGCCGACGTCGGCCAGGGCCGTGACGACCACATCGATCGGGGGCACGTCGTCGGCGGCCTCGAGGACCGCGCCGACCACGCCCTCCTGGAACGCTTGGGCACCAGCGAACAGCACCTCCCGCTTGTCGGCGAAGTAGCGGAAGAAGGTCCGCTTCGTCACCGCCTCGCCGCACAACTACGACTACGTCACCTCGCTCGGAGCCTCGCAGGTCTTCGACTACAGCAGCCCGACCGTCGTGGAGGACATCGTCGACGCCTTCCGGGACAGGACCCTCGCCGGCGCCCTGGCGCTGGGGACGACCTCGGCCGGCGCCTGCGCGGACATCGTCAGGTCGTGCACCGGCCGCAAGTTCGTGTCCATCGCCAGCACCCCGGTCTCCTTCGCCGGGCTCGCCGGCGAGGACCGGGCGAGGTTTGCGCTCCCGCGGTTGCTCTTCAAGCTTTTCTCGGCCAACGTGGCGCTGCAGCTCCAGACCCGCCCGCGGGGCGTCGACACCAGGTCCATCTTCGGCACCAGCCTGAAGATCAATGAGGTCAGCACGGCGATCTACCGGGACTTCCTGCCCGCCGCCCTCGCCGAAGGCCGGTACGTCGCCGCACCCGAGCCCACCGTCGTCGGACACAGCCTCCGCGACGTCCAGCACGCCCTGGACGTCCAGCGCAAGGGCGTGTCCGCCCAGAAGGTCGTCGTCTCCCTGCAGCCGAGCGGCAACCAGGCCTGAGCCTCGCTGTGCCGCTCGGTCCGGCCAGCTCACCGGCGCCAGCCCGCGGCCAGGCCGGGCGGCTCCCCACTACGACCAGGAGGAACTCGCCCGGACAGGCTGACCGCGGCCGGCCATGTGCTGGCTGTTCCGAGCGCACGTCCCGAAAGACGGCTACCGGGACGGCGCCGGCGCTCCAACGTGGCAACTATCAGTCGCTTCAGCTGCAGGTTCGTATGGTAGGTCCCGTGGTCCCGACCTGGTCAATGTACCGTGACTTGAGAGGACACCGAGTGGCTGGTGGCGCTCAAGGAGGCGGCCATGCGCCCCGACCTCGAGCAACTACGCGTGTGGGACCCGGACCGCTCACGCCGCCGCCTGCTGGAGGAGCTCGCGCCGGCAAGCACTTGGCTGGTGCTGGCGGCAGGACAGCGCGTCGGAAGCGTCGCCTTGCGCCCAGGCAAGGACGAGGAGTGGCTACAGCACTTCTACGTGCTACCGGAGCACCAGGGCCGCGGCCTGGGCGGCGCCGTCCTGCGAGACCTGCCGGACCGGCGGGACGACCCTCGGCTAGTCCGCCTGCTCGCGGTGCGCGGAAGCGCGGCACTGCGCTTGTACGCCCGCCATGGGTTCGTCCGTGAGCGCGACCACGAGAACGGCGTCGACGTCGTCCTTGCACGGCCCTCGGACTCAACTCCCACGGCCACCAGCGCGGCACCACGCTCACCGACGAGCTGCTGAGCGACCGACGCTGACCAGCCGGGGTGCAGTGCCAGGTCGTCCGGTAGCCGATCGGCTGTCGGGACGCGCGGTGCTGTGCAGGACGACTCCCCTTGACGTCTGTTGCCGGCTCTTCGGTGTGGACCGGAGCCTTGGTTCCTTGCTGACGAGGTATCCGCCATGTGCCCCACTGCGTCAAAGGGTTTGGTGGGTTGTCGCCGCTCCTGCCTGCGTCTAGCGTGCGTGGATGCCCTCTCAGTTACTGGCCCTGAGCTGTGACGCCCAGAACCCCGAGAGCTGGCGCGGTTCTGGGCGACTCTGCTCGACCGTCACGCTGTTGAGGTCGCCGGTGGGGACGCTCGTGCCCGGCGACGACACGCAACTCGGCCTCCGGTTCGTCTCCAGCCGCACGGAGCACGGAGAAGGTGGGGCCGAACCGCATGCATCTCCACCTCGCCAGCACCAGTCCAGCGCACCAGCAGCAAGATGCGCTGGGGATCGGCGCCCGCCACCTCGACGTCGGTCAACGCCCGGAGGAAGTACATGTCGTCCTCGCCGACCCAGACGGCAACGAATTCTGCGGCATCGAGCCAAGGAAGCGCTTACCTCGACGGGTGCGGCTTCCTCGCTGAGCTCGCCTGCGACGGCACGCGGGAGGTCGGCCTCTTCTGGAGTGAGGCGTTGAACTGGCCGCCGGGGGAGGACACGTCACGAGGAGGGCACGACTCTGCCTGAGACGCTCCAGACCGCAGCCGCCGGCCTGCTGCTGACCGTCGCCCTTGCCGTTGCGGTGCTGCGACCCCGGGACCTGCCCGAGGCGGCGGGCGCGGTCCCTACGGCGATCCTCGGCGTCGTCGGCGGGCTGCTGCCTGCCAGGCAGGCACTCGACGAGCTGCGTGCCCTCGGCCCCACGGTCGCCTTCCTCGCGGCCGTGCTGGTGCTCGCACGGCTGTGCGAGCTGGAGGGACTGTTCGACGCGGCCGGCGACCGGATTGCCCAGGCCAGCCGCGGCCGGCCGGTGACGCTGCTGGGGCTGGTGTTCGCTGTCTGCTGCGTGGTGACGGCCGTGCTGAGCCTGGACACCACGGTCGTGCTGCTGACCCCGGTGGTCTTCGTGACAGCGACCTCGCTGCAGCTGCGGCCGCGGCCCTACGTCTACGCCTGCGTCCACCTGTCGAACTCCGCGTCCCTGCTGCTGCCGGTCTCGAACCTGACGAACCTGCTTGCCTTCCGCGCCAGCGGGCTGTCGTTCTTGAGGTTCGGTGCGCTGATGGCGCTGCCGTGGCTGCTCGCGATCCTCGCCGAGTACCTGGTGCTGCGCTGGTTCTTCAGCACTGACCTGACCGGGCACGCCGCTCCGGCCCGGACACCGCGACCGCTGCCCGGCTATCCGGTGGCGGTGGTCCTCGGCACCCTGGTCGCCTTCTGCTTGACCTCGGTGCTGCACTTCGACCCTGCCCTGGCCGCGCTGGGAGGCGCCGTCGCGCTGGGCGGCCCGGCCCTGGTGCGCCAGCGGGCGACAGCACGGGACGTGGCGGCCGCAGCGAACCTGCCGTTCCTGGCGTTCGTGTTCGGTCTCGGGGTGACCGTCCGCACGCTGCAGGTGCACGGCCTCGACCGGCTGGGTCGACTCGTGCCCTCCGGCTCCTCGCTGCTGACGTTGCTGGCAATCGCCGGGATCGCCGCCGTCGCCGCGAACCTGATCAACAACCTGCCGGCGATCCTGGTCCTGCTGCCGGCGGTGACCGGGCAGCCGGGACCCGTGCTGGCCGCGGTGATCGGCGTCAACATCGGGCCGAACCTGACCTACGTCGGGTCGCTCGCGACGTTACTGTGGCGACGGATCTTGCATGCCCGCGGGCATCAGCCGCAGGCTCAGGAGTTCCTGAAGGTCGGGGCGGTGAGCGTTCCGCTGGCGCTGGTCGCCGCGACGGCCGGGCTGTGGGTGGCCTTGCAGGTGCTCGGGAAGGGGTGAGATGCGAGTCCTGGTATGGATCGTGGAAGGCACCTGGGAGGGTTGCATCGCGGCCGCCCGGGTGGCCTGCCCGGCGACCGCGCGCGTCACCCTGCTGCACGTCTCGCCCGCGGACGTGAGCCAGGTCACGGCTGGAGCGTTCGCCGGTCTGCTCGGGCGCGGGCGGGGTCGCGACCCGGGCCGACGCGTGCAGCAGCTGTCCGAGCAGGCCGCGCAGCAGCTGCTGGCTGATGCCCGGGATCTGTTCGACCGGCCGGCACAGCTGATGTCCAGAGTGGGCCGCGTCGAACGGGAAGTGGTGGCCGCTGCCGAGGGCATGGACCTGCTCGTGCTCGCCCGGGACGGGGACCGCTCGCGGCTTGGGCCGCGCAGCCTGGGTCTGGACTCCCGCTTCGTGGTCGACCACGCGCCGTGCACGCTCCTGCTCGCCTGGCCGGACGAGGTCCCGTCGGTGGCGGCGATCCCGCCGCCCCCACCACCGGGCCACGAGCCCCCTCCGCACGAGGAGCACCTGCTGCCGCCCGACCCGCCCCACCGGCCCGGTCCACCGCCCCCGCGGTAGCCGCACCGCTGCGAAGCAGTCCGCCCCTCGGGCCTCCCCTCTTCGTAAGTCCGTGCGGCGCCGCCGTGGCGTGGTTGGGCCCGTCATGCCTGGGCCTCCTGCTCGGCGACGGGCTGCCGGTCGCGGTTGTAGCTGCGGCCGGCGGCGAGCAGCAGCAGGGCGGTGCCGGCCAAGGCGGGCAGGGTGATCAGGAAGGCCAGCTGCAGGCCGCGGTCGTTGCCGCCCTGGGAGGCGGCGAGCAGGCCGAACGCCAGGGGCGCGCCGCCTTCGGCAACAGCGCGGACCAGGGTGCGGACCGCCTCAGAGCGCCCGCGCATCCCGGCGGGGATCACGTCGATGCGGACGGCGTCGAGCGCGGGGATCGTGGCGGCGAGCGCTCCGGACCCGAGGATGAGGAACGGCAGTGCGGTGAGCAGGGAGTGGGTGAGCAGCGCGGGCAGCCAGAGGACGGCGGTGAGCAGGTAGCCGGCGGCAGCCAGGCTGAGGCGGCGGGCTCCCGCACCATGAGCCTGCAGCTGGTCGCTGGCCCGGCCGCCGAGCACGATCCCGACGAGCGCGCCAAAGCCGAGCGCGACGAGCGCGAAGTCCGCGGTCGTGGTGGTGACCTGGTAGCGGGCAACCGCGAACAGGGTGGAGAAGGCGCTCGCACCGGCGAGGAAGTAGTTCCCGACGGTGGTGGCGAGCATGACGCGCAGCGCCGTGGGGGTGCGCCACAAGCGGGCGGCGACTACCCGCAGACCGATGCGGATGTTGCTGGCGAGCGTACGCGGGGGTTCCGTCGCAGACCACAGCCGCGGGGCGGCGAGCAGCGCGGGCACCGCCAGCAGATAGAACGCCCACCGCCAGGACAGCAGTGCCACGCATGTTCCGCCCACGAGCAGCCCGATGGCTCCGCCGAGGAGCTGCCCGGCATCGATCACGCCGAGCGCGCGGCCGCGGGCTGGTGCCGGCAGGGCGTCGCCGATCAGGGAGGGGTAGGCGGGGCCGACGGTGGCCAGCACGACCGACAGGCAAGCGCGAGCCACGACCAACCAGAGCAGGGTCTGCGCCGAGCCGGTGAACACCATCGCCACCGACCAGGTCAGAGCGCTGACGCTGAGCAGGCGCAGTCTGGGGAGTCGGTCGATGAGCACCCCGGCCACGAGGGTGGTGACGCCTCCGAGCAGACCGAACACCGCGCCGAGCAGACCGAGCTCGGCCAGGTCCAGGCCGAGGTCGGTCTGCAAGGCCGGGGCGACCGCTCCCAGGGCAGCCCGGTCGGCGAAGTCCAGCGTGACCAGGAGCGTGAGCAGCGTCACGACCCGGCGGGCGACAGCCGGCCGGGTGCTCTGCGACACCAGGTCGGTGAGCATCCGGTCGGGTGAGAGCGGCGGTCGGCCGGGACGCAGGACCCTCAGGGCATCTCCTTCTGCGGCCCGTCGCTGCTCGGGCGGATGAGCGAGTGCGGTGGCGCTGCAGGGCGCGCGATCGGCGGGTGGGGTCAGGTTGTGCGTGCGGCGCGCCACGAGCGAAGGGTGCGCCACGCAGCGGCCGCCTCGGGCAGCACTTGCGGCACTGCGGCGACGCTGCTGGCGGCGGCGAGAGTCCACCAACTGCACAACCGCCGGTGCTTGCTGATCTGCTCGGCGAACAGGTAGCTGCCGGACAGGGCGTCCAGGCCGACCTTTCCGGCGAGGAGCAGCGGTAGTAAGGGCGAGTGGCGTGCCCGGTCTGCCGAACCCATCCCGGCCAGCGCCAGGGTGAGGGCGTAGGAGCCGATCCCCAGCCCAGAATCGGGTGTGCCGAGTAACCGGTAGGCCTCCCCCGAGGCGTCCACCGCGTTCGCGTGGAGCCCGGGTATCGGCGGTTCGGGCACCGAACGCAGCAAGCCGTTCTGGTAGGCCCCGACGATCCACAGCGCCCCGATCGCCGTCAGGGACAGCCCGGCTACCCGCCGTCGGTGGGTCAGCAACGCCGAGTCGTGCCGCCGGAGGTCGTCGCTGACCCGCTCGGCGTAGGAGCTGCTGGAGCGACCGATGCCGTCGCGGCGGCCGCGGACGGTCGCGGCGGGCGGCCCGGAAGCGGCATCGGCAATCGACGCCGTCCGCCGCCACACAGCGAATGCCAGAATCACCGGGATCAGGAACGTCCCACCGGTGATCACCGCATTACGCACGATGAGGTCAATCCACACCAGCAACAATCCCCCACTCGCGATCAAAGCGGCAAAGCCCACCATCACCAGCGGCACAGACCCACCGGCCGCCGCAGCAGCGATAGCAACCCAGGACGAGCCCGTAACCAGCAACGTCGGAGCCGAGCAACGAGACGAGACCGGGCGAGGTCAGGCTCTCGGCGCGTCACGGCGCTGCCCGGCGGGTGGTCGGCTGCTCGAGCTGGACCGCCAAGATCAGGACGTCGTCCCTGCGGGCTGTCCGGGACCAGCATCCGCAGAAGTCGTTCGCAGAGCGCTGCGGGGCCGGCGGACGGGTGGTGCTGCGCGACCGCGACACCGAGCAGGTGCAGACCCTCATCGAGGGTCCGGCGGCGCCGTTCGATCAGGCCGTCGGTGGAGAGCAGCAGCGTGCTGCCGGCGGCCAGGACAGCGCACGCCTCGGTACGCACCGTGGGACGGGGGGTGGGTGCGCCGAGCAGAACGGAGTGGCCGCCGTCGAGGAGCCGGACGGTCCCGTCGATGTTCTGGACGAGCGGCGGGAGGTGCCCGGCGTTGGCGTAGCGGAGCATGGCGCCGTCGCTGTCCAGGACGAGCCGGCCATAGAGCGCGGTCGCGAGCCTCTCGTCGGGCAGGTGTTGCGCCAACTGGTCGAGGTCGTCCAGGACGGTGGAGGACTGTCGCCCTGTGTCGCTCGCTGGCGTAACCGCGCGCGCAGCCGGCGCCTGGCGGTGGCTGCGACCAGGTCGTGCCCGGTGACATCTCCCACGGCCCTGCCCACCACGCCGGGGGCCAGGGGCAGGGCGTCGCCCCAGTCCCCGCCGGTCCCGGTGCTCTGCATCGTCCGGGAGCGGGTCGCCACGTGAACGCCGGCTTGCCCCCGCCGCCCGGTCTCCCCCTCTGCTGCCTGGTACCCACGTCGGCCGACGAGCCGTGGTGAGGGTGGCGCAAGCTGCGAGTGCGGCTGCCGCGATAGCGGGTGCCCGGCACCAACGCGGCCCGCACTGGCTGCGGCACTGGCTCGGGGTGCGCCGGAACTCGGGGGCAGGCGCAGCGTGGTCATCGCTGGTCGGTGGAGCCGGCGAGGCTCAGGGCAGCCCCTGCCACGATCACGACGCCGGTGACGAGGTCGTTGACGCCGGCGTGCTTGATATCCGGGTCGGTGGTGTAACCGAGGAAGGCGGGGGCGGCGGACAGGAACAGCCCGAGGGCAACATTGCTCCGGCTGGCCCATCGGCCGCTGTCCCAGTTCAGCAGGTGGGTGGTGGCGAGCATGGCAACGAGTGCACCGATGAGCAGGTCGACGACGAGCGCCCGCTGATTGGGGTGGTAGCGCGGGTAGTTCAAGACGAAGGGAGCGGCGAGCAGCCAGAGCCCGGCGGCCAGTTCGATGAGGCCGAGCAGGCGCAGGCGTCCGCCCTGGCGGGTGGTGGTGGTCACACTGTCCTCCTGCTGCTGCCGGGGTCGGGGTGAAAGGTCAATAGCGAACGGTCCGGTACTTCGGGCCGTGCCCGGAGGTCGGGGCGCGGTCGGCGACGACGCCGACGACGATCAGCACGAGGGCCAGGAGCAGGTGCAGGTCGTTGGTGTGCTGGTCCGCCGCGAGCAGGTCGGCGCTGCTGGGTCCGGCGGCGAGCCCGTAGACGGCCAGGAGCAGGCAGGCGCCGCCGACGAGCCGGTTCACCAGCCGGGCCCGGGGCGTGCCGGCCGCGGCGGCCGCGAGGAGCGCGGCGGCGAGCAGCAGGTGGACGACCGCGGAGAGCAGGTTCACCCCGAACTGTCCCAGGCTGTTGCCGCCCTGCGGGTCCGCGAAGGGGTGCCCGAGCCCGACCTTGATGCCGGCGAGCCCGAACAGCGCCAGCAGCACACCCACGACCGCGGCGGTGATGCGGTTGACGTGGTGCTGGTCGTCGAGCCGGCCGAGAAAGGTCATTGCGCTCTCCTGTCGCTACGCCCGGTGCTGCCGCTGGGCCAGGCTGGGTGTGTCCGTGCTGACGGTCGTCTCAGGTGCTGCGGTACTGCTCAGCGCGGCCGGCGAGGGCCATGCCGTTGCCGGGGCGGTCGCTGGGCAGCAGTTGGCCGGCCTGCAGGTCGGGAAGGCCGTCGAAGAGCATCGGCTCGAGGCGGGTGTGGTCGGCGAAGTACTCCACGTGCCGCTCTGCAGGTGCTCGCGCAGCAGCGCCAGGCCGTCGAGGTCGTCGGAGGACAACGGCTCCTCGAACCAGGTGACGCCGAGGTCGTCGTAGGCCCGGCCGAGGCGTCGGGCCTGCCCGGGGGTGTAGCCGCCGTTGGCATCGACGAACACCTCCACGTCGTTGCCGACGACCGCGCAGGTCCGGCGGGTCCGCTCCAGGTCCCGGTCGGGGGCCTGGCCCCACCGCTCCCCGA
>JAABUN010007778.1_pt1 | contig 11326 bp, 11 predicted proteins | sample 5559311 | NCBI WGS metagenome assembly JAABUN01 (sample SAMN10711877, study PRJNA513370) | rock metagenome | isolation source: Antarctica rocks | place: Antarctica: Victoria Land, Siegfried Peak sud | reverse complement strand
ACCGGCCGAGGTGGTGCTGCGTCAGGAGCCGGTCCGTGCATCGCGGCCGAGGGCACCAGGTCGACCGGCTGCACGAGGTCGCCGTAGAGGTCGGGCCGGCGCAGGGCCATGACGTCGCCGAGCCCCGCAGCCGTCTTGTCGTCGGCCTTCCCAACGTCGATGTCGGCCCAGACCATGCCCTCCTCGTGCTCCCCCGCGGAGGCGAGGACCCGCCCGTCCGGCGAGACCACCTGCGATCCGCCCATCCACGGGTAGGCGTCCGCGGGTCCGCCCACGGTGTTCGAGCTGATATGCCACACCCGGTTCTCGAGGGCACGGAGCGGAACGTGCACGCGGACCTCGTCGGGGCCACGCGAGTTGAGCGAGTTGAGGAGGACCTGAGCGCCCAGCAGCCCGAGCAGGCGGGGCACCTCCGGAACGATCCCGTCCGCGCACAGGAGCAGTCCGATCCGCCCCAGCTCCGTATCCACGACCTCCAGAGGCTCCCGCCCAGGGACGAACAGCGTGTACTCGTAGTCCCAGAGGACGTGCTTCCGGTGGACGTGGAGGATGTCCCCGCTCGGACCTACGAGGACCGAGGTGATGTGCACGTCAGGGGCCATCTCGCCGCGCACGTCGACCCCCACAGCCAGGTGCATGCCCAGCCGGGCGCAGGATTCCTGCAGGCCGGTCACGAAAGCGCCGTCCAGCGGCTCGGAGAGGTCCCAGCACTCCTGGCGGTCGGCGAAGTCGCGTACCCGGTTGGCGTTCTCGGGGAGCACCAGCACCTTCGCGCCTGCCTCGTGGGCGCGCTCCAGGTAGGAGGTCGCGAGCGCCAGGTTGGCCCTAACGTCGGTCCCCGAGAAGAACTGCGCCGTTGCCACGCGCAGCAGCCTCCGGCTCGTAGCGGACGTGACCATCTGAGGGCTCACCATCTCCTGGGGGGGGTCTTTCTCATAACCTGGAACAACATTCCCATATCATGATTCCGTTGTCGCACCGTACGAGGCTGCTGCACCAGGGTCAAGGCTGGATGCCAGCGCCGCAGTGACCTCGAGTGCCCCTTGAGCCATGCGAGCACTGATCGACCGCTTGCGCGCCTCGTCGAGGCGGTACATCGGGGCCGCCGTACCCAGGCTCGCGACGACTCCTCTCCCGTCCCGCACGGCAGCAGCGGTCCCCCAGATACCGTCATCGATCTCCTGCGAGCTCTGCGTCTGGCCGTCCTTCAGCACCCTGTCGAGGGCGGCCTCCGTGAGCAGTGCCGACTGGTGCGAGGTTAGGACGCCGGCGACGGACTCGACGTACCTGTCGCGGTCCGCGCTAGGCATGGAGGCGAGCAGGATCCGCGCGAGGGAGCCCAAGTGCAGCGGCATGGCCTGCCCCCGCTCGTACTGCAGTCGCACCGGCTGGCGGGACTCGACGCGATCCACGCAGTACACGTGCATCCCGCCACGCCTCGCCAGCAGCACCGTCTCGTCGAAGGCGTCCCTGAGCCGCACCATCACCGGGTACGCCGCAGCCAGCAGGGGTTCGTGCTCAGCACGCGCCGCCGCGGCGAGCGCCAGCACCCGCTCGGTGAGCCGGAAGCCACCGCCGCCGCCGCCGCCGCCGCCGCCGCCGCCGCCGAGAGGCTCGAGCAGCCCGACCTCCCGCAGGAGCGACATGTACCGGTAGGTGGAGGAGCTCGAGAGCTGGAGCTCCTCGCTGAGGTGGGGCAGCGTCCACCGAGGGTGCGAGCCGTCGAAGCTGAGGAGCACGGCAAGCAGCTTGCGGCCACTCTCGGCACCGCTCACCCGGCCGTTCGTGCTCGCCATCAGGGTCCGACACCCGTGGACGGGTACCCGTCCACGGGTGCACCCGCCACGGCGAGCTGACCCGCGTCCACCGGGAGCACGTGACCGGTGATGGCCTGAGCCGCGTCGGAGAGCAGAAAGACGACCGCGCTCGCAACGTGCTCGGGCTCAAGAACCCGAGCCTGCGGCGTGCGAGCCGCCAGGGCGGACTCACCCAGCCGCTCCCTCTCTGCCGTGGTCATCGGCGTTCGCACCAGGCCGGGCGCGACCCCGTTGACCCGGATCCCGTGAACAGCCAGCTCGCCCGCCATGGCACGGGTCATGGCCACGATCGCGCCTTTCGACGCGTGGTAGTGCGCACCGAGCCCAGCCACATGTCCGAAGGCAGCCGTAGAGGAGACGGTGACGAGGGCACCGCTGCGGCGACGGGCGACGAGCACTCGTGCGACGGCTCTCGCCGCATGAGCAGTGCCGAGGACGTTCACGTCAAGGGTCGTCCTCCAGTCGTCCTCCGTAGCATCGACGAAGGGAGACTTGATCGAGACCCCAGCACAGGTCACCAGCCCGTCGAGGTCGTCCGCCAAATCCTCCGCGGCCGCGCTCAGCAGCGCCGCGTCACGGACGTCCCCTGACTGCCACACCCCCCTCTGCGCGATGGGGACCTCACCCCAGAGCGCCGCAGGCGTCCCGGGTCGCTTGTCGATGACAGAGACCCGAGCACCACCGGCTGCGCAGGCGCGCATGACGGCGGCTCCGATCCCCGAGCCTCCGCCTGTGACGAGGACGTGACGCATCAGCCGCTAGTCCGAGTCCGACGGTGCCAGGTCGAGGACCTCCGCGGGCGTGTAGCTGCCGTCGGCGCCGTACGACCCGATGGTCACGGTGTAGGACAGGTTGCCCTCGGGACCGCCCTGGTGGACGCCGCAGACACCCTCCGTCTTCGGTGCCTCAGCGAGCGCCTTCGCCAGGGCCTTCGGGTCCGTACCGGCCTCGGACAGCGCAGCGAACAGCAGCTGCATCCCGTCGTAGGCCACCGCGGCGTACTCCGTGGGCGGCGAGCCGAACTCCGCGGCGTACTCCCCGGCCCAGGCTGCCGTTCCGCCGTCCTTGGCAGCAGAGGGCACGCACTGGCCCCGGTTGTAGATGGTCTCGAAGCCGCCGTTGTTGAGCTGCGCCTTGGTCTGCGGCTGAAGGCCCGCCAGGAGTGTGGGCAGCTTGACGCCGGCCGTGGCGAGGGCGTTGCTGACGACGAGGAAGTCCGCCTGCTGGCCGTAGACGAACAGCATCTGCGCATCGCCGCCCCGCAGGTTGTTGGCCTGAGCGGAGAGGTCCTTCTCGCCGGTCTGGAACACCTGGTCTGCGACGACCTCGATCCCCTGCTTCTCGGCAGCGGCCTTGACGGTCTTTGCGGCTCCCGTCCCGAGCTCCCCGCTCTCGCGGAGCAGTGCGATCTTGTTGTACCCGAGCTCCTTCGCAGCGAACTCGACGGCGGCGGTCGAGGTCGTCTGGTCGTTGGCGATCCAGTTGAAGGCCCAGTCGCTGCCCGACGCGAGCTTCGCGTTGGTGCCACTCATGATCACAGGGATCCCCGTGCGGTCGACCTGCGTCATCACCGCGAAGCCTTGTGTGCTGACGGGGAAGCCCACGACCGCCGCGGGGTCGTCGCTCACGAGGCGGTTGAAGGCGTTGAGCGCGCTGTTGTCGTCAGCACCCGTGTCCTCCACCGACAGCGCGACCTGACGGCCGTCTATGCCGCCGTCCGCGTTCAGCTCCTCGACCGCCATCTTGATGGCGTTGAGCATCGGCCCGCCGAGGATGGCCGAGCCGCCCGACTGCGGCAGGGCGACGCCGACGGTGATGTCGCCGGTCTCCTCACCGGAGTCCGCGGCGCCGGAAGCCTCGTCGCTGTCGCCGCCACCGCACGCGGTGAGGGTCAGAGCCGCCGCGAGCCCGGCTGCGGCGAGTCGCGTCGTACGACGCCTGGAGATGCTCATGTGGATCCTTCCGGGAGGTGCGGGTGGACGAAGCGCCATGGGACCAGGCCCTGGCACCGGGAGGCGGGGTCAGGCGCCCAGGTAGGCCGAGCGGACGTGAGGGTCCTCGAGGACGACGGCGGCTGGTCCCTCGGCGACGATGCGACCGGTGTCCATGACGAACGCGTGGTCCGAGTGCTCCAGCGCCAGCAGCGCGTTCTGCTCCACGAGGAGCACCGACATCCCGTGCTCACGGCTGTAGCTGCTGGCCAAGCGGACCACGTCCTCGGCGAGCTGGGGAGCAAGGCCCAAGCTCGGCTCGTCGAGGAGCATGAGTCGCGGACGAGCCACGAGGGCGCGGCCGATCGCGAGCATCTGCTGCTCGCCTCCGCTCAAGGTCCAGGCCATCTGGTCGCCGCGCTCGCGCAACCGAGGGAAGGTCTCGTAGACCTCCTCAGTGATCGCCTTGAGCTCCGCGCCGCGTGCCTTGCCGGCCGATGCGGCGACGTCCAGGTTCTCTGCGACCGTGAGCCGGCCGAAGACGCGCCGGCCTTCCGGCACCAGGCTCATGCCCGCCCGTGTGATCCGGTCGGGGCTGAAGCCGGTGATGTCCCGATCGGCGAGGCGGACGCTCCCTCGCGCGGGCTTAAGGAGGCCCATGATGCCCTTGAGAGTGGTGCTCTTGCCTGCCCCGTTCGCGCCGATCAGCGTCACCACCTCGCCAGCACCGACCCGAAGGCTCACGTCCCGCACCGCCTCCGCACTGCCGTACGTCACGCGCAGCCCTTGCACCTCGAGGAGGGCGCTCACGAGTTCACCTGCCCGCGCGACGAGCCCAGGTAGGCACGCAGCACCTCGGCATCGTCGCGGACCTGGGCCGGGGTCCCGTGAGCGATGCGGCGACCGTTGTCCAGGACCGTCACCGCGTCCGAGACCTGCATGACGAAGCTCATGTTGTGCTCAACGACCAGCACGCTGAGGTCCTCCCGACGCAGCTGTCGGACGAGCCCGGTGAGCGCGGCCGTCTCGGTGTCGTTCAGCCCTGCCGCAGGCTCGTCCAGCAGGAGCAGTCGCGGGCGCACGGCCAGGGCTCTCGCGATCTCGACGAGCCGCTGCTGCCCGTAGGAGAGGGCGCCGGCTTGCCGCTCCGCGAGGTGGGCGATGCCGACCAGTTCGAGGAGGTCCCGACCCGCCGCCCGCAGCTCGCGCTCCCCCGACGCCTTCGTCGGCCATCCGGACAGTGCTGCAGCCAGGCCGTAGGGCCGTGCGGCGTGCATGGGGACGAGCACGTTGTGGAGGACGGACATGTGCGTGAACAGCCGAAGAGTCTGGAAGGTGCGGGCGATGCCCAGCGCTGCAGCCCGTCGTGGGCGGCGTGGGGAGACGTCTTCCCCCCCGAACTGGATGCTGCCGCCGTCCCATGCGTCGACCCCGGAGATGCAGTTGATGAGGGTCGACTTGCCGGAGCCGTTGGGGCCGATCAGGGCGTGAACCTGGCCCTCGGGCACCAGCAGGTCGACACCAGCGAGAGCGGTCACGCCCCCGAAGCGCCTGACGACACCCTCGGCTCGGAGGCCGCCGGCGGTCATGAGGAGTGCCCCGGCAGGAAGCGGGACAGCAACCGCGACCCTCGTTGGCCGAGCCCGAGGAGCCCTCCCGGGGCGAAGTCGACCATCAGCAGCAGGAGCAGCCCGTACATCAACAGGTAGTACTCCTGCAGCGGGCGGAGCACCTCCGGCAGGAAGGTCAGCAGTCCTGCGCCGATGACGGCGCCCCACGGTGAGCCCGCCCCGCCGATCACGACCATCGCGAGCATCGCGACCGACAGTTGCAGCGTGTACGTCCCCGGGCTGACGTAGGTGATGTAGGACGCGTTCAGAGCTCCGGCGAGGCCCGCGAGGGAGGCACCGATGACGAACGCCAGCAGCTTGACCCGACTCGGCGAGACACCCATGCACTCCGCCGCGATCTCGCTGTCGCGCACGGCATGCATGGCTCGCCCGAACGATGAGGCTCGGAGCTGCGTCGCGAGGAACATCACGACCACGACGAGGACGCCCACCACCATCGCCCAGTGCTCCGGTGTCCTCAGCCGGAGCTCGCCGAAGACGGCAGGGTCAACTCCTCGTATGCCTACGGCCCCGCCGGTGAGCTCGACCCAGTTCAGCAGGACGAGGACCACGACCTGGCCGAAGCCGAGCGTGGCCAGCGCGAGGTAGTGGCCGTGGAGCCGCAGCGCAGGAAAGCCGACGATCAGACCGGCGAGGGCGGCCATCAGCGCAGACGCAACCACGGCGACGACCAGCCCCGCCCCGAGCTCCGTGACGAGGAGCGCCGTCGCGTACCCCCCGATCGCGTAGAACCCGGCGTGCCCGAGCGAGACCTGTCCGCTCATGCCGAAGGTGATGTAGAGGCCGATCGCGGCGATGGCCACAGTCTCGGCGCTCACGAGGACCTGCAACCAGTAGGCGTCCGTCAGGAGCTGCGGTACCAGGAGGGCGAGGACGACGAGCCCGGGCCAGCGCAGCAGCTGCCCGGCTCTGCGCGTGGGTGACGAGGATGCCGGTGCCCCTGAGTCCGGGACGGTCTCCACGGCCAGGGTCACAGCTTCTCCCCGACCCGCTCGCCGAAGATGCCCTGCGGCCTGAGAGCGAGGAATGCCAGCAGGAGGGCGAACGCGACGAGGTCCTTCGCACCAGTCGCGATGTACGTCCCGGCCAGGTTCTCCACCACCCCGAGCCCGAGGGCCGCAGCCGCGGCCCCCTGCAGGTTGCCGAACCCGCCTACGACGCATGCGGCGAAGGCCTTCAGTGAGATCAGGAACCCCAGGTCGAGCGTCACTGAGAAGAGGGGGGCCACGAAGATGCCCGCGGCTCCGCTGAGCCCGCAGCCCAGCGCGAACGCGACCATCACCAGGCGACCGGTGCGGATGCCCATGAGCTGCGCTGTGTCCGAGTCCTCGGCCGTGGCCTGCATGCGCCGCCCGAGGCGGGTGCGCGTGAGCAGCTGGTGTTGGCCGACGAGCAGCAGCCCTGACACGACGATGACGAAGAGCGACAGGCTGCTGACCCGCGCGCCGAGGATCTCCAGCGGCCGGTTGGGGACGAGCGACGGCATGGATCGGGGCTCAGGGCCCCAGATGATCTCGGCCGTCCGCGCGATGACGATTCCGACCGCCACGGTGCTGATGATCATCGTCGCGATGGGCTTGCCTCGAAGTGGCCTGTACGTGACGCGCTCCATGAGCAGACCGAGCGCTCCTGCGGCGAGGACGCCGAGAAGGCCGGCGGCCAGGACCGGGAGCCCCCATCCGATCGCCGCGGTCGAGCCGACGAAGGCGCCGATCACGACGAACTCGCCTTGGGCGAAGTTGAGCACGCCGCTCACCTGGTAGATGAGCAGGAAACTGACCGCCAGGAGGGCGTAGATGCCCCCGATGGCCAAGCCGCTGACGACGGCCTGGATCACGGCGCTGCCACCTCACGGGCCAGAGAGCCAGGCCGCTCCATCTGTCCGCCCGTCCGCATTCCCATATTGTGGGAGCCAAGTTTCACTTCCTGAGGAGGACTCAAGACCAGTGGGGCGGGTTCGTCAATGACCTGGCTCGCGCTGCCCCCACCTGGATGGCCAGCGAAGACCGGGCGCCAGCCGGGGATGGGCGGGAAGTGGCCCTGCGAGCGCCGCCGGCTGATCGCTGAGTCGGTAGGTCAACGCCTCGCGCAGTTGCGCTCGTGCCGCGGCTGCGTGGGAGACGGCCGAGGCGACGGCCTGGCTGCGGCCGTCAGGGACGGCGGCTCTGTGCTGGTCGAGGCTGAGCTGGGTCGTCCGGACCGCTGGCCCGACGTCAGTGGCGACCTTGCTCAATTTTCGGGCGGCGCGTTGTAGGGCCGGCACCCCCTGACGTGGGGCCATCCGGCCGGTCACCCAGGCCATCGACGTCTTGCCCTCGGTGGTCTGATTCGGCACCAGCAGCACGCCCGCGTGGATGGACTCCCGAATCGCGACCTCGACCGCCTGGGCCAGAACGGGCACGTGCCGAACGAATTCGAGCGATGCTGCGCTCAGACGCCGCCGTTCGGCCTCGTATGCGCCGATGGGCTGGGAGTGGGCTTGCTGGGCCATCGCCTCCATCCGGGCTTGCAGGTCGGCGGCCGCGGCGTGCAACGCCAGGTGCGGGTGTGCTGTCGACCGGCCGGGGAGCTCGCGGAGCTCCAGCGCTGCGGGGATGACTGTCGCGAGGGTGCGGGCGAGGTGGTTCGCGCCGTGGGTCGCTTCTCCGGCGCGAAGCAGGACGCGGGCCGCGTCGGCGCAGCCGTGCTCGAGCACGCGGCTGATCGCTCGTAAGTCGGGCATGGCCAGCTCGGCGGAGTGGGCCGCGACGATCCGGACGAACCTGCTCGTCTGTCGGTCTAGGTCGCCCGCTCCGGCGGGTTCGTGGCTCGCCAGCAGCGGGGTGGCGGGGGCCGATCGGTAGTCGTGCACGGGGACCCTGGCCCGGAGTTCACCGGCGGCCAGGCGCAGAGCGTCGTGGCCGGAGCTGGTGAGCACCCTGTACGCGACACCAAGGTCCTCCCCCACCTTGACTCGCGGCAGGACCGCTTGGGACAGGTCCCGGTCCAGGTACAGCAGCGCGCCCGACAGGTCAGCGAGGTCGCGCAGCACGTCCCAGGCGACCTTGTCGGGAAGCCGGCCAACGGCTTCGACGTAGCCCTCGAGTCCGACGGCCGCGGTCGCGGCCCGTTGCCAGAGTCGTTCGTAGGCCGGCAGCGCCGGGTCTGCGGGGCGATGCAGCTCGGAGCTGCCGCAACAGACGGCCCGCGGCAGCTCAGACAGGGCTTGGTGAAGGGACTGACCGGGCCGCTCGATGATGTCGGACGCGGTCAGCGGTCGGACCTCGTTGAAGCGGGGCGCTTCGCTGACCGACCCGACGAGCTCCCGCAGCTCGGTCAGCACGATGTCCCATCGAGACCCTCCATTACGACTCGTCCGGACCCCGCCCCGCGGCCTACTCGGTGCTGCATACGGGGGATGTGCCTCCCGCCCTGGCGCCCCAACTTTGGATCGACATGGTGGAGGCCTACGCCACCCTCCCGTTCGACGTGCGGTCGCTTGTCACCGGCCGGAACGCCGTGCACGGTTCGCTTCCCGCCCCAAGCGCACCCCTTGAAGACGCGCCGGCGTACGACCCGGGCATCGCCTCTCGTCGTCCTCTGGTCGTCGACCACTGGCGGACCGGGACACCTGTCCTCTACCTCCCGAAGCACCCGCACAGCACCATCGATGGGCTGCCGGAGGACGAGGGGCGCGCTGTGCTTGCCCACCTGTGGGCGCACACCGCCGCCTGCTCCGCACGCTTCGAGGCGGTCCTGCACTCCGGCGAGGTAGTGGTCTGGGATAATATTCGGGCCGTCCACACGAATCCGCCCTATCCCCGAGACCGCGACCGGACGGTGTGGTTCTTCCTCATCCCCGGCGACCACGAACTCACGGCCACGTGTCTCTAGCTGAGCGTGGCGGCGAGCGGGACCGGGGTCCACCGGGCGAGAAGTGACATCACGGCTCCTTCAAGCGCACACACGATCGCATCGCCGCACCAGGCTCAGTAGCGGGGCGCCGCCACCCGGGGAGCGAGAGCGCCGCGCGTCGTCGCCACGGAAGCACGCCTTATCTAGCCGCTTTGCAGAGTCGGCCCGCAGGTGCTCGCCACCGAGCCGCGCGTCGGCTGCGGACAGTGCACTCATGCCACGGGAAGGTGATCAACGACGTCCCGTAAGCCGACCCGTTCACCGGACAACGTCACCCACGTGGCACCTGGGTGAGTCCCCTGGAGTGGTGTAGTTCGGGCTCCTGAACGACCGCGGCCGTGTCGGTCCCGGACGTTGAGGGGCCACCGCGTGAGGAAGCGACCAAGCGACTCATAGAACGGACTCACACGATGGCCCTGGATCAGTCTGCCCTGCTCGAGTTGGCCGAGGCGGTGCGCACCGCTGACGGCGGGGATGTGATGCGCAAGCTGCGCGAGACGATCCTGCAAGCGTTGGTCGACGCCGAGGCGACCGCGCACCTCGGTGCCGGCCTGCACGAGCGGACCCAGACCCGCACGACGCAGCGCAACGGCACCCGCGACAAGCTCGTCGCGACGACCGCCGGGGACCTGACAGTGAAGATCACCAAGGTGCGGGCCGGGTCGTTCTTCCCCTCGCTCCTGGCGCCGCGCCGGCGGATCGACGTCGCTCTGCACGCCGTGGTGTTGCAAGCCTGGATCGAGGGCGTGAGCACCCGCAAGGTCGACGACCTGGTCGCCGCACTGGGCGTGCAGTCAGGCATCAGCAAGAGCGAGGTGAGCCGGATCTGCGCCGAGCTCGATGCTGAGGTCGCCGCCTGGCGGGCCCGTCCGCTGGACGAGATCGCCGTCGCCTACGTGTTCCTGGACGCGACCTACTGCAAGGCCCGGGTCAACAACCGGGTCGTGTCCCGGGCGGTCGTGATCGCGACCGGCGTGAGCGCAGACGGCCGACGTGAGGTGTTGGGCTGCGCGGTCGGGGACAGCGAGACCGAGGCGTTCTGGACCGAGTTCCTGCGCGACCTGCGTGACCGCGGCCTACACGGCGTCCAGCTGGTCATCAGCGACCAGCACCGCGGCCTGGTCAACGCTGTCCAGGCAGTGCTGCAAGGCGCCGCCTGGCAGCGCTGCCGGGTGCACTTCATGCGCAACGTGCTGGCCCGGGTCAGCAAGGGCCAGGCCGAGATGGTCGCCGCCGCGATCCGCACCGTCTTCCCAGCCCACCGGCCCCGGCGTCCGCGCGCATGTGGAGGTCGTCGCCGGCATGCTCGCCCAGCAGTTCCCAGCCGTCGCCGCCATGCTCCGCGATGCCCGCGAGGACATCACCGCCTTCGCCGACTTCCCCGAAGGGCACTGGGCGCAAGATCTGGTCCACCAACCCCCTATCTGTTATCCGGCCCTGGGACGGCGCGCGGGACCTGGCGGCCTGACGTCCCTGCTTCTGCTGCCGGACCAGGCAAGGCTGGCGGCGACGACAGGGGCGATCGGGATGGTTCTGACGGTCAGCACGTTCCAGGGGAAGCACCAGCTGGTCGGTGACTGGCCCGAGCTGGAGGTCGCGAATGCGTTCCTGGACCACCTGCGGGTCCGTGGGTTCTCCCCGGCCACCCGCCGCGCCTACGCGTTCGACCTGTTGAACTTCGGCCGGTTCCTGCTGCAGCTCGGGCGGCCGCTGCACTCCGTCAGTGCGATGGACGTCTTCGCCTGGGTGGACTGGCAGAATCAGCCGTCGCCGGCGCCCGAGGGCAAGGTCGTGGCCCTGCGGCCGCGCTCGGTCGCCCCATCGACGATCAACCGGAGGGTGGCTGCGGTCCGGGGCCTGTTCGAGTTCCTGGTGATGCGGCAGGAGATCACTAGTGTCGCGGGTTGTAAGTCTTCTTGCGGTTGGGTGATGGCTTGGCGTGGGCGATGACTTCTTCGGCGTTCTTGGTCCAGGTGAACGGGTGGGCTCGCTCGTTCCAGCCGTCGATGTAGACCGCGATCGCGGTCTCGAGGTCCTTGACGCTGTGGAAGGT
>JAABUN010007777.1_pt1 | contig 11326 bp, 11 predicted proteins | sample 5559311 | NCBI WGS metagenome assembly JAABUN01 (sample SAMN10711877, study PRJNA513370) | rock metagenome | isolation source: Antarctica rocks | place: Antarctica: Victoria Land, Siegfried Peak sud | reverse complement strand
CGAAACAGCTTGTATCTTGACAATCAGCAGCTTTTCAACTAACTAGGACGCTTGTTAGTTGTCGGAAAAGACGAGTCTGGGAAACAGCTCAAGACTTTTGAGTCTGCAAAGTAGATAAAGACCGCTTTTCCGTTTTTATTAGAAAGTTTCTATCAGGGCGGACAGTATCAAAGACCATAAGGAGTCTGTATTTACAAGGTTGACCCGTGGAAACAATTTTAGAGCGAGGAGTAGCTGATGATGAGCGAGATTATTTTAGGTATTGACGTTTCAAAAAAGACTTTAGATGCGGCTTTGATTTTTGAAAATCGGATATTGTGCAAACAGTTTCAGAACTCTTGTGATGGATTCAAGGAGTTAGCCGCGTGGCTCGCATTTTTGAAAATCACCTGCGTTCACGCCTGCCTGGAGGCGACTGGCGTTTACGGTGAAGCGATTGCTTTGTTTTTGCATGAGTCCGGGCATCGGGTGTCAGTGGTCAATCCGCTCAGGATTAAAGGTTATGCGAGCGCCAATATGCAGCGCAATAAAACCGACCGACTCGACGCGCGGCTGATCGCGTCGTTTTGCCGGACGCAAAAGCCGGATGCGTGGCAGCCGCCATCAGAAGAAGTCAAACAATTGCAGTCATTGGTGCGGCGAGTCGAAGTGATGGCGGAAATGCTTCAGGCGGAAGAAAACCGTCTGGCTAATGCCGCCTCTGAAATCAAACCGAGCATTGGACGCATAATCGGGTTTCTGTCAGAGGAAATCAAAGAGCTGGAGCAGCAAATAAAGCGGCACGTTGACCAGCACCCAAACTTGAAAGAGCAGAACCAGTTGCTGCAAACGATACCTGGCATCGGCAGGCGCACCGCCAATCTGTTGTTAAGCGAGATTGAGTTTGAGCGTTACAGTTCAGCGCGGTCGCTGGCGGCGCAAGCCGGCGTTACGCCGAGAAAGAGACAATCGGGAACTAGTTTGAAGCAAACAAATTTGTCGAAACTCGGCAACGCTCGAATCAGACGAGCATTATATTTTCCGGCGATAGTGGCAAAGCAGCACAATAAAATCATCAGGGAGTTTGCCGAACGTCTGAAAAAGAACGGCAAAACGCCAATGCAGATAGTTTGCGCGGCAATGAGAAAACTGTTGCACATTGCTTTTGGAGTTCTCAAACACAGACGAGCTTTCGACGCGAGTTTGGCTTTTTCTGCTTGACTGTCAAGACAGTATCTACTTTTTCTTTAACATTCGCATCCTGGGGCGGAGCCGGCGACCCGCCGCAGTCGAGGAAAAGGCTTTGATCGATTTCGACCAGCAGGTGTCGGAAATTTTCCTGCGGAACTATTTCATAAACCGCCGTCGGCGAATATATTAACCCGGACATCACGCCGTCTTTGACTGTCAGAATGACATCGCCGCCAAAATTACCGCTTTTAATTTTGCCTTTCCAGCTAAATTCGTCAGCATTATACTGAATAAATCCTTCAGCTTCGGACTGTTCCGCTTCATATATTTTGCCGTCGAGCAGCGGAATTTGTAACTTTCGAGTTGAAGTCAAACCGGAATCGCCTACCGCAGAGGGCAGCAAACTATTGAAATTTATTTTAATGTCCTGCTGTTGAACCGCAGCCATCGACATTTGTTTGCTGCCGGTTTCTTTCGCGCCCGAAAAATCAAATAATGCCGCGCCTTGTTGCGCCGAGGCGTTGCGAGCGAGAAAAAGCAAACACAACATTAAAAATAGTAAGGCGTAAGAAAAGCGTCGATTGATCGTTAAAAAATTGAATTTAGGCATTATTGAACTCCTTAGTTTAATTGGCTGGAGTGACAAGTGTCTGACTGCCGTTCTCCGGTTTGATTTTTAGTATTGCTATTTTTAGCGTAGCTAATCGAAATTTAGTATCCGGTTAGACGAAGTAATCTGCTTTGTTCTACGACCAAATGAAATTGTTTAAAATTGCGGTCGAGTCTCGGAAGCAGTTAAATTAAGAAAGCGTATGGCTGCAAATTAGTAACGCAATATTTTTGTCCATTACGGCTCAAAAAAAATTAAATTTGTCGAAATTTGTCGCAAAACATTCAGTCGGCAAACATTTTGTACCGGGAAACCTCATTTCCAGCTCAAAAAATTTAAAGTAAAAAGGACATTGTTAAAATGTCCTTTTTACTTTTGTAAATATAATTGCTTTGACAGAATTGAACTGCCGGCACGCGGATTTTAGACTTAAAAAGTTGTTTATTTGAGTTTCTGTAATTTCGTTTCTCTTCGTTTTATTCAGCATTTCTCACATTTCAGTTTATTTAGTTTCGCTAAGTTTTGCTTGTTTTAGCGCACTTGGCACACATAATTAATGGAAATGTAGTGGGATGACTCGAAAATTTTTGTATTATAAATAGTCAATTTCTTCTAAAAGTCTTTCAATTTCAAACCAATCGGCAAACGGTCGGCTAATATCGTCAATCGGTATTTTCAAAGGACAACCGAGTGCGGCATCATCAATATAAACGGGTGCATAAGCCTTTGGCGATTTTGACCAGAATCTTTGCTGCGGATTTTTGTTGACCGCCCAAATTTCAATATCACGTTCGACAAACCAATTTACCGCTTCCTGCAAAAACTCACCCGAACGAATTGTCCAAAGAATGATTTTAACTTCGTTCTCACTTAACTTCTTGAGGATACTAACAGCATTTGGGACATCTTCACCGATTTTCGGATATTCGTGCATAACGCACGTTCCATCAAAATCTACACAAACAATTTTGTTTTTACTCATAACAAACCCTTTAGTGTTTAGAGTCTTTTTGATAAGTTGCTGCACAAATGTTGCACGGAATTTCTTATCATTTTTCTTTTCCAATGGTAAATTTCACTTATGACATAAACGATTTTAACGACAAAGATTTACTCACCTTTTTTAGCGTTTTTTAACGCACTTCGCGCATTTACAGCCAATGGGTTTAATGAAATCGTTAAAATATTCTTTACCATAATCATAGGTAATCTCTTCCCCGGTTTCAATAGCTCTAATTGACCAAATCCAGACTCTCAAACCATTTTTATATGCTTTGGCGTTTGGGTGGCAGGAGTGGTTGATATAGCGGGCTTTGTTACTGCGCGGACTTCCATCGATATGATATTCCTCATCAATCGCCATTAAGTACTTGCCGCCTTTTTTATCCGACTCTTCTTTAGTTAAAATCAAGCCGATGTGTTCGATAATCTTTTTATCGTTTGGGATTGGGTCGAGAGTGAAGAAGCCCAGCCCGGTAGTGGTTCGTTTAATTAAGTAACGAGGTTTCTGCCTGTTCATAATTAAAAGTTTAACAATTTTGACTTAGTTTCCTTTCCAAAAATTACATTAACTATAATGAAAGTTTGACGGACACTAGAATCTGTCGGATTACACACTTACTAAGCTTTGCATATAAAGTAGCAAGTACCTATAAAGTATAATTTAATCAAAAGTTTCAGGATTTTTGCCGAGAATTCAACCCGATTGTCAATGAAGGATTTACGATTTAAGACATACAACCGTAACGCTTTTGCTTCAACCCGGGATTAACCCGAAAATAGTTTCCGAAATGCTCGAACACTCTACAATAATTTTAACGCTCGATGTCTATTCTCACTTTTTGCCGAATATGCAAAAGGTCATCTTAATGGTGTCCTTTTTCCTGTAAATGTGGTGGCTTGGGACAGAATTGAACTGCCGACACACGGATTTTCAGTGTTCAAATTTTTATTTTTTAAGTTTGATTGAGTTTGTATGTCTTTGATTTTATTAGACTTCTACTTTCATTAAGTTTGCTTAAGTATTTAGAGTTTAGAACAGTTTTGATAAGTTGTTGCACAAACGTTGCACAAGATTTTCCATTGAGTTGACCTGAAACCGTAAAATTGAGCCATTAGTTTGGCAAGTTTCTTCCGATATTGAAAAATCAATTTTAGGAGAAACAGATGAAAAAGATTTATACCGACGAGCAAATTGTCAGCTTTGTTCGAGAAGCTGAAAAAACTGAAGTGACGATTGCCGAATTTTGTCGGCAAAAGGGATTTAACGAAGGAACATTTTACAAGTGGAAACGGCGGTTTGGCTCGATGCAGGTAGCGGAAGTCAAACGGCTTCGGGAACTCGAAGCGGAAAACGCCCGGCTCAAACGCATTTTGGCTGATCGGATGATTGAAATCGATCGAGGTGCAGGAGCTACTTGCAAAAAAGTGGTGACGGTTGAACGAAAAAGAGAGGCGGTCGTTTTTCTGAAAACCAAACAAGTCAGCGAACGTCGCTCGTGTCAGCTTATTTTGCTGGCGCGTTCAACCTGCGGGTATCGCATCAAGCGCGAACCGGATGAAGCGTTTGAAAATCAGGTCAAGGAATTAGCATTTGCCCATCCGCGCTACGGTTATCGGAGAGTTCACGCGCTTTTGAAACGGCGCGGGCAGAAGCTTAATCGCAAGCGGGTGGTTAGGGTTTGGCAGAAGTTCGATTTACAGGTGCCGCGCTCGCGCGAAAGCGAGAAAGAGAATGCGGAAGTCGCAGCCGATAATGCCAAAGGCTTCGCGCCCGAATGAGATTTGGACGTATGACTTTGTGTTTGACCGCGATGCCGCCGGTCGCCGCTTGAAGTTGCTGACTGTGATGGACGAGTTTACACGCGAAGGTTTGGCAATCAGAGTCGGACGTTCATTTAAGGCACGACAGGTCAAAGAAGTTTTACGGGAGATTGGCGCAAAGCGCGGTTATCCTGAATTTTTGAGGTCGGACAACGGCAGCGAATTTATCGCCGGAATGATCAAGGAATTTCTGGTTGAGAATAATATCAAGGCGGCGTATATTGAGCCGGGCAGCCCGTGGCAAAACGGGAAAGGCGAGAGTTTCAACGGCAAGTTTCGAGACGAATGTTTGAGAATGGAAATCTTCGGGAACTGGCGTGAAGCCGAAGTTGTCGCCGAACAATGGAGAAAGTTCTACAACGGTGAGCGACCGCATTCAAGTTTGGGTTATCAAACGCCGGACGAATTCAAATGTGATTGGGAAATGCAGCAAAGATTATCGAAAAGCGAAACGATAAAGAAACTTGCTATGCCGATGGCTCAAGGTTTGGGGTCTTGACAGTCTTACTTTTTGCTTGATGGTGTTTTTTGTTTTGGCAACAAACGCGTCGGCGCACGAAAAGTGGTTTCACGAAACTGAAAATTACGGGCTGCGTTGGGATTTGTTTTTTCGCCCGCTGCCACTCGCGTTGTTTGGAACAGTCATAATTGTAACCGTCGTTTCCGGGTTATGGTGGCGCAAAAGAGGAAAAGGTTTTGTTCCCGGACCGGAAAATCTCGGCGGAACGGACGAGCGCCGCGCGGCTTTATACGGTTTAATTCCCGCTATAGTCGGCATTCACGTCGCCGTGCCGCTCTTGGTCAGCGGCGTTCAGGGCGAGTTGTTTACGCCGAATAATAAACTTCCCGGATTATGGATGTATGTTTTCGGGTTGGCGCAGACGGGAATCGCGCTGGCGATTTTTTACGGCGCTCTGACGCGGATCGCCGCCGTCGCGCTGGCGGTTTTGTGGTTTGCGGGAATTTTTCTCGTCGGGCTTGAGCCGATGCTGGAAAGTTCGATGTTTCTGGGATTTGCGGCGTTCTTTTTTCTCGCTGGTCGCGGTCCGATTTCGATTGACCGGCTGATTCTGCCGAAACTGGAACCGTCCGCGCAATCGATGTCGAAAGCGATTCCGGCATTGCGGGCAGGCTTGGGATTAAGTCTGATTTTTGTTGCCTTTACTGAAAAATTCGCCAACATTCCGCTCGCGTCCGCTTTTCTCGAACGTTACCCGCTCAACTTTACTGCGGCTCTCGGCATTCCGATGTCGAACGAAACTTTTATCCTGTGTGCCGGAGCAGTCGAACTGCTCGTCGGTTTATGGATTCTGTTCGGCATCTTTCCGCGTGAAATTATTCTCATTGCTTGGATTCCGATTAATCTGACCCTGACGATTTTCAACTGGACGGAATTGATCGGACATCTGCCGATTTACGGCACGCTCGCCGTTCTGCTGGTCTGGTCTTTGGGACTAGAAAATCTACGGCTCTGGCTGAGCGGACTACGGGAAGGACCGCTGGCGATTTTGGGACATGATGCGCCGCAGTCGAAAATCATTACAGAAAAATAAATTGAGGACACGAATATTTTTAAGGAAAAACTAAATCTGCAACCTGAAATCGGAGCGGGTAAAGATATTGAAAGCCAGGTTTTATTCGATGGCGCGCAAAGAAAAATAATGCAAATAACTTTGCGCCAACGGATTCGGGCTTTCGATCAGGGCTTAACTGCAATTTTCATCACACCCTCACACCGTTCACCGAAAACCCGGTCGCCAACTTCGTAGCCGACAACGCCCGCTCCTAATTCCGCAATTACGCCAACCGGTTCGTGTCCGATGATGAGACTGGATTTGACAGGATATTCGCCGCGGACGATATGCAAATCCGTTCCGCAAATCGTCGTCAGCGTTACGCGAATTACCGCTTCACCGACTCCGGCGCGAGGGCGTTCAACTTCTTCGATTCGGAAGTCGTTCACGCCGCGAAAAACATTCGCCAGCATTGTTTCCATTTATAATCTCCCTGAAATAAATCTAAGTTTTACTATGCGAAGTGGTATTCAACCATTGCGATAAAAATTTCAGCTTTCCGCCATTCCGGTTATTCGTTTTATGTTAAGGCGAAAAACGACCATTTCACCAAGATTCCTTACTTGGACTTGTTCGTAAATTACAACTTATCAGCCGTACACTTGAAAATTCTAAAGGAACTGATTTGTTGAAATGATTTTGAACAAAGAAAAACGGCTTGAGTATCAATCAAGCCGTCTCTTTCAGTTCTTTGACAACTGAATATGATTTTAGCAAAAGCAGTCTATCAAACTATTTTGACGGCTTGCAAATGTACTGTATCTGAAAATGTATCTATTACTTGCTACTACCGAGTTTTACAGAGTGATAAAATACTTTTAGAAATTCAAGCAGTATCACTCTGTAATACTTGGTAAGTATAGGTAAGGAATGCCTTCTATGTTTTTAATGAACTTTGAATTTATAATAATCGTAATGCCCGGTGAAATTCTCTGTTTCAAGTAAAGGTTAGCTAGTATGTCGGATTTACAATGAAGGAACTTTCGTTAAATAATACGCGGCTCGACGGGCGCTACGACATCCAAAGCCTATTGGGGCAAGGAAGCTACGCGGAAATTTACGTTGCCCGCGACGCGCTCGCCGCGCCGCAGTCGCCGCACAAAGCGGTTGTCATCAAAGCTCTCAACGTTTTTCTGCAAAACGATTTGGACACGGATTTAGAGCGCACTTTAATCGAAAATTTTCAAAACGAAGCGATTGCGCTCGACCGCGTGCGCCATCCGAATATTATCAGCCGTCTCGGACACGGCTCGGCGCGCGATTTGCGCGGCACGATTTTTCATTACCTAGTTTTGGAATATTTGTCGGGCGGTGATTTAGCCAGAGCGTGCCGCGAAAAAAGTCTGAATTTGACGCAGGCTTTATTTTATCTCGAACAGGTTTGCGCCGGTCTCGGACACGCGCATCAAAACGGCATTATTCACCGCGACATCAAGCCGCAAAATTTGCTTTTGACCGCCGACCGCCAGACCGTCAAAATCGCCGATTTCGGCGTCGCACGCGTTTCCCAGACCGATTCGCCCGTCACGCGCGTCGGAACGAATATGTTCGCGCCGCCCGAACACAGCCCGCTTTTTGCCGGTCAAACCGGAACGCTCACTTACACGAAACTAACGCCCGCCGCCGATATTTATTCCTTGGCAAAATCCGCTTACGTGTTAATTACCAGCGAGTCGCCGCGCTTTTTTACCAATCAGCCGATAACCGAATTGCCTTTCGATATGCGTCAAAAGGCTTGGGCGAAAGATTTGGTAAAGGTTTTGAACAAAGCGACGCAAAACGATTCGCGTGAGCGTTACCAAACCGTCAACGATTTCTGGCTCGATTTGTCGCGCATAAAATTGCTTGCCGAAGCCGAAGACGTTGACGCCGAAACAAAAAATCTCGCCGCGCCGCACAAAACTCCGCAGCCGCACGTTGCCAAAGGTTATACGCCGCTCGCGCCGCAGCAGCCGCGTTTTAACACGGCGCGCGATTTGAAATTAAAAGATAATCTTTCGGCGGCGAACAATGCGCCGTTAGTAGTCAGGTTGGAAAATGAAAATTTCAATCAAAAGTTAAATCCGGCGCCGCCGCCGTTTGCCGAAAAACTCGCTTCGGCAGATGATGAACTTCCGCGATTTAGAGAAAAAACCAGAGGTAATTCTTTACGGCGTTTTGCAGTTTTTATAATTTTTATCGGCTTGTTTGCCGGCATTCTTTACGGAACACATAATTATCTGCGCGGGCGCGGAGTTTTGCCGCAGATAAGAAATCCGTTTCGAACGCAGACGGGCAAAATCAATACGGATTTAAATTTACGCCCGACGCCTTCGAGCAAAAACGAACCGATTGGTATCGTTTCTAAAGATTCGCGTGTTAAAATCTTAAATTCGAGCGACAATTGGTATGAAATCGAAGTCATCGAATATGGTCGCCCGAAAGAAAATCCCGATTATGCCGACCACGGCTGGGTTTTTGCGAAATATGTCGATGTTCAGGAGTGAGTTGATTTTAGATTTTAGATTTTGGATTTTGGATTAGTTTATTGTCAAGCATCCGGCATTCATCGAAAAATTTCAATGAATGCCGTCCAATTAACAACGAACGATTGCCAATCTAGAACCTAAAATCCAAGATCCAAAATCGAAATGAGTGTTTTAGATAAAGTCAGACATTGGATAGACGGCGAGAGCGCCGAACTCGTTTTAGAAGAAGCGGCGCGTAATGCGCAGGTGCAGCCGCGCAGTCAAGCCGAAGCGTTTATCGTCAAAATCGCCAAAGCGGTCGAAGACGTAATGCAAAACGAGCTTGTTCCCCTGCCGCAAGGCACGGCGATTATTCCGACCGAATACATTATTTTTCTCAGCGAACAGGACGACAAAGATTGGCAGGGCGTCAAAAGACGCGGTCTCGAACAAGGTCTTTATCACATTTTAGTCGAACGCGCCAAAGAAATCGCGGGAAAAAAGAAACTGGAAACGCAGTCTTTCGCCGTCGAACTGCGCGTCGACGGAACGCTCGAAAAAGGCGATATTCGCATTCAGCACGGTTGGGATGAAGATTCGAGTAATAAAACCGGCGTTTTGGCTCGTCCCCAAAATTCCCAGTCGTCATCGCCGCAGAGTATTCCGCAAAATCAACCGATTTTACAAACTCCGAATTTCGCCGCCCAATCTTCGACAAACTTAAATCAATCGTCGGTTCGGCAAACGCCGCATCCGCAAGTTTCGCCCTCTTCCTCTGAAGACGCCGAAGAAATGACGCAGGTTCAAAAAAGGCAGGCACCGGAGCTTTACCGTCTGGAAATCTGGCGCGGCGGCGTTCGGCAAACCGTGATGCCGATTTACAAAAGCGAAATCAGCATCGGACGAGGCTCGAAATCGCAGCCGGTTGACATTTCTCTTACAGGCGACCCGGAAATCAGCCGCCGCCATCTCAGTTTGATTTATTCGGACGAAGGTTTTTCAATTATCAGCGAAGGACGCAATCCGGCAATGGTCAACAATAACGAAATGCCCGTCGGACAAAAAATTTCCGTTTCGGCTGGCATTCCCATAAATGTCTGTAGTTATTTGTTGAGAATTCAACCAAAGTGAGTTTATAGAAATTATCTATATAACAACATAGCGAAAGGCAAGCCCCGTAAATGCAGGCTTGCCTTTCACTATTTTAAAATGGGAATTTCGCCGATTGCGAGCGAAAAACCGCAAAAATTTTAAATTGTAGGGCTGATTTAATTATGAGCCGCCATACGGCGTATTTTCGTCTCGCCCTGTTGCAAATCAATTTCTTCGGCTAACGGCGCGTAAATTTCGCGTTTTCCAGCTTTGTCAGCATAATCCCATAAACCATTGTGACAATGGCGATTATCGTCCCAACCCGGATGATTGACGATTGGATAAAGGCAGACGCCTTCAATTGGAACACCGTTTTCAGAAGCGACTTTTGCTTCACCGCAGACATAGCGCAACCATTCAGGGCGTCCTTCGTTTTCGATGCCCGTTTCGGCAATCAAAATCGGACGTTTATATCTTTGAAAATAATCCTGCAAAATTAAATTCAGCGGATGATAATCTTCGTGTCCGGGAAAAATGCGCTCGCCGCTCGGATGCTGCCATTGATTGTCGGAATAGTAATTCAAACCGATTATATCGAGGTATTTTTCATTTCCCCCAAGTTCGGAATCGCGTCTTCCGCTCACCATATCAAACGCTTCATACTGCGATAGTTGATACTTTTTGGCGTCGGCATTATATCGCGGAACGAGTTTCGGCGCGGAGACGTGAATCGCCGGGTCGATTTGAATAAATCGCGCCTCTGGAGAAATGCTGCGAATTGCGTCGATACTTGAAATTGTCGCTCGCACCAGCTGTTTTTTCAACTCGGCTCCGCGCCGTCTTCGATAAGGATGAAACGCTCCAATCTTTCCGGCAATCCAGGCGAAAAAGGAAATTTCATTGACCGGGCAAAAAAACGGCAACTGTTTGTTTTCACTGGCGAGAAACTCCGCGAAGGCTGCGGCGAACTTAGCAAAGCGAATGGGAAATTCCGGGCTGAAAATATTTAAATCTTCGGGATAGCCGTAGTGAAACAAATCCCAGATAATTTGGATTCCCGTTTTTTCGGCGGCGCGAACTTGATTAATCACGCTCGAAAAATCGTATTTGTAAGGCTCGCGTTCGATTAAATGCCAGCGCGCGCCGTCACGCGCCGTTTTCATCCCAATTTCGAGCATTCGCGCGTAATCGGCTTCGGCTAATTCGTCATGGCGCGTCGCGGCAATCACGTCAATTCGCCTTTTTTGCCAGTTGCGATGCGTCGAACATTCAAAACCGCCCATCAAATAACTATGAAATATTTTTTCGCTCATTAGTAAATGCGTTTTAGTTTATAAATTTCAGTCTAAAACTATAAAAAACTTTTTTCTAATTTGTTAATTATAACAAAATGAAGTGTTTCTAAATAATTATAGCATAATTCGAGTGTGACTGTTTGTTTCATAGGTAAAACTATGATAATTTTACGAATTATAAAATTAAGTTAACCCAAGTTGCCAGTTATAAGATTTGATATTTGAAATAAAGAATGTCCTCTTTTAGAATTTTGTCGCCAAACAAATTCAACCAAAAGAGGACAAACAAATGTGCGATAGCACTCTTGCAATATA
>JAABUN010007776.1_pt1 | contig 11326 bp, 7 predicted proteins | sample 5559311 | NCBI WGS metagenome assembly JAABUN01 (sample SAMN10711877, study PRJNA513370) | rock metagenome | isolation source: Antarctica rocks | place: Antarctica: Victoria Land, Siegfried Peak sud | reverse complement strand
TCGCCCACCTCAAGAACTGGACCGTCCTCCACACCGACTACCGACGACCACTAGAAACGTTCGCCGCAACCATCTCCGCCGTCATCGGCCTAGAGTTCTTTCGAACCCAGCCGTGAATAACCCTCAACGTCGTGACTTGTGCCAACGGCGGCTGGCTGGTAGCCGGCGGGTCCAAAGACGCGGGTACACCCGTCGGTGACGGGTCTGTCGAAGGACAGCCGTCAGCGGCGGCCTCGGCAGGGTCAGCCGTAGGTGACCGCAAGCGCTCCCGCGGCCGGGTCGTCGGCGAGCCTGCTCGCGAAGGTTGTCGAGGTCATCCCGTCGCTGCGGGTACATCGGCCGTCCTTCGGCGCGCCGGCCGCGCACGTGACGTAGCTGGCCGTCCCGTCCGGCTGGATCTCCAGCTCGAGCATCGCTAGGCGCGCTTGCTGGTCGACTCTCGCGCTTGCCCGGTCGAGTTGGGTGAAGGTCCAGCCGATGGCTTGTTCTTCGCGGAGCCGCTGGGGGGTCAGGCCGGTGTCGGTGGGAGCGGTGTCGCCTGCGGCCGGCAGGTCCACGCGTCCCCCGGCGGGGGTGCCGTCGGCATCGGTCCACGTGAGGTAGGCGGTGAATTGCCAGCTACCTCGGTGGCCTGAGCCGTAGGCGCCGCTGACACGCGCGCCTTGCGCCCCGGTGGGTAGGACGGACTGCAGTGAGCTGCTGAGCGTTGTCGGCAGCAGCCCGGCGGTTCGCTGCACCGGCGGACCGGGGGTCGACGGCGGGGCTACTTCACGCTGTCCGGACGGTCCTGTCACTGCCGGGTCCTGCGCTTGCGCGGTCAAGGTGGTGCTGGCCCCAAGCGTGAGGGCGGCTGCGCCGGCGATGAGTCCGCAGGCCCAGGCTGCCCGCACGCCGGTGGGCGGCAGTTGTGCTCGCAGCTGCGTCACGGGGTTCTCGGAAGGGTGAAGCGCAGCTCGGCCCACGCGCCGTTGCGGCCGCTGGTCAGCTCGCCACCGTGCGCGCCCACGACTTCGGTCGCGATCGCCAGGCCGAGTCCGCTGCCTATGGCCTGCGTTTGCCCCCGAACCATCGGTTCGGACAGCCGGACGAGTTCGTCGGGCGCGAGTCCGGGGCCGCTGTCCTGCACGCGGAAGGTGACGCTGGTCGAATCGGCGTCGACGCACAACCGGACGCGCCGGCGTTCTCCGAGTCCGTGTTGCAGGGCGTTGGTGAGCAGGTTGCGCAGGGCCCGTAGCAGGTCGTCGGCGACTACATCGACGAGCACCCGGTCCGACGGCGTCTCGACAACAAGCTCTGCGTCGAGCTGGTCGGCCAGTGGCAGCAGGGCGCTGGCGGCTCCCTCGGCGATCGCGCCGGCGTGCTCGTGGGCCCTGCGGGCGGTGCCGGCCCTGAGCCGGGTCAGGGCCAGCAGGTCACCGGCCAGCGTGTGCGCGCGGGCAATCTCTGCCTGGCAGACGGTGATGGAGTTGCGGGCCTGTTCGCTGATGGGTTCGTGGGCCACGAGGTCGAGGTGGCCCAGCACGGCGGCCAGCGGAGTGTTCAGGTCATGCGCGAGCCGCCCACCCAGGTCTGCCAGTAGGTGGTCGCGTCGTTCCCGCACCGGATCTGCGGGCAGCGCCAGCGCCAGCGCCCCGCCGGGCAGTCCGGTCAGCGCGACGGGGCTGCCGTCGCGGCTGCGGCTGCGGGCGGTACGTCCGGGTGCTGGCAGCGCCAGATCGACCGTCAGGTCCGAAGGACTGTGCGGACCCCCGGTCGCGGTGGGAGTTCCGGTGGAGTTGAGCACTGCGGCCGGCAGCGGGAGCGACGTCCAAAGGTCAGGCCGCCGTCGTTGACGTAGCCACCACACCAGCGGGACCAGGGTGCCGGCCAGCCAGAGCACCGTCAGCACCCCCAGCGCGAGGGCGGTCATGCCTGCGTCTGCTCTCCGCCAGCACCCTGCGGGGCTGCCGTCTGTGCGGTGGCCGTTTGGGTCGCGGGCGGGCTCGCCGGCTCGGGTAGTTGCAGGTAGTAGCCCACGCCGGGACGGGTCTGCACGAACTGCGGCCGGTTGGGGTTGGTCTCCACCCGCGCGCGCAAGGCACTGATGCGGGCGGTGACCGCGTGGCTGTCGACCTCGGCGTCACGTCCCCACACGTGGGTGAGCAGTTGCGTCTTGCCGAATACCTGGCCAGGGTGTTCGAGCAGAAAGGCCAGCAGGTCGAACTCGCGTGGCCCCAGACCAAGGTCGGCCGTGCCGCGGCGGGCGGTGCGTGAACGCAGGTCGACCTCCACGTCACCCAGCCACAGCCGGTCCAGGTCGCGACCCCCGGTTGCGCGCCGCAACAGCGCTCCGATACGGGCAACGAGCGTGTCGGGCTGAACCGGCTTGGTGACGTAGTCATCGGCCTGCGCCGCGAATCCACGAAGCTCGTCGTCCCGGCTGTCCAGACCGGTCAGCATGAGCACCGGCAGGTAGCCGGGCAGCCGACGTAACTCCCGGCAGACGTCCAGGCCCGACAGGTCGGGCAGCCCGACGTCGAGCACGACTAGGTCCGGCCGGTGGTTGCGTACTGCGGCCAGTGCCGCCACCCCGGTCTGGGCCAAGTCGACCTCCCAGCCCTCGCGTTCCAGTCGGGGCACGAGGAAAGAGCGCAGCGCCTCCTCGTCCTCCACAACAAGGATCCGCACAACTGTCCCCGCTTCCAGTCCTGAGAGGCAACCACCGTCGCCACAACGGCTTGGCGCTGCTCCTGGACGCTAACGCCAACCAAGCCCGTGCACGGGTGAGTCACGACCGACCTGCCGACGCCTGCGTCGGACCTGCCTGGCCGGCATCCGACGCCGCGGCTGCGGCCCCCTCTCGGATAGTTGGGGCCGGCTGTCCAGGGCCGGCCGGCCGGTTCTGGGAGGCCGTGCCGTGGGTGTACTCGCTGCGCGCGAGCAACCGTCGTACCTCAGCGAGTGTCACGTCGCAGCAGAACGCGATATCCCGCAGGCCGACGTTCGCCTGCACCAGGCTGCGCATGGCGAGGCCGACCGCAACCTCGATGTCGGTGACGCCCTGCAGCCGGTCGGCTCGGTGCTTGAGCAGCACCAGCACGTCTGCGGTCGCGGACTCGATGCGCCGCTCCCGCTCGGCCCTGTCGGCGTCGAGTTCGAGCCGTCGCGTCCTGGCTCGGGTGAGCGCCTCACGTCGTGCCCTGCCGGTCATCTGGCCTCCTGCCGTCAATGTGTGACAGGTGCGAGCAGACCGCGCGGTTGCGGCAAGAATGCGCCGAGGACCCAGAAGCCCTCCGCTGCCGACATCGATCGCCGCGACGAGCCTCCCCAGGACTCCCGCAACGTGCCCCCCGAGACGGACACCGACTGCGCGGTCGACCGGCCTCGCGAGCTCCCAGGCTGAACTGACCGGTGCGACACACCTCTTGCATCCTGGTCGCCGCCGTCTGACGCCGGTGGTTCGGAGCTGCCGCAGCTGGTGGTCATTCTGCCGGGGTGATGTCGCTGCACAAGCTGACAGCGGGCGACGGTTATCAGTATCTGACCCGTCAGGTCGCCGCGCAGGACGCCACCCATCGCGGTCGGGACGGCCTGACCGCCTACTACACCGAGCGGGGTGAGTCACCCGGGGTGTGGCTGGGCCGCGGCACCTCAGGCCTGTCCGGTTTCGACGCGGCGGGGCTGGTGTCGGAGGCGCAGATGGTGGCGTTGTTCGGTGAGGGCCGGCATCCAGATGCCGAGCTGATCGAGGCGCGGATGCTCACCGCCGGGCACGGTGCGCCGGCGGTCCTGGCCGCGACCCGGCTGGGCAGCCCGTATCGGATCGCCGCAGAGTCGTCGGAGTTCAGGGTCGAGCTGGCCCGCCGGTTCGCGGCCGCGAATGATGCGGCCGGGCGGCCGAATGGCGCTGCCGTGCCGGAGGCGGAGCGGGCGAGCATCCGCACCCAGCTGGGCCGGGAAGTGTTCGCCGAGCGGTACGGCCGGCCGCCGGCTGATGCCCGTGAGTTGTCCGGCCTGCTGGCGCGGGAGGGTCGGCAGCAGACGACGGCGGTCGCCGGCTACGACCTGACCTTCACCCCGGTGAAGTCTGTCTCGGCGTTGTGGGCGGTCGCGCCGACCGAGGTCGCCCAGACCGTCGAGCGCTGCCACACGGCCGCCGTCGAGCAGACGTTGACGTGGCTGGAGGAGCAGGCCGCCTACACCCGGCTGGGTCGCAACGGGGTACGGCAGGTCGACACCCGAGGGCTGATCGCCGCAGCGTTCGTGCACCGCGACAGCCGCGCCGGGGACCCGAACCTGCACACCCACGTCGCGGTGTCGAACAAGGTCCAGGCCGCCGGGGGTGAAGCGGACGGCAGGTGGCTGGCGCTGGATGGCCGACCGTTGCATCAGCTGGCTGTGGCTGCCTCCGAGCGCTACAACACCCGGATCGAGGCCCTGCTGGTCGACCGGCTCGGTGTCCAGTTCACCGAACGGCCGGGCGAGGCCGGGAAACGACCGGTGCGTGAGATCGTCGGCATCGACCCTCACGTGGCGACGGCCTGGTCGGCCCGGCGGGCGGCCATCGACGTCCGCCGGGCCGAACTGGCCACGCGGTTTCAGGCCGAGCACGGCCGGCCCCCGACGCCGGTCGAAGCCATCAAGCTGGCGCAGCAGGCCACGCTGCAGACCCGGCAGGCCAAGCATGAACCACGCAGCCTGGCCGAGCAACGCACCGCCTGGCATCGGCAGGCCATTGGCGTCCTGGGCAGCCCGCGGGCGGTCACCGCGATGGTCGACGGTGTCCTGGACGGTCGCCACCAGAGCACGCGACTGCACCCGCAGGCGGCGGGCGCCGACAATCCGGTCTGGATGGCCGAGACATCCCAGACGGTGCTGGCGGCGGTGCAGTCCGCGCGGGCGACGTGGCAGCAGGCGCACGTGCGGGCCGAGGCCGAACGCCAGGTCCGCACCGCCGGGCCGCGACTGACGGAGGTCGACGGGGCGGTCGAACGGGTCGTCGATGCCGTCCTGTCGCCGGCTCGCTCGGTGCCGCTCGGTGTCCCGGAACCGGTGAGCGAGCCGGGGGTGTTGCGGCGTCGGGATGGCAGCAGCGTCTACACCCGCGCCGGCAGCCAGCTGTTCACCTCGGCCGCGATCATGGACGCCGAAGCTCAGCTGCTTTCCCTTGCCGCTCAGGACGGCGGGCGGCAGGCCAGCGAGGTGGTGGTCGGGCTCGCGCTGCTCGAAAGCGCCGCGAACGGCATCGCCCTGAACGCCGGGCAGGCGCAGTTGGTCAGTGCAATGGCGACCTCCGGCGGCCGCCTGCAACTCGCGCTCGCCCCGGCCGGAACCGGCAAGACCACCGCGATGCGGGTGCTCGCGCGGGCCTGGACCGGCGACGGCGGAACGGTCGTCGGACTCGCGCCGTCCGCCGCAGCGGCGGCCGTGCTCAGTGACGCGCTCGGGGCGCGGGCGGACACCCTGGCGAAGCTGCTGTGGTCCATCGACACCCTCGAAAGCCACCGCGACAGTCCAAGTGGGCAGCAACTGTCGTCGGTCCCCACGGCGGGTCCGGGCGGGCGCGGGCCGGTGCCCGACTGGGTCCGCCGGGTCGGTCCGGGGACGCTGGTGGTGCTGGACGAGGCCGGGATGGCCGGCACGATCGACCTGGCCCGCGCCGCCACCTGGATCACCGGTCGGGGAGCCAGCCTGCGCCTGATTGGTGATGACAACCAGCTCGCCGCGGTCGGGGCCGGCGGGATCCTGCGCGACCTGGCCGAGCGTCCCGGCGCGCTGACCCTGACCGGGGTCGTTCGGTTCGAGGACCCGGCCGAGGCCGCCGCCAGCCTGGCCTTGCGGGCCGGTGACCCGGCGGCGGCCGGTTTCTACATCGACCACGGGCGCGTCCACGTTGGCGACCTCGACACCAGCGCCGACGCGGCCTACCGGGCGTGGCAGGCCGACCGGGCGGCCGGAAGGGACGCGCTGCTGCTGGCCCCGACCCGCCAGGTCGCGACCGAGTTGAATGCGCGGGCGCGCGCCGACCGCCTCACCGCGCTGGCCGCTTCCGGCACGGGCACCCGGCTGGAATCGGGTACCGACACGGCGCCGTCGGCGCAGGTGGAGGTGCGGTTGGTGGACGGGACCTGCGCGAGCGCCGGGGACACGATCGTGACCCGCCGCAACGACCGGCAGCTGGTGATCAGCCGCACCGACTGGGTCAAGAACGGCGACCGGTTCACCGTCCGCGACGTCCTTCCGGGCGGGTCGCTGCGGGCGGTGCACCTGCAGACAGGGCTGGCGGTGTTGCTACCCGTGGACTACACCCGCGAGCATGTCGCGCTCGGCTACGCCAGCACCGTGCACACAGCCCAGGGCAGCACCGCGCAGGTGTGTCACACCGTCGCGACCGGCAGCGAGAGCCGGCAGCTGCTGTACGTGGCGATGACCCGCGGCCGAGCCGAGAACCACCTGTACCTGAGCACCGCCAGTGACGGTGACGAGCACCGCGCGCTCACCCCCGACGGCGTGCGGCCACCGACCGCGGTGGACCTGCTGACCCGCATCCTGGGCCGCGACGACGCCACCCGCTCGGCCACCACCACCGCACGCGAGCTGGACGACCCGGCAGTGCGGCTCGGCCCGGCCGCCGACCGGTACGTCGACAGCCTGCACGTCGCCGCCGCCAACCGGCTCGGACCCGACGGCCTGCGAGCGCTCGACCTTGCCGCCGAGACGGTGCTGCCCGGGCTCAGTGCAGCGCCCGCCTGGCCGACCCTGCAGCACGCGCTGGCTTTGTTGGCCGTCGATGGCACCGACCCGGCAGTCGCGCTGCAGGCGGCCATCGAACGTGCCGGGCTGGTCGATGCCGCCGACCCGGCCGCGGTGCTGCACTGGCGACTCGACACCACCCGACCCACCGCGCAACGCCACGACGTGCCCGGCACCGACAACGACGCGGCGGTGGCCAGCGGGCCGCTGCCGTGGCTCCCCCCGATCCCGGCCGGGCTGGCCGACGACCCGACCTGGGGCGGCTACCTGCACGCCAGGCACACTCACACCACTGACCTCGCCCGACAGGTCGCCGACCGCGCTGGCGCCTGGAGAGATACCGACGCCCCGGCCTGGGCCACCGCCCTCGTACACGTCGGCGCCGACACCGACCTGCTCGCCGAGCTGGCGGTGTGGCGAGCCGCAAACAGCGTCGAGGACATCGACGCACGGCCTACTGGACCGCACCGGCTGCCGCTCGCCGAAGCCCGCCACCAGCGCCGACTCGACACCGCCGTCACGACCGCCCTCGGATCCCAGCTCGCAACCGCCGGCCGGTGGCGACAGCTCGCCGCAAGTGTGGAACCGCGACTGCTCGACGACCCGTTCTGGCCGCAACTCGCCGACCGGCTCGGCACCGCCCACACCGAAGGTGTCGACATACACGGCCTGGTGCGAGTGGCCGCCGCACAGGGACCGTTGCCCGATGAGATGCCGGCGGCCGCGTTGTGGTGGCGACTGTCCCGAGACCTGGCCATCACGACACCAGGGCGGACCGAGGTCGACCGGGAGGACGCTGACATCCCGGCAGCCGCCACGCGGGAGGAAGCGCCTGAACGCCCGGGTCTCGGCGAGACCGGTCTCCTGACATCGACGGAACCGGTGCCGAGCGAGGTCGCCACCTCCGACACCGACCGAACTGCTGGTCTGGAGGAAGGGACCGCCACATTGTCCATGCACCCGCCGCTACTCGGTCAAGTACGGTCGGCCCCGACAGACCCAGACACCGAAGAGGACCGGCTAGCACCACCGGCTGAACAACTCGAGGGTGCAACCGCGTCGGCTCCTCACGCCGCCGCCTCCGATCCTGCCCGAGTCGATGGCAGCACCGCCGGACCGGACCGGGCACCCGCCGACGTGGCTGCGGCCGGCGACGCTCCGGACTGGCTCATCTGGGCACCGGAATGCCCGCAGACGATCGGCCAGACCCGACTGTGGCAGCCGACCGGCAGGGAGGATGTGCCGCCGGCCCGGCTACGAGAACTGAACAGCCAGGCCGCGGCGTTCTACTCCGACGCCTACCCCGGTTCGTGGGCCGCCGCGCACCTACAGCAGCGGCTCGGCACCGACCTGCACGGCGATCCACGCTTCACCCCCGGCTACGCCCCCGCCGGCTGGACCCACCTGGTCGAGCACCTGCATGCCCTGGGCGCCAGCGATCAGGAACTGCTCGCTGGCGGCCTAGCCAGCACCGCCCGTACCGGAAGGCTCGTCGACCGGTTCCGGGACCGGCTCGTCCTACCGATCCGCAACGACGCTGGGATCGTCGGGTTCATCGCTCGTCGCCACCCCGACCTGCCCGACGGCACCCCGGCCGGACCGAAATACCTGAATACCGCCGACAACAGCCTGTTCCACAAGGGTGCCCAGCTGTACGGGCTGACCGAGGGCGCCGAGGCGCTGGCGGCAGGTGCCGTCCCGGTCCTGGTCGAAGGACCGATCGACGCCATCGCCGTTGCCCTCGCTACAGACGGGACAGCGGTCGGCGTCGCGCCGCTCGGCACCGCGCTTACCGATCCTCAAGCAGACAGCCTGCGTCCCTACCTGCACGCCGGAGGCCCAGGCGTCGTGGTCGCGACCGACAACGACATCGCCGGCCGTAAGGCCGCGGAACGGGCCTACTGGAAACTCGTCGCTCGCCGCGGCGATCCCCGGCACCTGCAGCTGCCCGAGGGCACTGACCCCGCCGAACTGCTGGCGGCCCGAGGGCCGCAGGCACTACGCGATGCCCTGGTCGACCCGCCACCGCTGGCCCGCAGCCTCGTCGACGCCCGCGTCGCCGCACACGCCGACCGGCTGCACACCGCCGAGGGCACCGTCATTGCGCTGCGCGCCGTCGCGCAGGTCATCGGCGCCCTGCCTCCCGAGCAGTGGCCCGCCCACATCGACCACCTGCAATCGCGCCTAGACATCGCGCCCGGGTCGACGCACCTGGAAGTCCTCGACGCCGGGCAAGCCTGGACCGCCGACCCATCCGGGCGAGCTCGACAGCAGCTACAGGGGCTTGCTGTGACCGCCGCCGTCGAGAGCCAACAAGCGGCCGCGGTCAGACCCGCCGCGGCGCGGACGCACTCGGCCGGGGCGTCAGGGCCTCAGCCCCTCGAGCTAGCGACGCAACCAGCTGAGGCCTGGCGCGACCTCGGTCGGGCCATCGACCCTCGCCTGATCGCGGGAACCGATTGGCCAGGCTTGGCCGCCGGGCTCGAACGCGCCTCCCGAGCCGGCTACGACGTCCACAGCCAGCTGCCACGACTCGTTGCCAGGTCACCCCTGCCCGACCTTCGACCGGCACGCGCGCTGCACTACCGACTCGTGGACGAATGCCCGGCCGCCATCCCGCCGTCGCCGGGCCGCACCCGGCCCGTCGACGAGCCGCATCGTCCGATGCCCGCCCAGGTCCCTGAATTGGCGCGGCCAGCACCGGGTCCCCGCGCCGTCCGATGACCCGGTCCACGACCGTTGATCTGTATGCACCGGCCGCAGGACCGCCGAGCCGTGCCCCCGCGCCACGGATCGGTGTCAGCCGTGGAAGCCGATGTATTTGCCGACGGCCCGCGTGAGTGGTGTCTGCACACGACCGTCGACTCCGCGTCCACAGTGGCCGATGCTGCCTCGTAGTCGGCGTTGCCCGCGCTCTTGGAGTCCATGTCGGCTCCTTCGGCTGACACGAGAGCTGATCAACGTGTTGCTTCCTCGTCGTCCGCGAGGCGTCGTGCCACCGACCGAATCAAGAAGGCGGGACCTGGCATAGGTTCCGCCCCACGCGACCTCGACTCACCGGCTTCGGTGCCGGCAATGCCATCGTCTCCGGCTCCGTGCAGTGGGAGTACGTCCAGATCGGCCTTCCGCGAGACGATGGGCCAGGAGCTGAAGTGGTGAAGGAGGACTTCGGGGTCACCCTCAGCCCCGAGCTAAAGGCGATCACCCCGCCGTGACCGAGGAGTGACGTGCAGCGGTCGGCGGCCTGCGGGTGCGCGCCTATGGCCCGGTGGCGAGCAGCAGCTGACGGTGACGGCTCGATGAACGGCTCCGGATGCGCACGGGTGTCTCGCTGTCTCGCCTTCATTGAGCGTCCAGTGTTGCCGTCGGCGGTGGCGGCCTCACCCGCCCGAGCGGCGCCTGTCGGCTGGCATCGCCCCACCCTTGACATAGCCGAGCCAACATGGGCAAGTGCTACTTCGCTTGACCGCTGCCGGCAGCGTCGACCGTCAGCCGGATGGGTCTGTCGGCGGCGACGGTCCTGGGAGCCTCGCTCCATAGGGCCGGTAGTGAGACAGGGAGCCCTTCGTCGGGGGGCGTGCCTAAGGTGGGTTTGTGCCGCGACCTCCGCAACGCAAGCGCCGCAAGGGGGCACGCGAGCGCCCAGGCCGGCGAAGCGCAACTTGTCCGTCCGCGAGATCTACGCCACGGCAATGGGCGTCCTCGGAACGGTGCTCGCCATCACCAGCGTTCTGCCTCTCGACGTCCTCGGTGCGGTGCTGCTGTGCGTCGCCGAAGTCGCGATGTTGGTGGGCCTATTCCTCCACTTGCCAGCAACACCCCAGCACTCGTCCTCCATCAAGTTCGGGTACGTCGCCACGGCCACATCGGCGGCTTTTGCGCTCCCCTTCGCCGCAGTAAGGGTGTTCCCCGCCCCGCATCCCTACGCAAGTGTTCCCTACAACTTGTACAACGGTATCGACGTACGGGAGGGTCTCAAGGTCCGGCGTGCTCGTGGTCACTGCTGGATCGGGTCGATCGTAGATTGGAGTCGTAATGACGCCTGGCGCTGCATGAAGGGGCATAATATTCAGGACCCTTGCTTCGAGAGCCCCAGCGTTCGCGAGGAAGTCGTGTGCTCGAGGGACCCCTGGACTAGTGAAGTTCTAGTGCTTGACCTAACGGAGCCCTTGCCACGCCAGTATGCCAATGAGCTTTCGGTAATGACAGGTCATCCGTGAGCAATCGAGATGACATCGGGCGAGCGCGGCGTCCTTATGAGCGGTGCGTCGATAATCATTGCGGGTCACCGCATAAACTACTACTGCGACATCAACTCAAGATGCTGTACAAAGTGGACCTTGAGGCAGGTGTGGCGCTGGTACAGGCAGAGGGGAGCGCAATGGAGCGTGTCCCCATCGCCCGAATCTGGGTCCGAACGTCCGCGTCCGACAGGTCACTGAGGGTTATTCAGCAGGGGGTCAGCTTTTTCAGCTGCATCGTTTTGACAAGTGAATATATGGCGGCGTGTCGTGAACGGCGACGGCCCGTTTCCTGAGAAGATTGGGTTACCACACTCAAACTTCGGAAACGAGCCGCCGAGATGTATCATACG
>JAABUN010007775.1_pt1 | contig 11328 bp, 11 predicted proteins | sample 5559311 | NCBI WGS metagenome assembly JAABUN01 (sample SAMN10711877, study PRJNA513370) | rock metagenome | isolation source: Antarctica rocks | place: Antarctica: Victoria Land, Siegfried Peak sud | reverse complement strand
AGGGTGGTGGTCTTGCCGGCTCCGTTGCGGCCGATCAGCGCGATGCGGCCGCCCGGCGGCACGCGCAGATACACCTGGCGCAGCACCGGGACGCCGACGATGTCGACCGAGACGCCATCGAGTTCAAGCATGGGGGAGCTCAAGCATGGGTCTCGATCCCGATGACCTCGCGCCGCACCGCGGGGTCCGCCAGCACTTCCTCCGGCGTGCCGAGCGCCAGGATGCGGCCCTGGCTCCAGACCGCGACGCGATCGGCGAAACGGGCAACCACCTCCATGTCGTGCTCGACGAACACCGCGGTGACGCCGGTGGCACGCAGCACCTGCACCAAAGTTTCGACCACGCCCATCTTCTCGGCCGCCGCGACGCCGCTGGTCGGTTCGTCCATCAGCAGCAGGCGCGGCTGCAGCGCCGCGGCCATGGCGATGTCGGCCAGCTTGCGGGCGCCCTCGTTCAGCGCGTCGGCACGCGAGTCCGCCAGGCCAGCCAGCCCGAAGCGGTCCAGCAGTGCCATCGCCTCGGCGCGCCAGCCGGGGCGCAGCAGCGGCGTCAGCGGCGACCAGATGCCGGCATGCGCCGCGATGGCCAGCGCGGCGTTCTCCAGCACGGTGTGCTCGGTGAACAATTGCGGAAGCTGGAAGCTGCGGGCGATGCCGAGCCGCACCACCGCGCGCGGCGACAGGCCGATGATCGGACTGCCCTGGTACTCGATGCTGCCGGCCTGCGGCTTCAGGTAGCCGGTAGTCATGTTGATGAAGGTGGTCTTGCCGGCGCCGTTCGGGCCGATGATCGCCAGGAATTCGGCGGGCATCACGTCGAGGTCGATGCCGTCGGCCGCCTTGACGCCGCCGAAGGCCAGCCGCAGCCCCTTGGCAGACAGCAGGGGCCCCGGAGAGGACAGACTCATGCGCGCTTCGTCCGGCGCGTCAGGATTCCCCAGATGCCGCCCGGCGCGAACAGGATGACGCCGAGCAGCACACCCCCCAGGATCATCTGCCAGGCGCCCGCCACCAGCGCCGCGGCGTAGACCCGCACCAGCTCGAACGTCACGGCGCCGAGGAAGGGGCCGAGCACGCTGCCGGCGCCGCCCAGGATGGCGATGAAGACCAGCTCGCCGGAGGCGGTCCAGTAGGACAGCAGCGGCGTGACGTGGCGCGTCGTCATGGCGATCAGCGCGCCGCCGATGCCGGCCATCGCCGCCGACAGCACGTAGGCGAACAGCAGCACACGCTGTCCCGGCACGCCCATGAACTCCAGCCGGGTCTCGCGCGTCTTGATGGCGGCCAGCGCCTGGCCCATCGGCGAGGCGAGGTAGGCCCGCACCAGCAACCCGAAGCCGATGGCTAAGGCCAGCGCGATGCCGAAGACTAGCCATTCGTAGGTCTCGCGTGCCGGAAGCTGGCCGGCAACGGTGAGGGTGGTGATGCGGATGCCGTCGGTGCCCTTGGTGACGACGTAGAATTTCTCCAGCACCGAATAAACCACCATGCTGAGCGCCAGGTTCAGCATCCCGAAGAAGATGTCGCGGTAGCGCACCACGAACAGCCCGACCACCAGCCCGACCAGCAGGCCGAACAGCATCGCCAGCGGCAGCAGCAGCAGCACGTCCGGCACCACGCCCGCCAGGAACGCCACGGTGTAGGCGCCGACGCCGAGGAACATGGCGTGGCCGAAGCTGACCTGCCCGGCCCGCAGCAGAAGCAGGACTCCAAGGACGGCGATGCCCTTGGCGAGCGCGATGGTCAGCACGAATTTCAGCCACGGCACTGCCCAGGCAGCGAGCACCAGCGCCGCGGCGCCGGCCACCGCCAGCAGCGGCTCGCGGAGGCGGTTCATATGCGCCGGGTCTCGACCACGCCGAACAGCCCCTGCGGCCGCACCAGCAACACTGCCACCATGATGATGTAGGGCACCACCACCTCCAGTTCCGGCTCCAGGTAGACCGCCACGCTGCGGCCCATGCCGATCATCAGCGAGGTCAGCGCGGCGCCCTCGATCTGCCCGAGGCCCGCCGTCGCCACCACCGCGAAGGACAGCACGATGGTCTGCGCGCCGATGCCCGGCACCAGCGACGTGGTGGGCGCGGCCAGCGCGCCGCCAAGCGCCGCCAGCGCCGCGCCGAAGGTGAAGGTCAGCAGCGTGATGCGCGCCGCGTCGATGCCCATGGCCATCGCCGCCTCCTTGTCGGTGGTGACGGCGACGATGATGCGGCCGGTCAGCGTTCGCCGCAGGAACCAGGCGAGGCCGAGGAAGGTCGCCATCGCGATGCCCGGCAGCACGAACAATTGGTAGGCGGTGAAGGGGATGAAGTCCTCGCCGAACGGCACGTCCACCGTGCCGAGGAAGCGCAGCGGCGCGTCGTAGGATATGGGCTGGACGCCCCAGACCTGCTTCTGCACGTCCTCCAGCATCATGAACAGCGCGAACGTCACCAGCAATTGCAGCGCGTCCTCATGGCCGTAGACGCGGCGCAGCACCAGGCGCTCGATCAGCGGCCCCAGGATGCCGCCGACCAGCACTGCGGCCAGCACCAGCACGGCGAAGCCGGCGGCAGGCGGCAACCCGCGCGAGGCGGCGAACAGCCCGATCGAGGCCGCCGCATAGGCGCCGATGGCGAACAGGCTGCCATGCGCCACGTTGACGATACGCAGCACGCCGAACACCAGGTTCAGCCCGACCGCTACCATGAAGATCAAGGCGGCGCTGGCCAGCCCGTCCAGCGTCGCCAGGCCGAGCAGCAGCCCGTTGTCGGAAAGCCATTCGGCCATCGGCGCGGCCTAGCCGGCGATCGTGGCGGGGATCTGCGCCAGCATCTCGGGCTTCAGGGTCTTCAGCCAGTCCACGCTCTTCTGGCCGATCGGCGTGCTGACCATGGCGGCCGGGAAGATCACCATGTCCTTCGGCACCGCGAAGGGGAAGCGGTCGTTGAAGCTGCTGGTGCCGACGATCTGGTCCTCCAGCCCCTGGCCGTCCTCGCGGAGCGTGATGGTGGAGGTCGGCGTATCGAAGGTCAGGCCGCGGAACGCCGCCGCCAGCTCCACGTCGTTCGGCCAGCCGCCGGACTTGGTGGCGATCGCCTTGGCATAGGCCGCCTGCAAGGCGCTGAAGGCCTGCGCCATGTGGTGGCAGGCATAGATCGGGTATTCGTTGAAGCGCTGCCGGTAGCTATTCACGAAGCGCTGCATCGCCGCCAGGTCGCGCGGCTGCGGATGGTTGTTCCAGTGATCGCCGCGGGCGCAGATGACATGCCCCTCCGGCATCGTCCGGCCGAGGCCCTGCAGCGACGCCTCGGCGACCGGCAGCACGAAGGTCGAGCGTTCGAACAGCCGCCGCTCGCTCGCCTGGCGGACCAGCGTCACCAGCTCGCCGCCCCAGTGGCCGGAGAAGATCACGTCCGGCCGCAGCGCCAGCAGGCGGGTGATCTCGGTGCTGAAATCGGTCGAGCCGAAGCGCGGGAACAGCTCCGCCAGCACGCGCACGCCGGGCTTCAGCGCGTTGATCGCGGCGGTCCAGAGCTCCCAGGAATCGCGGCCCCAGGCGTAGTCCGGGTTGATCACCGCCATGGTGCGGAAGTTCGGCTTGGTCTTCAGCAGGTACAGCAGCGGCGCCAGCACCTCGGGCGTGGCGAAGCCCTGGGTACGGAAGGCGAAGGGGTGGTTGCCCTCCTCGAAGGGCCGCTGCGTCGCGCAGTCCCACAGGATGGTGGTCTTGCGCATCTCGGTGCTGAGCGGCGTGCAGGCGAGGCAGGACCCCGACGAGATGGCGGCGAACATGACGTGCACGCCCTCGCCCTGCACCAGCCGGCGGAATTCGCCGACCAGGTGGTCGTTGCCGGGGCCTTCGTCGACGAAGATGGGCCGCACCGGAATGCCGCCGATGCCGCCGGCCTTGTTGATCTCGTCCACCAGCATCTCGGCGGTCTGCTTGGCGGGGACGCCGAAGACGCTGGCCGGGCCGGACAGGAAGGTGGTGATGCCGATCTTCAGCTCGGTGGGCTTAGCTGGCTGCGCCGTGGCGTCGGTGCCCGCCATGAGCAGCGAGCCGGCGGTGGCGCCCAGCAGGGCATGGCGGCGGGTGATGCCGGCGGAATTGTTCATGCGGGCGGTTCCTCTCCGTGATCCCCCGGCGTTGCCCCGAGGCTTCGATGCAGGATGCCGGCATTGCGGGCGGCTTGGGAAGGGGCTGCACGCGGACCGGCCGGGCCGCCATGACCCATCGCGGCGTCCAGTCCGAATTCGCCAGGCTGATACGGGAGGCCGGCGCGGGACGAGGCGCCGATGGACGAGGAGATTCGTCGCTTCCTGCCGCGGGCCTGCGACCTCAAGACGATCGCCGACCACGAGACCGGCGAGGCGGCGGCCGTGCCGAAGCTGCGCTGGTCATGGCCGGGCGCTTCGTCGCGGGCATCGCGGCGATCCTCGGCGAAGCTCAATCCGCCGTCTTGCCCAACGCGTGCAGCAGCACCGCCGCCGCGGCCGCGACGTTGAGGCTCTCGACCGCGGCACCTCCCCGCAGCGTGACCCGCGCCTCGCAGGCGGCCAGCGTCGCCGGCGGCAGACCCGTTTCCTCGTTGCCGAGCACCAGGGCGATCGGCCGGCCGCACGGAATGTCCCGCGGCAGCGCTCCGCCGGACGCCACCGCCGCCAGGGTCAGCCAACCCGGCCGCAGCCCGCGCAGCAGCGCCGGCAGATCGGCCGTGGAGAACACCGCCAGGTGCTCCAGCCCACCCTCCGCCACCCGGAAGGCGGCGTCGGACAGATCCGCCTGGCGCGGGTCGGTCGACAGCAGCAGCCCGGCCGCGCCGAAGAATGCCGCGCTGCGGGCGATGGCGCCGAGGTTGTGTGGGTTGCCGATGCCGTCCAGCACCGGCAGCACGCCGGCCACCCCCGGCGGCAGGACCGCCCCCGTCAGCGGCACCGCGTGGCGGGCGACCGCCACGGCGACGATGCCGCCATGGTGCGGCGTGCCGGCCACCCGGGCGAGTTCATCCGCCGGCACCTCGCGGTACGGCCGCCGGGCGCGGGCCATCTGGGCGCAGAGCGGCCCCGCCACCGGCCGGCGCTCGGGGGTGTAGAACAGTCGCAGCACCGCTTCCGGCCGGCGCAGGAACAGCGCCCGCACCGCGGCCACGCCGCAGATGCGGTTGGGCTCCGGCGGGCGCGGCCCCTCAGGCAGCGGCAAGGGCTGCCAATGTGGCGAGCAGCGCCGCCGGCACCGCCAGCCCGTCCGCCGCCGCCCGCGCCGCCAGGGCCGCGCGGCGGCTGCCGGGCAGGCGGACGTCCTGGTCCTCCAGCATGGCCGCGAGCAGCGACTCTACCCGATCGAGGAACCCGTCCTGCCCGGCCAGCGCGCCGGGGTCGATCGCCAGGATCGCCTGGCCGAGCCGTGGCCGGTTGCCGGCATCGGTGAAGAAGCTGTCAGCCTCGAAGCCAAAGGCGGCGCCGGTCAGCGCCACGCACAGCAGCTCCACTACCAGCGCCAGCGCCGCGCCCTTGGTGCCGCCGGCCGCCAGCATGGCCCCGCCCAGCGCCGCCTGCGCGTCCGTGGTCGGGTTGCCCGTGGCGTCGATCGCCCAGCCGAGCGGGATCGGCTGGCCCGCCTTGGCCGCCACCATGATCCGGCCGCGCGCCACCTCGGACAACGCCAAGTCGATCACCAGCGGGTCGCCCCCCCGTCGTGGGAAGGCCGCCGCGACCGGATTGGTGCCGAGCAACGGTCGCCGCCCGCCCGGCACCGGCATCGCCGCCGGCGAGTTGGTGAAGGCCAGCCCCACCAGCCCCTGCGCCGCCAGTGCCGCCACCGGCAGGCCCATCGCGCCGGAGTGGTGACTGTTGGTGATGCCGACGAAGGCCACGCCGTTGGTACGTGCCCGCTGCGCCGCCTCGGCCACCGCCAGGTCCAGCGCCGGATAGGCCAGACCGTGCCGCGCATCGACCAGCGCCGCGCCGCCGCGCTCGGCGACCACCGCCGGGATTGCCTGGCCGTCGGCGCGGCCGTTGCGCAGGAACGCGGCGTATTGGGGAACGCGCGACAGCCCGTGCCCGGCCTGGCCCTGCGCCTCGGCGGCGACCAGGGCGCGGGCGGTGGCGGCAGCCATGGGTGGCGAGGCGCCGGCCGCGAGAAGGGCGCGGTGGGCGAGGTCGCGGGCAGCAGCGAGGGTCAGCATAGGCAAGGCCGGGGGAAAATATTCCCCGTCGGACGTATACGTCCGACCCCCCATTTATTTTTATGAATAAAAAAGGTTGGGGGGCTGGGGGAAGCCTCTTCCCCCAGCCTTCCTGCCTTCCTCACGCCATGGCGAGCGCAACCAGCACCCGCTCCGCGATCAGCGTCGACACCCGGCTGTTGCTTTCCTGCGTCAGCCCCGCGATGTGCGGCGTCAGCAGCAGGTTCGGCACCCCCGCCAGCGGCGACCCGGGCGGCAGCGGCTCCACCTCGAACACGTCCAAAGCGGCGCCGCCGAGCCGGCCGGCCCGCAGCGCCGCGGCCAGCGCCGTCTCGTCCACCACGCCGCCGCGGGAAGTGTTCACCAGCACCGCGCCCGGCTTCATGCCGGCGAGGCAGGCGGCCGAGACCAAGCCGCGCGTGGCCTCGGTCAGCGGCACGTGCAAGGTCACCGCGTCGGCCTCGGCGAACAGCGCCTCCATCGCCACGCGCTCGGTGGCGGTTTCGGACCAGCCGGAGTGGTCGTTCGGCAGCACCGGGTCGTGCGCGACCACCCGCATGTTGAAGGCCCGCGCCAGCCGCGCCACCCGCCGGCCGATGTCGCCGAAGCCGACGACGCCGAGCGTCTTGCCCGCCATCTCGCGGCCGGACGACAGCGCCGCCCGCGGCCAGGCGCCGGCCCCGACGGCGGGGCTCGCCGCGAAGACGCCGCGCAGCAGCGACCCCACCGCGAGGAAGACGTATTCCGCCACCGAATCCGCGTTGGCGCCGGTGGCCGGGATCACCTCCACCCCACGCTCGCGGCAGGCGGCCACGTCGATGTTGTCCATGCCGACGCCAAGCCGCCCGACCACGCGGAGGCCGGGGCCATGCGCCAGCAGCGCCGCGTCCACCAGGGTGCGGTCGCGGACGATCAGCGCGCGGGTCGGGCCCAGCACGGCCGCCAGGCGGCTTGGCGCATCGGCCAGGTCGGGGTCGTAGTGCACGGGGTGGGCGGCGCGCAGCGCCTCGATGGCCGGCGCATCCATGAATTCGGCGACGACGATGTGGGTCATGGGCCGATCGCCTGGGATTTGGCATTCGAGACCATGGGCCGCTCCCTCATTCCGCCCGGATGCCGGCTTCGGCCACCAGCCTGGCCCAGCGGTCCACCTGTTCGTGGATATACTCCCGCGACCGGCCGCTGTCCCACCCCAGCACGTCGAAGCCGCCATCCTCGGCGCGGCGGATGAGGTCTGTGTCGCGGATCGCCGCCAGGGTGGCGCGCTCGATCGCCGCGAAGGCGGGCGCGGGCACGGCGGCGGGGACCAGCATGGCGGTCCAGTTGGTGATCTCGAGACCCGGCGCGCCGGCCTCGTGCACCGTGGGGATATCCGGCACCAGCTTGTGGCGGCGGCTGTCGGTGAGGGCCAGGCCGCGCAGCCGCCCGGCGCGGAGCTGGCCGATGCACTCCGGCAGGTTGGAGACCATGAAATCGAGGTTGCCGGCGACCAGGTCGGTCACGCCGGGGGCGCCGCCGCGGTAGGTGACGTGGACCAGGTTGGGGCCGGCGCCGGCCGCGCGCCGCAGCAATTCCAGACCCAGATGCGGCGGCGAGCCGTTGCCGGAGGAGCCGCCGTTCAGCGGCCGGGTGCGCGCATGCTCCAGGAACTCCGCCAGCGTGCGCGCCGGATTGGCCGGGTTGACCACCACCACCAGCGGCAGCGACCCCAGCATGGCGACCGGCGCGAAGTCCCGCCTCAGGTCGTAGGGGGCGTTGGGGAACAGGCTGACGTTCACCGCATGGGTCAGGGTGATGGCCAGCAGGGTGTGGCCATCGGCGGGCGCGCGGGCGGCGGCCTCGGCGCCGATCAGGCCGTTGCCGCCGGGGCGGTTCTCCACCACCACGCCGCGCGGCCACGCCTCGGACAGCTTCTGCGCCATCAGCCGGGCCATGATGTCGGTGAGGCCGGCGGGGGTGTAGGGGACGATGTAGCGGACGGAGCGGTCGGGGAAGCCGGCGGGCTGGGCGTGGGCGCGGGCACCGGTGGCCGCGAGCGCGGTGGCGACAAGGGCGGCGCGTCGGGTGGGCATGGCTGTCTCCTCGCTTGTCAGGCGCTGCCTGTTCTGTCTAGCGCAATCCTTGCGCGTGTCTAAATCGGCGGTGCGGCTTGCGGTGTCGCCCGTCGGCGAGAGCTTGATGGCGAAGCCGCCCGCTCATCGGTCAGCAGGTTATTCGGGGAATTTTCGACCAAGCGTATCGCGGGCTGCCGATGGGCCTCGCTGCGCGCCCTCACCCCGCCGGCAGCCGGATGATGAACCGCGCCCCCACCACCTTGCCCTCCGCGTCCCGCCGGTTCTCGGCGGCGATGCGCCCGCCCAGCCCTTCCACGATCTGCCGGCTGATCGACAGGCCGAGGCCGGAGTGCTGGCCGAACCGCTCGCCATGCGGCCGTTCCGAGTAGAAGCGTTCAAAGATCCCCTCGAGCTTGGCCTCGGGGATGCCCGGCCCGGCATCCTCCACCACCAGTTCCACCCAGGGGCCGGCCGGGCGGGCGCGCACTTTCACCGCGCCATCCTTCGGGCTGAACGACAGCGCGTTGCCCAGCAGGTTGCGGAACACCTGCACCAGGCGGCCCTCGACGCCGCGCACCACCAGGCCGGCGGGGGGGGCCTCCAGCGCCACCGCCGGGTCGCCCTCGGCGCGGGTGGCGCCGTGCAGTTCCACCAGCGTCGCCAGGATCGGCGCGATGTCGACCGGCACCGCTACGGTGCGCGACAGCTCGGCATCGACGCGCGAGGAATCGCTGATGTCGGCGATGAGGCGGTCCATCCGCACCGCGTCCTCGGCGATGATCGCCAGCAGGCGGCGCTGCTGGTCCGGGTTCTCGATCCGGCGCAGGGTTTCGATGGCGCTGCGCACGCTGGTCAGCGGGTTGCGGAGTTCGTGCGCCACGTCGGCCGCGAAGCGCTCATTGGTGTCGATGCGGGCCCACAACGCGCGGGCGGCGGATTGCAGGTCGCGCGCCAGGATGCCGATCTCGTCCTGCCGGGCCAGCAGCGCCGGGGGCACGCTGCCGCCGCGGCCCTCGCCCTGGCGCAGGGCCGCGGTCGCGCCGGCCAACTGCATGATCGGGCTGGCCAGCGTCTGCGCCAGATACAACGAAAGCAGCACGGTCAGCGCCAGCGCGATGACGAACAGGCCGAGCACGCTGGCGCGGATTTCGAACAGCCGCTGATCGACCTCGCGCGCCTCGCGGGTCAGCAGCACGATGCCGACCGACTGGTTGCCGCGCCGCGCGGGTTCGGCCACCGAGACCAGCAGCCGGCCGTCGGCGGTACGGCGAATGTAGGGGGTGACGCCGCCTTCGAGGGCCAGGCGCAATTCCTCGCGGCGGTCGGTTCCCACTTGGGCGGTTCCCGCTTGCGGTGTGGTGTTGAACTCCGGCTGCCAGTCGAACGAGGGCGCGTCAGGGTTGATGTCCACCAGCAGCTCGTCCGGGCTGCCGCGCGGCAGCAGCCGCAGCACCCGGTCGTACAGCCCGGCGATGCCGGACGAGAACGCGCCGCGCGGCTCGGGCGGCGGCAGCGGTTCGGTCACCACGGCGCCGGCCGAGGCCTCGCGCACCCGGCTGTCGGCGACCACCAGGCCGGTGATGTCGAACAGCCGGGCCTGGGTGTTGGGCGAGGGCTCGACCAGCCGGCGCAGCAGCGGGCGCGCGGTATCGGGCACCAGCACGGCGCGGTCGTCCTGCAGGCGGGTGGCGGTCTCGGCGATGGCGCCGGCGTAGATGCGGGCCTGGGTGCGCATGGCCTCGACCTCGGCGGCGAGCAGGCCGTTCTGGTACTGGTCGAGGTACAGCATGGCGGCGGCCAGCAGGGCGGGCGGCAGCACGTTCATCAGCAGGATGCGCCGCAGCAGCGGCGAGACCCAGCGCCGGCGGGGGGCGGTGGCGACCTCCGGCGGCGGGGGGGTAAGGCCAATGTCGGGCATGGCGGTTCCTGACGGTGGGAACAGGATAGCAAGTTGGTGCGGCGCGTGCTACATGATGTAGGACAGGAGGCGGCACATGGATGGAATGATAACCGCGCGCGAGGCGAACCAGAACTTCTCGCGCATCCTGGCCGAGGTGGCGGCGGGCAAGAGCTTCGTCATAACGCGGCATGGGGTGCCGGTGGCGCGGCTGGCGCCGGAACCGACGGCGGACGGCAAGCGGCGGCTGACGCCGGCGCAGGAAAAGGCGTGGGAGGAGACGCTGGCGCTGATCGCGCGCCTGAAGCCCGAGCCGCTGCCGGACGACCTGCCGCCCGGCTGGCCGCGATCGCGCGATGATCTCTATGCCGAGCGGCTTGGGTTGCCGTTCGACCGCACCGAATGACAGCGGCTTCCGTTACGCTGGACACCAACATTCTGGTTTACTCGGTGCAGGCCGGCGAGCCGCGCCAGCCGGCCACGCTGGCGATGGTCCAGCGCGCCAGGGACCAGGGCTGCATCCTGACCTTGCAGGCCCTTGGCGAGTTCTTCGCGGCCACCAGCGGCAAGCGCATCCTGTCCCGGGTGGATGCCGCAGCTCAGGTGCGGCGATGGCTGGAGTTGTTTCCGTCGCCGGCGATCCCGTCCGCGTCCGCGTTGCTGACGGCGCTCATTGCCAGCGAAGCCGGCCGTTTCGGCTATTGGGACGCCCTGCTGCTGGCCACCGCCGGCGAGGCCGGCTGCACCACGGTGATCTCCGAGGACATGGCGCCGGGCGCCGCGCTCGGTCCCGTCAAGGTGGTGAGCGCCTTCCAGGATGGCGCCGTTTCGCCGGAGGCGCTGGCGCTGCTGGGCTGACCCACCGCCGCCAGCAGCGCCGCCCCGGCCGGCGTCAGGACCACCCGCGCCTCCGCCATGCAGGCGGCGCCCACGCCGTCGATCCGCACCAGCCCGTCGCACAGCGCGTCCTCCCATACCATGAACCGCGGGCAGGAACTGCGCCACGCGTCCATCGCCGCCGCGTAGCGATGCGTGCCGCCCTGCACCCAACCCAGGAATTGCCGCATCGGCAGGCCAGCCGGCGTGTCCACCCTCAGAGCCTGTGAATCTTTCCATTCGTTGCGATATAGGAATTCATCGGCTGTTGCGTGTGGGGTAGAATCGTCATGGTGATGTGAGCCTGGCGAGGTTGGAATGGCGGACAACGAGGC
>JAABUN010007774.1_pt1 | contig 11330 bp, 12 predicted proteins | sample 5559311 | NCBI WGS metagenome assembly JAABUN01 (sample SAMN10711877, study PRJNA513370) | rock metagenome | isolation source: Antarctica rocks | place: Antarctica: Victoria Land, Siegfried Peak sud | reverse complement strand
TTTCGCGGTTAACCTCATTGCGGGTCTCGTCGCTTACACGCTTCAGCCTAAAAAACCCTCGATCCGTCTTCCACAACAGTTGCTGCAGCTACCAGCTCTGATCTAAACCCCGAACTCAGGTTCCTTACTTCTGACTTCTTGCTCCTGCTTTCAGTTCGCCCTCATCGCTTCTGCGGGGTTGAGGTTGCGTACACGTCTGCCGGGTACCGTAACGGCTAAAACTGCGGCGATAAGAATGGTGGTCGCGGCCCAGGCGAGGTAGCTCAGGCTGGCGGCGAAGACAAAGCGGTCGCTCAGCGCGAGACCTCTCAGATAGTTGCCGTAAAAGTCGTTGATAAAAGGACCCATCAGGTTGGTTGCGGACAAGAGCGCGTTGAGTCCGAACCCGGCGACCGCGCCGAGCACGAAACCGAGCAAGGTTGTGTAGACGGCCTCGAGCGTAACCATCCGCGCAATTTGGTTCTGGCTGAGCCCCAGCGCGGTGATGACCCCGAACTCTCTGGTGCGCTCGATGACGCTGACGATCACGGTACTCATTACCGTTACGGCGGCGAAAGCCGCGACGATAAGCACAATCGGAATCATCTGGCTCCGTTTGTCTTCGATGCTCGACATAAAACCGCCGAGCAGGTCCGACACCGAATAAGCCGCGACGTCCCGGGGTAAGACCGAAGCACCGTTGAGGCTTCTAGCAAGCCCCTTTTCACCTCCTTGCCTGACGTCGAGCGCCAGACCCGTCGCCGTGGCTACCCCGGTAAGTGTTCGCGCGTCCTCGATATGAACGAGTGCTGTACCCTCCCCTCGTCCACAGGCTTGATGTTGCTGTCGATCAACCCGACAAGGTGCAAGCCAGAACCCTGCGAGCCCGCCAGGGACTGCACGTCGAGCGCGAGGCGTTCCCCGACGCGGACATCAAGTTCTTCGGCTAGATCAATACCCAAGACGATTTCGCCGGTGGTTTCGACCATGCGGCCCTCATTGATATCACCGGGAACGTCGCTGACCTGTGGTTCCAGAGTGGGGTCGACGCCCCTGACTTGCGCGCCCAAGGTGCGGTAGGGCGAGCGCATCAGAGCCTGGAACTCGAGCCTCGGCGCGACCCCACGGACGCCCTCGAACGAGGCCAAGGCGGGTTCAAAATCCAGGCTCGTCAAGCTGTTTTCAGGGTCGGGGTCGGTGCGGTAAGCTTGGGTCTGCACCATTACCGGCGCGCTCAGGTAGCGCGCTTGACCTCTCAGCAGAACGTTGACGAAACCGTCGTAAAAACCCCAGAAAAAGATGATGGCGACCGTTGCGTAGGCCACGACAGCCAAAAGGAGCTGCGTGCGGCGTTTGTGCCGCCACAGGTTACGCCAGGCGAGTCTGGAGATAGAGGTAGTCATCTCTCTTCCTTTCTCAAGTTTTCCCAACGCACGAACATCTCCGGTAGTTCGCGCTCATAAAAGATGAGCATGTCGCGCATGTCGCGTAAACCTTCGGTGACTTCAAGCTTGTCGCTCTCCATAATATTTAAGCCTTTTTCTGCCAACTGCCTTAGCTGCTCTACCAAAACGGTCTGCTGCTTCGTAGCTTCAAACCAGGCGTTCGGTTTGTTGCGGAAGTAGTCCTTGCGGTCCCCCGGACGGCGTTTACGCTCGATCAGACCCATCGTCGCAAGCATCGTCGTTGCGCCACTTATCGCGCCCCGGCTGGCCTGAAGCGTCGCCGCCAGCTGTTCGGCAGTCCTCTCCGGCGGGTCGGCGACCAACAGGGCGCTCAGCACACGACCGGCGCTGCGGTTGAGCCCAAAACCCTCGAGCATTAGTCCCATCTCCTCGATAAACGCTTGACTTTCGGTAAATTTAGAAATAACTGAAACTTCCTTAATCCAGTATGCACCTTTCATGAGTTTTTAGTCAAATCTGAAAGTTCTAAAAGTTATTACAGTTCCAGTTCCGAGCCTCGAGTTCTAAGTCCCAAGTTCCCAGTTTTAAGCTTATTAGCCTGAACTCTAACCCATGACTACCGACCCATGACTACCAAATTTTCCCTTCTCCCTCCTGCCTTCTCCCTACTCCCTTCTTCCCATTTCTCCCCTCTCCAACGTGAGTTTTTTTACTTAAACCACTCCTATAATCCACAGCGGAGGTTTTTAACATTGCAACGGTCACATATTGCTAATAGTAGGGACAAAGAAGCAGAAGCCTCTAGCGGTCGCCCAAATCCACCGGGCGACGCGCTGTGCAGAAAGGGTCACACTATGGCAAAAATCGCTTTCATCGACGACTCATCGGCTACCTTGGATATGCTTAGTTCAATTCTGAAAGGAGCCGGACACAGCGTTCAAACATTCTCGAGCGGCGTCGGCGCAGAAGACAAACTCGCGGCGGACACGCCTAACTTGGTCTTGCTCGACGTGGTGATGCCCGAACGCAACGGTTACGAAGTGTTGCGTGGGCTTAAACGCAAAGCCGAAACCAAAACAGTACCGGTCATCATGGTCACGTCCAAGGGTGAAGATACCGATGTTCGCTGGGGGTTGCGTCAGGGCGCAGCCGGGTACGTCACCAAACCCTTTACCGCCGAGAGCATCTTGGCGGCAATTAGCGAGCAACTTTGAACTTTCAGCAAGCTTGTTACTTCCGGCTCGGCGAGCACACGCTCGCCGTCGGAGGCGACACGCTGCGGCAGATCGTGACCGTGGGCAGCGTTACCCCGGTACCGAGAATCGGCCCCAAACTTTTGGGGCTTTTTACGGCTCGGGGTCTGATCGTACCGCTTATCGACCTGCGCCCACTCTTCGACCCCGCAGCCGGTCGCGCCCGCCCTACCGAGCGGGCGGCGCTTATTGAAATCGACAACCGCCGGATGGCGCTCTGCCTCGATGAAGTGTACGGATTTTTTCCGGTAGCAGGCTCGAATAATGCCACCGCCGACGGGGGCTTGCGCCTCGGCCTGAGTGAACGCTTCGACGAGCTCGAGTTCGACTCGTACAGCGACCTCAACATCTTGGCGCGCAGCGTCGCCGAGATGTCTTCGGACTTGGGCAAGGTGCAAACGCAGTTCAACCGGCTCGGCGCAGAACTCCGCGATGAGACGCAGAGCGTCGGCTCACTTACCAGCTCGCTTCGTAGCGAAGTCGGGCGGGCGCGCATGGTCGCCGTAAGGCAGCTTTTCGGTCGCCTCAGACGCCTCGTCACCGAGGTTCCGGACAAGTCCTATACCTTTTCAGTCAGCGGCGAAAACGTCGAGGTCGACAACCTGATATTAGAAGGCGTCGCCGACCCGCTTTTGCACCTCGTTAAAAACGCCGTGGTTCATGGCGTCGAAACCGAAAGCGTGCGGCTGGCTACGGGTAAACCCGCAACCGGTACCGTGTCGGTCAGCGCGCGGCAACAGGGCAACCGGGTCGTGATCGACGTTTCCGACGACGGCGGGGGTATCGACGTCGAGGCCGTCCGAACCAAAGCGGTCGAGCGCGGACTGATCTCCGCCGAGGCTGCCGCCGAACTCTCGACCGACGGGGCGCTCAAGCTCATCTTTTTGCCCGGTCTCAGCACCGCCAAAGAGGTGACGACCGACGCGGGCCGTGGGGTCGGTATGGAGGCGGTAGCGACGAATATCGAACGCCTCAAGGATGAGGTGGCGATTCAGAGCGACGTCGGCCGGGGTACGCGTTTTACGCTCAGCTTGCCGCTGACGCTGATCGTCACCGAGGCGCTGATGGTCCAAGTTGCCGAGCAGCGGCTGGCGCTTCCTGCCGACGCAGTGCGGGCGCTCCGCGACGTGCTGGGCACAGACATCGTTCAGAGTGAGGCTGAAGGTCGAACCTGGGGCGCTCAGCTGTTGGTAGACGGTGAAGCCCTGCCGTACTACCACCTGCGCGACCTGCTGGGTTATCCGGCGGGCGACGCCGCGACGGTTCAGGTCGCCCTGATCGAAACGGGCGGAAGTCGTATGGCGCTCGGCGTCGACAATCTGCTCGAGCTCGGAGAGGTCGTCGTTCGGGGTTTGGAGGCTCCCCTCAAAGCCCTTACGCACCTCGCCGGGGCCGCCGTCTCGAGTGCCGGTGACGTTGTTTTGATGCTCGACCCCGCCGGTGTCCGCCAGCTAAGTGGCGTGGGCCCGGCAGAGCGGTTCGGCGCGCTCAGCAGTCCGCAAGTCGCCCCGACCAAAGCCGCGCACGTCTTGCTCGTAGACGACAGCATCAGCGTTCACAAAGTCGTCGCTAAGATGCTGGTACGTTCAGGCTACCGGGTCAGCACCGCCGCCGACGGTTTAGAGGCGGTCGATATGCTGCGTGAGGACGCGACTTTCGACGTGCTCGTTACCGACCTCGAGATGCCGCGTATGAGCGGTTTTGAACTTACTGAAGAGATTCGCCGCAAAGCCGAATTCGCCGACTTACCGATCTTGGTCGTAACCACCCGCGCCGGTGAAAAACACACGCAGCTGGCCTTCGAGCTCGGCGCGCCGGACTACCTTACCAAACCCGTCGACGAGACCAAACTGCTGCGTTTTCTAGAGCGCGCTGTGCAGGTTGATCTGCAAGGCGCACCACGCGGACAGGCTTAAACGTGGTCGCTGGCCTACCCACCTTAAATGACCCAAAACCGGGAAACCTACCGACGCTGTGATGTGCGCGTGCGGTTCTCGTTACCAGGACGCCGCGCCCCCGACCGGGGCCGCGCGGTGATCCGGATTCTCTTAGCTGTCGCCGACCCGGACCTAACGGGTCGGTTTGGGCAGCGTTTCGCAGCAGCTTTCGGCGTTCAGCATCAGCTTGAGGTGGTCGGCGGCGCACGCTACGCGCTGACCAGCCTCGAGCGTGTGCGCGCCGACCTAATCGTAAGCGGCGAAACCTTGGAAGATATGGACGGACGCGGCCTTTTCGATATTATCTGCGACGACGCCACGTTGCGCCGGATTCCTTTTATCTTACTCTCGGACAGTCCCGCTAACGCCCTGTTGAGCGCGTCCCCGGAAACCGCCGTTACGTTGAGCGCCCGCGCGGACCCCGGCGAGGTTCTCGCTACGGCCTTTGCGCTGCTGCTGCGTTCGGGCAGGCTCGGCGAACAGGCGCAGGGCGGAACCGTCAAACTGAGCGGTACTCTTGAAGCGTTGACGCTCTTTGATATCATCACCTCACTTAAACACGGCGGACGGTCGGGGCAGCTGGTCGTGCAGTTTAGCGACGCAGAAGCCGCGATGCAGCTCCGCAAGGGTTTACTTATCCACGCCAACTTTGGACGCGCCGTCGGTGAGGACGCGGTGACGGCGATCTTTACGCGCGCCGAGCGTGAACCGGAAGCCTACTTTCGGTTTGAAAGCAGCGCCAAGGTGCTCGCCGCCCAGCAACTCGTCACCATCGATACGCCCGTAGACAAGCTGCTCGTTCAGGTCGCCGTGGCGCTCGACGAAAACCGGGGCACAGTCTGATGCTTAACGGTCTGATGCTTAAAAATCTGTTTTCTTACGGTCTGACGGTCTTATTCAGCCCCAGATGAGACAAACGATGAAAGTTTTGGTAGTCGACGACAGTGTAAGTGTCCTTAAGGCGCTCGAGCGTATTCTTTCCACCCGGAAGCTCGAGGTGATCGCAACCGGCAGCGGCTAAGAGGCGCTTGAAAAGCTCACGGACAATCCGTCTCTCGTCATCGCCGACGTAGTGATGCCCGGTATCGACGGTTTTGCACTGTGCCAGAAGATCAAGGCCGACGACCGCTACCGTCACCTGCCGGTGCTGCTTATCTCAGGGATCGTCAACGCCAAGGTAAAGAAACAAGCCGAGCAGGTCGGCGCGACCGACATCGTCAAAAAACCCTTTACCCCCGAAGACCTGTTTCCCAAAATCGAACTCGCGCTCGCCTCAGCGCCCGCCGGGTCCTTGCCGGAAGCGGACATGGACGCTGAAGCCGCCCCCGAAGCCGCGCCCGTACCCACACCGGCACAGCCGCAGGGAAGCGTACGCGAGGTGCTCGAGGCGCTTATGCAGCCGCTCCTAAGTAACTCAGCCGTCGACGCCGCGCTCGTCGCCGACGCTGCTGGAGCTTGCCTCGCAGAATCGGGCCGCGGTTTTGACGACTGCGACACGCTCACGGTCTACAGCCGCACGCTCGCCTCGGTAGCTGCTACGCTCGGCGACAATCTGGGTGTGGGCGCTTTAGGTAGTCTTCATATCGACTATCAGGGGCATAGCCTGCTGATTACCCGCTTGGCGACGCGCGGTACCCTGCTACTCCGGATCAAAGACGCCAGCTCGGTCGGCGTCGCCCGCTACCTCGTCAAGAAATTTGTCGAAGAGGAGGAAAAAGCGTTCCAGGGCCAGCCTGTACTGGCTTCCTGAGACGCCGCTCAAAAGCTGCGTAGAGAGGTAATATATTTGGGTGTGCCCGCGAGCGTCGATACGCTCCAACCCGGCCCACCCGCGTTGCCGAAGCACGAAACCACCTATAGAAGCTTACCGACCAAACCCTCGGTAAGCTTTTTTAGTGGTTGGGTACCAGCCCAGTAGCCGCAGAGGGGAGTCATTGGGGTTCCAGCTCGATTATTGCAACTGTACTCTTGCCCGAACTGATTTCTCGAGCCTACCCCCAAAGATTCGGCGTGTGCTGTTTTGCAGCTTTGCACGTGAGGGTACCTCCGGCGACGTTACGCTGACCTCGACGCTGGCCGTTCTCCAACCGGTTCGGGCGCAGCTACCCCTCGAGCTGAAATGGTCCTAGAACCTTACAGATCTGCACAAAACGCACCCGATCCGACTGCACCGGGTACGCCATATAGGTTTCTTTTGAGGCTTTCGGCGACAAGAACCGTGCTCAGGCGTCACCGAGCTTGGGGATGGGGTTGCTGTTGGGCATAAGCGCCTCGAGCAGGTCCTGGTTGCTGTTTTCCCAGTCGTCGTCGAGCATCAAAACCGGCGGGGCGTCGTCGTATTCGTTAAGTGCAGCCAAAAGCGCCTCGACCGTTTTTTTGCTGAGATATTTGGTACGACCCAGCGGTTCGGTCACGGCGTAGACCGTAACGAGCAGCGCGTCTTCACCGAGTTCTTCGGTGTAGGTTCCGATCTCGCTACCTTGCTGAATCAGCTCCCGAAAACCACTCTCACCGAAAAGGCGGGCGAGCGCGGTCGTCGCCGAATAGTTCGAGGCGATAAGCGAACCCAGCGCGTCGAGCTGAGGCGATTCGGGCGCGCCGCGGGCGTGGAGGTGCAAAAGAACAAAACCGCGCAGATCGATAAGTAGAGCAGCGTGGGCGCGGCTTTTTGAGAGCAGGTCGCCGAGGATCGTTTTGACATTGGCGAGGGCTTGACCGTGGAGTTTGGAGGAGACGTCGATCACACCCGTACCATAAGGGCGTGAGACATCTTGGGGCGTACGATTCCGCGCATCTCAGCGTCTATACCGACAATGTAGGTTTCCTTGCAACGAAGGTGCCGAAACCGGCAGCTCGTCACGCGCGGCGCTCCGGGGTAAGCTCTAGCCCTATACTTTCCACCAGGGACGATTTTTGAGTCCGGCGAGTTCGGCCTCGAGCGCGCCCTTCTCGGCTTTGAGTCTTTCGGTCTCGGCTTCGGCGCGGCCGCTGGAGGCTTCAGCTTCGCGTAACCGGGCGTTAAGGTTGGCGGTCGTTTCCTGAGCCTTTTGGGTGTCTTGTTGCGAGTCGGTCAGTGAAGCTTTGAGGCTGCCGACCTGCTCCTCAAACGCCCTGGCCTTGGCAAGTTCTTTATCCTGGGCAGCGGCAGTTTCGCGCAACCGGACCAGCTCACGCCGCTCCTCGCTTTCGCCCTGCTGCTGAGCCTCCAACTCCCTGATTTTGGCCTCGTACACCTCGGCTTTTTTAGTTTCCTTGGCCCCCAATTCCTCGACTCTGACGCTGAGCGTCTCGAGTTCCTTGACGCGGAGCTTTATGGCCTCGAGTTCGGCGAGCGCGGCTTGGTGAGCTGCCGCCAGCGTCCGGTAAGATTCGGCGTTGTAATCGTCCCCTTCGGGTTTGACCTCTTCGCTTTTAGAGAGCGCCGGGGCAGTTTCCGCCGTGCTCGGGGGCGGGGTATAGGCTTCTTCCGCCCAAGCTTCGACGCCTTCGGGCAGGGGTTCGGGGGTCGGATCAACCGGTTTTGCGCCGAGCATGACCTGCTCCAAGTAGTTCAGCACGTCGTGCTCACCGATGCTGCCGCCGTTACCACTGTCTTGCAGGGTACGCCAGTCGACATTATTTTCTTCGGCGAGACGCCGCGCGAGTGGGGCTATCGAGGGTTCGCTCATCTCTATAATTTTCTTTGTTTCCCGAGACTTTAGGTGTTCAAAACGTTACATCCACGCGTCACGTCCCCATGTAGTCGGTTCATCTCTCGGCCCACCGCGTTATCCCGCCACCTTGTTGCCTTTTGGGAAATGCGGGGCGCGCGGCAGACGGTTCCACACACCGCGCGCTTCTCCACAGTTTCCAGATACGCAGTTCTCATATCCACAGTTCTCAGATCCGCAGCTCTCAGATGGGTTTCGCTACGTCCTGATGTTCTCGAGTGCGTAGCTAGGTTCTGTTGACTTTTCACCTGACTCGAGGTGGTTACTTCTACGCTGAACGTAAGAAGTAAGGAGTAAGAAGTAGGGATTCGGAACGCTAAATATTTCGTCCGTCACGAGGTTGGCTGTGTCTCGCAAAGAGCAAACGTCCAACCTAGACCAAGCTTTACCGGCACGTGGTGCAGACCGGACGCTACCTGCTACCGGACGCTACCTGCTAAAGGTGCCGCTAGTCCGCCGCTTGGGGTACCGGCGCGTTCGAGGTGCGAAGTTTGAGCTCCGGGATGAACATAGTGGTCAACCAGCCAAGTACGACGAGGATCGCGGCGTAAAAGTAGATGCCGGTGATCGCGTCGGCAAAAGCAACCTTGACGGTGCGCGTCACCTGCGTGACGGTCTGCTCAGCCTGGGTATCGAACTGGCTGCGGATACCGCCGAGCACCCTGTCTTGTGCACCTTTAGGTGCGTTCGAGAGTGAGGCCGCCTCCTGTAACCGCGTCTTAAACTCAGCGGGGAGCCGCGGATTGGCCTCGAGCTGGGCGAGCGCCTCTTGATCGCCCTCGCGCACAACCTGTTCGATCAGCCGGTACTGCTGGTCGAAACCTGCGCGCACCGTGCTGCCGATCTCTGCAAGGCCCCCGCTTGAAGACAGTTCACCGCCGACGTTCGCGGCGGGCGCACCCCCGACACCGCTAGAGTTCGCATCGTTAAAGGCGGTGGCGAGGCCCGTCGTCAGAACCGCGCCCATCAGCGCCGCCCCGACCGTACCGCCGATCTGCCGAAAAAACTGGCTCGCCGAGGTCGCCTGACCGATCTTGCGAAAATCGACGGCGTTCTGGATCGCCAGCGTGTAGAGCGGAAACGACGGCCCGAGGCCGAGGCCGCAGATGACCATATAGAGTGTGACGCGCAAGTAGGTAGTATCGGCAGACATACCTGAAAGCAGCAGCGCCCCGACGAACAGCAGCGCCCCGCCACCCAACATAAAGTATTTGTAGTGACCCCAACGCGACACGAGCTGCCCGGAAACAATCGAACCGACGACCAACCCGAGCGAGAGCGGAATCAGACTGGTCCCGGCCTGCGTCGCCGACACCCCGACGACGTTCACCATAAAGAGGGGTAAAAAGATCAGGATGCTTAAAAATGCGCCGCCGATAAAAAAGAGCGCCAGGTTCGAGGTGCTGAAGACACGGTTCTTAAAGAGACTCATGTCCAGAATCGGGTTCGGTGAACGTAACGAGCGCAGTACGAAAAGAGTAAGCGCCAGCGCCGCGCCGCCGAACAGCGCCAAGGTCGTGGTCGAAAGCCAAGGATAGCTGGTTTTATCGAGCTGTAACCCCAGCACCAGCGGGACGAGCCCAGCGACCAGCAGGGCCGCCGAAAGCAGATCGAGCCGTCCCTTTTCACCTTCGGGTTGAAGGGGCGGCATCCGGGTGATGATAAACCACAGCGCCAGCGCGCCGAACGGCACGTTGACGTAAAAAACCCAGCGCCAGCCCGCGATACCGGGGATGATGTTGCCGCCGTAGTCGGTTAAAAAGCCGCCGATCACCGGACCTAAAACGCTCGCCACCCCGAACGTCGCGCCGACGATCCCCTGGTATTTTCCGCGCACCGACGGCGGGTAGAGGTCGGCAATGATAATAAACGCCATCGCAAAAAGTCCCGCCCCGCCGAGACCCTGAATCGCCCGGAAGATAACGAGCTGATTCATCCCGTCGCCCAGAAGCGGCAGCGTGCCGAACTCGCCTGCGAGCCCACACAAAAACGAACCGAGCAAAAAAAGCGTGACGGCGGAGAGTTCGATAGTTTTGCGCGAATACATGTCGGCCAACTTGCCGTAGACCGGGACCAGCACCGTCGAGGCGAGCAGGTAGGCGGTAGCGACCCAGGCATAGCGGTCCAAACCTTGCAGGTCTTCGACGATCTTCGGGAGCGCCGTCGAGACGATGGTCTGGTCGAGCGCGCCCAGAAAAAGCGCCAGCATAATACCGATCAGCGTAAGGGTCTTGTCGCGGGGGGAAAGCGTCACAGGGTCTCCTTGGGGACTTGTGTGTTTGAGAGGGTTAGTCGTTCCGGGGGGTTGATGTAGGTGAGAGTGGTTGCGCGGGGCCGGGTTGGTGGGCCAGCCTCTCCATCGCGCCCAGCAGAGTACTGAGCACGTCAGGCTCCAAAACCTCTAGGAGCCGCGTCACCTGCTGCTCGAGCACCTCCGCCGCCACCTCGAGCAGCGTTTCGCCCGCAGGCGTCAGGGTCAGCACGCGGCGGCGCGCATCTTCGGGGGCGAGGCCGCGCGTCAGCAACCGGCGTTTCTCGAGCGCGTCCAAACGGCGGCTGATGGCGTGCGCGGGTAACCGCATCTGCGCGGCAATCTCCGAAGGGCTGAGGTCGCTATGGGCAATGTGCTCGAGCAAAAATACTTCAGGCAGCTCGAGGCCCACCCTTTTACGCAGCACCGGTGACACCCGTTCGACAAAAAGTTGCCGCAACCCCCAAAACCCGTGCATAAAGCGGGCAGCTGAGGTTGGGTCGGATATTTGCACAAAGCAAATACTACACCTTGCAAGTTTTTCTTTTGTCGGGTAGGTTGCAGTCACCTCAATCACTTACTCTACGTAGCGAGAACGACTCGAGGTTTGTATAGTCAAATGTAGAGCAAAGCGTTTTTGGGCTCTACTCATGGCTCGGTGCTTTTCACTCATCAGGAGCGCCGCCGAAGTGTGAAACCCTGTGCTGAAGGGATGATTTCAGGCTACCAAGCGAGAACCTCCGGTCAGCAAGGCATTTCTCAGAGTCTCAGCGGCATGCTGCTGAGACTGCTTC
>JAABUN010007773.1_pt1 | contig 11331 bp, 11 predicted proteins | sample 5559311 | NCBI WGS metagenome assembly JAABUN01 (sample SAMN10711877, study PRJNA513370) | rock metagenome | isolation source: Antarctica rocks | place: Antarctica: Victoria Land, Siegfried Peak sud | reverse complement strand
CGGATTGACAGTCACCAGGCGGACTCGACAACAACCCAGACTCTGGAGTAGAAACAGAACACGGACCACACCTGGGGAATTACGTGATCGTCACCCTGGGGAATTACGTGATCGTCCACACCTGAGCGGCCTCTTCGACGGACCCTCCGCCGTCACCTTCGATCCCGCCCTGTCGATGCCCTCGTTGGACCTGTCCCGGATCCAGGGATCAGACCAGCTCATCGCCATGGTCATGACCTGCGCCTCGGCCTGGATGGAATCGGCGCTCTCTGACCCAGACGCCGCCCAGCGGTGGGTCATATACGACGAAGCGTGGCGGATGATCCGGCAACCCGCGCTGCTCGCGCGAATGCAGTCCCAGTGGAAGCTCTCTCGCGGGCTCGGCAGCGCCAACCTCATGGTCATCCACCGCCTCTCCGACCTCGACGCCGTCGGGGATGCCTCCTCGGAGGCGCGTGCCCTCGCGCAAGGGCTCCTCGGGGACTGCTCCACCAAGATCGTCTACCAGCAGGAGACCTCCGAGGCACCCCACACCGCCGACGTTCTCGGACTCTCAGTGGCCGAACGAACCCAACTACCCGATCTTCCAAGTAGGAGAAGGGCCTTTGGCGAGTCGGCCAACGCGCATTCGTTGTCCGGCACCTCCTCACATCCGGGGAACGCACCCTGTTCGACACCAATTCACGAATGCTCAAGTGACGGACCGGCTTGAGGCGCCGTGCACCACTCCTGTTGCGCGCAAGTCCACCCCTCGCGCTGCACGAGCGACGGGTGTGCCTCAGCTCCGGCCGCCTCCCTCAGTCAACGCCAGCGAAACGCCCCCGACACGCATCAATGACGCGGCGAGCACCATTTGCCCAACCGTCCGTCGGCCTTATGGGTGAAGGCGCCGCGCAGCATCGTGGCCGTGACTCGGGCGTTGAAGTCCCTACCGCGGAAGGGTGTGTTTGCGCTGATACTGGCCAGCGTCTCCGGGTTGACCTTCCACCGTCTCCTCGGGTCGACGAGACACAGGGTTGCGGGCGAACCGGGCTGGAGATCGCTTCCGTGCTGGTCGGTGATGCCCAGCAGCTCCGCGGGGCGTCGAGACATTCGTTGGGCGACCTGTTGCCAGCTCAATCGGTTGGTCTCGACGAATACCTCGGCCACGAGGGCGAGCGAGGTCTCGAGCCCGAGCATCCCCATGGGAGCAGAACACCAGTCTTGTGCCTTCTCTTGGCGAAGGTGGGGGGCGTGGTCTGTCGCGACGACATCGATCGTTCCGTCCACAAGGGCTGCTTGGACTGCAGCGACGTCGTCCGCCGTGCGCAACGGGGGGTTGACTTTGTAAACCGCGTCCTTGGTTCGCGCGAGTTCGTCAACCAACGTCAGATGGTGGGGTGTCACCTCCGCGGTGACGGGGAAGCCTTGTGCCTTGGCCCACCGAATCACCTCGACTGAACCCGCCGTGGAGATGTGACAGATGTGCAGTCGAGCCCCGAGGTGGTGAGCCATGACGACGTCGCGTGCGATGACTGCCTCCTCTGCCATCGCCGGCCATCCCGGAAGGTCGAGTTGCTTCGACACGACGCCCTCGTTGACTTGGGCGCCGACCGTCAGGAGCGGATCTTGGGCATGTTGGGCCACGATGCCGCCGACGGCATGCACAGCCATGAGGGCGTCCCGCATCAACGCGGCGTCGGCAACGCATTTGCCGTCGTCTGAAAACATGCGGACTTGCGCGCGTGAGAGGGCCATCCCTGCGATGTCCGCCAAATGAATGCCATTAAGCCCAACGCTGACGGCGCCCACAGGGTAGACATCGCACAAACCGGCTCGCCGACCGAGAGCGGCGACCCGTTCCACGGCGGCCGGAGAATCGGCTACAGGGCTGGTGTTGGCCATGGCGAACACTGCGGTGTAGCCGCCGCTGGCCGCTGCCGTCGCCCCGCTCAGAACCGTTTCCGCCTCGGGGTGTCCTGGTTCGCGCAGGTGGGTGTGGAGATCCACGAGCCCGGGGAGCGCTATCAGTCCGCTGCAGTCGACCTGGAGCGCGTCCGACGGGATGTGGGCCATGGAGACGAATTTGCCGTCTGCGATCCCCAGATCACGTGACTTGCCGCCGAATGGATGGACGTTGTGAAGAACAATGGCCGACATCGCGCGTCCCCTCAACCCGGGTCTGGCGCTGGCTCGCGTGACACCTTGAAGACCGGCCCGTCTCTACAGATTAGCGGTGATTCCTCGTCAGCGCTTTGGGTTCCGGTGGCGCACCCGTGGCAGTAGCCGAGACCGCAGGCCATATGCGCCTCAAGGGAGACCTGGACCTCCGCGCCCCAACGTCCCGCCAGCGCCGCACACAGTCGGGTCAGTCGCAGAGAGCCGCAGGTGTAGATCTGGTCGGGTTGGACGTTCGGGAGCGCGACCAAGGCCGCCTGCACGGCAGACGGGTCGCTTGTGCCTTCGGTGTCTGTTACCTGGATCAGATGCTCAACACCTGCCCTGCGGTAGGTCTCGTCGGCGATCAGAGCATGTGCCGAGCGGGCGCTGTCGACCGCGGTAACTGCCACCCCCAACTGAGCGGCTCGGAACGCCAAGGACGTCAACGAACAGGTGCCTATGCCGCGGCCGACCAGCAGGATGCGACGGGTGTCCGCATTGATCCTGAAGCCTTGACCCAAAGGTCCGACGGTGGTGATCGTCGCGCCCGCCGGAATCTTCGTCAGGCGACTGGTTCCCAGTCCAACCACTCCGTACATCACCTCTATGGAACCGCGTGGGACGTCCGTGGTGTAGATCGCCATCGGCCGTGGGAGTACCGGGGTGTTCTCGGGGGCCTGCGCCACGGTCAGCATGACGAACTGCCCGGGCTGTGCGTTCTCGGCGATCTCAGGTGCGTACAGGCGAAGAGACCAGTAGCGATCGGCGACATGCTGGTGGTCGAGAACCTTCGCCTCGACCAGACGAGGGCGCTGGACCCAGGCGTCGTCGGGCGCCAACAGTTCGAGTCGACCTGATGTGGTGGTGAAGGACATGGTTGCCCCTATCTCCCGAGGCGGGTGAGTTGTGCGTCAAGGGCAATGAGGCTGCGGGTGAGTACCTCCACTCCGAGGGCGATGTCAACCGAGCTGGACCACTCCTGTGGCACGTGGCTGAGGCCCGCACGGCTCGGGACGAAAATCATCCCGGCCGGGACGACGTGTCCGACCATCTGACTGTCATGACTCGCGCCGCTGTACATGACGCGATAGGTCACGTCGAGCTCCTTGCATACCGTGCTCGAGATGTCTCTCAGCCACACCGGAAGCACAACGGGGGACGCGTCACTGAGCAGGCGTGCGGTGAGTTCGACATCCCGTCGCAGGCAGATGTCCCGGCCGCGGCTGACAACCTCGTTCGCTGTGTCCCGCTGACGACTGCTGTCGACATCACGGACGTCGACGGCAAGCGAGACCTGTCCGGGGATGGTGGTGATGCTTCCGGGCCTGACGTCCAACTTCCCCACGGTACAACGCGTCCCACGATGACGTGGGTCCGTCGCGATCTCCTCGCAGAGAAGCACCAGCTCGGCCGCGGCGCACAGCGCATCGGCGCGAAGCGACATCGGGGTACTGCCGGTGTGGGAGGCGCGTCCCGTAACGGTCAGCTCGAACCTCGTGCTGCCTGAGATGAGGTCAACGACTCCGATCGACGTCCCATGCGCTTCCAGCACTGCGCCCTGCTCCACGTGCAGTTCGAGGAAGCCAGCCCACTCGTCACGATTCCACGTGGCGAGCTCGACCTCGGCAGGGTCGAAGTCAAGTGCCCGCATGGCGTCGGCGAGGCTGACGCCGTCCGAGTCACGAACCCCTGCCAGGGCTTTGGGAGTCCACATGCCGCCGGCCGCCTTGCTGCCGATGCAGGCTTGACCAAACCGTGCACCTTCCTCACCCGCAAACACGACGAAACGAAGGGGATGGTCGTGCTCAAGATCCTGCTCCACAACAAGACGGGCCACCTCAGCGGCCGCCACGACACCCGCGATCCCGTCGAATCGGCCGCCACACGGCACACTGTCCAGGTGTGAGCCGGTCCCGATCGCTCGGCCACCAGCCGTTCCACGACGTTCAGCGATCGTGTTGCCGACCGGGTCGGTCCGCACACTCAAGCCGAGATCCGTCATCCAGCCTGCGAAGACCGCATGTGCCTCACGCTCCAAGGGGGTGTACGCCAGCCGGGTCACGCCGCTCGGTTGTGGCGTCTCGCTGATCGCCGCTATGTCCTCGATGAGTTTCGTGATCCGCCTGCTGTCTCCCCGCATGGTGGTGGCCCTCATGACGTTGGGGATTCCTTGCTAGCACTCGGCCACAGGGTCGTCATGGCTGTCTCCCCGGCGGCATTGAGGAGCGCGGGGGTGCTCATGAGTGCTCCGAACGCCACCAAACGAGCCCCATGCTGCTCGGTGAGAGCCCGCATCGCGTTGATCGAGAACTCGCTTCGGAACGCGTCAGCAACGATCACCACACGGTCGTCGCTGCCGAACGCCCCTTCGTAGTCAAGGACTCCCGAGGCGTCGATGACCCGGAGCGCTTTCACACCGAGCGCGCGGGCGACGATGTAGGCAAGCACGTTGTTTTCGATGTCCTCCCAGACGACCACGAGAGTGGGCCGGTGGACTCCAAACGCCTCGGCCATGTCTCGCCCCAGGGCCTCGGCCCCTTGGGGATCACAAAGACTCGAGAAGCTGCCGATCTGGTTGGACGGCCGCGCGTCCAGGTCGTCACCCGGGACGCCTCCAGCGATCAGGGACTTCCTCACATCTTGGTCATTCATGCGTTTCTCCTAGATATCGAGTTCGCTCAGCGTGTACAGCGGGTCGTAGTGACAACCGGCGTCGGCGATGTTGCGTGCGCCACCGGCCTGTCGGTCGATTACAGCGACGACGCCGGCCACGAACGCGCCAAGACCGATGATCTTGTGCACGGCAGAGATAGCCTGGCTCCCACTGTCGACAACATCCTGAATGAGCAGCACGCGCTCCCCGCGATGTAGCTCGCCCTTGACCGGGCCAGCACTGGACTCCACGTCACGACGGACGATGACGAATGGGAGCCCGGTAGCGAGGGAGACAGCGGCAGCGAGCGCTACGCCCCCCACTTCGGTTCCTGCGAGGCGATCGACATCTGTGGGCACCCTTTCGGCCAGCATCTCGGCGAGCCGACGCAAGATGGTGGGCTTGGTCTCGAAGAGGTACTTGTCGAAGTAGTAATCACTGTGCTCACCCGAGGTGAGGATGAAGTCGCCCCGGAGGTATGCCGCGGCGACAATGTCGCTCGCGACCTCCTTCCGTTGGAGCTCGCGACGTTCGGCGTCGCTGGGGATGGCGCTTCCAGCGAACTCGCGAAGATCTGCCGACATGCTTCAACTCCTTGGATTGCTGGACGGAGGGACGGTGACGCTCGGCGCGGACCGGATGTAACCCATCTCGGCCGAGACAGCATTGGCGGTATCGACCACGAGTCCGGTCCACCGACGGCGATTGAGTGGACTGATGCGATCCTTTGGCGCTGCAAGGGTGACGCTCGCCGTGACCCCTCCAGCTCGTGACCTCACCGGGGCGCTGATGGCGACGACATTGAGGTCCAGTTCCTGGTCGCACACGTCGAACCCGCGACGTGCCACTTCGTCCAGGTGCCGCTTGACGGCGCTCATCGTGTGCGGCGTGTCATCGGTGAAGCGCGTGAGCTCATGGGAGGACAGGACATCATCAACATCACGCTCAGGGAGGAACGCAAGGATGGACCTGGCGGATGCCGCCGCATGGACTGGCAATTCTTGGCCAACCCGAACCGAGAGGCGCAGTGGCCGGGAACCGTCGACCAGAGCTGTGCACATCGCCCGATGCCCGACCAGCTCTGTCAGGAAGACGGTCTCTCGGGTGGTCGCGCTGAGTTCGGCCATGCGCGCTCGAGCGATCTCCTCCACCCTGCGCATTCCTCGATTGAGGGAGACTGCTCCCGACCCGAGGTAGTACCGCTTGGTGCGCGCCGATTTCGTTGCGAATTCCTCGGTGACCAGGACGGCCATGAGTCGATGCAAAGTGGGCAGTGGTGCCTGGATCGCTCCGGCAATGTCGACGAGCGTCTGGCCTTCGGGGTGATCCGAGAGGTGCCGTAGCAGGGCGAGTGTGCGTGTGACGAGTTGCATGTCAGGCCTTCACTCGAGCTCAACGCCCTTGCGCTCGGGGATGAGGAAGATGGTGGCGATGATGTCGATGACGTAGATGACGGCGAGCAGCCCGATGGCTACCTGGAATGAATATGCCGTGGCCAGGGCAGCGATCACCAAAGGTGCGAAACCTCCGACGCCTCGACCGAGGTTGAACAGCACGTTCTGGGCGGTCGCTCGAGCCGCGGTGGGATACAGCTCAGCCATGAGAGCGCCATATCCGCCGAGCATCCCGTTCACGAACACGCCCATGACCGCCCCGCCGACGAGGAGGGCGCCCTCATTGTCGAGCCGACTGTAGGCAAGCACCGAGATGGCAGCGCCTGCCTGGAAGGCGAACAGCATGGGGCGGCGACCAAACCGATCGGCGAGGTGCCCGAAGACGAAGATGCCGGCAGCCATGCCGAGGATGGTGACGCCGGTCCAGACCGCAGACTTGGTGAGTCCGAATCCGTATTGCTTGGCCAGGTAACTGGGGAGCCAGATGATCACTCCGTAATAGCCGAAGTTCTGGACGGACGTGAGCACGAACATGCCGATGGTCGCCTTGGTCGTCTCTGCATCTCTGAAGAGCAACCTGAGGGGGAACTTCTGTTTGGCTTCGTCGCGACTGGCCTCAAACAAGGCTGGTTCGTCGACCGTCCGACGGACGAAGAAGGCGAGAACCGCAGGGATGGCTCCGAGCATGAACAGCCCGCGCCAGCCGATGTGCGGGATGGCCCATGCCGCCACGATGGCGGCCAAGAGCACGCCTGACTGCCAACCCAAGGCAACGTACGAGGTTGCCCGAGCGCGCATCTTGGCCGGCCAGGTCTCCGCTGCAAGGGTCATCCCGACTCCGAACTCGGCACCCAGGCCGACTCCAGCGATGAAACGAAAGATGGTCAGCAGGATGAAGTTGGGGGCGAGGCCGGTCAGCGCCGTAAAGGCGGCGAAGACAAGGATGGAGTAGGTGAGAACCTTCACGCGCCCGACGTAGTCGCTGAGGATGCCACCGACAAACCCACCGAGGACGGCGCCGAGCAGAGTGATGGTCGCCAACGACCCGGCCTGCTCGCCACTAAGCGAAAAGGTTGCGGCTATTGCAGTCAGCGCGAAGCCAAGGATCAGCAGGTCGAATCCGTCCATGGCGTAGCCAACGGCGGATGCCCACACCGCCTGCCAGGCCCGCTTGTCGGGTCTACCGTCTGGTGCCGGCGGTGATGACTCGGCATTTCTTTGAGGGGTGCTTGAGGTCATTGAGTCCTCCCGTGGTCATCCGGCGCAGGCCGGTGTTCCCGCCATCCGGCGCGCGAGTGCGTCGGAGGTCGTGCCTTGACAGTTGCCTTGGGTGTCCAAAGTCCCGATGACCTCTTGGACGCTGCCTGCACCGAGCTCGTCCAGCAGTCGGGGGAGGTCGTTCAGGATTCGAATCATTGAGTCAGGTCGAGTGAATGTGGCTGTACCCACCTGAACAGCCGTGGCGCCCGCCACAAGGAACTCCAGAGCATCACGCGCGGTTGCGATCCCGCCGCATCCGATGACGGGTATCTCGACCGCCCGGGCGGCCTGCCACACGAGTCGCAATGCGAGGGGTTTAATCGCGGGTCCCGAGAGTCCGCCCGTGATGTTCCCGAGGACCGGTCGACGGTCCTTCAGGTCTATGGCCATACCGACGAAGGTGTTTGCCACGGTGACCGCGACCGCGCCGCCCAGCTCGGCAGCCCGAGCGATGTCCTCGATGCGAGTCACGTTTGGAGTCAGCTTCGCTATGACTGGACGGTCAGTACGCTCAACGACTCCTTTGATCACCATCTCCACCTGGCGCGGATCCGCGCCCACCTCGAGCCCGCCCTGTTCAAGGTTGGGGCAGGAGACGTTGACCTCCAGCGCGGCGTAGGGAACATCGAAGAGCTCTTCGGTGACCGCCCAATATTCCTCAAGAGCGAGCCCGCCGATGCTGATGATCAGGGGGACCTGAGGGGCGAGGTATCCGGGGAGGAGATGTTTGACGAATCCCGCCTTGCCAAGGCTCGGGATGCCCACCGAGTTGAGCATCCCGTTGGCTGATTCAGTCAGCCGATGAGCTCGGTTGCCCGACCGAATTCCCGAGAAGACAGTCTTCGTCACGAGCGCGCCAAGCCGCTCGAGGGGAAAGATCCCCCCCAGTTCCGGACCGAAACAACCCGACGCCGGCATCACTGGGTTGGCGAGAGTCAGATCTCCAATCCTGACCGTCAGCGAGGTTCCGCGCGCTTCGAGAACTTCCATGAGGTGAAAGTTCCTTTCATGTGGAAGCGGTTAACGTAGTGGAGCCCATCAGACCCGTCAAGGGTTCATGCCACCTTTAGCGCGCACCCGCACCGCTGCCCCACATGACACGTTTGCCCCCTTCGGTGCTCCCTCCACTCCGGCAGGCTCCGGCGGCCGCACCATTCCGCGCCGTGATCCGTCCAAGAGAACCTCGCCTACGCGACGGTCATGTGTCCACGGCAGGCGTGAGCGAAGGGGGGACCCGCTGAGGGAGCCACCACCCAGCCGCGCCCGGCAGGCACCGCTGCGAATGGTGACCCCGAGCTCTGGTAGTTCGTGCATGCCAACGCTGCGAGTGAGACCGGTGCTGCCGCCCCCAGGCGAGGAGTCACTTCTGCGAGGGGACACCGGGTCTGGCGGTCCTCGTCCTGTCGGTCGGGTACCCCTGGATGCTGCTGTGGCTCGGATCAGACCTGGCCGCCACGATCGGCCGCACAGCCTGGCCACCGTTCTCGGTGACGAGACCGTTTCTCGCATTCGCCCACCTGGGGAACCCGTCGCTCGCGTGGGGTCGACACCTTGCTGACCCGTGATCGTACTGGACCTGCACTGGCGTCGTCCTTGCGGTGGGACTCGGACTCCCGACCTGGCTGTGGGTCCTGAGCAGGCGCTCGAGCGCCACGCAAAAGAGTGACCCAGGCACGATCTTGGGCGTCGCATCTGGGGCCGAGGTCAAGCGGGCTGCCGGTCGACGCTGGCTGCTACACCGCGCGGAGAGTCTTCGGCCGAGCCTGCAAAAACCACAACCCAGCGATGTGGGCTGCCTCCTGGGGCGAGCTCGACGACTGGACTGCTTCTGTTCGGTTGAGGACTCAATCGTCCTTCTCGGTCCGCCGCGCTCTGGCAAGGGTCTGCACCTGGTGATCCCGTCGATCCTCGATGCACCTGGGGCCGTGATCACCACGAGTACCCGACCGGACAACCTAACCGCCACCCTCCGCGCCCGAGAGGCGATGGGCCCGGTCGCCGTCTTCGACCCGCAACGGCTCGCACCCGGCATACGCTCTTCGACCCGGTGGTCGCCCATCCGGGGGTGCGAGAACCCCCAGATCGCGCTGTTGCGGGCCAAGGCCCTCGCGTCGGGCGCGGCCGGTGGCACCGTCGACTCGAACTTCTGGCAGGCCTCGTCCGAGCAGGCCGTCCGCTGCCTGCTGCACGCGGCCGCGCTCGGCGGGCGCACCCCGACCGGCCTGTACCGGTGGTCCCTGTCCGCTGTCCAGGCGCGTGAGGCCGTCGCGATCCTCGCCGCCGACCCCCGAGCCGCACTGTCGTGGGACGAGTCGCTGGAGTCGATCGTCACCGCCGACCCGCGACAGCGCGACGCGATCGAGATCATCGCCCGCACCGAGTTCTCCGCCCTGACCGACCCACGAGTGCTCGAGGCCCTCTCCCCGGCCGAGGGCGGAGGAGTTCGACCCCGAGACGTTCCTGCGGGTCGAAGGGCACGGTGTACCTGCTGGGCACCGCGACCGGCGCGGCTGCCACCGGTGGCCTGGTCGGCGCGTTCGTCGAGGACGTCGTCGGCGCGGCCCGTCGCCTCGCCGCCTCGCCGACTCGCCGCGGCGTTCGCCGGCGCCGGGCTCGACCCGTTCGGTCTCCACCAGCACCACGCGGGTCGCGATCATGGAGCCGCACCGGCTACGGACCCTGCCGTTCGGGGCCGCGGTCCTGCTCCTGCGCTCGGCCAAGCCGATCATCCTGTCGATGACCCCGTGGATCGACCGGCCCGACAGCAAGGCACTGAGAGCCTCTCGGGCCGAGCTGGAAGGAGTGATCCAGCGTGCGTATGCCGAGGCCGGGTAGCCGGTGGTCCCGCGAAAGGTCACCCGCAGGGCCGGTTACATTACAAGGGGCGTAAGAACGCAGGTTCCTTACGTACTCCTCTCCGTCACGCTCACCAGGCCCACGCCATCTGGCAGTACTGACGCGTCCTGACTTTGTCGGGGCTGCTCCCACCCTCCCCGGCACCTCCCGGGTCAGGCTGCCCCCAGCTCCACCGCCCTGCTGCGACAGGGAAGCGGCAAAGGCCTCTCACCTCCACTCAATCAACAGCGCCTCACGGCGCACGGATCCGCGACGTCACCTTCGACGAGGACCGCTCCCAGGTCCGCACCGGGCAGGCACCCCAGGTCATGGCCACCCTGCGCAACACCGCCATCAGCCTGCTCCGCCTGACCAGCTGGACCAACATCGCCGCCGGCCTCCGACATCACGCCAAACCCGGAACAGACCCTCACATGCCTATTGACCTGCTAACATCCGACCTTTCCGGGGCCCTGGCGGTCAGGGAGTAGTCGTCGTTCTCTCCGCCTGCCCCCAAGGACCTCGTGCCGATCAATGGCGCGGCGATGCGTCTCAGCGACGTGGCGGTCGCCGTAACCCTGTCGCGTGAGAGGATGAAGATGACCACCGGGCAGAACACCGAGCGGCTGCGTTCTGAAGGGGCCACGCCGCACCAGGAGCGCCTGTCGAAGAAGGACATCAACGCTGACGCGCGTGACCTGACGCCGCCATTCACAAGCTCAGACAGCGACCCGCCGGAGCCGGTCACATGGAGAGCGGACGGGGCGCGACGGGGGGTGAATAACGGTACTGACTCTGAGCCGCTATGCGGCGCCATGGCGATGTGGACTGGTTCGTTAGGTCATGACTGGTCTTCGGCGCGGGCCAGTCTGGAGTGCATGCTACGGGGTCAGTTACGTCGTCGCCGCTGAGGAGCACCATGAGTCAAGCGCACCGTGCCAACAACGTGATCAAAGCCGAGCAGAGCGCCGCTCGGGCTGTGTTGGCTGGCGGCGTCGGCAACGTCCTTGAGCAGTACGACAATCTCATCTACGCCTACTCCGCGGTGCT
>JAABUN010007772.1_pt1 | contig 11331 bp, 13 predicted proteins | sample 5559311 | NCBI WGS metagenome assembly JAABUN01 (sample SAMN10711877, study PRJNA513370) | rock metagenome | isolation source: Antarctica rocks | place: Antarctica: Victoria Land, Siegfried Peak sud | reverse complement strand
ACGAGGCCACCGTCGGCACGACGAACCTCGAGCCGATGTTGTCGCCGGCCAACAGGGGCAACGTGCACATCTTGATGATCGCCTCGCGGGCGGAGTTCGCGTGGAGCGTGCACATCCCCGGGAGCCCCAATAATGTCCAGACACACTTCAAGCTCTGCCCGGTCCAGCACCTCGTCGCGCGGGTCGGTCGCGAGAAGGGCTCGCACCCTGTCCTGGGTGTCGCTGATCTGGATGAGCGCCGAAGGGATCACCGGCCTAATCGCCGGCGTGCAGGCCCAGTCCATCTCCCTGCTCGCGTGGGCGCTGGGCTCGGTCATCGAAGGCCTGGCCTCGGTCATCGTGATCTGGCGGTTCACCGGCACCCGGACCATGTCCGAGACCGCCGAGTCTCGAGCCCAGCAGGCGGTCGCCGTCTCCTTCTTCCTCCTCGCCCCCTACATCACGCTCGAAGCGGTCCGCGACCCGACGACCTCGGGACCGAGCTCCTCGAGCCGGCAGAACGTGGTCAGGTCAGGGCAGGCGAAGGTAGCGTCAGGCACGTCGAGGTCTCCCAGATGGGCAGTGTGAGAACTTCCATCTTCGGGAGACCTCGACCCCTGCCCGGCCACCGACTCGCCGACGCCCGCTACACCCCCAACTGTGAAGAGCCTGCTTACCGGATGTCTGTCGATGTGAGTGCCTTCGGCAAACTGCACGATCATGCACGCCAGCGGCCACCTATGCATGCTCGGCGCGGCCGTTGTCCGCGTGTGCGCGAGGTACCCCTCGTGAGAGAAACCGTGGACCGGCGCACGTGCGAACCGGTCGAAGCTCCTATCGCTCGGGTTCCTCCCCGTCCCAGTTGAGGTGCCTTACCGGGCATCTTCACCGGGCGGGTCCTACGGGACACCCGGACACGCGTACCCACGCTGACCTGGACCGTTCCCGCAAGAGGTTCCTCTTACGGACAGGCGTCACCTCGGGCAGCGGTCAGCGGTTCGGCCGGCAGCACCGCGAACCGGCGGTGCCGCCCAAATAGGGCACGCGTTGCCGGCGCCCGGGATGCTCTGCTTCAGTACAGGGGTGTACGAGCCGGGACAGCGCCGGCGTTGCGGAGTCGAGGAGGCATGCGCTCAAGCTAGGACTGGCCGCATCGGCGGGGACGATCGGCGGTGTCGCCGACTCGGCGGTGCTGCTGCAGGCGGCCGCCGTTAGCGGAGTGCAGGCACGGCTGATCGACTGGCGCGGCCCCGGCTGGGCCTGGCCGGACGCGGTTCTGCTGCACACCCCGTGGGACTACACCGCTCACTTGCGGGAGTTCGCCGCCTGGCTGCGAGCCCAGTCTGCGCGCACCCCGATGGTCAACCCCCTGGCGGTCACGGAGGGCAACCTGCACAAGTCTTACCTGCTGGACCTGGCCGCCGCCGGCATTCCCGTACCGGTGAGCCGGCTGCTGCGCGCGGGCGACGGCGTCGACGAGAGCGATCTGCGGTCGACCTTCGGCGGCGGCCCGGTGGTGGCCAAGCCAGCCGTCGGAGCCGGAGGGCGCAGGATGAGCCGCCTGCCCGACGTCGCAGGGGTGCGCTCCTCCGACTTGGTTTCCGCCAGCGGCGTGGTGCTCGAGGACCTGCTCCTCCAGGAGTTCCTGCCGGCGGTACAGACCACCGGTCAGCACGCCCTGGTCGTGACCGCCGGGCAGGTGTCCCACCTGGTCCACAAGGTGGCAGCCGCCGGGGAGTTCCGCGTGCAGCCTTCCCACGGCGGCACGAAGCAACTCGTTGACCCCGACAACGCGACGGCCGAGCTGGAGCGGACCGTCCTGCCGCTCGTCGGGCACCTGGCCTACGCCAGGGTCGACTACATCGTCGACCCGGAAACGGGGGCCCCTGCTGATGGAACTCGAGCTCACCGAGCCCGATCTCTTCCTACGCCACCACCCGCAAGCAGCACGCCGGCTCGTCGAGCACGTCTTCAGACAATGGGCGACGAGTCGGTGAGCGACCCCCGACCGGAGCAACATCAGGCGGTGTCGGCAACGGATACGAAACCAAGGCATCCGGTCGGAGCCGCTACACGGACGCCAGGAAATCGAGGGTTCGGCTGGTCAGCAGCGCGTTCGCCTCCTTGTCGAATGACGGCAGCGAACTGTCGGCGAACAGGTGCTGGTCACCGGGGTAGAGGAAGACCTCGACGGTTCCCTGCTGCGCTGCGAGCGCCTCGGCAACGGCGAGGTCGCCGTCCTCCTCGGCGAAGAACGGGTCGGCGTCCATGCCGTGAACCTGGGCACGCAGCCCCTCAGGCCAGGTACCGAACTCCTCGGCCGGCATGCAGGCGTTGAAGAAGAGCGCGCCGCGCGCGCCGGGCCGGTTCTGGGCCAGGTCCTGGGCCGGCACGACGCCCAGGGAGAAGCCGGCGTACACCAGGTCGTCGGGGAGCCCGTCGGCGGCGGCGCGACCACGCGCAGCCACCGCGCCGAAGCCACCGTTCTCCCGCACGAAGGCCATGCCGTTCTCGATCGAGTCGAACGTGCGTCCCTCGAACAAGTCGGGCACGTGGACGGTGTGGCCGGCCGTGCGCACGGCGTCGGCGAAGGCGGTGACACCGGGAGTGAGGCCCTGGACGTGGTGGAAGAGTAGGACGTTGGTCATGAGGACCTCTAAGTGGACGTGTGACACGCGCCGGGCGTGGGACAGGGAATAAACCAATACTCTAGAATGATCCACTGATGTCGATCAATAGGCAACTGCCCGACTACCCGCTTGATGACCTGCGGATCATCTCGACCCCGCAGGAGATCAAGGCGACCTTCCACAACCTGCGCGAGCAGTTGCTCGAGTTGATGCTCGAGCGCGCCGCCACCGTCTCGGAGATGGCCGCGGCCCTCGAACGGCCGCGCAGCACGGTGGCCCACCACATCAACGTGCTGATCGACGCCGGCCTGGTGCGGGTGATCCGCACCCGGCGGGTGCGGGCGATCGACGAGCGGTTCTACGGCCGGGCCGCCCGAGTCTTCTACGTCGGGCAGATTCAGCCGGAGCAGCTGCGTGACATTCCCAACCTGCTCGCGTCCGCGGCTCGCGACTCCCAGCCCGCGCACGAGGCCGACCGGCTCCGCGCGATCCTGCGCCACGCCCGGATCCCGCGCGAGCGGGCTGCGGAGTTCTGGGACCGGGTCTTCGACCTGACCCGCGATTTCAGCGCGATGCCGCGCGAAGGCGAGACGATCTACGGCTTCGTGGCCGGCCTCTACCCCACCGAGCAGCCCTCGCTGCCCGACCCGGGGCCCGAAGACTGACCGCACTCGATGCGAGGCCTGCGCGCGCCCCAACGGCGGGCGAAGCCCTGCGGGCGTAACAGACACCTGCGCCCTACTCGCTGCCGCTCGACGCGGCCGTCCCGTTGGGGAACCTCCCACGGCGACGTCACGACGTTCGAAGAGGGCGTCGGCGACTGACCTTTCCTGTGCCAGCTGGGGATCCGCTTGCGAGAACCTGATCAAGCCTCCCAGGCGCTGCGCGTTCGCCCAAGTTGTCGCCGCAAGAGGTTCGGCTAACGGGTGGTCGTTTGTGTCATTGCTTGTTTGCCGGTGTTTTTTTCTTGATCGGATGGCGGTTGTCGCTTTCGTGGTGGATGTGTGCGCGTTGCCCGTCGCCGTCGAAGATCATGATGAGTTCGGCGGGGTCGTTGATGGCGCAGACAGCGTGGGGTGTCATCGTGGCGAACTCGGCGGCTTCGCCGGCCTCGATGATGATGACTCTCTCGCCGAGCAGGAGTTGCACGCGTCCTGTGGTGACGAAGAACCAGTCGTGACCGGGATGCACCTGCTGTGGGGGTGGTGTCGGGGTCGGCTCGAGGCGGATCTTGATGGCGGTGGTGGTGCCGTCCGGGCGGCTGAGCAACCAGGTGGTGCGCTGCGCCGTTGAGGTCGCTGTCGGGCGGATGACCACGTCGTCGTCGGTGTGCGCGCTGAGCAGCGCGTCAAGGTCGACCTGGAGCGCCGCGGCCAGCGGCAGCAGGACGTCCAGGCTGATGGTTCGTTTCCCGGTCTCGATGCGGCTGATCGTGGACGGGCTGAGATGGGTCCGCTCGGCGAGGTCGTCGAGCGAGAGGCCCAGGGTGTTGCGCAGGCTGCGCAGGCGGGTCCGGACCACGTTCTCGATCTCACTCATGCGCTCTCCTAGGCTTGCGAATACTGCAAGAGTGTATGTTGATAGCGCAAGGCGCGGGTAACGTGTAGATATGAGTGATCACACTGTTCTTCCCTTCGAACGCCATTGCGACGTGGCCGTCATCGGTGGTTCAGCCGCTGGCCTGGCCGCCGCGCTGCAGCTGGGACGGCAGCGACGGTCGGTTATCGTCGTCGATGCCGGCGAACCACGCAACGCCCCCGCCGCGCGCATGCACGGCTACCTGGGCCATGAGGGGATAGCGCCCTCGCAGCTGCTGGCCACAGGGCAGGATGAGGTCCGCAGCTACGGCGGTGAAGTCGTCGCGGGACGAGCCGACCGCGTTACCCGCCACAGCGAAGGCCGCCTGCGCGTCGAGCTCGTCGGTGGGCACACGATCATTGCCCGACGCGTCCTGGCCGCGACCGGCACCATGGATCAGTTGCCCGACATCGACGGCCTCGCGCAGCAATGGGGACACGGAGTCATCCACTGCCCGTTCTGTCACGGTTATGAAGCCCGCGACCAGCGCATCGTTCAGATCGTCACCCACCCGATGGGCCTGCACACCGCCCAGCTGATCCGCCAGCTCACCGACCGGCACACCCTGATCGTCGACAACAACGGGGCCGTCGACGAAGCTCAACTCGACACACTCTGCGCCGGCGGGGCAGACGTCATGCGGGGGCAGGTCACCAAGATCATTTCCGATAACGGGGGCTTGCTCGTTGCCGTCGAACTGAGCGACGGAGGCCGGATTCCCGCCGATACCGTCCTCATCGGCCCAGGGTTCAAGGCCCGGGTCGAACCGTTCGACGCGCTGGGGTTGCACACGATCGAGCACCCCAGCGGGCTGGGCGACTATGTCGAGACCGGCGCGAACGGGGCGACCAACGTGCCTGGTCTCTACGCTGCCGGCAACGTCACCGACCCCAGCCAGCAAGTGCTGGCCGCAGCAGCGGCAGGTAGCAAAGTCGCCGCCATGATCAGTTTTGACCTGGCCGAAGACGACCTGCAGCACCGCAGCCGAGCATCGGCCAACGAGACCGACTGGGACCATCGGTACAGCGGCGAACAGTGGTGGAGCGGCAACCCGAACGGAACCCTCGTCAACGAGATCACCAGCCTGACCCCCGGATCGGCTCTTGACGTCGGCGCCGGCGAGGGCGGCGACGCGGTCTGGCTCGCCGAACACGGGTGGCAGGTGACCGCGAATGACGTCTCACAACGCGTCCTCGACCGGATCGAAGCGAACGCCACGCACCGAGACCTGAACATCGACTGTTACCACGCCGACGCGAACGTGCTCGACGCGTTCCCGCCCGCCACCTACGACCTGGTCACAGCGTTCTACGCCTCCATCCCCCGCACACCTGACCATCGAGCCGTGCACACCATGATGGCCGCGGTAGCACCAGGCGGCACGCTACTCGTCGTCAGCCACGACCTGGAACCATTACGCGCCCCCATCGACACCCATCACGACAGCCAACCATTCGACCCTGATGCCTTCGTACGCACCGAGCACTTCGCCGAAGCACTCACCGCATCACCGCTATGGGACATCGAAGTCCACGAAAAGCGCCCCCGGCCGCCGGGCGCAGCATCGGCCACCCACCACGCCGACGACATCGTGCTGCGCGCCCACCGCCACACAACGAACTAAATAGGACGTCAATAACCACCTACTTCTGGCCGGTTGAGGATCGGCTACCGGACATGATCACCACGGTCGCCCCGGCCGCTGCCTGCGCCACATAGCGCTGCGAGTTCGCGCCATCTACCGCTGAAGGTCACAAAGCCCCGGCCCGCTCAGCTGCGTCTCATAGACGATCGTTCGCGACCCGCAGGCGAGCGGAAGCGTACCGCTCAGCGTTCGTCACTGGGACAACCCTCTTCTCGCCACGCCTGCGCGGTTTGTCCGCTCAGGGCTCGCCAACGGACACGCGTGAGACCTCCAGGAACGGGTCCTGTCGAGGCCCGTCGCGGAGCCGATGCATGTCCGACCTCGTTCCGGTGAGCAGCCAGAGACGCTGTTCGGCGGCGGCTGGCCGGAAACGCGAGGGTCATGTGCCGGCTGCTTGTGGTACGCCGCGAGCGTCCACCAGGATGAGGTCATGACCTCGGCGCAGGCGGTTGCACGGTTCTCGAGTCTCATGCTGTCCGCGTTGTCCACGGGCGTGTTCTTCGGTACCCGAACCAGTCTGGGACCCTCCACCAAGGACTTCACGCCTTCCACCTACGTCGAGGTGCAACAGGCGACTATCCGCAACCTGCGGCCGGTGATGGGAGCGTTGCTGCCGGCAGCCGTAGTCGCGAACGCTGTCGTGGTGATTCTGTTGCGGCGGGACGCTCGCTCAACGGCGTTCCGGCTCGCGTCCGGCGGTCTGGCCGCGCAAGTGGCGGCCTTGACGCTCACAGCGGCGATCGAGCTGCCGATCAACGCTCAGGTTCTGACCTGGGCCGCGGACGAACCGCCGCACGGCTGGGAGGCCACCCGGGACCGCTGGGCCTGGGTGCACACCGCCAGAACAACTAGTTCCCTCGTCGGCCTGACGTGCCTGGCGGGTGCCGCCTTGAGCGATCACTCGTCCCAGTAGCGGATCCCGCTACGGGACGACGAAGATCATGTCGTCCAAGGAGACGTTGCCGGCGAGCACGAGCAGGTCGGCCCACGAGACCTGCTGGCCGTACTTCTGCTTCACCGGCCACAGCAGCCGACGGGCCTTGTCGAGGTTGGCGTTGTCCGGCCAGCTGTTGAGAGGGGCGAACCGCTGGCCGCCGTCACCGGCTCCACCGCGACCGTCGTGGATGCGATAGGTGCCTGCGGCGTGCCAGCTCATCCGGATCATCAGACGCCAAGGCGGGACAGCCTTCGCACGTGCCCGTAGACGGTTCCTCTACCGACGCAGGGCAGGCGCAACCTCGAATGTGTGAGTGGGACACTCCTGGAGTGCCCGAACTGACATTCCGTTCAGCCGTTGTCGCCGATGTGGACTCGATCCTCCTCTTCTGGAAGCAGGCTGCCGAAGACTCCAATCGGCCTATGGATTCGCACGACGCTGTGCATCGACTGATCGATCGCGACGCCGACGCGCTCGTCCTGGTCATGGACGACCAGTTGATCGTCGGCTCGCTCGTCATCGGTTGGGACGGCTGGCGATGCCACCTATATCGGCTGGCCGTGCTTCCGGACTATCGACGCCGCGGCATTGGCACTGCCCTGCTGAAACGAGCAGAGGAACGGTTCCTCGCCTTTGGCGGTACCCGATCTGACGCCATGGTTCTCGATGGCAACGACATGGCCCACCAGCTTTGGTCGCGGGCGGGCTATACCCAGCAAGGTGAATGGTCCCGCTGGGTCAAGTCCCTCATCTGAACAAACTGTGTTGGCTGCGCCAGTCACCGGTCACTATCCCTGAACGCACTGATCTAGGCGCGGATAGTGCGCTTTGATGCACCGATGACGGGATTCTCCCGCGGTGACGGCCAAGGTGCGGCCTGGGTCACGACTTGTGCCGTGGGCCGTTCCCATACGGGACGGACTCGGGTATCCACCCCGAGCAGCAGGATGGCCCCGTGCCGTGCCCGCTCGCCGGCCTCGACTTCCCGTCAGGTCCTGAGCTGCCTGACGTTTTCCTTGTGCCGGCCGCGGGCCGGCTGAAGAAGGAAGCACGCCCCAGGCGCCCACAGGTCTGTATCGTCCCACCATGGATCCTTCTCGACGTCGGTATCGGCCCTGTCGTTCCCACAGCGCGGCAACCACGCGCCGTTCATGAGAACCTGCGACTCGCACCGCGTGAAGGGATGGTGGTTCCTCCCTGACACACCAGAGGTGCGTGTGCCCGGTGTGTTGACCTGGACCCCAGACAGCGGTGCTGAACTGGAACTCATCGGTGGCCTGCGCGGAGCCCATCACGAGATGGTCGGCACAGACGCCCGAACCGATCTGTCCGTACTCGAGTCCAACCTGGGTACGGTCTACGGAGAGACGGACGCCGGCAAGCCGGTCACGCTCTGGGATGCCGAGCTTCACAACTACAAGGCAGACCTCGGCGGCGCGATGCGGGAGGAGTTTTGGCACTCTCCGTGGGTCTGCATTGGGTCCCATCTGGCGTCCGCAGATGACCGGTCCCTGACCAGCTTCCGGGTCGCGGTGGATGACCTCTACTACCTTACTGATGACGGAAGATTCTGTGCACCCCGTTGGGCCAAGATCGAGGGCGTGGACCACCCGGGTGAGCAGCAGCCGAACGGGACACTCGTGGCGCCGTACATCATCCCTGTGGTTGGCGGCGTCAAAGCTGATGTCGCCACTGGGTCAACCTCGTCGGCGACGTACAGCGTGTACACCGACGCGACGCGACCGTGGTTCAGCGAGGCGACCGAGGCCATGCCTGACCTGAAGCTCGACTTCCTGACCAGGCGCGCGCGTTCGGGGCCAAGCATCACCCTCAGAGTCGATGCGTGGGCACGGATCGATCCCGTGTCCTCCCCCGCCAGCGCTCGTGACCTCCTTCATGAGATGCATCCGCTCCTCGCGTTGATGAGCCTTGCCACGTTCGCCCGTAGCGGCGTGGCAGCGATGTCCGCCGCGACAACAGATGGCGAAGAGGTGTCGCTTCTGTGCCACTTCGGACACCCCGGCAGCCCGGAGTCGCCCGCAAGGGCGGACGTGGTCTTCAAGCTCCACGCCGTGAGCCTGGAGTCGTTCATGCACACGTGGGATCGGCTTGGTGACGGCCCCCAGGCCCGCTACGCGAGGAACATGACCATCGGGCAGATCGGCCATTCCCCCGCGATGGTCGAGGAGCAGATCGGCCAAGTGCTCGGAGCTGCGGAGGGCTTTCATCGGTGGTGCCTCGGAGGAGGCAAAAAGACGCTGAAGGAGCGTCTCGTCGACCTGCACGACCGTCTCCCAAGCGACATCCGGACACGGATTGGGCTACACAAAGAGATGGAGAAGTGGGTTGGCTGGGCAGTCTGGGCACGCAACAACGTTGACCACGGCGGCGCCGAGAAACACCGACACATCGCCGACTTCTATTACCTCAAGGTGATCGCCGACTCCGTGCGGCTCGTCACCTATCTCGTCGCGCTGCAAGAGTTCGGCGTCCCTGCCGAGACCATCGAAGAGGCTCTTCGCAACCACCCCAGAGTGAGCGTGCTGGCAGAGCGGTGTGCAGAGATCGCCAGCCTGCCGGAGTCGTAGGCGATCAGACGAAGTGCATCGGCTCTGGGTGCGGCCTGACCGGGAAGGTCTCATCGGCGACGCCAAGCACGATCCGTCGTACTCAAGGCGCGGCGTGTGACCAGGCACTGCCGTGCAGCCTGGAGGCACCCCGCCTCTACGGCTGTGACCGGACACGTTTCTCACTGTCGGGGGAGCATGGCGGCGCGGACCAGTGCCGTTCGAGCCGCGCGCCCCGATCGCCGCAGGGGGATCGGTGACCGGTCCGGGTTCGGCTAACGAGACCTCATGATCGAGGCCATCCACTTCGCCTCTGGGGTATGCCCTCTGTACGTCGCTGGGCCGCCCGACCTCGTGGCGAGCTGGATCGAGGGGTTGCGCCTTGTCGGTCCCTAGGCTGAACTGGCGCTCATGAACCTCAACGACGTGCAGGCCGCCATGGGTACGCCCGACGAGACCCCGCCTGCACGTTCCGGTGTCTACGTATGGGTCGATGACGACGACCTGGTGATCTATATCGGTGAGAGCGAGGACGTGGCCAACCGGACGGGAAAGGAGCGGCGGTGGACCGATAGTTTTCGTGCCGAGAGGGAGGCTGGCGGATCCCTCTGGGATGCTGCCGGCTGCGGTCTGGCCGCAGTGCTTGACCACCACGCCGCCAAGAACCCCCGGGCCGTGGGTTGGTCTGTCGACGGTCAGGACGAGCGCAAGGCCCGGCAGACGGCACTTATCCGTTTCTCAGCGCTCCTCGGCGCGACTCCTGCCGGTCAGGGTGCGGGATGGGACTACGGCCGATCTGTCACGCCGACGACCCGGATCCTCGATGAGTGGTTCGAACAGGACAGCGTCGTCGCTCGACACCTATCCCGGCAAGCCCAGGTTGCAGCCGGTATCGATGCCGGCTCCCGGTGAACGATCGTGCTCCGGGACGGGGGCGTCATCCTGGTGCGGTGACAGAACGGGGGCCGGGTCCGCCGGCACGGGTCGTCGAGGCGTTCGGTCTGCCGGGCGCTGCTGAACGGCTGCCCGGCGGGCAGGGAGAGACCTGGCGGCTGGGCGAGGCTGTGCTAAAGCCCTCTCTCGGGGAGGACTTCGTCCGCTGGGTCAGCGACCTGCTGGCTCGCCTCGACGGGCGGTGCGACTTCCGCGTGTCCCCGCCGCTGCGGGCACGGGACGGGTCCTGGTCCGTCGAGGGGTGGACGGCGTGGCATTACCAGCCGGGAACCCATCAGCCCGGCAGGTGGCTGGACATCCTGCGAGTCGGGGACGCGTTCCACGACAGCGTCCGCGAGGAGACGCTGCCGACGGTCCTGCTCGGTCGAACGGACCGGTGGGCCGTCGCGGACCACCTCGCGTGGGGCGAGCTGCCCCTGCCGTCGGCCGTGGGCCGGGACGCTCTGGTACGGGAAGTGGTGGCGGCGCAGCGCCCCGTCGAGGCGCGCTCGCAGCTCGTCCACGGCGACCTCACGGGCAACGTCCTCTTTCACCCGCAGCTACCGCCGCTGGTCATTGACCTGTCCCCCTACTGGCGGTCTCCTGGCTTCGCGGCGGCCGTCGTCGTCGTGGACGCCCTGGTCTGCGAGGGCGCCGGCGACGCGCTGGTCGAGTCCCTGCAGTGGGACGCCAACGACGCGCAGTTCCTCCTGCGTGCGCTGCTCTTCCGCGCGATCACCGACCTGCTCCACCGGCCCCACGAGGAGCCAGGCATCGTTACCCGCCCCTACCAGCCAGCGCTGGAACTCGCGCTTCGCCTCGCGGAGACATGACGTCGCCCTTGATCGCGTTCTCGCAAGCGGATCCCCTTGCGAGAACTGATCACGCGAGAGCTCAGGCGCGCGGCACGCCGAGATCGTCGCCGTAACACGTTCGGCTTACGGGATCGGTATGGGGGTAGGAGCCTCTAACGACAACGAGGCTTGAGGACTGGCCGGCTGACCAAATGCCGCGAGGTCACGCCGCTGCTGCACCTGCACCGAGACTGGTGCTTCAGTGAGT
>JAABUN010007770.1_pt1 | contig 11333 bp, 9 predicted proteins | sample 5559311 | NCBI WGS metagenome assembly JAABUN01 (sample SAMN10711877, study PRJNA513370) | rock metagenome | isolation source: Antarctica rocks | place: Antarctica: Victoria Land, Siegfried Peak sud | reverse complement strand
GCCCAGGTGCTGCGGCGCCTGGCACGCATGGAAGGTCAGGTCCGCGGCATCGCTCGCATGGTGGAGCGTGACGACTACTGCATCGACATCCTCCAGCAGACGACCGCGCTGCGGGCCGCTGTGGACGCCGTGAGCCTGTTGCTGATGGAGGACCACGTGGCCGGCTGCCTCCAGACCGCGGTCAAGACGGGGGACGCTGCCGCGTACACGGAGGAGGTCATGGAGGTCGTGCGGCGGAGCATGGGCAGGCCGGCCCGGTCTGCCCGGACACCGATAGAGACACCCGCCCCGACGGAGTAGGTTCGGGCCGGTCCGGGGGCTCGGGTAGATTCGCGTCGCGCACTGGGTTATCCACGATTCGCCACTGCGCGCCGGACTCGTGGATAACACCCATCGACGGCGGGCCCGTGACCGCCGAGCCTGCACCCCCGGGGTCCGATGTGATCCTGGGCCACGACCAAGTATGGGTACTGCCATCCGCCTCGGGACGCTGGGAGACCAGGGTCGACAGACCGACCGGGTGGCACAAGACCGAACCGTCGTTGGTGCGATTGATCCTGCCTCGGGAGTGGCGACTTCTACGGTCCTGTCTGCGACGACGACCGCGGGCATGGTCCGTTCGTCGCTCCCGACGCGTACCCTCCGCGGGTGACAGAGCGACTCCCTGATCCCGACCACGAGCCAGACGCGGCCGCGACGGCCGTGCCGGTGTCACCGGACCGGGCGCCCCTGCCGACCGACACCGCCACGCTGCCGGAGCTGGACCCGGCGTACGCCGAGACCCTCCGGGATGGCCTCGTGGCGTTGGGCCTGATGCTGGACGCGGGTGTCTCTCGTGCCATCGACGCGCATGCACGTCTGCTGCTCGCCTGGAACGAGCACATCAACCTCACCTCGATCCGCACGCCGGAGGCCGTCGCGCGGCTGCATGTCCTGGATTCACTCAGTGCGGTGCCGGTGCTCCGTGGGCGGGTATCGGACGCGACCGCGATCCTGGACCTGGGCAGTGGTGGGGGCTACCCCGGCATCCCCCTCGCGCTGGCACTCCCCTCGGCACGCCTGACCCTCGTGGACTCGGTCGCCAAGAAGGCCCGCTTCCTCCAGGTCGCGGCGGATGCCGTCACCGCTGCCAGGAACGACGGATCGAACAGGCTCGTGGTCGACGTCCAGGCGACACGTGCCGAGCAGCTTGCCGCGGACGAGCGGCGGGAGTCGTGGGACGTGGTCACCGTGCGCGCCGTTGGCGCCCTCGCCGAGGTGGCCGAGCTGGGTATGCCCCTGCTCCGCAGAGGTGGCCTGCTGGTCTGCTGGAAGCGCATCGGTGGGTCGACCGGGACGGACCCGGGCGCGCCGCCAGGTCTGGACCAGGAACTACGGGACGCTCGTGCCCTCATCACCGATCTGGGTGGTGATACGCCGGAGGTCGTGACCATCGAGTCGGCCGGCCTGCAGGGACATCGCCTGGTCCTGGTCCGCAAGATGCGCCCGACGCCGCGACGATTCCCGCGCCTGCCCGCGGAGCGCCGACGCCGCCTGCTACGCTGACGCCGCATGCGGGTCGCGATCCTGACGGATATCCACGCCAATCTGCCTGCCCTCGAAGCCGTCCTGGACGCCTGCACCCCGTATGACGCGGTGTGGGTCATGGGTGACATCGTGGGCTACGGCCCATACCCTGACGACGTCGTCGCCCGGCTCCGCAGGGAGCACGCGGTGGCGGTGCGCGGCAACCACGACGCCGCCGTACTGGGTGACCTGGATACGAGCGTGTTCAACGAGGACGCCCGACTGGCCGTCGACTGGACCGCAGACCGCATCGGGACATCGTCGCGGCACTGGCTGGAGGGTCTGCCAGAGACCCGCGTCGCGGACGATTTCACGCTGGCCCACGGCAGTCCCCGGGACCCGCTCTGGGAGTACCTCACGACGGTCCCACTCGCTCGCCGCAACTTCGCCCACTTCGAGACGCGGCACGCGATCGTCGGCCACACCCACGTTCCCCGGGTCTTCCGCGACGACGGTGGCCACATCGAGGTCATGGCGCCCGGGGAAGGGTCGCGCATCGTGCTCGACGAGCGGCGCTGCCTCCTCAACCCTGGCGGTGTGGGCCAGCCGCGTGACGGGGACCCACGGGCGTGCGCCATGGTCCTTGATACGGACGCGTCCAGCGTGGAGTGGCTGCGTGTGCCGTATCCCATCGAGAAGGTCCAATCGCGCATGCGACGGGCCGGCCTGCCCGCCCGACTCGTGGAGCGCCTCGCCCACGGGCTCTGACCGAGCGCGGGTGTATCCTTCCTGGCCGTGCCCGACTCCTCTGTTCAACCTGCCTATCGTCGCGCTGTACTTGGCCTCAACGGCAGCACTGCCGACCCCCTCGTCATCAAGCTGGCCATCCACCTCGCGACCCGCGACACCGAGCTCGTCGCGCTGCACGTGGTGGAGGTCGATTGGCGCCATGACCTGGACGAGGAGATCCCCGGCAGCCGTGAGCTTGCATCGGCCGTGCTGGACATGGCAGAGGGCGCAGCAGAACGAGCCAAGGTGCAGATGCGCACCGAGCTCCTCCAGGCGCGGGATGTCGGCGCAGCGCTCGTGGACGAGGCCGTCGCGGTCGACGCCGACGTGATGCTCCTCGGCCTGCCATATCGAACGCGGCTGGGTGGCGACTTCGCCATCGGCCGGACCATCCCATATGTCTTCCAGAACGCCCCATGCCGGGTCCTCGTGGTACGCGAGGCCGTCGATGAAGCAGGGGCGCGACAACGGATCCAGGAAGGATCGAGATAGCTGATGCGCACCATCATCGTGGGCTGCGGCCGCGTCGGGGCCGGACTGGCCGGCCTGCTCGCCGCTGCGGGAGACGAGGTCACGGTCATCGACATGCGGACCGACTCCTTCGACAAATTGCCCGAGGGTTTCCAGGGGAACGCGGTGCGTGGCGATGGCACGGACGAGGACGTCCTGCGCCGGTTGGGGGCAGAGGGCGCCGACCGGTTCTTCGCCCTGACCGAAGGCGACAATCGCAACATCCTGGCGGCACAGCTGGCGGCCGAGACCTTCTCGGTCCCGAATGTCGTGGCCAAGGTCAACGATCCAGTGCGAGCCACTGCCTACGCGGCCCTGGGTATCTCCACGGTCTGCCGCACCAGCATGATGGTCGAGTCGCTGGGCGCGTACGTGGGCCTGCCTACCGACGGCGGCGCCATGCGCGTCCTGCCCAGGACGGGACACCACCCAGGTCCCCATTCGTCGTCGACCGGTAGTCCTGTCACGACCAGCACTATCAAGACTGCCGCGTCCGGCGGCACGTGGTCGGAGGACCAGCACTGATGTACGTCATCGTCGTAGGCGGGGGCAAGGTCGGCTACTACCTGACCAAGGAGTTGCTCGCAGCAGGCCACGAGCTGGTGCTGCTGGAGAAGGACCGCGAGCGCGCGAAGCAGATCGCAGACGAGGTCGGCTCGATCGTGCTGGCGCGTGACGGCTGCGAAGGTCAGCACCTTGCGGAGGCAGGAGCCAATCGCGCCGCCATCGTGGCCGCCGTGACCGGGGACGACGAGGACAACCTGGTGGTGTGCCAGATGGCCAAGCATCACTTCGACGTGCCGCGGACCATCGCGCGTGTCAACAATCCGCGCAACGAGGCGCTGTTCCGGCACCTGGGCGTGGACGAGATCATCAGCCCCACGCGCATGGCGCTTGCGGCCATCGAGCAGGACATCCCGGTCCACGAGCTGCTCCACCTGGCACAGCTCGAGGGCGGTGAGCTGGAGTTGCTGGAGGCCCAGATAGGGGAAGGGTCGCCGGCCATCGGCCGCAATCCCTCGGACATCATGCTGCCTGACGGCTGTTCGCTGTTCGTGCTCATCCGGGGCGAGCAGGCACAGCCCATCAATCCCGAGACGGTGTTCCAGTCGGGCGACAAGGTGCTGGCGATCTCGCGCACCGAATGTGAGATGGACCTCCATCGCCAGCTCATCGGGACGACCTCGGTCAGCTGACACGGGCCCCCTGCCGTGGCCGACACCGGCAGCTCCCGGCGACCATCCTGAGTCCGCTCGGAGCATCGGTCCGGGTCAAGTGCACCGCTCCGCTCCGGTGATCGATCAGCCCACGCCCCTGTGCTGGCCTGGGCCTGGGCGGTGGGGGTCAGCCAGAACAGGACGGACACTTTGACAGGTACCTGTGCGGTGCTCCGTTGCAACAAGACACTTGACAATGGTGTTGGTAGGGTTGTAGCATGCCGGCCATCAACGCGACGCGCCGTTGGCGGACCAACGCCACAGGCGATCACGAGTGGATGTCCACTCTCCCCTCGCGATGTCGGCGCCTGCTGACCCCGGCCACGCAAGTTCATTCAAGCCACGCATTTCAGTCAAGGAGGCTTCCGATGATGGTTCGACGACCGTCGCCATTCGGTGAGCTCATCTCGCTCCGTCGGACGATGGACCGAGTGTTGGATGACCCGTTCTTCCAGATGCCCATGCCCCGCCAGACCCGGCGCATGCCCCTGGATGTCTTCGACACCCCCGATGCGCTCGTCCTTGAGGCGGCACTGCCGGGAGTGGCACCAGCGGACATCGAGGTCTCGGTCCTGGGTGATGTGTTGACGCTGACCGCCGGCACGGATGCCACCGAGGCTGCCGTTCGCGGCGGCCACCAGGTCCGCGAGGTGCGCCGTGGTCGCATGACCCGGTCGGTGACCCTGCCGCGTGACCTGCGCACGGATGAGGCCAGCGCCTCGTCTCCATCCCCAAGGCGACACCTGTCGAGCGCCGACGGATCGCCATCAGCGTGCCCGACCAGGCCGCACAGTCGACCTCGGCCACCGAGGCGACCCGTGGGACCGAGGCAGTTCCTGCCACGGACGTAACCCCGTCCGACGAGGCCGCGATCACGTCCTCCACGGACGCCTGACCGGCACCATGGAGCGCGAACGGGAGGAGTCGGCCCAGCCTCGACGGGATCCGAGCCGCCCGGTCTATGTCATCAGCGTGGCTGCGGAGCTCGTGCGGGTCCATCCCCGCACTCTCCGCATCTACGAGGACGAGGGTCTCGTCTGCCCCGCCCGCACCACCACCAATATCCGGCGCTACTCCGAGAATGACATCCGGCGGATCACGTGGATCCGGCATCTGACCCAGAACCTGGGCGTCAACCTCGCTGGCATTCGCATCCTGTTCGAGCTCGAAGAGCGGCTCGGCATGCGCATCCTTGAACAGCTCTATAGCGAACGCCACCGCGTGGACCGGTCGACCGATGTCGATCCGGACGTCCCGACCGACGAGCCCGAAGGGTCCATCGGTCAGGCGGACCCGCAGCACACCCGCTGACGCGGGACCGTCACGCACCGACAGACTCCTGAGGAGAACCGATGGCCAGCCGAACGAGCAAGCCACAGACCAAGACACCCGATCCTGAGGCGCAGGAAGTCGATTCGGGCCCGTTCCGGACCCTGCCCCTCGTCGCCTTGCGCGAGACCGTCATCTTTCCCGAGATGATCGTGCCCCTCCAGGTCGGTCGCGAGAAATCCGTCCACGCCCTCAACAAGGCGGTCGCGGACGGCACCCCCATCGCGCTCGTGACGCAGCGTCAGGCCGACCGCGAGGACATCAGCGATCCCGCCGAGCTGTACCAGATCGGCACCCTGGCCAAGATCGCCCAGGTCGCGCAGCTCCAGGACGGCACCGTGCGTGCCATCGTCCAGGGCCAGCAGCGGCTTCGGCTCCTCGGCTTCGAGGGCGTCGAGCCCTCCATCATGGCGCGCGTCGAGATCCTGCCCGACCAGAGCCCCCAGGGCGTCGAGGTCCAGGCGCTGGTGCGCAGCGTCCAGGCCCAGATCGAGCAGTACGTCCAATCCGGTGCGCCAGTGCCGCCGGAGGCCGCTGTCGCCGCCCGCAACATCACCGAGCCCGGCCTGCTCGCGGACATGGTGGCGTACAGCCCCGACATGTCCACCGAGCAGCGCCAGGAGATGCTGGAGACCGTCGACGTCATCGAGCGCCTGAAGCTGGTGTCCGCGTTCCTGGCGCGCCAGATCGAGATCCTGGAGCTCAAGGGCAAGATCCAGTCCGAGGTCAAGTCGGAGATGGACAAGACCCAGCGGGAGTACATCCTGCGCGAGCAGCTGAAGGCCATCCAGCGAGAGCTGGGCGAGGACGACCCGCAGCAGGCCGAGATCAACGAGCTGCGCGAGAAGGTCGAGGCCGCCGGCATGCCCGAGGAGGTCAAGGCCCGCGCCATCAAGGAAGTCGACCGGATGAGCCGGATCCCATCCGCCTCCCCCGAGGTCGGGGTCATCCGGACCTATGTCGACTGGCTCGTGGGCCTGCCATGGAACGTGACCAGCGACGACCAGCTGGATATCAAGGAAGCCGCGCGCATCCTGGATGAGGACCACTACGGCCTGGAGAAGGTCAAGGAACGCATCCTCGAGTATCTCGCCGTGCGGTCCCTGACGGATACCATCCGCAGCCCCATCCTGGCGCTCGTCGGACCGCCAGGTGTGGGCAAGACCTCGCTGGGCAAGAGCGTCGCGAAGGCCATGAACCGCAAGTTCGTGCGCATGAGCCTGGGTGGCATCCACGACGAGGCTGAGATCCGGGGACACCGGCGCACGTACATCGGTGCGCTGCCCGGCCGCATCATCCAGAATCTCAAGACCGCGGGTACAGCCAACCCCGTGTTCATGCTCGACGAGATCGACAAGATCGGCATGGACTTCCGTGGCGACCCCAGCTCGGCGTTGCTGGAGGTGCTCGACCCGGAGCAGAACAACACCTTCCAGGACAACTACCTCGAGGTGCCCTTCGACCTTTCCAAGGTGCTGTTCATCGCCACCGGCAACCTCATCGACCCCATCCCCGCGCCGCTGCGTGACCGGATGGAGATCATCCAGTTGCCCGGCTACACCCGGTCCGAGAAGATCGGCATCGGCACCCGGTTCCTGGTGCCCAAGCAGATGGAGCACCACGGCCTCAAGCCGAAGCATGTGGAGATCACCGAAGAGGCGATGGTGACCCTCGTCCAGTCGTACACCCGGGAAGCCGGCGTGCGCAACCTGGAGCGCGAGATCGCCAACGTCATGCGCAAGGTCGCCCGCCAGGTGGCGGAGGGTCGCAAGCGCAAGACCATCGTCGACGACAAGAAGCTGGTCGAGTACCTCGGCCCCAAGCGCTATGAATTCGGTGAGCTCGAGACCGAGGACCAGACCGGGTCCGCGACGGGACTCGTGGTCACCGAGGTCGGCGGCGACGTCATCGCCGTGGAAGTCACCAAGATGGAGGGCAAGGAGGAGTTCATCCTCACCGGCCAGCTGGGTGACGTGATGCGCGAGTCGGCACGTGCGGCACTGTCCTGGATCCGGGCGCACGCCCGGGAGCTGGGCATCCCGCGCGAGACCTTCGAGAAGAACACCCTGCACATCCACGTGCCGGCGGGTGCCATCCCCAAGGATGGTCCGTCGGCGGGTATCACCCTGGCCACCGCGATGGTGAGTGCGCTCACGGGTATCCCGGTGCGCAAGGATGTCGCAATGACCGGCGAGATCACGCTTCGCGGTCGAGTGCTGCCCATCGGTGGCCTGAAGAGCAAGATCCTCGCCGCGCACCTGTCGGGCGCCCGGATGGTGATCCTGCCCGCCAAGAACGAGAAGGACCTGCGGGATATCCCCGACGAGATCCGCAAGCAGATCAAGCTCGTCCTGGTGGACTCCATGGACCAGGTCCTGGAGCAGGCACTCCGGCGGCGGCCGCGACCCCTCCGGGAGTCGATCGCGTCGGGATCGGGTGGATCCGGCTCCGCCGAGGAGCCCAAGCTGCCGACGAGCCCTGTCGGCCGGCCGTTCCCGCCGTCGGAGCAGCCACCCGCGGTGGTGTCACCGACGGAGACCAGCCACTGAGTCGATGATCGGGCCGGGTGGCGCTCTGCTACCCGGCCGTTTCGTCGCAGCGGGAGATCCATGGAGTACCGCGACTACTACGCCACACTGGGTGTCCCTCGGGACGCTTCGCCGGCAGACATCAAGAAGCACTTCCGGAAGGCGGCACGCAAGCACCACCCGGATGTGAACAAGGATGTGCCGGAGGCGGAAGCGCGCTTCAAGGAGCTCAACGAGGCATACGACGTCCTCTCAGATACCGAGAAGCGGAAGCTGTACGACCAGCTGGGCGCCGATTGGGACAAGTACCAGGGCGGCGGCGCCGGCGGCGGTGGCGATCCGTTCGCGTCGTACCGGGGAGGCGGGGGTGGCGTCCGCTTCGAGTACCGGGGTGACCCAGCGGATCTCTCGGGGTTCAGCGACTTCTTCAGGACCTTCTTCGCGGGCGACACAGCGCCGAGCGAGCCACGCTCACGGACGCGCCGCACTACCCGCGCAGCCAGCAACGGCCCCAACCTTGAGGACCTACTGGGCGGCATGGGCGGGCCAGGGGCGTTCGATGGGATGCGGATCGACTATGGCGATGGCCCCGGACAGCCCGGACGACCCGCCCCACTGCCCAGTCCTGAGGCCCACGTCGAGGTGAGCCTGGAGGACGTGGCCGCAGGCACGGAGCGCACGGTCCAGATCGGGCCGCGCAGGCTGGAGGTGCGCATCCCGGAGGGTGTCGCCGACGGCCAGCGCATCCGGTTGCCAAGGACCGGCGCGGATGGCGTCCCGGATGCCACGCTGATCGTGCACGTAGCGCGTCATCCGATCTTCAACCGCACGGGCGCCGACCTGACCCGGGAGCTGCCGCTGACCTTGGGCGAGGCACTCCTGGGTGGCGAGGTGCCGGTGGGCACGCTCGCCGGCAAGACGCTTCTGCTGCGCATCCCGACGAGCACCCACGATGGTCGTTCCTTCCGGCTCACCGGTCAGGGATTGCCGCGCTTCCGTGCCGAGGGCCGCGGCGACCTGTACGCCCGTGTCCGCGTCGTACTGCCGACCGGCCTCGACGACGAGGGGCGAGCGCTCGCGACCACCTTCATCGACCACATCGCCCAACCCGACCCACGCGACGGCCGGCCGGCCGTCTCCGAACATCCAGCCTGAACCTGAACGCGGGTCGCATGACGACCCTGCCGACCGATCCCGGCCGGCGAGCCCGGAGGACCAGCTCATGAAACTCGATCGATACACGGAAAAGGCGCAGGAGGCCATCCTGGCCGCCCAGCGCCTGGCCTCGGACGCCGACAGTCCCGTCCTGGATGCCGAGCACCTGCTCGCGGCATTGCTGCAGGATGCCGAGGGCATCCCCGCGGTGACGCTGCGGGCCCTGGGTGCCGATCCCTCGGCCATCGGCCTGGAGCTGGCTTCGGTGCTGTCGCGTCGCGCGCGCATCTCCGGCGGCCAGCTCGCGCTCGATCCACGCGCGCGACGGATGCTGGAGCGCGGCGAGGAAGAGGCCAAGCGCCTCAACGACGAGTACGTGTCCACGGAGCACCTGCTGCTGGCCGCGGCCGCAACCGGTGGCGATGCCGGCCGCATCCTGACCGCAGCCGGGGCGGACCGGGAGCACATCCTGGGGGCGCTCCAGAAGGTCCGGGGCGGCCAGAGGGTGACCTCGCAGAATCCCGAATCCACGTACCAGGCGCTGGACAAGTACGGCCGCGACCTGACTCGCGACGCGCGTGCCGGCAAGCTCGATCCGGTCATCGGCCGGGACGAAGAGATCCGGCGCGTCATCCAGGTCCTGTCACGCCGCACCAAGAACAACCCGGTACTCATCGGCGAGCCGGGTGTCGGCAAGACCGCCATCGCGGAAGGGCTCGCCCAGCGCATCGTGCGTGGCGACGTGCCCGAGAGCCTCAAGGACCGCAAGGTCGTGTCGCTGGACCTGGGCGCGCTCATCGCAGGCGCCAAGTACCGGGGCGAGTTCGAGGAACGCCTGAAGGCTGTGCTCAAGGAGGTCAAGGACTCCGAGGGCCAGGTCATCTTGTTCATCGACGAGCTGCACACGGTCGTGGGCGCTGGCGCCGCGGAAGGCGCCATGGATGCCTCCAACTTGCTCAAGCCGATGCTTGCCCGTGGGGAGCTGCACACCATCGGTGCCACCACCCTCGACGAGTATCGAAAGCACATCGAGAAGGACGCCGCCCTGGAGCGCCGTTTCCAGCCGGTGTTCGTGGACCAGCCGAGCGTGGAGGAAACGATCTCCATCCTGCGCGGCCTGCGCGAGCGGTACGAGGTCCATCACGGCGTGCGCATCACGGACTCGGCCCTCGTTGGTGCGGCCGTGCTGTCCCATCGCTACATCGCGGACCGGTTCCTGCCGGACAAGGCGATCGATCTCGTGGACGAGGCGGCGAGCCGGCTGCGGATGGAGATGGACTCCATGCCCGTTGAGCTGGACGAGCTGGAGCGGCGACGCATCCAGCTGGAGATCGAGCGCGAGGCGCTGCGCAAGGAGAAGGACGACGCGTCGCGGGCACGACTCGAGGCACTGGAACGCGAGCACGCGGATGTCGCCGAGCGGGCCAACGCGCTCAAGAGCCGCTGGGACCAGGAGAAGGGCGCCATCGCCGGCCTGCGTCAGACCAAGTCTGAGCTCGAGGCGCTCCAGGTCGAGATCGACGGCGAGGAACGTGCCGCCAACTACGCCCGCGTCGCCGAGCTGCGCTACGGCCGCCAGGTGGAGCTCCAGCGGCGCCTCAAGGAGCAGGAAGAGGCGCTCGCCCAGAAGGACCCGGCCGCGGACCGACTGCTCAAGGAAGAAGTGGATGCGGACGATATCGCACGCATCGTCGCCGTGTGGACGGGCATCCCGGTCACACGCCTGCTGGAAGGCGAGCAGCAGAAGCTCATCCACATGGAGGACCGGCTGCACGATCGGGTGGTCGGTCAGTCGGAGGCCATCGAAGCCGTCAGCGACGCGGTGCGGCGTGCCCGCGCAGGGTTGCGCGATCCCAAGCGCCCCATCGGCTCGTTCATCTTCCTGGGCCCCACGGGCGTGGGCAAGACCGAGCTGGCCCGGGCGCTGGCCCAGTTCCTGTTCGATGACGACCAGGCCATGACCCGCATCGACATGAGCGAGTACATGGAGAAGTTCGCTGTCTCACGACTGATCGGCGCGCCGCCAGGCTACGTGGGCTACGACGAGGGCGGCCAGCTGACGGAGGCGGTCCGCCGCCGGCCGTACCAGGTCGTGCTCCTGGACGAGATCGAAAAGGCGCATCCGGACGTGTTCAACGTCCTGCTCCAGGTGCTCGATGACGGGCGCTTGACGGACGGCCAGGGCCGTACGGTCAGCTTCAAGGACACGGTCATCATCATGACCAGCAACGTGGGGTCACAGTTCGTGGCCCCGGCCGCCGGTGATACCCGGGATGATGCGAGCTACCAGCGGATGCAG
>JAABUN010007769.1_pt1 | contig 11335 bp, 8 predicted proteins | sample 5559311 | NCBI WGS metagenome assembly JAABUN01 (sample SAMN10711877, study PRJNA513370) | rock metagenome | isolation source: Antarctica rocks | place: Antarctica: Victoria Land, Siegfried Peak sud | reverse complement strand
AGAGGGGGCCGGGGGGTGAGGTTGCCTTGGCCGGCCAGGCTGTTACCCTTCCGCCCCCGGCACAAGCTTCACGCCGCCGCCGCAAGCCGCAGCGCACTCCTGGCAGTTTGCGCCGATTTCACCGAAGAACCGGGCGCACTTTCCGGGCCGGGGGGCGTCCGTGACTTAGAGTTCCCCGCCTCGACGGCCGGGACCGGTGGTGCGGGGGGCGGCATGGGGACGGCGGTACGATTGGCGGCCGGGTGGTGCGGGCTGGCGCTCGCCGGCCTGGCCGCGGGCCTGGTGACGGGGAGCGCCGCCGGCGGGCTGGCCGTCGTCGCCGCCGCGACCCTCGGGGGCTGCACGGCCCGGCAGTGGCAGGGCCGCCGGGCGGCCGACCGGCTGCGGCTGCTCGAATCGGCCGTCATCCACGCCCGGGACGCCGTCGTCATCCTCGACGCGGAGCCGGAAAAAGGGCTGGGCCGGCCGGTCCGGTACGTGAACGAGGCGTTCACCACCCTGACCGGGTACGCGGCCGCCGAGGTCGTCGGCCGGTCGCTGCACATGCTGCGCGGCCCGGCGACGTGTCCGGTGGCCCTCGCCCGCATCCGGGACGCGCTGGCCGCCGGGCAGCCCCTGCAGACCGAACTGTTGAACTACCGCAAGGACGGGTCCGAACTGTGGGTCGAGCTGAGCCTGGTCCCGGTCCGGGCGTCGGCCGGCGGGCTGGCGCACTGGGTGATGATCCAGCGGGACATCGGCGACCGCAAGCGGCTCGAAGACCAGCTCCGTCAGGCCCAGAAGATGGAGACCGTCGGCCGGCTGGCCGGGGGGATCGCCCATGATTTTAACAACCTGCTGACGGGCGTCATCGGCCACCTCGATCTCGTGCGGCTGCCGGCCGGCGACCCGAACGCGGCCCTGGTGGCGACGGCCGACCGGGCCGCCCAGCGGGCCGCCGACCTGACGCGGAAGCTCCTCGGGGTGGCCCGGAAGAATCAACTTCTGGTCGGCCCGGTCCGGGTGGCGGATTTGGTCGGCGAGGTGGTCGAGTTGGTCCGGCGGACGAGCGACCCGCGGGTACACTTCACCGCCGAGGTGCCGCCGGCGGCCGACCTGCCGGCCCTGACGGCCGACGCGGCGCTGTTGAACCAGGCGCTGATGAACTTGGTACTGAACGCCCGGGACGCCATGCCCGGCGGCGGACGGCTGACGGTGACCGCCGCGGGGGTGAGTCTAACCAGCGCCACGGCCCAAGCGCGGCCGGGCGGGCGGGCCGGACTGTTCCTGCGGCTGACAGTTGCCGACACCGGGCACGGGATGCCGGCGGCGGTCCGGGCGCGGCTGTTCGAGCCGTTCTTCACCACCAAACCCGTCGGCCAGGGGACGGGGTTGGGACTGGCGATGGTCCACGGCATCGTCGAGCAGCACGGCGGCTGGATCGAGTGCGCCACCGCGCCGGGGACGGGGACGCGGTTCGAGGTCTACCTGCCGGCCGCCGCCGCCGGGGTCGAGGCGACGCCGCCGCCGCGGCCGTGGGCTGCGTCCGACCTGGCGGCGCGGGCGGGCGGCGCGACGGTGCTATTGGTGGACGACGAGGAACTGATCCGCGCCCTCGGCCGGTCGGTGCTGGAGGGGGCCGGGTATCGGGTGGTCGAGGCGGCCGACGGTCGGGCCGGGGTCGAGGCGTTCCGCCGCGAATCGGCCGCCGGCGGGGTCGATTTGGTGGTACTCGATTACATGATGCCGGAGGCGAGCGGCCGGGAGGCGTTCGACGCGATTCTCGCGGCCGACCCGGCCGCCCGGGTGCTGTTCAGCAGCGGGTACTCGGCCGACGACTTGGCGGACATCACCGGGCCGGCCGGGCTGCTGGCCAAGCCGTACCGGCCGGCCGACCTGCTGGCGGCGGTGCGGGCGGTCCTGGCCGGGGAGCCGGTCCCGGCAGGAGTCGAACCCCTTCAGCTGAGTCCTGTCGCGTGAAAATGGGACGGGGTCGTTGACCGCGACTGGGAGGGTCCGATAGATTATCCGGAATACGCGGCCTGGGACGGACCCCGGCCGGCGGCCCCCTCGGCCATGGACATGGCGTTATGTTCGCCCCCAGCCCGCCGACCCGCTTCGGTGCGTCCGCCTTTCTGGCAGAGGCCCGGCCGCTCGTCGCCGCCGTCCACGCCGCCCTGGCCGACTGGTCGGCCGAGACCGGGACCGACGCCGCCGGCCGGTTCCTGGCCGCCGCCCCGGTCGACGAGTGCGTTCGTCTTGCCGAGTTGTGGGCGGCCGCCGGCCCCTCCGGCCCGCGTGGCCGAGAGCGGCTGCCGCTCGACGACCAAGTCATCCTCGACATGGTTACCGCGACGTACTCGGTCGCCCGGCCGGACTCGCACCCGGACCTGAGCCTCGGCGACCTGATCGACGACCCGGCGGCCGGCCCGGCGCGCTAGAGCCTGTTGTGAACTCGGCAAAGCCTGGGGTTCCCACCCCAGGCAAACAACGGCCACCCCTCCGGGGTTGGAAGCCCCGAGCCAACGATGCTTCGTCTTCAACCCCGGAGGGGTGGCCGTTGTTTGCCTGGGGTGGGAACCCCAGGCTCCCGGGCGGGCCGAAACCCCGGCGGTTCAACCCCTTAAGTCCGCAACAGGCTCCAACCCGCTGGTGTTTCTCCTCCTCGACGCCCTGTATGCCGTCGCCCTGGCCGGCCTCGCCCCGTGGCTGGCCTGGCGGTCGGCCCGCACCGGCCGCTACCGCCGCGGGCTGGCCGCCAAGCTGCTCGGCCGGGTCGAATTATCCACTCCGACGCACCAGCCCGTCGTTTGGTTCCACGCCGTCAGCGTCGGCGAGGTGCATCTGCTCCCGCCGCTGGTGGCCGCCTTCCGCCGCCGCTTCCCGGACTGGCGGGTCGTCGTGTCGAGCACGACCGACACCGGCTTGGCCGAGGCCCGCGCCCGGTTCGGCCCGGCCGACGTGGTCACGTATCCGTTCGACTTCTCCTGGGCGTGTGCCGCGGCGTTCGACGCGATTCGCCCGCGCCTGGTCGTCCTGGCCGAGAGCGAGTTGTGGCCGAACTTTCTGGCGGCGGCCCAGCGGCGGCGGGTGCCGGTGGTGGTGGCCAACGCCCGGCTCAGCCCGCGCAGCTTCGCCCGGCTGTACCGCGTCCGGGGGCTGGCGCGGCCGCTGCTCTTGGACCCGGTGACGGCGTTCGCCGCCCAGGCCGCCGACACGGCCGACCGGCTCGCCCGCCTCGGGGTGCCGGCCGCGAAGGTCACCGTGACGGGGTCGATCAAGTACGACGGGGCGGCGGCCGACCGGGACACGCTGAAGGCCCGCGCCCTGGCTCAGTTGTTGGGGCTGGCCGGGCCGGACAAGCCGCCGGTACTGGTGGCCGGCAGCACGCACGCGCCGGAGGAGGGCGTCGTCCTCGCCGCCGCGGCCGAGTTACGGGCGCGGTTCCCGGCACTCGTAGTGATCCTGGTCCCGCGGCACCCGGACCGCTTCGCCGAGGTCGCCGCGCTGGTGGAACGGTCCGGGCTGCCGTGGGTGCGGCGGAACCAACTGGCCGCGCCGGTGGCGGCCCCGCCGGCGGTCGTGCTGCTCGACACGGTCGGCGAACTCGGGGCGGCGTGGGGGCTGGCCGATGTCGGGTTCACCGGCGGCAGCCTCGACGGCGTGCGGGGCGGCCAGAGCATGATCGAGCCGGCCGGGTACGGGGTGCCGGCGGTGTTCGGCCCGCACGTCTGGAACTTCCGGGACGCCGCCCGGCGGTTAGTCGAGGCCGGCGGGGCGGTGCAAATCGCGTCGGCCGCCGAGTTGACGCCGGCGCTCGAAAGGCTGCTGGCCGACGGGGAATACCGTGCCCGGACCGGGGCGGCGGCGCGCGCGTTGGTGGAAGCGCAGCAAGGGGCGACGGGACGGACGATCGAAGTGCTGGCGGGGGTCGTGCTGGGCTGAAAGCCCACCGATGAACATCGGTGGGTGTTGCATGGCACCCGCCGGGTTACTTACTTGGCCCCGGCGTGCTTGAGCATGTCGCGGCACGCCTTCTCGCACTTGCGGCACTCCTCGGCGCACTGCTTCATCATCGGGTCGCCTTTGATGTGGTCGCAGGCGTCCCCGCACCGCTTGCAGGCGTCGGCGCAGGCGGTACAGATCAGGTCCGAGAACGGCCCCGTGCGGGCGACGACGCACGACGCCGCCTTGCAGACGGTCGCGCAGTCCTGGCACGTCTGGAGTGTCTTGAGGTGCTCCTTCTTGCCGTCCGCGGCGAGCTTGGCGCAGTGGGCACCGCAGGCGTCGCAGGTGCGGCCGCAGTCGTCGCACGCCTTCGCGCAGTCCATGTGCGCGGTGGCGTGGGCGTCGTGCTTGTCATCGGCGGCCGGGGCGGCGACGGTGGACACGGCCGTCAACCGCGCGGCCTTCGCCGTCGCGCAGCAGGCCGCGCCCGAGTCGCAGCACGGCAGCCCCTGGGCGCAGCAGTCGTCGGTGAAGCAGGCGCACGGGCAGCAGCCGGGGTAGCAGGTGCCCGCGGCGCAGCAGTCGCAGCCGCAGCAGTCGGACGCGACGGCGACAGCCTTGGGCGAGCCGGTCATGGCCCACGCGGCACCGGCCACGGTCAGCACGACCGCCGCGGCGCAGGCGAGGATGGTCTTGGAACGCATGGAAGAATCCCTCACTGGAAAAAGTCTGGAACGGAACTGTGGAAATGAGCGTGGAGACAGCGGGGAGGCGGGTTCGCCTCGGCACACCGTCAGCGGCTCAGCACAGCCAGACGCAGTGAAGGACGTAAAGCGGTGGGGACGAGGCGACGAACACCCGGCCCGTGGGACCGGGCACGCCTCGGACGACGCTCAGCCGTGCAACCGGGATCGCCGGCGGCGAAACGTCCCAATCGGGCAGATGCCACCCGGTATCGGGGAGGGCCGTCGGCTGCTTCTCGCAACAGCAGGAGGTGACCGGCTTGTTCGGCTTGGGGGCCGGGGCGGACTCGGCCGGCTCCGTCTGGAGCGCTTCGGGGCAGCAGCAACAGCCCTTGTGCGACGGCGGGGCGTTCTCCTGCTTCTCGGCTAGCGGCGGCTTCTCGCCGCAGGCCGCCAGCCCGACGGAACAGCACCACCCCGGCGGCAACGCCAGGAGCAGGCTGCTCAGCAGAGCCAGTGATCGGGCCAACGTCGCCATACGCCCATGATCGGCCGTCGGGAGGGAGAAGTCAACCCGCAACCGCTCCAACGGCCGGTCGCTCGCCCCGTCACGGTCGCGGGCCGTTCGCCCCCCGCCCCTCGACCGGCCCCGGCTGCCGGCCGGCCCGGACCACCAGCACCCGCTGCCGGACCTGATCCGGGGTCGCGTCGACGAAGAACGCCCCGCCGAGCTTGCCGGCCGGCTCGGCCGTCGGGCCGACGAGCAGGTAGTCGGCCGGGCCGAGGGTGACGGTGAACGTCAGGGCCGGGAACGTTTTCAAGGGCTTGCGCTCCTGGCTCGTGAACCCGGTGTTGTCGCTCGTCGGCTTGAGGAGCGTCTGCTTGTCGCCGTACTGGATTTGCGGCTCGCACACCAACTCGACCAGGTCCGACCCGGTCGGCCGGGCGGTGATTTGCAGGCCGCACTCGACGGCCGTCAGGTCGAGCGGACTCGGGTCGGCGGCCAGGTCGGCGAGGACGGCCAGGGCCACCCGGTCGACGGGGCCGTTGACCGGGACCACCTTCGACCGGCCCGGCTGCAGCGGGCGGTCGCGGGCGTCGACGAGGGCGGCGTCGGACCGGATCAGCTTGTCGAACTCGCCGGGGATGATGCCGGTGAACACGCCGACCCGCAGGCCGTTGTGGGCGAGCAGGGTCGTGAGTTCGGGCGGCAACGGCCGGCCGGCGGTGGCCCACACGCCCTGGCCCAGGTACGCATCCCCGGCCGGCCGGTCCAAGAGGCCCGTGCGGACGACCAGGCCGTCGGTGGTGCCGCCGCGGACGCGGTCCCACAGGGTGGCCGGCCGCAGGTCGGCGGCCTTCGGCAGAAGGCAGCCGGCGGCCAGGAGGGTCGCCGCCACCGCCAGTACGCGGCCCATAGCCCGCCACCCCGCCGGTCGGATTGAATCGTGGGGGCGGGATACCGGGGGCGGCGGGGGGTGTCAAGCGGGAGCGGCCCAGGGGCGTTTGTCCGGTCCCCTGCCCGCTTGTGGGGGAGGGAACCGGACAAACGCGGCTCACTCCCCCCGCTTCCACGCCGACGGCAGGTCCGCGAAATCGTCCCGCCACGCCGCCCCCGGCGGGACGCGCGGCGTCTGCCACCGGGCGTCGGCCGCCCCGGCCCCGAGGTCCGCCCGGGTCCGGGCCGCGGCCGCCCACACCGACGCCGCCTTGCCGGCCTCCTTCTGGGCGTCCGTCGGCATGTCGTCGTCGGCCCACACGGCGAAGGGCGGGTCGTGGGCCGCCGCCGTCCGGGCGACGACCGGCACCAGGTCGAGGTAGCGGTTCGACAGATGGAACAGCAGCACCCCAGCGGGCGTTAACTTCCGGGCGTAGAGGGCGAACGCTTCGGCCGTGAGCAGGTGGACCGGGACCGCGTCCGAGCTGAACGCATCGAGGACGATCAGGTCGAAGCTGCCGTCCGGTGCGAGGGCCAGTTGCCGCCGGGCGTCGCCCAGCACGATGTCGATGGGGGCGTCGGCCGTGGCAAGGTAGGTGAAGTGGCCCGACTCGCGCGCCACGCGGACCACGGCCGGGTCGATCTCGTAGAAGGTCCAGGCGTCCCCCGGCCGGGCGTAGGCGGCGAGCGCCCCGCACCCCAGGCCGACGGCGGCGACGTTGCGCGGGGCCGGCAGGCCGGCGAGCAAGCGCCCGGCCGGGCCGGTCTCGTGGTAGTACATCAGCGGCGTCGGCCGGGCCGCTTCGTCGGTGCGTTGCTGGCCGTGCTGGGTGGTGCCGTGGACGAGGCGGACGAACCGGCCGTCGGGGCTTTGCGTCACCCGCAGCGTGCCGAAGAAGTTGCGGGTAATCAGCAACACACTCCCGTGGGGGCCGGGGTCGAGCGACCCGACGGCCAGCACCGTCCCGAGGCACGCCGCGAACAGGGCCGGCCGGGCGACGAGGGCGAAGGCGACGGCCGCCGGCAGGCCGACCAGCAGCCCGCCGCGGATCACCCGGCCGACCAGTTCGTCGGCCGCATCCACCCCCGCCGGGGCCGGCCAGGCCCGACCGACGCCGACGACCAGGGCCGTGGTGAGCAGCGCGAACCCCAGGCAAATGAGGGCGTCGCGGCGGGTCGGCGGGGCGACCCGGCCGGGCCGGACCAGGGCGACCAGCGCGACGGCCAGCGGGTACTCGGCCATGCCGACGCCGGAGAAAAGAATCGGGGCGACGAGCGCGTTGAACAGCCCGCCGAGGACGCCGCCGAGCGACAGGGTGAGGTAGAACCCGGTCAGGTGCGCCGCCGGCGGTCGAGACCGGGCGAGTTCGCCGTGGCAGACGAGCGCGGCCAGGAAGAACACGCCCAGGTGCAGGGCGGCCACCAGCCCCATCGGCTCGGCCGCGCGGGTGACCAGGGCGACGGTCAGGAACACCAATCCCATCGGCAACAGCCGGCCGGCGACGCGGGCCGCTCTTGCCGGCCACCAGGCGAACACCACGACGAAGCTGAGCAGATAAAGCGCGAGCGGCCCGACCCACACCAGCGGCACCGGGGCCACGTCGGTCGAGAGGTGGGCCGTCACCCCCGCGAGCAAACTCGCCGGCAGGGCGGCTAGGGACAGCCACTTGAGCCGGATGCGGCGACTCGGCGGGGGCGTCGGTTCCACGGCGGGCCGCGGGTCGCCGGGCCGGGGGCGGAAGGTCAGGCCGCACACGAGAATCAGCCCGGCGACGACGGCGAACCCGCCCGCCCACAGGCGTTCCTGGTCGCCGAGGGCGAGCGTCGGCTCGATCAGGAACGGGTAGCTCACCAGCCCGGCGAGGCTGCCGGCGTTGCTGGCGGCATACAGGACGTAGGGGTTCTTCAAGCCCGGCTGGCCCGCGGCCAGCCAGTGTTGGACGACCGGGGCCGTCGCGGCCAGGGCGAAGAACGGGCCGCCGACCAGGGCCGCCAGGTAGAGCGTCAGGCCGGCGACGGGGTTGTCTCGGTCGGCCGGCACCCAGGCCGGGTCGGCGGCGGCGTGGAGCCAGACCCCGGCCGCCGCCCCGGCCGCCAGGACCAGGGCGTGGACGAGCAGTTGCCGGCGCGGGGCGAGGCGGGTGAGTCGGTCGGCGTAGGCGTAGGCGGCCAGGAGGGCGGCCTGGAAGAAGACCAGGCACGTCGTCCAGACGGCCGGGGTGCCGCCGGCCAGGGGGAGGAGTACCTTCCCGGCCAGCGGCTGGGCGGTCATGACCAGGGCGGCGGCCGCGAACAGGGTCACAGCAGGGAGGACGGTCGGCACGGCGGCGAGCCACTCGGTCGGGGGAGGGTGGGGATCAGGCTCTCAGCTTAGCGGCGGGCGGGAGCCGGATGCGTGAGCGTCCGGGTTCTGCGTTTCAGATCGTGCCAATGCGGGCACCCGGACGCTCACGCATCCGGCTCGTGGCGGGACGTTAAGTCACCGGCTTCGCCTCCCCCAGCCGCGGCAAGTCGTCGAGGCTCGCCAGCTTCATCAGCTCCAGAAACCGCGGGGTGGTCGAATACCCGTCGGCCCGGCCGGCGACGAGGCCCAGGCGGACGAGCTGCCGCAGCGGCCCGGCCGAGTCCGCCCCGCGGGCCGCGTCGATGTCGACTTTTTTGACCGGCTGGCGGTAGGCGACGACGCTCAACACGTCGAGGGCCGGCTGGGCCAGCCGGGCTTCGCGGGGACCGGCGGTCAGCTTGTCGAGGACGCCCCGGTACGCCGGCTTGACGGCCAGGACGTACCCCCCGGCCCGGGGGTGGACGGCATACGGCCGGTTTTGCGCCCGATACCGACGGTTCAGGTCGTCGACCAGGGCTTGCAGCCGGTCCGGGGTCAGGCCGCGGATGACGGCGGCGGCCGTGGCGGGCACCAGCGGCGGGCCGCCGGCAAAAAGCAGGGCTTCGACGATCCGGTCCGCCGGCGGCGGCTCGACGGCCGGGGCGACGCTGCGGGGGAACAGCCGGGCGCGGTCCGGCCCCCGGTCGAGGGGCGGCGGGTCGGGGGGGGCGTCGGCGAGGAAGCGGTCCGGCTCGGCGTCGAGCTGCCAGTCGGCGCTGCCGAGGCGGGCCGCCACCGCCCGGCCGCGGGCGTGGCCGTCGGTGGGGAGGTCGGGCATCCGGCGGATTACACCCGGCCCCGGCCGACCCGTCTACGCCAACCGGCCGCCGTCGGGTATAACTTACCCCGCCCCCCGCGCCGGCCCGCCCGGCCGGGTTCAGGAATTGGACTCCCCCTTGTCTCAAAGGACCGGCCGCATGATGCGTTTCTCGCCCCGCCCCGCCCGCCTGGCCCTCGACGTTCTCGAGGCCCGAGATGTGCCGACGGCCCTGCTCCAGATCATCAACGACTCGCCCTACGAGGCCGCCCGGTCGCTCGACGTGTACGTCAACGGCGTCAAGCAATTCGACGACCTGGTGTACCGGCAGTCGACGCCGTTCGTCACCGTCCCGGACGGCGTCGCCCTGCGGATCGACCTGGTGGCCGGGACGGCGGCCAACAACGCGGCCCCGCTCCGGACCCAGACGGTCACCCTGCCGGCGAACGGCAAGGCCGTGGCGGCCATCGTCGGCGTCGCGACCGGGGTCGCCGGCCCCGAGCCGGTCAACCTGGTGATCGCGTCGAACGCCCGGGCGGCCGCCGAGGTGCCGCAGAACGTCGACCTGCTGGTGCTCAACGGGTTCCCCGACGCCGGGCCGATCGATGTCAAAATCCGCGGCGTCGGGACGGTGGTCAACGACGTGCCGACCGCCTCGTTCCACGGCGGCTACGTGTCGGTGACGCCGGGCCGGTATGTGTTCGATGTCACCCGGCAGGACGGGGTCGCCCCGGTCGGGTCGTTCCTGGCCGACCTGACGGGGGCGGCCGGCAAGGCGCTCGTCCTGGCCACCAGCGGGTTCGGGGCCACCGCGGCCACGACCGACGCCGGGTACGGGCTGCTCGCGGTGGACGCGACCGGGACCGGGGCGCTCCTGCCCCGGACGGCGGCGTTCGCCGAGACGGCGTTCGCGGCGGGCGGGACGAACTCGGCGACGCTCTTCGAACCCGACGGCCGGGTCCGGTTTACCGTCACCCCGTTCGGGGCGGCCGCCGGCACCGGGCCGACGGTCCGCACCGCCACCGGGGACGTGAACGGGGACGGGGTCACGGACCTGATCGTCGGGTCGGGGCCGGGGGTGACCAACCGGGTGGTCGTGTACGACGGCAAGACGCAGGGGGTCGTCCGCGACTTCATGCCGTTCGAGGCGACGTTCAACGGCGGGGTGTTCGTCGCGGCCGCCGACGTGAACGGCGACCTCACTTCGGACATCGTCATCACCCCCGACCAGTCCGGCGGGGCGCGGGTCCAGCTCCGCAGCGGCCGAGACAACTCGCAACTGGTGGGCGACTTCTTCGGCATCGACGACCCGGCCTTCCGGGGCGGGGCGCGGGCCGGGTTCGCCGACCTGAACGCGGACGGCACCCCGGACCTGATCGTCGGGGCGGGGTTCGGCGGCGGCCCGCGGGTGGCGGCGTTCAACGGCCTGTCGCTGTTGCCCGGCGGGTCGCCCAGCCGGCTGTTCGCCGACTTCTTCGTGTTCGAGCCGGGCCTCCGCAACGGGGCGTTCGTGGCCGGCGGCGACATGAACGGCGACGGGTTCGACGACCTGGTGGCCGGCGGCGGCCCCGGCGGCGGCCCGCGGGTGTACGCCCTGAGCGGCAAGGCGTTGACCGGCAGCGGGGTGGCGGCCGGGACGCAGACGCCGGTGGCCAACTTCTTCGCCGGCGACGTGAACAACCGGGACGGCGTCCGGGTGGCCGTCAAAGACCTCGACGGCGACTACCGGGCGGACATTGTCACCGGCCTGGGGTCGGCCGGGACGCCGCAGGTGCGCACCTTCCTGGGCAAGAACCTGGCGGCCCCGACGCCGACGGCGACGACCGACCTGAACCCGTTCAACGCGCCGCCGGCCGGCGGGGTGTTCGTGGGGTAGGCAATTGCCGCGGACCGGCCGTCTTTCAGAGCCGCGCCCGTCAGGAAGCGGCCGGCTGCCGAGCAAGGAACCAAGGTTGTCCACCGTAGGCAGTCCCGGCCGGGACAGCCACCCGTGAACAACTTTGATCCCTTGCTCGGCGGCCGGCCGCTTCCTGACGGGCGCGGCTCCGACGATCCGGTCGTGACCTACTTGCGTTGCACGGCTGGGAATGCCAACCACTCGGCTAACGACCACACATGATCGGTCAACCCGGCGGCCATCGCCGGGG
>JAABUN010007768.1_pt1 | contig 11339 bp, 8 predicted proteins | sample 5559311 | NCBI WGS metagenome assembly JAABUN01 (sample SAMN10711877, study PRJNA513370) | rock metagenome | isolation source: Antarctica rocks | place: Antarctica: Victoria Land, Siegfried Peak sud | reverse complement strand
CGATCTTCTTGGGGTCGCCCAGCGGGCGGGTCTCTCCGTGCCCGCGCGCGTCGAAGCCGATCAGGCGGAAGCCCGTCGGCGGCGCGAACAGGGCGAACGGCTGGGCGAGGTCGCCGCCGAGCCCGTGCTGGAAGATCACGGGGATGCCGCGGCCGACGTCTCGGTAGTGGAATTCCAGGCCGTCGCGGGCGAAGAAAGGCATCAGCACGGTCCCCGAGGTGCGCACCGCATCAGTCGTTCACGGAGGAAGGCCACGCTCGACGCGACCTGCGTCTCGGCCAGGCCGTGGAGGACCAGGGGGCCATCATAACCTCCGGCGTGGAGCAGGTGGAGATAATGATCGTAATCGAGGATCCCCCGCCCCGCCGCTTCGTGCCCCGCCTCGCCGTCGCGGCTCAGGTCCTTGGCATGCGCCAGCACGACATCGCGGCCGAGCAGGGCGAAGGCCTCGTCGAGGACCTCGCGCATCCGGGGGAGACTTCCCGGGGGGAAGAGATTGGCCGGGTCGATCACCACCTTCAGGCGCGGCGAACGCAGCTCGTCGAGCAGGCGACGCGCCCGCACCGCCGAGTCGACGACATTGGCCAGCTCGGGCTCGAAGGCGAGCACGACGTCGTGCGCCTCGGCCAGTTCCAGGGCCCGGCTCATCGATCCCGCCAGGTCGCTCCAGGCCCTTTCCGAGTTGTTCTCGGCGTGCCGTCGCCACATGTCATCGGGGTCGCGCGTGCCGGTGCAGAGCGTGATGATCGAGGTCCCCAGCCCTCGGCAGGCCGATGCCAGCACGCCGAGCCGACGCAGGCCCTCGAGGCGACGCGCGCGGTCGGGGTCGATCATGTTGAAGGTCCCCGAGACCGCCGCCATCACCAGGCCACGCGCCCGGAAGGCCTCGGCGGTTTTCACCGCCGCCGCCGGGTCGATCGCCTCGGGGAGCGTCGGCAGCCCGACGCAGGCCATGTTGAACTGGACGCAGGACAGGCCGTGGCCCGCCACGGCGTCGAGCGTCGCGTCCAGCGTGGGGCGGACGAACGTCTTGGCGAAGATGCCGAGCCGGATCACACACCTCCCGCCGTGTCCGCCAGACGGACGTGGACGCCCCTCGACGCGACCGAGCGCGCGATCGCGACCATGGCCCGCACGGCGGCGAGCCCGTCGTCGAGGCTCGCCCCGGTGGTCGGGGCCCCGTGGAGGATCGTGGCGGCGAAGCCCTCGACCTGGAGCTTGTACGTGTGGGCGTCCTCGCCCAGGGGACGGCGGAACTGGCCGTCGCGGGTCGAGAAGCACTCGACGTCGCTCGACTTGTGGAACCAGGGGAGGTGGACGCGCCCCGACACGCTCCCGTGCTCGCCGAAGATCTGGAAGCCTTCCTGGAAGTCGCCGCGGACGGGGATGTTCAGGTCGAGGTGCCCGAACGAGCCGTCGGCGAAGTCCAGCGCGATGAACCAGCAGAACGCGCCGAAGCGCTCGAGCGAGCGGGCCGAGAGGCCGACAATCTCGCCGCCGAGGAACCTCGCGGTGTCGACCAGGTGGCTGCCGTGGGTGAGCAGGTAGTAGCGTTTCCGGTCGGCCTTGGGGTCCCCCTCGGGGCGTCTGGCGTGGGCGCTGGTGAGGGGGATGGGCTGGAGGTTGTCGGTCATCGTGTAGCGGTACGTCGAGTCGCAGTACCAGGCCTTGAACGCCATGCGCCGGCCGACCTCGTCCTTGAGGAACCGGTGGGCGAAGGCGATCCCGGGATCGTACCGTCGGTTGTTCCCCACCCGGACGACGAGCCCCGCGGCCTCGGCGCGGTCGCGTAACGCGCGGCACTCCTCGACGTTCGTCCCCAGGGGCTTCTCCACCAACACGTGCTTGCCCGCCTCGATGGCCTTCAGGCAAGCCGGCACGTGGAACTGGTCGGCGATCGCCACGATCACCGCCTCGACCTCGGGATCGGCGAGCATCGCGTCGTAGTCGCCGTGGGCGACGTGCGGCCGATGGACGGCGGCCATCCGATCGCGCAGGTCGTCGGCCACGTCGCAGATCGCGTGCAGGGTGGCGTTGCGCGCCTTGCGGCAGGCGTCGAAGTGCGCGTTCTGCGCGATCGGGCCACAGCCGAGCACGCCGACCCTCAGCAGGCGGTCCTCCTTGATCATGACACCATACCGGGATAGCGCTGGCGGAGCGCCTCGCTGAGGGCTTTGTAGTTCTTCCGGCGGGCCAGGGCCGCGAGGGCGTCGAGGTGATCGTCCATCGGCACGTCGCCCAGCTCTCCCGAGCGGTGGACCTCGATCGTCTGGAGCACGGCCTCCAGGCCGAGCTTCGGGTCGGCCTCGCCGCTCGCATCCTTGATCGAGTTGATGGCCGAGCCCGCCAGGAAGAGGACGTCCTGGGCGATCCCCCGGCGTTCGACGTCCTGGAGGTTGAGGATCAGGTTCCCCTGGTCGAGCGCCCCGGCGCGGGTGATCATGGTGGAGCGAATCCCCTCGATCGGCCGGGTCAGGGCCTCCTCCGACGCGCGCCACTCGGCGCCGTAGGGGCGGATGAACGGCGGCCCCGGTCGCAAGGGGGCCGTCTGGCGGAAGTCGATCCCGTCGAGCCTGGCCAGCAGGTCGATCACCTCGCGGTAGATCGACCGCGTCTTGACGCCGATCCCCGCATTGTGGCCGTAGATCGCCGGCGGATCGGCGAGGTGCCTGGTGGCCTCGCGGACCATGCGGAAGGCCCCCCCCGCATAGGTCTCGCTGAACATGACCCCCGAGGCGCCGGCCTCGACCGCGGCGAGGACCGTCTCGACGATCTCATGCGGGGCGCCGCCGACGTGGGGTGCGAAGATCAGCCCGAGCCCGCCGCGCCGGTCGCGGACGCGCTCGATCGCCTCCAGGGCGCGCCGGGCCCGTTCCGCGACCGGCGAGTAGTCGAGGTTCGGGTAGAGGTCTTCATCCTCCTTGATGAACATCAGGAGGGGATGTCCCGCCACCTCCTCGACGATCCGCCCGACGTCATCGGGGGTGATCCCCGCCGTGGGCTTGAGGATGGTGCCGAAGGCCGGCTGGTCGGCCGCGAAGCCCGTCCGCGCGCGGACCCCGAGCGGCCCATGCGCCGGCCCGGGGAACGTGGCGATGACCGAGGCGGGGATATCCAGCGCCACCAGCCGCGCGTCCTGATTCTCGTACACGTCGAACATGATCGCGCCGGCGACGGTGTGCAGCAGGTCCGTCGACGTGAGGTGCCCGTCGGGCTGGAGCATCATCTTCAGCGGGAAGGCCACGTGCAGCAGGCCGATCCGCCCCGAGGCGTCGAACGCATCGACCCCCGCCTGCCGCGCCGAGCATTGCTCCAGCAGCGACCCCGCCGGCGGGTGCTTCACGCCGCTGGTCGCGTGGTAGCTGATCTCCTCGACCGCCCTCTCCAGGGTCATCGTCCGGAAGGCGAAGAAGTACGTCGCCACCACATGCTCGGGCACGATCGGCGTCGGGTTGGCCCCGAGTCGGTCTTCGACCACCTGGCGCAAGGTCACCTCGCGCGCGTCGAAGTCGTGCCAGAGCCGATCCATGGTCGCGGAGTCGACGTGATTCATATTCGCCCTTGCTTGCCATGAGCGCCGATGGGCGTCCTCTGCCGCGTCGGCCGTCGTCCACCACAGCATAATCCGCGACGATCGGATTGTACCAGCCACGCAGGGGCGGGTCGGGCATATCGGTGCGGTCGGCTGAGCCCAGGGATTCTAACGGTCGGACGCCGACACTGGGCTGACTCTTTCCGGAAAAATTCTCGAGAATTGCAGATTGGCGAGCCTCTCCCCTTACACTACTCGGAGTATTCAGGGGCAAGAGGAGCCAATCCCGTGCAGGACGGACGACCCGGTACTCGCCTGCGGCATCTCGAGACGCTCTTCCACGCGGGGACGATCGTCGGCCTGGGCGACGCTCAACTCCTCGATCGCTTCGCATCCCGACGCGATGAGGCGGCCGAGATCGCCTTCGCCGCGCTGGTGGAACGTCATGGTCCGATGGTCCTCCGCGTCTGCCGCGAGGTCCTACGCGACCCGCACGACGCCCAGGACGCCTTCCAGGCGACGTTCTTGATCCTGGCCCGCAAGTCGGCCTCGATACGAAGGCGCAACTCGCTGGGCCCCTGGCTCCACGGGGTGGCCCTCCGCGTCTCGGCCTGCGCCCGATCGGCATCGGCCCGACGACGGGCCCACGAGCGGAGGCGGGCTGAGATCGCGACTCCTTCCCTCGGCCATCGCGACGGGGGCGAAGAGGGGGCAATACTCCACGAGGAAATCGGCCGCCTCCCGGAGAAGTACCGGACCCCCGTCGTGCTCTGTTACCTCGAAGGTCTGACGCACGACCAGGCCGCCCAGCAGCTGCAATGGCCGGTGGGGACTGTCCGGAGCCGGCTTTCCGGCGCCCGCGAGCGGTTGCGGTCTCGGCTGGTCCGGCGCGGGGTGGCGCCCTCGGCTGCAATCCTGGAGCGGTCCATGTCGCCGGCCGAGGCCTCGACCACCGTGCCGGCCTCGCTCGTGGACTCCACGGCTCGTGCGGTGTTTCTCGACGCGGCGGGCGGGGCTGGGGCCGGTCTGGTCTCGTCGCACGTCGCGGCCCTGGTGCAAAGGGGGATGAGGACGATGTTGCTGAATAAACTGAGCTGGACCGTCGCCGCCGCGCTCGCCGGAGGCTTCGTCGCGCTGGGTGCCGAAGGGCTCGCCATCCGGGCGATGGAGAAACCGCCCCGGGCCTCGCAACCTCTTGATGACAGCCCACAGACGAAAACGGCTGAGGCGGGTCGCGGCATTCCATCCAAGCCGCCCGCAGACGAGCCGGATCAGAACAACGAGGCGATCGCACCTCCGCCGACCGAGCAAGGTGGGAATACTCCCCAGAAGGCGCCGGTCTCAAGGAGCCAGAGGGCCGGGAGAAGGCCCCCCATCGCCCCGCCCCCCCTCGTCCTCCCTGAAGGGGGGGGCGGGGCGATGGGGGCTTCCCCCCAACCCGGTCCGGGAGAAGATCCGAAATCGCTCGCCGTCCTCAAGAAGCTCGACGAGCCGGTCTCGATGTCCTTCGCCAACGAAACTCCGCTGGCGGACGTCCTGAAATACATCCAATCCGCCACCGCGGGTCCCAACAACACGGGCATCCCCATCTACGTCGACCCGGTCGGCCTGCAGGAAGCCGAAATCACGATGACTTCGCCCATCACGATGGATATCGAGGGGATTCCGCTCCGTCGAACGTTGTACCTCCTCCTCGATCAACTGCGTCTCACGTATCAGGTGGATGACGGCATCGTGTTCATCACGCCTCGGGGCCAGGTGCAGCGGCTGCCCTCGGGCCCGACGCCATTGATGATCATGCAGGACAGGGCCGAACGTGGGGAGATGGACGCCGTGGAGCGCAAGGAGTACATCGAGATGCTCAAGGATTTGAAGGAGATCAAGTCCCTCATGTACCAGCTGGACCATGTCGAGAAGAGCAAAACCTCCTCCGCCCAATAGGGTGGCACGACGGGAGACCAAAGGCCGGCCAGTCCGGGTGGTGGCTTCGGAGGCGTGGGAAAATGAAGAGGGGGAGAGCCGCGCCAGTTCAATGACCTTGCTCGGAGTGATCGATCGTCGGTTCAATGATCCTGCTCGACAGACCGAACTGACACCAATCTCCTCCCACCAGGTTTTCCCGCTGGGGATGAGGGCGAGGAGGGCCGGGATGTCCGCGATGCTCACTACGGAGATCACGCCCGACACCGTGATCTCCTTCGAGATCAACCCCGGGACACTCCTCCAGTTCCTGGAAACCCGGCCGGAAGGCGGGCCCAGGCTCAAATGCTACCAGGGGAGTGTCACGCTCGTGTCACCCGGCAAGCCGCACGGGACGGCGGCGTTCCGGGTCACCAGCCTCGTCCTGGCCGTTTGCCTGGAGCTTCGGATCAAGGACACGGCCCTGAGCTCGACCACCTTGATGTTACCCAACGGAGCCGGCGACACCGCGTACGAGGCCGACCAGGCGTATTATGTCCAGAGCCACGGCACGGCGAATGACGGCCAGCCCCCCGACCTCGCCGTCGAGATCGTCGTGACCAACCCGGAGAGGAAAGCCCTCCTCGCCGGGGCTTTCCTGGGAATCCCGGAACTCTGGGTGCTGGATGTCCCCCGGCATCGTCTGACGTTCCACCACCTGACGACCCGGGGGAAGAACAAGGGTACGTATCGGGCAAAGCCGACGAGCCGGGCTTTCCCCTCCCTGCGGTCGGACGAGCTGCGGGAGAGACTCGACGACCCGGAGCCCGACGACACCGCCTACCACGAGAACTGCCGGGCCTGGGCGAGGAGGGTGCTCGTCCCGCGTACCCTTGCTCCCAAAGGGGGCGACTGATCGCCCGACCGCCCGGCAGAAGCGTGGCCATGACGATTCCTCTGCCTCCATTTCGCCCCCTTCCTTGACCGAGATGGCGGGGCACGCTCGTCGGCGCGGCTCCGCAGGTCGGCTGCTGTCGGTATGCTCTGGGGCGAGTGGCCGACGCCGGAAGTCCTGGTGATTGGGTGGCGGGGGCCGTACTCGGAACCGGGTCTCGCCCGCGCCAGGGTCCGAGGGCGGACCCCAGCCACCCCTGGTTGATCGGATCCCTCATGACTTGCGGCGGCGTCTCTCAGGCGCTCTCGGGATCCCGCAAAATCAACCCTTCGGATTGACAGGTTGCTGTGTCCGCGTTAAATTGCCCACGCTCCGCCCGATCCGTCATGGCCGATGCGATCGGGAAATGCCGCGAGGCCCTCTCTGGAGCAAGGGCCGCCGACGTCGCCAAAAGGAGTTGGATTCGACCACGGCGAGATTCCAGGGCAAGAATGACCGCCCCGCCCGGACTTCCCCGCGGATCGAGACCGAGAGAATTCGACCGGCTGCCGGCGATCGGATCGCTGGACCGTCCGGTCCCGCCCCAGACCGCTCCCCGGCAAGACGTGCGCACCGCCACGTCGTGGACATGAGCGCGGGACTTTGCGGTCGCCGTCGCGATGACGTGCGAGTGTCCCATACGACCCTGATTTTGACCCCTCGAGTCGCCGTATTGTATCGTCGCGCCATGGATTCGGATCAGCCCGACGCCAGACCGAACCGCGTCGAGGGATGATCCGAGAGGCCGACGATGGAAACGGAGTTCCCATGCACCGGATGCGCCACCCCCTCGCCCAGGTGTTCCTGGCCCTGATCCTCGCCGCGGCGCTCACCCCACGGGTGCGGTCGGAGCTGATCCGTCCCTCGGCCGACCGCGTCTATCCCGACGTCGCGGCGGACATCAACGGGGTCCAGGATTACGACTACGACCCGACGACACAGACCGGCCGCTTCCAGGTGACGAACACGCCGTTCCTGCTCGCGATGGGCTCGAGCATCGACGACGAGTACAATGTCCAGCCCAACTCCGAGGGGGTCCGTCGCCAGACCGTCCAGTTGAAGCTCGACCAGCATGGCCGCCTGATCGATGACCCGGGGAACTCGTATCGGCTCTATGGCACGGTGGTCGTCGGGGGGCGGACGTTCGAAGGCCTGCTGCTGAAAGGGACACCCCGGTCGTTCGGGGCGAAGGCCGCGCGGGCCGCGGGCATCGATGAGGCCTCGGTCTATGACCTCGACATGAAGATCACCGGCGGGGTCCTGGCCGAGAGGTTCGGCCCGGACGCCTATATGCGGATCAGCCCCGAGGTGTCGAATACCTTCGACGGCAGCTTCAGCAAGAGCTTCGCGGGGGTCAAGGCCCAGAGCAACACCCGTGCCTATCACGCGCCGGCCTCGCCGGTGCCCGAGCCGACGCCGCTGGTCATCCTGCTGGCCTGCGGGGCGGGGTTCGTCTACCGGAGTCGCCGACGGGTCCGCCGCGGGGACCTCGTCCGCTCGAAGTAACCCCGAATTGCCCCGATCGCTTGCCTCTGGCAGGGTCCGCTGTGCGGACCGATCCCTCGCTCCGGCCAGGAGATCGGTCCGCACAGCGGACCCTACAGGGAGCAAGTCTTCCAGGCGACTCCGTACAACCCCGCCCGGAAAAATCGAACACGACAGTCAGTCGGCCAGGAAGGTGGCCGAGAGCTTGCCGAGCGCCTCGTTCTCGATCTGACGGACCCGCTCGCGGGTCAGGCCGAGCGACTCGCCGATCTCCTTGAGCGTCTTCGGCGGGAGGTCATTCAGGCCGAACCGCATCCGCAGGACGGTCGCCTCGCGCTTGTCCATCTCTTCCAGCCGGCGCAGGACCAGCTTGAGGTTGTCGGCCTCGACCATCACGACGTCGGGGGCCCGGTTCCGCTCGTCCATCAGCATCTCGCCCAGGCTCCAGCCGTTCTCGGGCTGGTCGGTCTGCGGGACGAGGTTGTACACCTTGATCGCCTTCTTGACGATCGCCAGCTTCTTCTTGGGAATCTCGAGCGCCCGGGCGATCTCCTCGACCGTGGGCGGCCTCCCGAGCGAATCTTGCAGGTCGGCCGACATCCGCCGCCACTTGCAGAGCAGCTCGACCATGTACGCCGGGATGCGGATCGGCTTGGCGGTGTTGACGAGCGCCCGCTTGATCGACTGCTTGATCCAGTAGCTGGCGTACGTGCTGAACCGCGTCCCCACCTCGGGGTCGAACCCCTGGACCGCCCGGAGCAGACCCAGGTTCCCCTCCTCGATCAGGTCCTGGAGGGCCAGCCCCTTGCCCACATAGCCCCTCGCGATGTTCACCACCAGGCGGAGATTGGCGCGGACCATCCGATCCCTCGCCTGGTCGTCCCCCTGCTCGATCCGCTTCGCCAGCATCTTCTCCTCGTCCGCGGTCAACAGCGCCACCTCATTGATCTCCCGGAGATAGGTCTCCAGGGGACTCTGAACCGTGTCGCGGCGATGTCGGCGAATACGAGCCATGAAGTTCCTCGTCGTGTCGGTCAGGTGGTTGTGGCGGGGTATGGACCAAACCAGAAGAACATCAAGTTCGAGGAACGAACGGGACGACGGCACCGGCAGCCACACAGGACACATCCGTCCGTCAGGACCACGCCTACGCGACAACCTCGCGACAACTGAGCGGCCAGATCGCGAGGCCGCTCCGACTGGCGACGTCCCGACGCGACTCTGATGTCCCATGATCCGCAACCTTCACCTCGGGTCGTCGGGCCCACCAGGCCTTGGCCGCCCCCTGGCGGAACAAGACCCGATCGACCCATCTTCCCTAGGCTCGCTCCCAATCTAACCTTGGGTATCGGAATGGGGTCCTTGATAACTTAAAATGGTTTTGGAAGTCTAGGAGGTTTTGGGGATATACAGGAAATGAGGATCAGAAGGGGTATGCCGAAGAAGTCGTTTGCGTGGATTCTCGGCACTTGAGGGAGGAGTGGAAGTCCGTGCTAGCAGGGTTTGTGATATGTTGCGGTCCGGGTCAGGGCTTGCCCCGAGTGACGGCGGCACCCGACTCTGATCGGTGTCCGCGGCGCGTGATTCAAGCGGGGAATCGTGAATCTTGCCGGGCCCCCGGTTCCACATCCCCGCGGCCCACTGTCCGCATCGCCCGAATTCGTGGAGTCGAGTCGCATGGAGTCTTCCTCCCCGCACGACGTGCCCCTTTCGCCGCTCCGGCCGGTCGAGGCGGGGGGCTCCGGTCTGGGGTTTCATGCGATCCGGACCCGGATCGTCAGTGGCCTGATCCTGGCGCTTCCGATCGTCCTCACGTTCTGGATCATCTACTGGCTCTATTCCACGCTCAAGCAATTGATCCTGGACCCGATCGCCCTGGCGATCAGATACCTGCTCGACATCAAGCAGGTCGGCGACCTGCCGCGCTGGTGGGACCAATTCGCGGCGCCCCTGGTCTCGATCATCCTGGTGCTCTTGGTGCTCTACGCCCTCGGCCTGATCGTCCACTCCCGTCTGCACCGGGCGGTCGACTGGGTCCTGCTCCGCGTGCCGCTGGTCACGACGATCTACAAGGCGATCCGCAACGTCTTCCACTCGCTCGAAAATCAGGTGCAGAGCAACCGCTTCCAGCGCGTGGTGCTGGTCGAGTTCCCGCATCCAGGGACGCGCTCGCTGGCGTTCGTGACGAATTCGTTGCTCGACGCCGCGACCGGCAAGACGATCCTGTGCGTCTGCGTCCTGACGGGCGTGGTCCCCCCCGCGGGGTTCACGCTCTTCGTGCCCGAGGACGGGGTGACCGACCTCGGCTGGTCGGTCAACCAGACGCTGCAAGCGATCCTCTCGGGGGGCATCACCGTCCCGTCGACGATCCCGTTTTCGGGGGGCCCGCGCGTGCAGGCGGCCACCGGCCCGATCATCGACGCCCAGGGACATCCGATCGAGGCACGCGACGGGCCGCGGGGCCTCATCCCGGGATCGAACCCCTGAGGCCCCCGGTCGAATCTCTACCATCCGGGCCTTCGAGCCGGTCGCGCCGGGACGATGACGCGGACCGGAACGAAGGCGACTCGGCCATCAGGGCTTGCCGTTCGAACCTCCGGACGCCTTCAGGTGATCGTCGAACCAGTCGGCGAAGCGGTCCACATCCTTCGCGATCTCCGCCCAGCCGTGCCCCGCGCCCGGCTTGACCACCAGCTTCGCATCGACGCCCGCCTCCTTGAGCTTCGCGACGATCAGCTCGGCTTGCTGGATGGGGACCAGCTTGTCCGCGTCCCCGTGGATGATGAGCGTGGGCGGATCCTCTTTGTCGGCGTGCGTGATCGGCGAGATCTTCCGCCCGATCTCGCGAAATTTCGCGTCGTCGGTGACCCGTTCGAAGGTCCTGGTCTTGTCGTCCATCTCATGGAAGTCGAACGGCGCCTTGAACCCGGCGAGGACGCCCCGACCGAGGGCATCTTCGCCCGGCTTCCCGTAGTTCAAGAAGTCGGTGGGCGGGAAGAAACAGGCGACGGCCTGCACGCGGCTCGATTCACTCTCGACCGGGTCCTTGGCGCCTGGATTCCCCGGGTCGCCCGCGGTCCCCTGCATCAATGACAGGTGCCCACCCGCCGAGCCGCCGTAGATCCCGATGCGATGGGGGTCGATCTTGTATTCCTTGGCGTGGTGGCGGATGTAGCGGACGGAGCGGTTCATGTCCTGGAGGATCTCGGGGATCGTGAATTTCGGCTGACTGCCATGGACCACCGCGAACACGGTGTAACCGCGCGCCACGATCGGCTCGACGAAGGGGAGGGAGATCGCCTCGTGCGCCGAGAACCAGCCGCCACTGACGACCAGGATGACGCCCAGTCCATTGGCGTCCTTCTTGGGCGTGAAGACGTCCATCGTGAGCGCGGTGCCGGACTTGCGGGCGTAGACGACGTCCTCAGTGCGGGTGTATGACGGCTCGTCGGCGGCCCGGCCGACGATCGGCGAAAGCGAGATCACGAG
>JAABUN010007767.1_pt1 | contig 11340 bp, 16 predicted proteins | sample 5559311 | NCBI WGS metagenome assembly JAABUN01 (sample SAMN10711877, study PRJNA513370) | rock metagenome | isolation source: Antarctica rocks | place: Antarctica: Victoria Land, Siegfried Peak sud | reverse complement strand
GGCTCTGGATGGCGCGCTGCTACCCGGCGTGGCCGATCGCCTGCGTGCTCTCTCGGGCCTGTTCGGGATCCAGGTGATAACCGCCGACACCTTCGGCAAGGCCGCCGATTCCCTGAGAGACCTGCCGCTTGAGCTGATGGTGCTTGACGCACGGGCGCGAGGAGAGGTGAAGGCGGCCGCGGTCGAGAAACTGGGAGGCAGTCGGACGATCGCGGTTGGCAACGGCTCCAACGATGGCGCCATGCTAAAGGAAGCGGCTCTCGGCATCGCCGTCAACGGGCCGGAAGGCTGCGCCCGTGAAGCACTGCTGGCCGCCGATATCTTGGCGCCTGACATAAGGTCGGCCCTGGACCTGCTCCTGGAACCGGAACGCCTGGTCGCCACCCTTCGCCGCTAGGAGCAAAGATGGCCTGCACGCGAACGTTCAAAGCTGGAAATGAGAACGGACGGCCAGATATCCTCGGCTGGACTGGGAAGCGGTCGTGTGACTTGGTGGCGCCGTGGCGCCGTCCCGAGGCCGATTTCTCCGCAACCGGTACTCACCACCAGGTCATCTCGCCATGAGCGCCTCGTCAAACGAACGTTTACGGAGGGTAAAGCGCCTGGCGTTGGCCGGTGAGCCCGGAACGCTGCCCGCGCTGACGGATGCCCTGAACGACTCCAGTATCAGCGTCCAGATCGAAGCCGTGAAGGGACTAGGGGGTTTGCAGACGGAGGATGTCGTCCCCACCCTCCTAGAATACCTGCGTGGCTGCGATCTGGCTGCTGTCGAGGACGTCGCCCAAGCACTCGCCGATAGCGGGCTGCGCGAAGCGCCAGCTGATCTCCTGGATCTGCTCTCCCACCCGGACCACACGCGTCGTTACGCGGCGGCTATCTGCCTGGGTGCCGTGGGGGATCGCGGTGCGCTAGAAGACCTCGTTCGGACGGCCAGGGACCGGACGGGCATGGTACGACGGGCCGCCTGCCGGGCGCTCGGGGAGCTGGAAGACCGGCGGGCCGCGCTGACGCTCACGCTCGCCACCGAGGATAGGGACCCACTGGTCCGCCGTGAGGCGGCGAGAGGTTTAGGCAAGATGAATGCTGGCGGGAAGGCCCTGCGGCGACTCGCCCGAGACCCGAACTGGAAAGTCCGGGAAGAGAGCTTGAGAGCCCTTCCGTCCGTGGTCGGCGAGGAGGCGACCCCCGTTCTTGAGGAAGCGCTGGGAGACGTGGAGGCTCAGGTACGGGAGGCCGCATGCGAGTTACTGGCCGATCTGGGAGAGGTGGAACCCGTTATCGAGGTCCTTGCCAACGACCCGCGCCCCGAGGTGAGGCGGAGGGCGGCGCAGGCCCTGGGCCGTTCCGGCGACGCCCGCGCGGATTATCCTTTGCTAGCTTCTCTGGCGCGCGAGGGTTTCGAGCTGCGGGCCTTCGTGTTAGCGGCCCTACGAAGCGTCATGGGAACGAGACTTGAAAGGTTTCTGGTGAACGCGCTTGGCGCGCCCGAGGCGCGGATCAGGCGCGCGGCGACGAACGCCCTGGCGGATCTCGGCGCCCGGCGCTACATCCCCGAGATAGTCCTACTCCTTGACGACCCCGATTCCGAGGTCCGGTTCGCGGCGGTCTATACTCTCGGAGAACTGCGGGCCTCCGAGGGACTTCTCACTCTCCGCCGGTTGCTGGTGCAGGAGGACACGCACGCAGGTCTCAGGAGTGCCGCTGCCCACGCCATCTCGAAGATTCCAGAAGGAGGAGAGGTCCTTGAGCGAGCCGCTCGCCATCATTCCCCCACAGTGCGCGAGGAGGCTCTAGCGGCCCTGGCTTCCCGCGAGCTATCGGACGAAGACTGAAACGCACTCTCGACCTATGTCGCAGACCAATGCAAGGAGATGGTGGTCTTGCCCCAGGTCCATCACGAACGATCGGATATCGCTCGAAAATGCGCTCCGATTCTTCATCTCTCCTATCGAAGACTATTCCGGTTTGGCTGCTCCCTCGCGACAAGCAGGAGCACAGGTATAGAAGATAGTTGGACCACCACGGAGAACACCACCACGGCGAGGATCGAAGCGTGGTCGTAGAGCACTCCGAGTAGCGCGCTTCCCGCGAACCAGGCCACCCCGTAACAGGCGTTGAAGATACCGTAGGCGTAGGCTCTACGCTCCGCCGAAACCATCCCCACGATGGGCGCGCTCATGAGCGAGTCTTGTATACCCATGCCTATTCCCCAAAGGACCATCCCGACCACGGCGAGGGCGAAGCCTCCCAGGAAAACAAATGGGGCGAAAAACGCCGAGAGCGCCGCGGCGAACGCCAGGACCGGCAAGCCCCCGCGGTCGAACCACCTTCCGAAGACCAGTGCGGACGCCCCGGAGACGGCCATCGCAACGGCGTAGAGGATCGGGATCTCTCCGGCGGAGGCGAGAGATGTCTTCTGCAGATGGAATGAGACGAGTGTGAAGTCCGCATAGCCCAGCGCGATCAGGGACATGGAGGTCAGGTAAATCCAGAACGCCCGCGGCAGCCTTCTCCCTTGTGGTAACGTCTCGCCTCCAGTTTCGAGCTCGCGGGGGTTGGGGTAGAGTCTGCGCCCTGTAGCCAGCACGGCCAGGGACACCAGGGCCGGGATCAGGAGGAACGCGTAGCCCGTCCTGTAGGAGCCGTTGAGGTAGAGGATCACGGCCATCGCGAGAGGCCCGATCATGGCACCGGTCTGGTCGAGCGCCTCTCGCAAGGCGAAGGCCCACCCCGGCCCTATCACCGTACCAGCGTGGGAGAGCATCGCATCGCGCGGCGGGTTGCGAATCCCCTTGCCCACCCGCTCGAAGATCATCAGGGTTGCAGCGACCTCCCAGTTTCCAGCCAGCGCAAGTAGCGGCACGGCCAGGAGGTTCACAACGTAACCGATGCCGGTGATGAACCAGTACCTGCCGGTACGGCTGCTGGCGTACCCCGAGAGGAGCCTGACCAGGTATCCGAGAAGTTCCCCCAGCCCCGAGATCACACCCACAGCGGTTCCCGTCGCCCCAAGCACGGCGAGGAAGGGGCCGTTTATGCTACGGGCGCCCTCGTAAGTCATATCCGCAAACAGGCTCAATATGCCTATCAGGACCACGAACCTGAGCGCCGCCGATCTGAAGACGGGCCTCTTTTCCTGGGTCGACAATCTACTCATCTGTTTCATTCCTTCCTACCGGATTTCCCAGCGGCCGTCCGAATGCGCGCAGATCCGGTTCGTCAGGCCTCGTCCTAAGTTCTCTTCGCCAGTCTGTTTCGCTGAAACGACACGGCGAGATCAATCAAGAGAGCGAACCCTAGACACGTCCAGCCGGCACCGAACGCTATCCACAGCATCGCTCCCAGGGATTCCAGGTTTCTTAAGAAGGAGATCAGCCCCGCCCAGGAGGCGATGGCGAACGGTAGGATGCCCCATACCGGTAGCATCTTCGCCCGCGCCCCGAACAAACCGAACAACACCGAGCCCACCCCCAGGATGACGAGCCCCACTCGGAAGGTACGGCACGCCGGCGCAGTCATGATATGAGCGTTGTCCACCCCGAACCAGAACTGGCCCACGTCGCCTACGACGGTAAGCAAGATGCCGAGTAGGGTTACGAGGAGTCCCGCCTTCACCCACGTTCCGGCGCGTCCCTCCTGGCACAGGAAGTAAAGCCCGACCAAACCAAGCAACAAGAGAAGCGGCGCGGACGGGAAAAGCTTCCAGAAGAAGTTGGGTGTCTTGAACTTCAGTTCGGAGAGGTGAATCCCCAAGGGAGAGAGCGCCCACAGAACGCCTCCCGCCACGCACCCTAGAGCTCCGAGACAGCGGATAATCCTCGACAATAGTTTTGGCAAAATCCCTCCTCCGTTTCGTGGGCGGATTCCTGGGTTATGGTAGTCCGCCGCATGGGCCTAATAATTGGGCAAAGGCCCACCGGCGTCTTTTAGCACGTAGTCGCTGAACATCCGCTTCACTATATCGGGATGCTTGCCAGAGACGTCCTTTTTCTGGCCCGGGTCGTTTTCGAGGTCATAGAGCTTCGCACTGGCCCCGGTGTTGGTGGAGAACATCGCGTACTTATCGTCGCGAGCCCAGGAGTAGTTGTCGTAGCCTAAAGTGAAGTGGTCTCGCTTCTGGGAGGGCTCCTTGCCATCGAAGATCGGTGAGAGGTCGGTGCCGTTCATCTCTTGTGGAGCCTCTATATCCATCATGGAGAGGATGGTAGGGGCTACGTCATGAGTCGAGGCATAGTAGTCGCTGGTCCTGCCCGCTCTCTTGCCCTGAGGGTGACGCATGTAGAATATGGTGTCCGTGATCTCCGGCCACAGTGCCCAGAAGGGCTTGCCTGTGGCGTTGTGCTCTCCCAGGGCTACCCCGTGGTCGGAGAGGACCATCAGCAGGGTATTGTCCGTAAGCCCCAGGTCGTCTATCTTGTTCAGGAAGTTGCCAAGCCAGTGGTCCATCATCGTAACTTCCCCAGCGTAAAGGGCCCGCATCCGCTTTAGCTGCCGGTCCGTGATCCAACTTGCGTCGGAATAGTTGGGTACGATGGGGTCCACTCCTCGGTAGTCCGGGTCGTCGTAGAGATCCACATACTTCTTCGGCGGGTCCCACGGCTCGTGTACGTCGAAGGAGTCAACCACCAGAAAGAACGGCTGCGCTCCCTGTATTTGCTCCAGGTAGTTGCCCGCGCTCGTGAACACCATCGGTGAGAACCAGTCCGCCTCCGTTTTGCGGAAGTCGGTGTTCGCCACGTACTGACGGACCTTCTCCTTCATGTTCCGGTCGTTGCCCGGAACGGTATCCTTCTTGACCCGCTTGGCAGAAGCCATCGCTTTGGGCCGGTAAGCGTCCTTCTCCTGGCCTCTGATATAGTCGAAGGTGTCGAAGCCCCGCTGGAAGTCGTAGGAGGCCCTGAACAGGTGCAGGGTGTCGGTAACGAGGTTGGTGTTCAACCCTTCTTTCGAGAGAATCTCCGAGAGCATGGTCTGGTGCTGGGGGACCGGCGCCCAGCCGTAGGGCATGAATTCGTCCCCCTTTACGGGGTGAAAGTCCCTGAAGGGCCAGGTCCTTATGCCGGTTTGGATTGCTCTACGGGCGCAGATGGTGGGGATCGACTCGGGGTAGGGGCGAGTGAAGCGCAGGCTGTCCTTGGCTAAAGCATCGAGGTTGGGGGTGTTTATCCACTCGTTACCGTAGGCGCCCACATGGTCGCGCCTGAGCGCGTCAATGATCACCACAATCACGTTCATCCTCGGTCCTCCAGTCGGTAGATAACTGCATCCCGCGGTGGCCGAGGCGCCCAGTAATGAGAGTCCCGCGGTCCCGGCACCGGCGACCTTCAAGAATTCTTTTCGCGTAAGCGTGTTTGTCATTCAGCCCTCTTTGTAATCACGGCTTACAGTAGTTCTTGATGTCGCTCCCGGGATGGGGCCGGGCCGACCTAGGAGCCGATCAGACCACTCCCTACCATTGCGACCAGCTCGCCGCCGAACATCGCGACGATCATGAAATAGATGCCGAATCCGCGGGCATAGGCTTGGATCGTTCTCTCCGGCTCGGTTCGGCGGTTCCGGTAAACGACCGCGACGATCAACATTCCGGCGAACACGGCAGCCCCGGCGATCAAGACTTCCAGGCGGCCTGAAATGATAGCCGTCAGCGCCCCGCCGCAGAAGGCAACGGTATAGGCCGAGAGATACGAGAAAAAGGCCGTCACCTTCATCGAAATTCCCGACCTTATACACAGATTCCGTGCCGCCAGCAGGACCCACGGCAGAACGAGTCCGAAAGATGTTCCCGACGCCATACCCGCTGCTATTCCCAACATATCATTCCTTTCCGGGTGTCCCCCAGGTCAACCCGCATGGGCTCCAGATGCACCTTATGCTGAGGTAGTAGGCCCATGCGGAGAGCTCGCCAATCTGCGAATCTACGGCCATCCACGCGTCTCCCGTTTTCTCGGAATGGCCCACGAGACTAATCGGGGCTGTACAGATCCACGTCCGCGAGCGTGATGAGACCACAGTCGAGTACCTCCCGCACCCTCGGAAGGGCGCTCTGTATCCTCTCCGTGTCGTCTACGGTTTCCACCACCACAGGCAGATCAGCGTGGAACCTCAAGGGGTGAGAGCTCAATATCCCGGAGGCCGAGTCGAAACCCATGATGCTCCGGTGAACGGAGACATCGTCGACGCCCGCCTCCCTGAAAGCCTCGGCTATCAGGGCGTGGGCCGGACGCCCTTCGAAGGCGGCGGAATTCCTCAGGTAGATCCTCGCGCGGGTCGCACGGGTGAAGGCCAAGACTTACTCTGCCCCTACCTGTTCCAATGCCACGTCCGAGCAGGCGATCACACCGTCTTTGACCACCCGGCTCAGGAAAGGCAGAAAGCTTTGCACCCGCTCCTCATCACCGATCATCTCCACGACAACCGGCAGGTTCTCCGCCAGGCGCAGGATCTTAGCGGTCGAGACTCCGGAGTTCGCTCTGTAGCCCATGAAGCCCTTAAAGACCGTGGCCCCGACGAGGCCTTGCTCCTTGGCGGCCAGGACGAGCACCTCGAATAGAGGCCGTCCTCGAAAGCGCGCATCCTCCCCTATAAAGACCGTTATCCTCTTTGCAGGCTCCAAAATCTCTCCTTTCTCAGCTATCGGAGTATGACCAATCGACCGAATGTGTCCTTCGCGGGCTCCAGCGGGGTGGCTCCCTGCCTCGGGCTCCCGCTGTGAACTCAGAACCTCGCGTTCGTCCGGCACGGAGACCCGCAGGGGACTCCGGAGACGCGAGTGCGCTTGACCTATCACGGTGCGCAGACGGTAGAGCTATGCCGACGGAGAAGATCACGCCGGGAAGAACCTCCCGACTACAATCACGGCCACCCCCGCTAGGGTCATCCCCGACGCCCAGAAGACCGGTCTCCCGGCTCCTTTGTGTCCTAGATAAAGCCCAAGAGCAAAGAGCGAGATCAAGGGTACAAGTAACCCGACGAGCGGCTCACGCCGCAGAAAGAGGACCGGTAGCAGGGGTATGGAGGCGCCGACGAAGGCGGTGACGGAGAAGTTCAGGGCGCGGATCAGAGCCCGTCTCTGTCCGGCCCGGTGGAGGGCCGTTCGCAGGAATCGCCCCCTCTCGGAGATCACCATCTTGCGCTCCACCTCCAGCAGGTCAACGCGCGCCTGATGTAACTCCGTAAAGAAAGAGGTGGTCAGGTTGGTGACTGCGGCGAAGACCCCGGCGTTCAGGATTACGTTGCCGATCTCCCCCGACACCCGTGAGGCGAAGATGATCTTCGCGCCCAGCCCGAGAGCTATGATGATGCCGTCTATCAGGCCGAGGACGGCATAGCGAGCATCCAGTATCCGGCTCATCTGGAGATCAGCTCATCGGAGTATCAGTCATCTCGACCAGGCGGCTGCCCGAGACTATCTGATCCACGCTGTGAAGGACCGCGCCCGCGTCGTAGATGGCTTTCTCTACGCCGGCGAAGTCGAAACCGTCGCCCTCGATCACGACCATCAGCTCCATGACGTCTATGTCTATCTCGTTGACGGTCATGTTGATCGCCGCCACACCCTCGACCTCGTCCAGCGCATCCGCCAGGGCGAACATCGACGGCTCCTTTATTGGCTTGTCTACGTCAAGCACTACCCGCCGTAAACGCAACATCTTTTCGCTCCACCTCCATTCGGTTTTGGGCAAAACCTCGGACGCTATTTCCTCAACCACCGACCGCGATATGGAGAGTCAGGCTCGCCAACGCCGCCGAGCTCAACCCCAGCAGCGGACTCAGGGTCCAGTTCAGTACGATGTTGCGCAGCACCTTGCGGTCGAGCTTATCTCTAGCTACCGCGCTACCTACTCCGACCAGGCCTCCAACTATGGTCTGGTTTATGGAGGCGTTGTATCCGAAAGCGTTGATAACCGATAGAGATATGGCTTTGGAAAGTTGGGCCGTACCCGCCAGTGGAACATCGAGTGGCAGAATATCGTGGCCGATGCGTCCTAGGAGCCGCTGTCCCCAGGTAAGCACACCCAATGCCATGAAGAAGCCACCCCACAATCCGGCCAGCCGCGGCGAGAGCATGCCAGCCGTTACCAGTGAGGAGGCGGCGTTGCTCACATCGTTAGAGCCCAAGATGAATGAGCTATAGATCGCCACGGCGATCAAGAACCATGCAAGCACTTTGCTTCCCTTCCGCGCGATACCCAGGCCGAGCTTGGCCAGGAGGAAGCCTAGAGCGAGAGCAACGAGCGGGCCAGCTATCCAGCCGAGTATACTGAGGCTGAAGCTGGCTCCGTGTATGGGCAGGCCTCCCACCAGTACCACTCCCAGGAGTGAGAAGGCGTAGATCTGGATGGTCGAGGTTGGCAGCTTTAAGTAGGTGGAGATGGTCGTCACCACGGCGGCCGCCAGTTGCGCCGCCGCTACGTCAATCGCTGGTGCCTGGCTGACGACATTTGCGTACGTATCGACCACGTTGATGCTGGCCGACACGCTGCCGATCAAGGTGAACACCGCCGCGAGCATTAGAGCTCTGCGCAAAGAGAGTACACCCGAGCCGTAAGCGGTGCCCATTACAGAGCCTGTGTAGTGGCTCCCCATGCTCCACGCGAAAAGCGCGCTGGAGCAGAACAAGAGGATCTGCGCGAGAGTCACGGCCTCACTAACTTCCCCAAGCCGCCAACACCTGAGTGGCGGAGTCGCCCACCCGTTCGCTGCGATCTTCCATAGCCCGGCGCAACGCTTCAACCGACTTCTCATTCGGTCCGAGCTTCTCCAGGGCCTCCACCGCCGCCAGGCGAACTGCTACCGGCCCACACGCCAATGCTGTAATTAGCGCCGTGCGGGATTCCGGATCTCCTATGGTGCCCAGGCCACGAGCTGCAGCGGCACCGAGGTAGGGATCCTTCGCTGACGCGTCCAGAACCTCTATCAGAGTGTCCGTCGCTTCCGGGGCCCTCAGATCTCCCAAGATGGTCGCGGCCCGAAGAGCCGTAGCGGCTTCTGGGTGGTGGAGCGCCCAGATCAGCTTCTGCATGTAGGTCTCTTCCTCAGGACCGCGCATCGGAGCTCCGCATCTGTCGCATACCTCGCCGCCCCACTCGTTGATCCCCCAACATCGTGGGCAGTAGAGGTTCATTGCTCGGGCTCTCCGACGCAGGAAGCGTCCCTCAGCCCGAGGCTGTCCAGATGCGCCGCCTCCTCGCAGCGGTCTATGGCCGCTTCCAGGCTGTCGTAGATGTCCTTCAGGTGCATGGCGTGGAAGGGATCGCTCCCGAAGGTCATCAAGGCCCCCAGCGCTGCCCAGTAGAGTTCGTCGGCCTCGTCTTCGATTGCGGCCATCGCCCAGATGCGGCCGCTTATATCCTGGCCGTCACCCAAACTGCTCACGCAGCGCAGAAGCCCTTCGGCCGCACGTACCAGGAACGACGCCAGCTTCAGCGCCTGGTCGGTACGTTGATGGATGGCATAAGCTTGCAAGAAGCCGGCAGCTTCCTCTAGGACGTCCATGGCACCGTCGAGGTACCGCAGCAGTGTCGTGATCTGTAGAGCGGATAGCGGCATCGAACCCTCACCGGAGCCGAGACTCCGAAACACGCCCCGGGCCGTCTCGTTCGAAGCGTCGTCTAGAGTGCGCGCATGCTTCAAGTTCTCGTTCATCTTCGAGAGAGAAGGTGTGGAGATGGCTTGCTGAAGCAGCTTCGCCGCAGCGAGAAGATCCTCGCCCAGTTCTGCGGCGCCGCCGAGTAGATCCGCGTCGGTACGGCTATTCCGGGCGTCCAATGAGACCCCGCGCTCCTTTCCGGGTCAACCGGTGCATAGGAGCCATTAGCCTCATCGTCGAGCGGTTCGGCGACCTAGTGTCGCCGCGTGAACTCCATCGCGCTAATAACATACTATCAGCAATCCCAAAAGACGGCCGGCCAAGAAGATGGTCTGCACAAAGGCCTCCACTCTCCACAAAACCGCGCGACGCCGATAGACACGTATGTAACATTACGGTTGCAAGGACAGCGGGAGTCGGGTTAGAATACATAGGCTATCTGAAAGTTTGAGGCGATGAAGCTCGCCGCATAATCGCACTCTGTGCTAATGGCTTCTACCCCGGTTAGACGGGAGTAGGAGCTTTTTGCTTTTCTGCTCCTGTTTCGCAGGCCGGTATGACAGCGAGGACAGGAGCTCGAATTGATGCGGCGGAACCGGTGTACGGAGACGGTGTGATGTTCGGCCAGTGCTACCTCTGCGACACGCAAGGGCGGCCCCCGGTGGCGGTCTGTTGCCGTTGCGGGACATTCGTGTGCCGGGAGCACATTTTTCGGCTCGTGCATCGCGCGCCCCGGAGGCCCATGGCGATTGCCGCCCCGCCAAGCGGGTCTATGACGCGGCTCGAGTTAGTCTGCGAGGTTTGCTACCTGAGCGAACTCGCGGCCCTGGAACCTGTGCGCAAGCGAGCGGTCTAGCCATGCTGCCGCCGGTCGTGCTTCAGCTGCTTCAAGTGTTGACCCTCCTAATCTTCTCTCCCCTGGTTACCGGGGTTATCTCCAGGGCCGAGGCCTTGCTCCAGGCCCGGAAGGGACCGAGCGTCTTCCAGCCCTACTACGACATCTGGAAGATGCTGCGCAAGGGACGCTCGGTCCCGGAGGATGCCTCTTGGGTTTACTTCCTTGCTCCGTACGTCGCATTCGCCAGCTACGTGACCATCGCGATGTTGATCCCCGTACTCACCAGCTTCCCGCTTCCACTCGGATACATGGGCGACATCCTGGGCGGGGCGTTCCTGTTCGCGCTGGCTGGTTTCTTCGTCGCCCTGGCGGGCCTCGATTCGGGGAGCCCTTACGCGGGTCTCGGAGCCAGCCGGACGATGATGGTGATGGTCCTGGTGGAGCCAACCCTCATCTTCGTGTTCTTCAGCGTGGCGCTTATCAGCAAGACGGACCTACCCTACGTTATGGGAGAGACCCTCAGAGACTCGTGGGCCACGGTCTTCTCCGCAAGCCACGTTACGGCGATGGCCGCCTTCTTCCTGGTGCTCCTGGTCGATACGGGGCGTATCCCCATAGAGAGTTCCTCGTCCACTCTAGAGTTCGGCATGATCGACGAGGCACGCATCTTCGAGCATGCCGGACCAGAGATGGCGCTTCTGAAATGGGGCTCCGCCATGAAGCAGTTCCTCCTTTACACGGTCTTTGTGAACGTTCTAAAGCGTTAGTCAAAACGGTTGAACCATGGCCCGATACCCGCTGTGCTCGAAGAAGCCACGGGCGTCTGAGGGATTTACCGCTCCGAGAGCCTGGCCCATAGCTTCGATGAGCGCTCCGCGGGTTCGGGCTTGGACCTTCCTCAGGACGCCCTTCA
>JAABUN010007765.1_pt1 | contig 11342 bp, 7 predicted proteins | sample 5559311 | NCBI WGS metagenome assembly JAABUN01 (sample SAMN10711877, study PRJNA513370) | rock metagenome | isolation source: Antarctica rocks | place: Antarctica: Victoria Land, Siegfried Peak sud | reverse complement strand
GCGGCTCGTGGAACGAGCGAAGCGCATCGCGGACGACGGACCCGGCTGAATCCGGATCCTCCGCCGCCGTGTCGATTGCCGGCGGCGTGCGACCGAGGCTCAGGTAGACGAGGTCGCGGGCAGCGCGGAAGATGCCGCCCGGGCCGTGGTCGACGACGTAGCAGCGGACGACGCGGCCGGAGTCGTGTGCATCGAGGTGGGGTGCGGGTTGATAGCCGGCGGCTCGCAGGAACTCCACGTTCTCCTGGTCACCCTCGTCGCCGCGAGCCGGTGCGTACCACCGCCGCGGGCTCGGCAGCCCTGAGCCGAGGACGACTGCGAAGTTGCCCGCCACGGCGCCTGCCGCGACCGTCCCCGCCGGAGCGGGAGGGCCGAGTGGCCCACCGTCGCGAACCATCACGACGTCACCGTCGGGTTGGGCGACTCGGGCGTCAGCAAGCCAGGGACCAACCACCGGATCCCCATCCGCCCAGGGCGGCGCGTTCGCCGGCGTGACCCAGATCGCCCACGCGGAGAGGTTTCGGCTGGGGTCGCGGGCCACCATGATCCGCTCGGGTGCCTCCTCGAACCATCTCCTCGTTCCCTCCCACCAAGGCTCGTCGATGGCCCCCAGCAACTCGCCGATTCGCTCGCGGTCACCCGGCTGAGCCGTCGTGATCCGGTGGGTCATGCGCTCAGGCGCCGCAGCCCAGCGAAGCGCGGGATCGGTGAGCAGCTCAGCCAGGTCGGCGAAGAGGCGCTTCTCGCCGAGGACTATGCGCGCATAGAGATGATCTGCGATCCGAACGCGGAGCTCCTGGTCGTGCAAGAGATCCTTCGCTCGCAGGGCGCCGCTGACCGCTGCTCGCATGCGCGCGTGCAGGGTCACGCGCGTTCCGAGCTGCTCGGCGAAGGAGAGTCCCCGCAGCCAGGAGTCGGCTCGATCGCCGTCGACCTCGGGAATCACGGCGGCGAGCAATCGCGCGTCAACCGCTCGTGCGATCGCCGCGACCGCGAGGACATCGTGGTCGGCGCCATCGAGCTCGTCGCCACCGAGCCGGCGGACCAAGGTGGAGGCGAGTAGCTGGTCGGCGTCGAGATCTGCGAGGTCGCGAACGTCGCCGGCGACGATCGCGTCGGCGGCGACGGTGAGCGCGAGGGGATGGCCCTCTCCCCAGGCGGCGATGCGAGCGCTGGCGCCCTCGTCGATGCCGCGCGATTCGAGCAGATGCCTGGCCTCGTCGTCGGCCAACGGAGCCAGCGGCAGCTCGAGCATCAGCTCCGCCCATCGATCCTCCTCCCACTCGGACCCAGGCGGCCGACGACCCGCGATCACCACTCTCGTCCCAAACTCGAGGAACCCTGGGAGTCCCTCGCGAAGCACCGATCCCAAGGCTGGCGCCTGCTCGAAGGTGTCGAGCAGCAGCACGGCTCCTGATCGGGCTGTCTGGTCCCCGGCAAGCTCAGCCATCGCCGCGATCAGCGCCTCCTCCGCCCGCTCGGAATCGCGCCCGTCAACCGACCTGACTGACAAACCCTGCTCGCGAGCCCGCTCGGCTTGGGCGGAGAGCAGCGCGCTCTTGCCGATCCCGCCGGGGCCGTGGACGAAGACCACGGGACGAGCAGCGTCGGCATCGAGGGCCCGTTGCAGCACCTCTAGCTCCCGCACCCTGCCCACGAACGGATGGCGCTTCACTCGGGCCGGCCTCAGTCCTCGAACAGCGCGTAGCCGTACTGGCCGCGCTTGTAGGCGAGCTTGGCGATCGCGGTCATGCGCTCGTCGTCGTTCGAGCCGATCTGGCGTAGCTGACCGCGGACGCGGCCCGCGGCGCGGGTGCAGAACGACTCGGCGATGTAGCGCTCCTGCCCCGAGGGCTCGACGCCGTGGTCGGCGAAGATCTGCGTGACCCGCGAGAGCACCGCGACCTGCGCGTAGACGTCGGCGATCGCATCCGCGAGGCGCTTTTGGTCGAGCTGCTTGAACGTGACGTTCTGCTTGTGCTCGCGGATCAGCCCTTCGGTGACCGACGTCAGCTCCTGCACCTGGTCGGCTACCGCGTCGGCGTGCCGCTCGAGCTCCGGGTGAGCCAGGGTGATCCGGTCGGGCCGGACCCCGCGCTTCACCCGCCCGCCGACGTAGTCCGCGAGCAGGCCGATCGAGCCGATCGGATCGTTGAGGCCGATGTTCCCGAGCTCGGACAGCTTCTCGCCGACCGGCTTCATCGCCGAGAGCGCGATGAACGCGCGCATCACGTCATTGGCCCCCTCGAAGATCGGGAAGATCCGGATGTCGCGCATGATCTTCTCGTAGGGATCCGTCTTCATGTACCCCTCGCCGCCGCGCAGCTGCAGCGCCCGGTTGGCCGCGTACCAGAGGAACTCGGTGCCCGCGACCTTGCAGATCGCCGACTCGAGCGAGTAGTCCTCGACGCCCTGGTCGACGAGCCCGCAGGTGAGGTACGCCATCGACTCGAGGCCGAACAGGTAGGAGACCATCCAGCCGATCTTCTCCTGCACCAGCTCGAAGTTCGCGATCGGCTGGTCGAACTGGTGGCGCTCTTTGACGTGGTCGATCGAGAGGTCCAGCAGTTTCTTCGCCGCGCCGACCGAGCCGGTGCCGAGCCCGATCCGGCCGTTGTTGAGGATCGACATGGCGATGCGGAACCCCTCGCCCGGCTCGCCGAGGACGTTCTCGGCCGGGACGCGGACGTCGTGGAAGTAGAGCCGCCGCAGGTCGTTGCCGCGCAGGCCCATCGTGTCGTAGCGCTCGCCGACCTCGAAGCCCTCCATCCCCTTCTCGAGGATCAGGGCGATGTGCCGGTCCTTCCCGTCGACCTCGGCCCGCGCGAACGCGGTGAACACGTCCCCCTTGCTGCCGTTGCCGATGTAGCGCTTCTCTCCGTTGAGGACCCACGAGCCGTCGGGCTGGCGCACCGCGCGGGAGCGCAGGTGGTAGGCGTCGGAGCCCGCCTCGGGCTCGGTCAGGGCGAACCCGGCGAGCTTGCGGCCGGCGGCCAGGTCGGGGAGGAAGCGCTCCTTCTGCTCCTCGGTTCCGTACAGGTGGATGCCCTTGTAGCCGATCGACTGATGCACGCCGAGGATGATCGAAAGGGTGCCGTCGATCTGGGCGAGCGTCTCGAAGACGCGGGCGTAACCCGTCTGGGAGAGACCCTGCCCTCCGTACTTCTCGTCGACGTACAGGCCGCAGAGGCCCGCCTCGCCGAGCCGGCGGATGTTGTCGTCGCCGATCCATCGGTCCTCCTCGACCTGGCGGTGGTCGATCGAGGCCCCGATCTCACGGGCTCGCGCGCAGAGCTCGCGGACCTTGCGCTGCTCGACCTCGTCGGGCTGCGGCCATGGAAAGACCATCTCCTCGCGGATCTCGCCGAGCAGGAGCGACTTGGTGAACGAGGATGCGGCCTCGCCGCTCTCGGGTTTCTCGACGACGCTGGCTTCCACCGGGCGGCTCCTTGGATCGGGGGAGCCCGAGCCTATTGAACGCCTCGCGGCTGCCGAGATGGGCCCCGCTTGCTTAGATCTCGCCGGTGAGCCCGCTCCCCCTGAAGCCGCCGCTGCTGCCTCAGCTCGCGCGCTCCCGCAAGGCCCTGCCCGAGGACGAGGGCTGGGCGTACGAGCCGAAGTACGACGGCTTCCGCACGATTGCCTTCGTCGATGGGTCCGACGCTTACGTGCAATCGCGGGGGGGCAAGCCGATGGGGCGCTACTTCCCCGAGCTCCGGTTTCCCGAGGGCCGCTATGTGATCGACGGCGAGCTCGTCATCCTCGACGCCGAGGGGGCCGAGGAGTTCGACGCGCTGCAGAACCGCATCCACCCGGCGGAGTCACGGGTTCGGAAGCTGGCGGAGGAGACGCCGGCGCGCTTTCGCGCCTTCGACCTGCTCACGCTCGAGGACGAGGAGCTGCTCGAGCGCCCATTCCACGAGCGGCGCGCGGCGCTGGTGGAGCTGATCTCGGGCTTCGACGGTGCGATGGAGGCGGGCCCCGGGGGCTGGAGCGCCGGCACCGTCGAGCTGACGCCGCTGACGCTGGACCCCGATGCGGCCTCGCCCTGGCTCGAGAGTGGGGAGGGCGTGATCGCGAAGGAGCTCGAGGCGCCGTACCGACCCGGCGAGCGCAAGGGCATGGTGAAGATCAAGCGCCTGCGCACGCTCGATGCCGTGGTCGCGGGATGGCGGCCGGGAAAGGAGCCGGGGACGGTGGGGGCGCTGATGCTCGGCCTCTACGACGGCGAGGAGCTGCGGGTGATCGGCCACAGCTCCGGCCTGAAGGCGGCGGAGAAAAGGCAGCTCGTGCGGACGCTCGCGCCCTACGAGACCGGCGACCGCGGGTCCGCCGACGCGAGCCGGTGGACGGCGGGACGGGACCTCGAGTGGGTCGCGCTGCGGCCGGAGCTCGTGATCGAGGTGAGCTTCGACCATGTCAGCGCGGGCCGCATCCGCCATGGCGCGAGGATCCTGCGCTGGCGCGAGGACAAGGACCCGCGCGAGTGCCTGATCAACCAGCTGGACGAGTAACCGCCGGCGCCCCTCTCATCGGCGATGAGCGGCGTCGCGGACGCCCTTCGTGGCGGGGAGGGCCGGTGGGGTGGGCGAGCCGAGCCGAACTCAAGGAGCGGCCTCTGGCCGCGACCGGAGGCCCGGTCGTCCGCCCCAACGGCCCGCGGCAGCGCTACGGCTTCTTGGCCTTGCTCGGTTGCACCCGCTTCGGCTCGCCCTTCTGCTTCTTGAAGTGCGGTGGCCAGGGAGCGTCGCCGAGGCCCTTCTCCTCGTCCTCGGCTGCGAGCGCCAGCAGGCTCTCGAGGCCGCCCGGGTGCTCGTCGATCGCCGCTGCCGGATCGCCGGCCTCCCGCAGCCGCTCGGGAACGGTTCTCAGGGTGAAGGCGGCGGGATCGACATGGGCGACCTCCTCCCACACCAGCGGGCAGCTCACCCGCGCGTCCGGAACGGGCCGGACCGAGTAGGCGGAGGCCACGGTCCGGTCGCGGGCGTTCTGGTTGTAGTCGACGAAGACGCCATGGCGCTCCTCCTTCCACCACTTGCTCGTCGCCAGCTTCGGAACCCGCCGCTCGACCTCCCGCGCCAGCGCGAGCGCCGCCCGCCGCACGTCGTCGAAGCCCCACTGGGGCCGCAGGCGGACGTTGACGTGGATGCCGCGGTTGCCGCTCGTCTTCGGAAAGCCCGTGAGCCCGTGGTCCTCGAGCACCTCGCGCGCGCAGAGCGCGACCTTGCGCACGTCGTCCCAGCTCGCCTCGGGAGTCGGGTCGAGATCGACCCGCAGCTCGTCGGGCTCGTCGATCGCCGAGCGACGGCAGGGCCAGGGATTGAAGTCGATCACCCCGAGGTTCACGGCCCAGACGAGGTGGGCTGCGTCGTTGGCGCAGAGCTCGCGGGCGGAGCGGCCGCTCGGGAAGTGGACGGTCGTCGACTCGAGCCACTCGGGAGCCCCCTTCGGCACGCGCTTCTGAAAGAAGAAGTCCCCCGCGGCGCCGTCGACGAAGCGCTTCAGGGTGGTCGGGCGCTCGCGCAGATGGACCAGAGCCGCGTCGGCCACCTCCAGGTAGTACTCGGCCAGCTCCCGCTTGCTGACCGGCGGGTCGGCCTCGGCGAAGTACGGCTTGTCCGGGTTGGAGAGGCGCACCTCTCGACCCGCCGCCGCGATCGTGATCGCCTCCGCCATCGGCTGGCAGCCTAACCCGGCGCCTTGCCGTCCGGACGGTCCCCTGTGATCTGACGCGATCGACGATGCGTTGAACATCTGATGGGCGAATTGGGGACGATGACCTACGAGCGCGATGGCCGGATCGCCCGGATCACGCTCGATCGTCCCGAGCGTGGCAACGGGATCACCTTGCAGATGCCCGGGGAGCTGGCGGCGTGCGTGGAGCGGGCCAACCTCGATTCACAGGTCCACGTCCTAGCCCTCGCCGGCAACGGCAGCGGGTTCTGCGGGGGCTACGACCTGCTCGAGGCCGCCGAGGAGCTCGACTCGGCGTCGGGCTCCGGAAGGGCGAGCTCGGGCTCTCCGACCGACCCCTCCACGGTCGCCCGCAACCACGATCCGGCGGAGACCTGGGACCCCGTCGTCGACTACCAGATGATGTCGCGCAACCTGGCGGGCTTCATGTCGCTCTTCCACTCCGACAAGCCGGTGATCTGCAAGATCCACGGCTACTGCGTCGCGGGAGGCACCGACATGGCGCTCTGCTCGGATCTGATCGTCACCGAGGACCGGGCGAAGATCGGCTACCCGCCGGCCCGCGTCTGGGGCGTGCCGACTTCGATGCTCTGGGCGCACCGGATCGGCCTCGAGCGGACCCGCCGGCTGTTGCTCACCGGCGACTCGATCGACGGCACCACCGCGGTCGAGTGGGGACTGGCGAGCGAGGCGGCTCCGGCGAGCGAGCTCGACGCCTGCTTCGAGGCGCTGCTCGAGCGGGTCGCTCGCCTTCCCGTCAACCAGCTCGTCATGCACAAGCTCGCGATCAACCAGGCGCTGTACTCGCAGGGACTGGCGGGGACGCAGGCGCTCAGCGTCTTCTTCGATGGGATCGCGCGCCATACGCCCGAAGGGCACGCCTTCCAGCGTCTCGCTGCCGATCGTGGTTACCGGGAGGCGGTGCGCCAGCGCGACGAGCCGTTCGGGGACCTTGGCCTCGAAGGGCGGCGGGCCTGATGCCTCGCCTTTGTCGCCACTTAAGGTTCGTGCGCAACTGATTTGATCGTGAACTCGCTCTCGCAACAGCCCGACATCCTCTCCAGCGTCTCGGAGCTGAGCTCGGCCACCTGGGCCTACGCCGGCCTTTCCGCCGCCTTCGAGCTCGGCATCGTCCGCTCTCTCGAGGCGCCCATCACCGCCGCCGAGATCGCGCAGCGGCTCGATCTGGACCCCGATCTCGTCAACGACCTCCTCGGCGTGCTGGTCGCCCTCGGCGCGATCGAGCGTCACGACGAGCGCTATCTCGCCACCCCGTCGTTCGAGCCGTTCCGCTCCGGGTCCATGGCCCGGGTGATGCGCGCCGGGATCCGCAGCGACCACCTGCAGACGGCGGAGGCCTTCCGCCGCGCGCGCGACGGCTCGCTCGCCCCCGGCTGGGCCCACCGGGACCCGGAGCTGCTGGTCGCCCAGGGCGAGACCGCGGGGCTCTTCCGCCTCGCCGCCGAGCACGTGCTGCCCTCGCTCGAGGGGCTGCGCGAGCGGCTCAACGAGCCGGGCGCCAAGTTCCTCGATGTCGGCGCCGGCGTCGGGGTGCTTAGCAGCGAGCTCTGCCTGGTCTATCCGGAGGTCAGCGCGGTCTGCCTCGAGCCGAACGCCACGGCGCGCGGCATCGGCCGCGAGCGATGCCTGGAGGCCGGGCTCGAGGACAGGGTCGAGTTCGTCGCCCACGGCGTCGAGGAGCTCGAGCTGAGCGAGGGCTACGACCTGGCGTTGATTCCTCAGCCCTTCCTTTCCCCCGCCGCCTTCACCGCCGGGATCGGACACGTGCTGCGCGCGCTGCGGCCCGGCGGGTGGCTGCTGGTCCTCGCCCTCGACCTCCCGGCGTCCGAGCCCGTCGCCGCCGCCGCCCGGCGGGTGCGGGCGCGCCTCTGGGGAGGCGGCGCGGCGCCCGCGGGCGAGCTGCTCGGCCAGCTCCGCGACTCCGGCTTCGTGGGCGCCCACGCGCACCCTCCGGTCGGCGCCTACCGGATGTTCGCCGCCAGGCGCAGCCCCGTGGCGAGCGAGCTGATCGCCGAGGATGAGGCCGCTGCCGGCGCCTTCCGAGCCTGAGCTCCGGCCGGCGGGCATCCTCCTGCCCTGAGGTCGGGGGGCGACCTCGAAGCGGGACGGGCGCCGGTAGTTCATCGATGATGGCCGCGTGATTCGCGTCCACAGGATTCCCTTCTCCACGAACGTCGAGCGCGTAGCCCTCGCGGCCGGCCATCGCAACGTCGCGGTCGAGTGGGTCGATCACGACCCCGCCGATCGCTCGGCGGTGATCGCCCTCAGCGGCCAGGAGCTCCTGCCGGTCGCCGAGCTCGAGGGCTCGATCGTGCGCGGCTCGATGCGGATCGTCGAGCGGCTCGAGGCCCACGGCGAGGGATCGCCGTTGATCCCTCCCGACCCCGCCGCCGCGGCCCGCGCGCGGATCTTCGTCGCCTGGTTCGACCGCGTCTGGAAGGGCCCACCGAACGCGCTCGACGGGCCGGCGCCGCCCGATGCCGAAGCGGTCGCCGCCCGGGCCCGTTCGTGGAGCGGGTGGATCGGGGACCTGCTCGCCGAGGGGCCCTACCTGGGCGGCGGCGAGCTGGGGATCGCCGACGTCTGCGCCTTCCCGTTCCTCAAGTACGCGTCGATCGATCCTCCGCCGGAGGACCGGGATCCGTTTCACGCCGTCCTGGTGGAGCTGCTGCGGGCGGAGAGGCATCCGCGGATGCCGGAGTGGATCGCCAGGGTGGACGCGCACCCGCGGGCATAGCGAGACAGCAGACGGCAGACAGCAAACAGCTCCTGACTTTCTCGGCAGGCCACCGCTGGTGGCCTAGCGAGGACCGTTAGGAGCTGAAGCGAGCGCAGCGAGCGTGCCCCTCCGCTGGTGGGCCGTTCGCGGATCCGCCGATCCCCGCGCCAGGCAAACGCGCCCAGGGCTGAAGCGAGCGAAGCGAAGCGTGCTACTCGGGCACCCTGTGGACTTCGAACAGATTGGTGCCCAGATCCTGATCCGGCAGGCCCGCCGTCACCGCGATCAGCTCTCCCGGCTTCGCGATCCCCTCCCGCCGCGCGATCGCCGCGCAGTCGGCGAGCAGGTCGCGCAGGTCGGGCCAGTGGCCGTGCAGCGCGCAGCGCACGCCGAAGAGCAGGTTGAGCCGGCGAACCGTCTCGATCCGCTGGGAGATCGCGAGGATCGGGACCTCCGGTCGCAGGGCGGAGACGAGGCGGGCGGTGCGACCGCTGTAGGTGGGGACGACGATCGCCGCCAGGCCGAGCCGGTAGGTCGAGCCGACCGCTCCCTGCGCGACCGAGGCGGAGACCTCGCCGCCGATCTCGACGCGGTTGATCAGCCAATCTCCGTAAGGGAGGTCGCGCTCGGTCTCGCGGGCGATCCGGTCCATCGTCGCCACGGCTTCGACCGGGTGCTCGCCGACCGCGGTCTCCTCCGAGAGCATGATCGCGTCGGTGCCGTCGTAGATCGCGTTCGCCACGTCGGTCACCTCGGCTCGCGTCGGTCGATCGCTCGTCACCATCGAGGCCAGCATCTGCGTCGCCGTGATCACGGGTTTGGAGCGCTTGCCCGCCAAGCGAATCAGGCGCTTCTGCGTCGCCGGCACGGCCTCGATCGGCAGCTCGATGCCGAGATCCCCGCGGGCGACCATGATCCCGCTCGTAGCCGCCGCGATGATCTCCTCGGCCCGTTCGGCAGCCTGCGGCTTCTCGATCTTCGCAATCAGCGGGATGTCGGAGTGGCGCTCGGCAAGTCGTTCGTGCACCGGCTCGAGGTCGGCGGCGGAGCGCACGAAGGAGACCGCGAGCAGGTCGACCTCGTGCTCGACGGCGAAGTCGACCCATCCCATGTCGTCCACTCCCGCCGACGGCATCCCCGCCCCGCCGCCGGGTAGGTTGACCCCCTGATGGGAGGCGACCCGCCCCCCGGCCTCGACCCTGCAGTGGACACAGTCCCCCTCGATCGAGAGCGCCCGCAGGCGCACCCGCCCGTCAGCGAGGAAGATCGGATCCCCCTCGCTGACCGCGGCCGGCAGGCCGTCCCAGCCGACCGGCAGCATCTCGCTGGAGCCGAGCGTGGAGTCGTCGGTCGTCAGGGTGAGATCCGAGCCCACCTCGATGTCGACCCAGCCGCCCGCGACCTCGTCGAGGCGCAGCTTCGGGCCCGGCAGATCGCCGAGCACCCCGACCCACTTGCCCATCAGCTCCCCGGCTGCCCTGATCCGCTCGATGTTCTCGGCGTGCGTCGCCGCATCCCCGTGGGAGAAGTTGAGCCGGAAGACGTCTGTTCCGGCCGATATCAGCCGCTCGAGCATCTTCGGCGAGCGGGACGCCGGGCCGATCGTGGCGACGATCTTCGTGCGCCGATGGTCGGCCATCAGGTCTCCTCCGCGGCGTCGCGACGCGCGGGTCGTAGGCGGCCGTGGGTCGGCTGCGGCAGCGCGTCCCCGGCCGGCGTGCGCCGCTCCGCCTCCGGGTCGCCCGAATCGTCCACCTCGAGGCGCTGGATGTAGGGCAGCCGCCAGAGGGCGCTTGCGGTGACGAGTCCGGCGGCGACGGCGGCGAGCGCGAGGAACCACTGTCCGGCGCTCAGCAGCTCCAAGTCGAAGAAATCTCGCACCGGTCCCGCAGCCAGGATCAGCGCGAACAGCGCTCCCAGCCCCGAGACCATCGCCAGCATGTAGCTCTGGATCGCGATGTGCTCGCGGCCCGGGCCGCGCTCGAGCAGCAGGATGAAGGCCAGGCCGAGCACGATCAGGGTCGTCGTCGCTGCGGTCCGGCCGTCGTTCAGGGATCCGGCGAAGACGCCGCCGACCAGCGCGTAGGAGAGCAGGGAGCCGACGCCGATCCCGATCCCCGCCGGCACCGAGAAGGCGGCAAGCGCCCGCAGGAGGCGGCCGCGGTACAGCGGCCCCTCGCTGGGGGCGAGGGCCAGCACGAAGGAGGGGATGCCGATCGTGATCGTTGCGGCGATGGTGAGCTGGCGCGGCAGGAAGGGAAAGGTGAACCCGACGAGGGCGGCGGCGAGGATCATGAATCCGGCGTACACGGTCTTCGTCAGATACAGGCGGCCGAGGCGGTGGATGTTGCGCGCGATCCGGCGCCCCTCGGCCACGGCCCGCGGCAGCATCGAGAACTCGTCCTCCAACAGGACGATGTCGGCGATCCCCTTCGTGATCTGGCTGCCGGACCCCATCGCCACCGCCAGGCGGGCCTGCTTGAGGGCCGGCACGTCGTTGACGCCGTCGCCGATCATCGCCGTGAACCGGCCGGAGTCGGTGAGCGCGCCCACGAGCGACTTCTTCTGCTCGGGCGTGATCCGGCAGAAGATCGTGTTCTTCCGCGCGACCTCCGCCAGCGCCGCGCGGTCCTCGGGAAGGGCCGGGCCCTCGACGACTCCCGCCTCCGGCGAGACCCCGAGAGCGTGGGCGACCGCGGTGACCGTCTGGCGGGCGTCGCCGGAGATCACCTTCAGGTCCACGTCTTGGGTGCGCATGAACTCGATCGTCTCCGCGGCGTCGGGGCGCAGCGTCTCCTCGAGCACCACCAGGGCGCGCGGCTCGAGGCGCGGGGGAGGCTCCGTCGCGGGGTCCTCGGGCAACCCGCCGGGCGCCTCGCCGAAGGCGATCACGCGCCGGCCCTCCCGC
>JAABUN010007764.1_pt1 | contig 11342 bp, 17 predicted proteins | sample 5559311 | NCBI WGS metagenome assembly JAABUN01 (sample SAMN10711877, study PRJNA513370) | rock metagenome | isolation source: Antarctica rocks | place: Antarctica: Victoria Land, Siegfried Peak sud | reverse complement strand
CGTGCACACACCGGCGCGCCTGCTCGAGGTCGCCACCGAGCTGAACGCCCGACCCCGCAAGACCCTCGGCATGATCACCCCCGCGCAAGCCATGCAGCGCCTACCTTCTGACCCCAGCAAGCCCATCGTTGCGACGACCGCCTGAATTCGCCGATCGGCTTCCGGGACCTCCGTGGACAACGTGTAGTCGGCACTACTCGACGAGTGCCACGCGATGGGACAGGCTGGCTCCGTGCCCGACGTGGACCTCGGCGAGGCTCGCCGCGACGCGTTCGTCGAGCGATTGCGGATGACTCTGGCGGAAACAGCGCCGTCCGCCGAGGTCGCGGTGGCTGGGTCGCTCGCTACTCGGTCCCACGACAGGTACAGCGACATCGACCTTCTGCTCTCGGTAGCCGCTGAAGAATTTTGTGGCTGCCTGCTGGCAGTCCCGGCTGCGCTCAACCGTGCGCAGCCGGTCCGTCTGCTTCGCCTAGACCCGGGCACAGTCGCCCTCCCCGACCACCGACTTGTCTTCGCCCTGTTCCGCGACCTGCCGCTGTTTTGGAGACTTGACCTCCACGTCCGCGCCACCTCCGTCGCGAGCGGCACCACCGCACTGTCGGATCTGCGGTGGTCGCTTCCGGCTAGCGCACTCATGAACGGGGTTGCCTGCCGCCGTCAAAGCAATGGCGCGTGGAGATCAGGACCTTGCCACGGCGCTGTTGGCGCGTGGCTTCGACCGGATCGGCATCGCGGCATCTGACTCATCGTCAATTCGCGAGCGGATCGCCGCCTTGGCGGGAGCCTGCGCGGCCCGTGAGCCTGCGGTCAATGACATCGCTCAAGAGGTGACGGCATTGGCCCAGTCCTACTGGTCGCGAGAAGGGTAGGTGCCTACCTGGGTGCCCGCTCGCCGATCGTCGACCGGACAAGATCGCTAGTTCCGACACGAAGCCGGTGGCCGTGCAGCACAAACCTGCGAGAACCGAACCACTTACCGCTGAGGTCACACCCCGGCCGATGAGGGTGAGCCGACTGGCCGGCGACGTCCTCTTCTGCCGCGATGTGCGCGCGGGTCCCGCTCGCCATCCTCCATAGGAGCCGGAGGGTCAGCCAGCGAGGCCGGACTCGAATGCTTCGGTGAGGACGCTTCGAGCGACGCCCGGGTCAAGGGCGGCGCGCACCGAGCAGAGCACCGCACCGGGTGCGAACCGGTTCCACCATATTCTCTCGACGGGCAGCACCACGGCGCAGGCGCGTATCGCATCGGGGCTTACCCGGTGCGAGCGGGCGATCTGTTCGGCCGCCGCGCGCACGACATCTTGGTCGAACTGGCCTGGGCGTGGCGGGATCAGCAGGGCCCGGAGTTCGGCGTCAGCCCAGCGCAGCGCCCCGTTGAACGTGACCCGCACCGCCTCGGCCAAGGCGGGCCGGTCGGCGAGCGAGGCGAACTCGGGCGGGTCGAGAACCGCCCGGTACTCGGTGGCTAGTCGCCGCAGCCAGACGCGCTGATCCACGCTGGTAGGTGGGCCCTGATGCCCGCGGACGTCCTGCGCCACCACCTCCTGCCACCAGCCAGTCCAGGCCGCGCCGGCCGCGGCGCGCCGCTCGGATCAAGGAACGTGGAGTGATCGGGCAACTCCCCCTCCAGACGGGGTGGGATCGCCGCATCAGCCGGCACCTCAAGGCCGAGCGTGTCACGGACGAACAGCGCCACCACAGACGCCTGCTCGATCCCTGCGGCGAACCGCCACGAGGCCGATCCGGCAAGTCGCATCCCCCGGCGTATTCACGGGCGTTGTGATCAGGGCAAGCGGCGCCCTATCGATGACCGAAAGGCGATCGTCAACCGGACCAGCCCCAAGCGCGAGCGCTTCAAGCCGCGCGCCTGCGGCCCGCGTCGCAGGGGGCCCAGCAGCTGTGTGTGCAGGTGCTCGTAGTCGAAGGCGTCGAGCCAGAAGCCTTCCCAGGCGTCTCGACCCCGACGGCGTCGGTGCTCCCGGTTGTGGTGGAAGCCGTCGGCGCTAGCGCGTACGACGACACGACCCTGCGCGACCAGGACCTGCGCGAGCTCGTCGGCGAACGACGTCTTTGCCGGCACCATCACGCCGTCGATCACCACGCGCACCCGATCCCCGGGGACCTCGGCAACGCGACGGGCGACGTGCCCGAGTAGGGCGTTGCGCTCAGGACTCACACGTGCACGGTCGCACGGGACCTCGTCCGCGCCCGGTACGCAGCCGATCGTCCTGCGACACACCTCGGCGGTGTCGAACTTCCAGTGCGGCGCCCATCACGTCGGGGACACTGTCCAGCATGTTCGAGCGCCTGCACCACATGCAGCTGGCCATGCCACCCGGGCAGGAGGCGACCGCCCGAGACTTCTACGCGGGCGTGCTCGGGATGACGGAGATCGATAAGCCGCCGGTCCTTGCCGCGCGCGGCGGCGCATGGTTTCGCACCGGTGGCGTCGAGCTGCACCTCGGCGTGGACGACGACTTCCGGGCCGCCCGCAAGGGACACCCCGGCATCCTCGTCAACGACCTGGACGAGGTCGTCGACCGGCTTCGGGCCAGAGGGCAGTCGACCGAGTGGGACGGCAACTTTCCAGGCTTCCGCCGGGTGTACGCGCACGACCCGTTCGGCAACCGCCTCGAGTTCCTCCAGCCGTCGCCGTAAGACGATCGTCGAGCGGGACTTCGGTGATCACCCTGTCCGCGGCATATGCGTGCGCTTTCGCATACGCCAGTCCGGCCGAATGGAATGATCACTGGCATGGATCTCAACCTCACTGCCGTCGAGAGCTTCATCGCAGTGACCGACTCGCGTCACTTCGGCCGAGCAGCCGCAAAGTTGGGGGTCTCCGTCTCAGCCCTCACCAAGCGGATCCAGCGGCTCGAGGCGGCGTTGGGTGTCCCACTCATCGAGCGCGACACTGGCGGCTTTGTGGGACTCACGCCGGCCGGCCGGCGCTTCGTCTTGTTTGCTCCGCAGTTGATGCACACCGCCCAGGCCGCCCAGATCGCGGCGTCCGGCGGAGCCGCCGAGATGCTGCGGCTCGCAGTACCGGCGGGAGTTGGCGTCGTGGCGCCTCTGATGCCGTCTGCGCTCGCCACGCTGGAGTTGGCCGTGCAACACGCACACCCCGGGGTGGCCGTTGAGTCGGTCCCGACAGCATTTCCGAGCCTGACACCTGCTCTGCTCGCCGGTGAAGTCGACGTCGTACTGACTTTCGGGCCGTCCGCAAGTCCCGACGTCACATCGACTCGACTCTCTGAAATTCATCGAGTCGGCTTGGTCGGCGCAGCACATCCGCTGGCATTCAAGCGCGCCGTGGACGTGCAGCAGTTCGCCCGGCTCCCGATGATCTACAGCCCTGATTTGCCTGACGAGTACATGCAGCCCTTCGTACTGGCGGATGTTCGGCCGCTCGACCAGGCAACTCTGGTTCCCATCGACGCCTCCAATACGGCGCATGTTGCTCAGCGCATTCTGCGAGGGCGCGAAGTCACTGTGGTTCCGCTTGCGTTGACCGCGAACCTGCCCCCGGAACTCCATCGCGTCGGCCTGCTGGGCGTTCCGCCCAGTTGGTATCACGCACATCGCCGTAGCGGCGACGACCGGGCTGAATTGTTGACCGTGATCGATCTGTTGACCGACTTCACCGAGGCAATCACCCAGTCAGCCTCTGTCTGACTGACCCCACGAGCCCGCCTGTTTCCTGAAGGGAAACAAGGCGAGTGCCGCGGGCGAGTCGGGCTAGCCTCCGGCTGGACTTCAACCAAGAGCTCCCTAAACCGGAATGGGTAACCCATGTCTAAGAGTACACCGCGACCCGTCGCCCGCCGTTTACATCGCCGTCTCGGCGCCGCCCTGTGCGTGCCCCTGGGCGCTGCCCTCACGCTGGTCAGCCCGCTCGCGAGTGCGGCCGGAGCAGGTGGCCCGAGCGAGCGCAACGCCAATCTGGCCGCGGCCCGCCAGGCGACGGCGAAGTTCCACAACGCCGAGTCCGCCCAGGCCGCGGGTTACCAGGCCGATGACTTCTGTGTGGAGTCGCCCGCGGGCGCCATGGGCTTCCACTACGTCAAGCCGGCGAATTTCGGTTCCACCGACCCTCGGTCTCCGGCCGGTCTGCTCTACGTGCCCAGCAGCAACGGCGGTGTTCGGCTCGCCGGCGTCGAGTACATCGTGCCGGACGCTGACCAGGACCTGTCGACCGCTGGCGACCGTCCGTCGATGTTCGGCCAGGCCTTCGCCGGCCCGATGGAAGGTCACTTCCCCGGCATGCCTGTGCACTACGACCTGCACGTGTGGACGTGGGCGCACAACCCGACCGGCATGTTCGCGGAGTGGAACCCGGCCCTTTCCTGCTCCTGAGCAGCCGGCCGGAGTTCGTCAGCGGGAGCCAGGAGTGGGGCGGCTCCCGCTGACGTCCAGGCGGCGGTACGGCGACGGGGGTTTGCCGCATGAGGCTGATTGCCGCACGCAACCACAGGCAGAGACCGGCTGCAACGGTCATCCGCTCATCAGCGGAGTCGCGCTTGGGTCGGCCATAGCGCCGGCTGTGCGATCTTCGGGGTGAGACCTGTCACCGGCAGCGAGGAGGTCCGCTGATGCGCATGGTGACGTGCTCCATGGGCGTCTCCCTCGATGGCTACATCGTCGGGCCTGATGGTGGCTTCGGATGGTCGGCGCCTGATGAGGAGGTCTTCCGCTTTGCGACCGACGAGGTGCGACAGGTCGGGGTTCACCTGTTGGGCCGACGGCTGTACGAGACGATGTTGTACTGGGAGACGGCCGACCAGGACCCGGCGCTCACCGCCCTCGAGCGCGAGTTCGCCGCCCTTTGGGTGTCACTCCCCAAGGTGGTGCTCTCCACGACGCTCTCCGCTGTTGAGGGCAGCAACCGTCTCGCTGCCGGCGACCTGGCGGAGGAAGTCGCAAGGTGGCGGGCCGAGCCCGGGCAGGGCGACATCGCTATCGGAGGCGCGACATTGGCTGCGGAGGCGGCCGAGTTGGGCCTGATCGACGAGTACGGGCTGCGAGTGCACCCAGTGCTGGTGGGTGGAGGGAGCTCCTTCTTCCCCCGGGCGCAGCGCCGCGCAGATCTTGAACTCGTCGGCAGCCACACGTTCGGGTGTGGAGTCATCTACCTCCGCTACCGCGTGTCGCACTGAGCCCGGCGGAGCCGGTCACCGGGCTCTGTCTCGGGGACCGCAACCCAGCGGATTCCATCGCCGCGTTGTCCTGACTGTGTACGGCCGTGCTGGCCGACATGGCGCCGTCCTGCGCGCTCGCCGTCGACCGCTTCCGCCGCGTTGTCACTCCATCGGCCGCTGGTGGAGTTGTCCTTCGGGCAGCACTGTGTCCGCATGGTGGCTTCTGCCTCCTCCGATCAGTCGCCTGAGCTCGGACTCGCGGCTGTTGCTCACCTGTCGCGCTACCGCGGCACCTCTCGGCAGCACACCGAGTCGGACCTACGAGTCTTCTTCGACTGGTGCCGAGAGCACCGGCTGGCCCCGCTGGCTGCACAGCGCCACGACCTCGAGCTCTACCTGCGGTGGCTGCAGGACGTGCGCCGGTTCAAGCCCTCGACAGTGTCCCGGCGGCTCTCCGTCGTCGCCGGCTTCTACCGGACCTGCGTGATCGACGGCGTCCTTGAGCACTCACCGGCGGACTACGTCCGGCGGCCGAGCGTGCCGCCGGAGTCCCGACGCTCGGGCTGACGCACTTGCAGTTCGAGGCCATGCTCACCGCTGCGAGGGAGTCGACAAACCCTTTCGACTTCGCGCTTGTGTGCCTGCTGGGCCTACTCGGACTCCGGATCTTCGAGACCGTCGGCGCGGACATCGACGACCTTGGTGAGGAACACGGCCACCGGGTTCTGCGGGTCCGGGGCAAGGGGGGCAAGGTCGTCCTTGTCCCGCTGCCGCCCGCCGTCAGCCGCGCTGTCGATCGTGCGGCGGGGGCAGCGTCCGGCCGGGCCGCTCCTCCTGAACAGGCGCGGGATGCGGATGGACCGGCACGCTGCTACCCGCCCGACTTCGGCACCTCGCGTCCGTCGCTGGCGTCCGCCTGCCGCGGATGCACCCGCACATGCTGCGGCACACCTTCGTGACCACGATGCTTGACGCCGGCGTCGACCTGCGCGACGTGCAGATTGCCGCCCGGCACGCCGACCCTCGGACCACCATGCGGTACGACCGCGCCCGCAAGAACCTCGACCGACACCCGAACTACATCTTGGCGGCGACATGGCGTCGGGCACCTGACCGGCTCTGCCGATGAGAGAAAGCTGACGTCTGAGGACGTCTCGTCGCGGTGTGACAAGGAAGGCGAGCGCGCTCGCGATGGTGGTGTAGACGATCAGCACAGCCCGGCGATGGGCGCGGCGAGGAGGCTGCCTTTCGTCGTGACGGCGGGGCCGATCTGCAGCAGTCCGAACGTTGCTCCTGCCGGCGTCCAGCGGCCGACGGCCAGATAGGACGACGTGAGGATCTGTTCGACAGCGAGCATCCAGACCGCACGCCGACCACGGCGGCGATCTGGTTGCGGACGAGCGCGCCGATCGCCACGCCGATGACACCATAGGCAGCCAAGACGACGAAGGCGGCTACCACGACCTGCCACACCTCGGCCTCGGCCGTGGTTTTGCCGTTACGTGAGCTGATGAGCGGGATGCTGACGGCGAGTGACACAAGCAGCGTCGCGGCCGTGATCGGCACGCTCACGAGCGTCAGCCCGAGCCACTTCGCGGCGAGGACGCCCCTCCGGCGTGGCGCCACCCAGGAACGTTGACGAGGCGGTGCCGTACCGGAACTCCTGGGTCACCGACAGCACGCCGAGCAGCAGCATCAGCACCTCGGGAACGCCGAGGCTTTCGCCGACTACACGAGCAAGCAGCGTCACGTCGTCCAGGCTCAGTGACCCGCTCTGGCCACCGACCTGTGGAACGCTGGCGGTGACCGTCAGGACAGCAAAGGCGAGCGTCGCCAACACGAGCCCGATCGTCATCCTGGTGGTTCGGAGCTTGAGCAGTTGAGTGCGGCGCAGAGCAGACCCCGGTCGGGAGTGCGAACCCGGGATCCGGTGCTGGCTTTGGCGCGTAGCGCGGCGAGTGTTGCCGACCGGACGAGTCGGCCATGCGTGATGACGAGCGCGTGGTCGGCCGTCTGCTCGACTTCCCCGAGGGCATGGCTGGACAGGAGAATGGTGCGCCCTTCGTCCGCGAGCCTGCGCAGGTACCCGCGCAACCACCGCATGCCCTCGGGGTCCAGCCCGCGCCTGGCGTCATCCGGCAGAGCCGAGGTCGTGGCTTTCCAGGCGATTGCGCGGGCCCGTTCAGTGGCCTTGTAGCTCGTCATCCTCGGCGACGTTACGGGCACGGTCCGACAATCCGACAGCCCCGCCCGCGGTGACGTCACACGGGAAGCCGGCTCGACCTGCAGCCGGCTCCTCGCGCGGACGCACCCTCATGCCGCATGCCGCATGCCGCATGCCGCATGCCGCATGGCGCATGGCGCTTGTGCCGGGCAGACGTCCGGCGTCGTGGCGAAGTGGACTTGGTTGTGCCGGCCGGCCAGCCGCCGTGTGTCTACTGTCCAGATATGACTGCGACCCCTACCTGGCGGTGCGTTACGTGGAACGTCGATTGGCGGGCGCGCAACCCGCAACAGACGCCGCGGCTGGCCTACCTCGACAACTGCCGGGCGACGGTCGCGGCACTGCAGGAGGTACCGGGGCCCTGGGCGCGTCGGGTGCTCGAGGAGTCGCGGCGTCCGGCTGTGTTCTCCCAGCAGGTGTACGAACGTGCGACATGGCGTTGGATGGGCTGTGGGCTCCTGTTCGCCGAGGGCACAGAGATCCTGGAACAGGGGGTCATCGGGGAGCTGCCCAAGCCGCAGCGCGGTCTGTGGGCGAAGGTGCGGCTGCCGTCCGGTCCGACCCTCACTGCAGTGTCCTGGCACGCGCCGAACGCCGCTGGAGACGGCGCCCCCGTCAAGATGACGGCCTACCGCACCATGAACGGGTGGCTGCGCGGCCGCGGTCCCGTTGTGCTCGGTGCCGATCTCAACAGCTGGCGGGATCCGGTCGACCTGCTACCCGCCGAGCGCGGCGACGAGTTCGAGGCAGAGCACGCGTTCGTCGGGCCACAGCCCGAACACGGACTGCGGGACTGTTTCCGCCAAGTCCTAGAAGACCGCGGCGAGCTCGACCGCCTGAGGAGTGTCGCGCCCGATGGGCCTCTCGCCGTGTCCTATGTCCTCAAGCGGGCGGGTGGGCAGCGCATGGACCGCATCTTCGCAAGCCCGGAACTGAAGCCGCTTGACGCGGCGTACGAACCAGTCGAGGACGCTACGCGAGCCGGCAGCGATCACGCGCTGCACTGGGTCGACTTCGCTTGACCCGCTCGCACAGTCGCGACACAACCCAGGGGCACCGTTGATTGCGGGTGCACCGGGACCAGGCGGCTGCGGCAGGAGGAACGGCTCTCAAGGCCGCGGCGGCACCGCAACGGTGAACGTGATCGGCAGGTGGGTGCCACGGCTCGCCGACAAGCCCGTCCGACTATCAGGCCGCGGTCACCGCCGGCCGGCCTTCCCGGACGTCCGCTTCTGCCGCTGACCGCTCGTTCTGCGGGGGCAGCGGGTGAGCAGAAGCGCCGCTCCGGACGACAGCAGCCAGGAATCCCGCTGCCGGCGGTGCGGTGCAGTAGGGCCGTTACACGATTGTGGATCAGCCGGCCTGCAGGTAGTGGTGCACAGCGGCGCAGATGACCTCGGACACGCTCGTCTGCTCCGCGGCAGCTCGCAGGAGCAGGGTCACGCTTGAGCTCCGGGCCCAGACGGACCGACTCCACCGTGGCCAGCGCAGAACCCATCGTCGGACGGCCTGGCTGACGGCCGGAGCAGCTCCTCGACGTCGTACCCCTGCCCGCCCCACCACCTCCGACCAGCGCGATCACCTCTCGCGCGGTCGGCGTAGCGAGCCCGTGGAGGGCCGCCCCTCCGCCACGCCCGCAAGTCCATCGACGGTTGCGGGCAGAGCGGACCGTCAACAATGCCGTCGACTGTCCACAGGTCGGCGCGCCAGTTCTGCCGCGGGCCGCCATGTGGAGGAGACTTGCTGCATGATCGACCTTGGCGCCCCCTGCGACTACGTGATCCTCGGCGAAAACGCCCCTGCGTTGGCGAAGCTGCCGGACAGCAGCTTCCAGCTGATCTACATCGATCCGCCGTTCAACACCGGTTCCATGCAGCAACGCAAGACGCTTCAGACTGCTCGGGACGAGTTGGGCGACCGCACTGGCTTCCAGGGTCGTCGCTACAGCACCGTGGAGCTGGGGCGGCTCGGCTACTCCGACGTGCACGACGACTACTTGGCTTTTATAGCTCCTCGGGTTGAAGAGGCCCGGCGGCTCCTTGCAGATGACGGCACGTTGTACTTTCACATTGACTATCGGGAAGCCCACTACTGCAAAGTGCTGCTAGACGCGATCTTCGGCAGGGACTGCTTTCTCAACGAGATCATCTGGGCCTACGACTACGGCGGTCGGGCGCGGGACCGCTGGCCGGCTAAGCACGACACGATCTTGGTCTATGTGAAGGAACCCAAGCGACACTTCTTCGATCAGGACGCCATTGAGCGAATCCCTTACATGGCTCCGGGCCTCGTGAGTGCTGAGAAGGCTGAGCGCGGAAAGCTGCCGACCGATGTGTGGTGGCACACCATCGTCCCGACGAATGGCAAGGAGAAGACGGGATACCCGAACCAGAAGCCGGAGGGCATCCTGCGAAGGGTAGTCACGGCTTCCTCCCAGCCCGGTGCTCGTGTCCTCGACTTCTTCGCTGGCAGCGGTACGACGGCGAGTGTCGCTCGCCAGTTGGGCCGACGCTTCGTGATGATCGATAGCAACCCGGAGGCTGTCCTGAAGATGCGTTGCCGACTCGGGACGTTCGAGACGTCCTACCTCGATGTTGACGGGACTTCGCTGCCGCCGTATGAGGCCCCGGACGGCTACCAGGAGTCGATGCTCTAGCACCGCCCGCCTCGCAAGAACTCCCGCGCACTCCGCCGCAACCCTCTACCTTGCAGCGCATGGCGTTCGGGATCAGCAGCGGCGGAGCCGATGCAGAGTCGCAGTTCATCGCCCTAACCGGCGCCACGCAGGCCCCGCGGGCCGCGGATGGCGATGCTGTCCTTGAAGGCCATCTCGTGGAAGTGAAGCGCGCCTCGTCCGCGACGCTCAACCAAGTTCGCGCGACGAAGTACATCACCTTGGTTGTGCCTTCGAGGTGGGCACCGGTAGCTGGTATGTCGTGCCTGCTCACGAGGTTGTTAGGGGCGTGGCACGGAAGCAGCGGGGACAGCACACCGAGAATCCTTTCGAGTCAGCCACTCTGTCCCTTCGCAACCTGGCGGCCTTTCGGGTCGTTGAGCCGTCGGGCCTCCGTGATGCCATGCTCGCTGCCGTCGGGGCCAGTCAGAAGTACCCGCGACTTCATGACGAGATGCGACTCGTCCTCACGGAGTCGAGACGACTGGCGGACGAGGCTCTGGCGCGCGTACGTGCACTGTTGGCCGAGTCGTGATCGGCGCGCTGCCCCAGGGGAACCGGAAACGAATCGACTTGACGTGCCGCGCCGCAATGTCCACGCTCGTCTGTCCGCGGCAGTTCCTGGGAGGCTTAGCTTAGCTTAGGAGGACTCCCTGCTCGGCCCACCGAACGGAAGCGATGCTCTGGCGGTCCTCAGCCCGGTCATCTCGAATACTCAACTCTGGCGCTGTCCGGCATGTCCGCGAGCGTGAATGCCGCGCCGGCACCAGCGTCGTCCCGGGTGGCGCCGGCCGCTGGGCGCGTCCCTGCGGCACACTCGCGGAGTGCCAGCGCAGTTGGCCACCCTGGCGGATCGAGCCGGCGGGCGGAGCGTCCGGCCCGTGAGCCTCACGTACCGGATGACTCCGGCCTCAAGCAGACCCACGGGTGTGCGGACCCGTCGGGGCCGGTGACACCCTCGACCTCGACGAAGTCCAGGCTGCGGACGAGCAAGCCGAGTCGAGGGAACCCATAGTTGCGGGAGTCGAAGGAAGGGTGGGTGCTCAACATCGAACCCGGCTGCCTGCGAGCACCTTTTCGATGGGAATGTGAGTGACGAATAATTCTTCACAGCAGCCTGATTCGTTGAAATGGTGCTTGCCATCGGACGTCATCACCGCTATACTTCGAACATGAGTCCTATGTCGCTTAGCGTGGATGTGCAGGCGTGCTGCGGCAGCGTCTTTGCAGTTTCAGGCGTCGATGGGCACGGGCCTGGGCGGTCGGCGCAGGCTCGGGCTGCTGCTGGGGTCGGTGTGCTCGC
>JAABUN010007763.1_pt1 | contig 11344 bp, 8 predicted proteins | sample 5559311 | NCBI WGS metagenome assembly JAABUN01 (sample SAMN10711877, study PRJNA513370) | rock metagenome | isolation source: Antarctica rocks | place: Antarctica: Victoria Land, Siegfried Peak sud | reverse complement strand
GGACCCGCAGCACCGCAAGTTGCTGGTCGTCGACGACCGGTCGCAGGCCGGCCATCCGAGTGCCGACCAGAGCGATGGAGTGCGCGTCGGTGGCGTCGGTCTTGCGGCCCTGGCCGGTGGAGAACACACGCGCCCGGGCCGACAGCTTCGGCGGCACGTCCACCACCTGCTCGCCGTCAGCCAGCAGTCTCGTCGCGACGTGCCGCCCGATCCCGCTGCACCCTTCGACCGCCCAGACGCGCTCGGGCCACCGCCGCGCATCGCGGAGCATCGCGGCGTAGCCCGGCCGGTCGGTGGCGTAGCGACCGCGGTCGAGCACCGACTCGTCCGGCGCCATCACCTCGATCGTGACCGACCGCTTGTGCGGATCCATACCGATGATCACACGTGTCATGGCTGTCCTCCCTGCTCCAGCCCGATACCGGTTGGCGAGCAGGGAGGGCAGCGCTACTTCGAGCTGAGCAAACCCCTCTTGAGCCTCTCCCTGCTCAGCAGTGCCCGACCCCCGCAGGCCATGAGAGAGCCACACGACGGGTCGTGGGCAGCCGATGTGAGAGCGACGGGCCGGGCACCTGGACCGAGCCTTGCGCAGGCACCGATCCTTGGGCCATAGAACAAGTAGCCGATGGGCAGATGCTGCATCGGCCGCGACGCCAGGCGTCGAGCCGCGTGTCGATGCCGACCTGGTGCCCCCCGCGGGCCTGCCCGGTGGCCAGGTCCGGTCCAGCACGTGGGTCTCGACCCCACGAGCGCGCGAGCAGCAGAAGTCGGTGACGTGGGCGATGCGCAGCCCGCCGACGTCCCTTCGCGTCGGTGGCTATCGGCGTCACCTCAAGCCCTGCTTCCCAGCCGGGACGGGTTGGCGGTCGGCGAGCATCGTGGACGCGGCCAGGACGACCACGGCACCGAGCAGCCAGCCGGCGACGCTGTCGCTGGCCCAGTGGTAGTCGCACAGCACCACCCCGATGCCGGTGAGCGCGGACAGCCCGGCGGCGCAGACCAGCGCCGGGGTACGTCGGCCCGGGCCCAGCCATCCGCCCTCGGCGGTCAGCAGCAAGGCGAGCAGGACGTACGCGACCGTGGCGCCCGCGGCATGCCCGGAGGGGTAGGACGCACCGCCGGCGAGCACGCTGTCGGTACCGGCGGCCGGCGCGGTCCGCGCGATCACCTGCTTGGCCACGGCGACGAGCACGGTGAGCACGGCGAAGGCGCCGGCGGTGACGGCCAGCGGCCGGAGCCGGCGGTGGCGTCGGGCGCTCGTGACGGCGACCAGCCCCAGCAACGGCAGCCACAGCCCGCGCTGACCCACCAGAACGCAGGCGCGGACAGCAAGGTCGAGCAAGGGGTCTGCGGGTCGCGTCAGCACCGCGCTCCGTACCGCCACATCCAGCCGCTGGACAGTGCCACCGGCAAGCAGCAGCGCCGCCGTGAGGAGGATCCACAAGCCTGCGCAGCCGGCGAGGACCGCGCTGCAACGTCGCGTCACGTCGCGGGGAGCAGCCCGGCGCCAACCAGAGCGAGGACGGCGCAGCCGACGACGACGCGGTAGATGACGAAGGCGGTGAAGCGGTGCGCGACCAGGAACCGCAGCAGCAGCCCGATCACCAGGTACCCGACGCCGAAAGGCGACGACGGTGGCCAGTGCCGTCGCCCCCCAGCTCACCGACTCCCCACCGATCTTGGTGAGTTCCAGCAGCCCGGAGGCCAGGACAGCGGGCCGCGCCACCGACACACCCACCGCCGTGATCAGACCCTGAACCCCGCAACCCGTTACCACCGTTACGGAAGGTGACGCCAACGGCCGAACGGCTGACTTGCCCGTGAGCGTGTGGGCAAGACAACCGGTCACCGGTCAACTGACTCGGCGGGTGACTCACTGTGACGGCCAGCCCGGCGAGCCGAGATCGTCTTGCTCACGAACCTTGGCAGCAGGAAGCCCGCACCCGGTTGCGGGTGCGGGCCTGTCGGCCGCCCTCCGCGCTGAGGAAAGCGACTGTCACGTGGAACTGGATCAGGCGGATCCCTGCAAAGAGCCATCGACGACTTCGGCCGGTCGCCGAGTCCCCGATCTGCCGGAGCGGATGGGTGCCGCACCGGCAAGCGCCTCCAACTCCTGGGCACCCAGCGTCTCGTTCTCCACCAGCGCCTGGGCTACCCGGTCCAGGGCGTCCCGGGCGGCGACAAGGGCGGCCTGAGCTCGACGGCCAGCCTCCTCGACCAGCTTGCGTTCCTCGGCGTCGATGACCCTGGCTGCTTCCTCCGAATAGGAGCGCTGACGCCCGTCGCGCCCGGTCTCCTCCGGATAGGCGAGCAAGCCGAGGCCTTCACTCATGGCCTCGTCGCACACCATCTGGCGAGCCAGCCGTCGCACCTGGGCAAGGTCGCTTGCTGCTCCAGTCTGAGGCTCTCCCAAGGCCAGCTGCTCGGCTGCCCGGCCGGCCAGTCCCACCGCCATCAGGTCGATGAGCATGGAGCGGGAGAAACTCACCCGGTCGTGCGTGTCCAGGGACCGGCAGTGACCGAGCGAGGCCCCACGAGCGACGATGGTGAGCTTGTGGGGAGGTGTCGCCCCCGGCAGGGCCCGGGCGACGAGGGCGTGGCCGGCTTCGTGGTACGCGGTGGCTCGTCGTTCCTGGTCCGACATCACCCTGCCCCGGGAGGCCAGCCCGATGGTGGCCCGGTCGATCCCCTCCTCCACCAGTGCCATGGTGATGCGGTCAAGGCCGCGCCGGGCCGCCAGCAGCGCCGCTTCGTTCAACACGTTGGCCAGGTCGGCACCGGCCATACCGCGGGTCAGTCCAGCCACCACCTCGAGGTCGACGTCGTCGGCCAGCGGCTTACTGTCGGCGTGCAGGTCCAGGATGGCCCGCCGGCCGGCTCGATCCGGGATGGTGATGGCTACCTGGCGATCGAAGCGTCCCGGTCGGACCAGCGCGGTATCGAGCATGTCGGGGCGGTTGGTCGCGCCCATGACGATCACCCCGGTGCGGGCCTCGAAGCCGTCCAGCTCCACCAAGATCTGGTTCAGCGCCTGCTCGGTCTCCCGGCTCCCGCCGGGAGAGTAGGTGGAGCGATGACCCCCGATGCTGTCGATCTCGTCGATGAACACGATGGCGGGCGCCACGGACCGGGCCTCGGCGAACAAGTCGCGAACCCGGGAGGCGCCCACTCCCACGTAGAGCTCCACGAAGTCCGACCCCGCCACCGAGAAGAAGGCAGCGTTGGCCTCGCCGGCCACCGCCCGGGCCAGCAGCGTCTTCCCGCAGCCGGGTGGGCCGGACAGCAAGATGCCCCGCGGCACCCGGGCGCCCATCCGGGCGAAGGCCTCAGGGTGAGCCAGGTACTCCCGGACGTCGCTCAGCTCCTCGACTGCCTCATCGACGCCGGCGACGTCGGCGAAGGTCACCTTGTCCTCCTCGGTGAAGCGCTTGCCGACGCTTTTCGCCCGCAGCGACAGGCGCCGCTGACGCTCCGGCGCCTCCATGATGCGCTGCAGGGCCTGGTCCAGCTCCGCCTGCGAGATGGCGGCTTTGCCGCTCCTGGCCGCGAGCAGAGCGCCCTCGTTCATCACGCTCGCCAGGTCGGCGCCGGTCATGCCGATCGCTCGCCTGCCTATCACCGCCAAGTCGACACCCACCTCCAACTGCTTGTTCCCGGCGTGCAGCGCCAAGATACTGAGGCGGGCGGCCTCGTCCGGGCGTTCGAGCCCGACGGTCCGGTCGAAACGTCCCGGGCGCAGCAGCGCGGGATCGAGAATGTCCGGCCTGTTGGTGGCCGCCACGACGATGGTCCCGTCGGCGGGGGAGAAGCCGTCCATCTCGGCCAGTATCTGGTTGAGCCCTTGCTCCTGCTCGCCGTGGGTCTGGACCGTGCCGCCGCTCCCCCGGGCCCGCCCGATCGAGTCCAGCTCGTCGATGAACAAGATGGCGGGTGCGTTCTCCCGAGCCTCCTTGAACAGGTCTCGTACCCGGGCCGCCCCCACCCCGACGTAGAGCTCGACGAAGTCCGACCCCGAGATGGAGTAGAAACTCGCCCCGGCCTCGCCGGCCAGGGCTCTGGCCAGCAGCGTCTTGCCGCAGCCGGGCGGGCCGTAGAGCAGGACCCCCTTGGGGACGACCGCGCCGAGTGCGGCGAAGCGAGCCGGATCGGACAGGAACTGGGTGATCTCCCGCAGCTCCGCCACCGCGGCGTCCTGCCCGGCGATGTCGGCGAAGGTGGCCGCGCCCTCGGCTGTCGTGATCTTGCGAGCGCCGCTGCGGATGCCGAGCAACCCCGTACCGCGACGGTAGGACAGGATGAGATAGACGAAAACCGCCACGAGGATGAGCGCCGGGATCAGCACCGTGGCCGGCTCCAGGAGGCGCTTGGTCCACTGCTGGTCGATCTGCGTGGGCACTGAGTTCTGAATCAGTACGTCGAGCAGGCCCTCGCGTGAGCTCTGCTGAAGATAGGGGGTGTTGTACGGGCCGACCGACGCGTCGTCGCGGACGTAGGTGCCGACCACGTAGGCGTCCTGGTCCAGGATCAGGGCATCCCGGATGCGGTCTTCTCGGATCAGGCTGAAGAAGCTGTCGATGCGAAGAGCATCGCCGTCGACGCTGGGACGGGAATTGACGAGCACCAAGGCGTAGACGGCGAGCAGGACACCGACGGTGAGGATGGTCCAGAGCCCGAGCCGGTCCTTCTTGGCACCCGTAGAACGTGCTCGTGGCTGGCTCGGGCCGCTGCCCATACTGGCTCCCTTTCACCTGACACCGGTCCATACTGTCGCGGTGACCACATCTCGGCGATATCTAAGCCTGGCCTTCCCGAGGGCCTGGGCGGTCCTTGCCGTCGGCATGACGGCCCTGATGGCTGGATCCGTCTTGGCGACCGGGGTCGTCAGCGTAGGGCAGCGAAGCCAGCAAGGCCCGCCGTTATCCCGGCCGGAGGTGCCGGTCACGCCGATGGACCTGCGGGCCGCCTACTCGAACAACTCGCCCAAGCTGGCCGCTGACCCCACCGACGACAGATTCGTGGTGATGGCGAACCGGCTGGACGCTCCCGACTTCGGCTGCGCCTTGCAGGTGTCCGGTGACGGGGGCAGTACGTGGCTGTCTGCCCAGCCGGTGCCCGTCCTGCCGCCGGGGGCGGACAAGTGCTACGCCGCCGAGGTCGCCTTCGACGGGTCCGGAACCTTGCACTATCTGTTCGTCGGCCTCGAAGGGTCGGGAAACCAGCCCATGGGCGCCTTTCTCTCCAGCTCGACCGACCGGGCCGTCACCTTCGGTCCGCCCCGCCAGGTCCTCGGCCCGCTCAACTTCGGGGTCCGCATGGCGGTCGATCCCACTGTCGGCGAGCTGGGTCGCATGCACCTGGTATGGCTGAATGCCACGTCCGATCCGCCCCTTGGCGGATTCGGCCCGCCCCCCAACCCGATCATGGCCACCTACTCCGACGATGGCGGCGCCACCTTCAGCGATCCGCTGCAGGTCAGCGACCCTGATCGTGAGCTGGTGGTCGCACCGGCACTGGCCTTGGGTCCCGACCGGCGGGTGTACGTGGGCTACTACGACTTGGGCGACGATGTCATCGACTACCGGGGCCTCGAGGGTGCCATCTGGTCCGGCACCTGGTCGGTCGTGATGGCCACGTCCCTCGACGGAGGGCGACGTTTCGGTCCGGGAGTGGTGGTCGATGACGGGGTGGTGCCGGACGAAAGGGTGATGCTGATCTTCACCATGCCACCCCCTTCCCTGGCAGCGGGGCCCGACCGGGTTTGCGCCGCCTGGACCGACGCCCGCCACGGCGATGCCGACGCGCTCCTGCGCTGCTCGCGCACCGACGGCGCCTCCTGGGAGGAGGTGCGTCGACTCAACGACGATCCCGTCGGCAACGGGCGGGACCAGTATCTGCCCGCCGTGGCGGTGTCACCCGGGGGTCGCATCGACGCCGTCTTCTATGACCGTCGGGCGGATCCCGAGAACCTCCGCAGCCACGTGTCCTTCACATTCTCCGGTGACGGTGGCCGGCACTTCGTCCCCAACCTGATGCTGACCGAGGATCCGTCCGACTCGCGTATCGGCCAGCGGTACGTCAACGTGTCCGCCCGGGGCAAGGTCGAGTTCGGCGCCCGCCTCGGCCTCCTGTCGACGGACGACAGGGCAGTGGCCGCCTGGCCCGACACCCGCAACGCCAATGCCGGCACCACCGACCAGGCCCTGTTCTCCGCCGTGGTTGACATTCCGCGCGCTGGCCTGCCCCGTTGGCCTCGATTCTTGGGCGGTGCCCTCGCTGCCGCCGGGCTCGCTGCCCTGGCCCTGGCCGCCGGCGGTGCTCGGCGCCGAGGTCGACGGGAGGTCTCGTGAGCCGTACTCGTCATCTCTCCACTGCAGCTTCGCCGGGGCGTCGACGTCAGCTGTCGACTCGACGATTGGTCATGGGGATCCTCGTCCTGATGGCCGCCTCGTGTCAGACCGCCGCACGATCGGAGGCCGCGCTGCCGTCAGGACCGCCGGTGCTGGTCGTCACCCTGGATGAGTACCGCTTCGACTATGCGCAGCCGGTGCCCGCTGGCCGGGTGGTGTTCAGACTGCTCAACGTGGGGACGGTGAGCCATCGGCCGGTGCTGTTGCCCCTCGATGAGGACGTGCCTCCCATACAGGAGCAGCTTCGGGGTGACCAGCGCCGGGCGGCTTCACCGTTCGCCCAGGTGCTCAGTCGGCCACCGGGCTCGACCGGGACCTTTGCCGTCGACCTCGTGGCCGGCCAGCGCTACGCCTGGATCTGCTTCGCCCGCGACGCCGACGGCTCGCCGCACGCTCTGAAGGGCATGGCCTCAGAGTTCCGGGCCGGCGGCTCCTGACCGCAACTGCGACCGGGCCTTCAACCGTCCGACGTCTTACCCCTCGTCGCCGCGAGCGCCTCATAGGGTCGGGACTGTTCCCAGCACCGCTCGAAGCCGTCGGCCTGGACGCTGGCGAAGCCGGGATGCTCCACGCACAGCGTGGTCGGGAAGCCCGCACCGGGCAGGCCCGGGTCGGGCATGGCCAGCAGGGCCTGCTTGCGGTCGATCACCACCAGCTTGATCGGGAGTGCGTCGGTCACCCTGCCCTCCACGCCCGCCTCGTGGTAGACCTCGATCTCCCGGCGAAAGGCTTCGGTTCCCGCCAGCTCCAGATGACTGGCCTGGTAGAGCACCCGGGCACTGACCCCCCGGGCGAGCATGTCGAGCACCGCCTGATTAGGGCTGCCCGCGGCCCAGGTGTACGGGGGGCGGGTGAACATCAACAGCTCGGACTCGACATCGGCCAACATCTGCTCGTAGAACCTTTTGACGTCGGCTGTTCCGGCGATCACGTGGACATAGGGCATGGGGCTCGAGGGGTGTTCGGGCAGCGTCTTGGCCAACAACGTGCGCACCCGCCCCGCCCGGTCACGATGTTCCCGCAAGCGACGCTCCTCGGCCTCTTGCAACCGATCGAGCACGGCGTCGTGGCCAGGGGAGGTCCACACCGCCGTACCCGTCCCGGGAAGGCGCTCGGCGAGGTTCTTGACCATCAACTCGTCGAGCACCTGGTAGGTGCTGGTGCGTGGCACACCCGACGTGCGCGCCAACTGGACACTGCTGGCCGAGCCCAGTTGCAGCAGCGCCAACAGCACCCTGGCCTCGTAGGGACTCAGCCCGAGGTCCTCAATCTCGCGCCCCAAGCCGTCCATCACCGCGGCGACATCGCCCGTAGCCCCGTCCTCGTCGTGCCGCCTCGCCCGGGCGGACGGTATTGACATGACATCCCTCCACAACAAGACAGTTTGGTAGATGTTAGCAGCACATAGCTGCCATCGCGTGGATAGCGACTCTTGCACCAACGTGTTGACAGCATGCCCACCCAGGGTGGACTGTAGTAGGAGATGGCTACAAATGTCCGGGGGGCGCCGCCCCGAGGGCGTAGCTGAGCTGATGCTGTCACCCAACTCAAGCCGAACCAGGGAGTCCCAAACCGATGATGCACCCGACCCATCGCCGACGAGCACTGCTCGCGCCGTTCGCTGCCTCCGGAATCCTGCTGGGCAGCCTGTTCTTCTCGACCGCGCCCGCCAGCGCCCACGGCGCCGGTTTGGTCAAGTCATGCCTGCCCGGTACCGATTGCACGAACGACAGCAGCAAGAACGCCGTGTTCGCCGTGTGTAAACCGCCAGCCGCCGCGACCAACTGTGATCCGGGCCGGGACGTGACGATCCGGGTGGCCGGCTTCGGCAACGGCGCTCTCGTGCACCTGTGGTGGCTCAACGGTGAGGTCGACGACACCTCCCAGAGTGACTGCAGCCAAGCGGTGACGGGCAGGCAAAACGTCGTAACCGAACGGACCTTCCTCGGCGACGCGCAGACCGACGCCACTGGAAAGGGCAGCCTCAACGCCCATCTTCCCCCCGCCGGCGGCACCCCCGGCACCTGGTCCTACGGCTCCAACTTCCTGTGCGGCACCACCGCTGGTCCCGGCGGGACGGGGGTCGTCGGTGATCAGCTTTTCGTCATCTACCCGGCCTAGCGGCCTCGACTGAGTGAGAGGACGAGGCATGAGCACTCGAATAGTCGGCGTCACCTTGGCCGCGGTGGCGGTGGTGCTGGTCGGGTTCGGCGGGACGGCATCAGCCCACACCAAGCCCCGGATAGTGGCCGCGAACCCCGCCGCCGCTCCCGCAGGGACCGCTGTGGCCGTGACCGGCGCTGCGGTGGGAGCGCCCGAGGGGGAGGTGCAGATCCGCTGGGACAGCGTGACCGGGCCGGTCCTGGGGACCGCCGCCGTCAACGCCGACGGCGACTTCGCGGCATCGATCCCGATTCCCCCGACCACCCCGGGCATCCACTCCCTGGTCGTCGTGGCCGACGGTACAGGGGTGGCCCGCACGGCGTTCGAGGTGAGTTCCCCCGCGGCTCCGGCAGCGCGACCAGCTGCTCTGGACGTACAGACTCCGCTGGCGCGTCAAGGGGCCGCCGCGCCCGCCGCCTCAGCCGCATCGTCTGCCTTGACCGTCGGCGCGAGCTTGTTGGCCGTCGGCTTGGTGGCGTTGTTCTCTGGCGTGGCCCTCGCCGGCCTCCGCCGTCGTCGGGCGCCTGCCATCCAGACATCACCCACCCACAACCAGAGGAAGAACGCATGACGAACACCCAATCCCGAAGGGCGATGACGGTCGGTTTCAGCGTGATCACCCTGATCCTGCTGCTGGCCAGCACCGCCATGGCCTGCACCGTCTTTCGAGGCACCATGGTCGCGACCCCCTTGGCCGCCGGGTCAGGGGTGGCCCAGGCCACCGGCGCCGGCGACCGTATGGCCCGCTGTAACGTGTCGGAGCTCGCCACCATCCCCATCACCGGCGACAAGGTGAAAGTGGAAATGAAAGCCGCCACGAGCGTCTGCAAAACCGGCGACGTCCCCAAACTCGACGAAGGCACCTACACCGTCAACTACGCCACCAGCGGTGCCAGCGACTGCATGACCGTTGCCCTCGGTGGGTTGGGCACCGCCCCTGTCGGGACCGGTTCTCCGCTCGGCACGTTCGCGGTGAACGGCAGCGGTGTGGGGTCCACGACCGTCACCATTCCCGGGCTCTCTTCCAGCACCTTCGGGACGATCGCCCTGTGCGTAACCTCGACCACGGTGCCCATGCTGACCTTGCCGCAAGGCAACCAGGTGACGCTGACCATCATCTGAGCCAACCTAGAGGCCGGACCGCACAGACAGGAAGTACCGGAGAGGGACGGGCGTCCTGCCCGTCCCTCTCCGGCGGGGCGGGCCGGAGCGAGCGGAAGAGGAGGGAAGGGTGACGGTCGGCGCAGCAAGGATTAGCAGGTCCAGGCGGGGAACGCGGCGCACTGACGGCGCCGTTCATCACGCTGGGACGACAGCTGGCGGGGGCGGGTCGTCACCGCGCCACGTCTTCCGGTTACTCGCCGCGGTCAGCCTCCTCGCCGCCGGCTCCGTGGCTCCCCTGGTCTCGTTGCAACCCGCCGCCGCGCAGACTCAGACTGCCGATACCCGGGCGTGGACGCGAGCCGCCGACCTCCCCACCCCGCAGCCCTTCTTCCAGGCGAACTCGGTCACGCTGGCCGACGGCACGATCCTTCGGGTGACCGCGGGCAGCGCTGACCTCTACGACGCGGTCGCTGACCGCTGGGTTCCCACCGCCCCGCCACGCGGCGGTAATCAGCTGAGCCTCATCCCCGGCGCCACCAATATGGGCTGTCCCAGTTGCGGGAAGGTGCTGTCCTTCTCTAACCTCTCACCGGAATGGTCGCTGTACGACCCAGCCACGCAGACCTGGGCGCCTGTCCCCCCGGACCCTTTCCCGAACCAGCGCAACCTCGGGGTCGGCCGCCCGACGCCGGTGCGCGGCGGCAAGATGCTGGTGGTGGGCGGATCCGCCAGCGGCCCCAATGGCCTTGAGCGCGTTGCCCTACTATATGACCCCACCGTCACGGCTGGCTCCCCGTGGAGCCTCACGGGTGAGTTGCTCGTAGGTCAGCCACGTCCGCTGGTCGTCGGCCTGGCCGACGGCCGGGCCCTATCGGTGCACGGTGAAACTGGGGACAGCTCTGCCAGCGCTCAGCTCTACGATCCCGATAACGGCACGTGGAGCCTGGTAGCCGTGCCCAACGTCGGGGCCGTGACTGCGGAAACCCCCGCGGTTCTCCTTGATGATGGTCGGGTCCTGCTGGCAAAAAATGACGTGGCCGAGATCTTCAATCCGACCACGAAAACGTGGAGCTCAGCCGGCTCCTGCCGGTGCAGCTTCAGGCACACGTTGACGCTGCTGTCCGACGGTTCGGCGATGGTGGTCGGCGGAGACGACTCGGAGCGTAACGCCCAGATCTACGACCCGCGCACGAACCGCTGGAGCGATGCGCCGCCGCCCCTGTTCGACCGGGAGTACCACCAAGCCGCACTGCTTTCCGGACGCCGCTGCGGCGCGAACTGCGGGAAGCTGCTCGTCGTGGGGGGTGCCGGTCCGGGGAATCGGGGCCTCGAGACGAGCGAGCTCTTCGGCGTTCCGAATGTGCCGTTGCCGACGTTGTCGGCGTTGTCGGAGCCGAAGCTGGGGCCGGCGACTGGGGGGCAGGTGGTGACGCTGACCGGGAAGGGGTTCGACGACACCGCGACGGTGCTGTTCGGTGATGTCCCGGCCAGCCGTGTGCAGCACCGGTCCGCGACCGAGCTGACCGCCCAGAGCCCTCCGCACGATCCGGGGAAGGTGGACGTGACGGTCAGCACCCCGGCGGGCACGAGCGAACCGAAGCCGTTCACCTATCACCCGGCGGTGACCGGCTTGAGCGTCAAGCAGGGCCCGACCGACGGTGGCACGGAGG
>JAABUN010007762.1_pt1 | contig 11347 bp, 11 predicted proteins | sample 5559311 | NCBI WGS metagenome assembly JAABUN01 (sample SAMN10711877, study PRJNA513370) | rock metagenome | isolation source: Antarctica rocks | place: Antarctica: Victoria Land, Siegfried Peak sud | reverse complement strand
TCCGCAAGCAGTCCGAGGCGTCGCTGCGCCGGCTGCGCACCGACTACGTCGACCTCTACCAGTGCCACCGCTACGACACGAACACGCCGCTCGAGGAGACGATGGGGGCGTTGACCGAGATGGTGCGCTCGGGCAAAGCCCGCTACATCGGCTTCAGCGAGTGGTCCGCCGACCAGATCGCCGCCGCCCTCGCCCTGCCCGACGTCGAGCGCTTCGTCTCCAGCCAGCCCGAGTACTCCATGCTCTGGCGCAAGCCCGAGCCCCAGGTCATCCCCCTGTGCGAGCGGGAAGGCGTCAGCCAGATCGTGTGGTCGCCGCTGGCCCAGGGCGCGCTGACCGGCAAGTACAAGCCCGGCTCGCCACCGCCGGCCGACTCGCGGGCGGCCAGCAAGGCCATGGGCTCGATGATGGGCCGCTTCCGGGACGACTCGGTGCTGGAGGCCGTCCAGCGCCTCCGGCCCCTCGCCGGCGACCTCGGCCTCACCATGGCCCAGCTCGCCCTGGCCTGGGTGCTGCAGGAGGAGAACGTGGCGTCGGCCATCACCGGTGCCAGCCGCCCCGACCAGATCGACGAGAACATCGTCGCCTCCGGTGTCGCCCTCGACGACGGCGTGCTGGCCATGATCGACGACGTCCTGGGCGACGCGGTCGGGCCCTGATCAGCCTCGACTACACCGGCACCCTCGTGGTGGTGCCGTCGATCTCCTTTCCCGTGGCCGAGCTGGCCAAGATCGTCGCCGTGCAGTCCTACGAGGAGCGAATGCTCTTCGTGATCCTCCTGCTGCGCAACCCGGAGCTGCGCCTCGTCTACGTCACCTCCGCTCCCGTCGACCCAGACATCGTCGACTACTACCTGCGCTTCCTGGACGACCCGGCGAGGGCCCGGGACCGCCTGACCATGCTCGACGTGGGGGATCCGTCGACCGGTGGCCTGTCGGAGAAGATCCTCCGCCGGCCGGACATCGTGGCCGAACTGCGCCGGCTGGGTGACGGCGCCACGTTGCTCCCGTTCAACGTGACGCCGGCGGAGGTCACGCTGGCTCGCGAGCTCGGAATGACCCTGTGCGGGCCTCCCGCCCATTTGGTGCGGTTGGGTTCGAAGTCGGGATCGCGCAAGGTCGCGGTGCGGGCGGGGGTACGGCGGATCGAGGGCGCCGAGAACCTCTATTCGCTGGAGGCGGTGGTGGCGGCCATCTCGGCCGTCCGGTTCCGCCGGCCCGAGGCCGAGGCCGTGGTCGTCAAGCTCAACAACGGGTTCTCCGGGATCGGCAACGCCATCCTCGACGTGGACGGGCTGGCCGACCCCCTGCCGGCGTCCACCACCACCTTCTGCGCCGCCGACGAATCGTGGGCGAGCTACGGGCCGAAGGTGGTGGCCGAGGGAGCGATCGTCGAGGAGCTGCTGCGGGTGCCGGGCCTGACGTCGCCGAGCGTGCAGTTGCGGATCGCGCCGGGGGGCGCCGTTCCAGGAGGAGGTGTGGAGGTGCTGTCGACCCATGACCAGATCCTGGGCGGCCCCGAGGGCCAAGTCTACGTGGGCTGCCGGTTTCCCGCCGCGCCGGCGTACCGGTCGGCCATCGTCGACGAAGGCCTCCGCGTGGCCGAGGTGCTGGCGGCCGAGGGCGTGATCGGCTCCTTCGGCATCGACTTTGTGGTCACGCCGGCCGCCGACGTCTTCCTCAGCGAGATCAACCTGCGCATGGGCGGGACCAGCCACCCCTACTGGATGGCCCGCCTGGCCGGCGGTGCCACCTACGACCCCGTCTCCGGCGAGCTCACGGCCGGTCAGGGGACGCTCTGCTATACGGCCACCGACAACCTCAAGATTTCGCGGCTGATCGGGCAGCGGCCCAACCAGGTGATCGCCGCGGTCGACGAGGCCGGTCTGGCCTTCGATCCGCTATCGGGAACGGGCGTGACCCTGCACCTCCTCGGCGCAGTCCCGGGCTACGGCAAGCTGGGAGCGACGTGCATCGCCGCCAGCCCCGTCGCCGCCGACGACCTCTACGCCCGGCTGGTGGCGACACTGACGGCATGAACCGGGTCACCCAGCGCCAGGTAGGACTGAGTGCGCGCTTCTCTTTGGTAGGTGGAGACCCACCATCGGCCTCCCGCCTTGGAGCCGGCTGTGCCACAGCTATGAATTGTTCGTGCCGCGTTAGGGTCCGTGCGGCATCTACTCGCGCGTCACCGGCCAGTAGGCGCTTGCGGCGCAACGGCCGGTGACGCCTCGGCCGACCAAGTAGTTCGCACGCGGGCCCTTACGGGGTGAGGCGCTGGATCGTCGCCATGTACTCGCTGCGAAGGGTGACAAGGCCGCCAGCGGCCGATGCGTCGGTCACCGACTGCTCCTTCACCCACAGGCCCGAAGCGGGGTCCACGTTCACCGTGAGGACCTGGCGGCCGTTCACGTCGCCCGGAGGGAGGCTGACCGTCGCCCGCATGACAAGGGTGTCGACGGCCCTGCCGGCGATGACCAGGCGCTCGCCGCCCAGGACGTCGACTACCAGCCGGGCCGTGCCTCCCCCGGCGACCAAACCGGCCTCGAGGTGGGCGCCGGCCCGGGCGCCGGTGGGCAGCAGGAGCACGGGCGCCGTCGGGGTCAGGTCTCGGGTGTCGGTGGCCCCGCTGAAGCCGACGGTGAGGCGCAGGCCGACCAGATACACACCGTTCGGGCGATAGTCGAGGGTGAACTCGGTGGCTGTCCCGTTCCCGGCGCCGTCGCGCAGGTTGCGGGTGGAGTGCTGCCGGGTGGCGGCGGGTGGGTCGACGACCAGCGTCGTCACTGCAGGAAAGACCACGGTCGAGCCGGCGACCACCGTGGCGCCCGACGTGGCATAGCGGTAGGTTCCGGCCACCGGCGGCGTCAGGGCCCGGTCGCCGGTAGGCACGGTCGTGGCGGTGGTCGTGGCCCGACCCGACGGCGACGTGGTCGTGGTCAGCCGCCCTGACGTGGTGGTGGTGGCGCCCGGGACCGTGCTGGTGGCGGTCGACGAGGGAACCGTCGGCATGACCATGGTCGTGGTGGGCTCCTGGATGGCGGCGCTTCCGGCCGACGCCCGCACCGCGGCCTGCGACGCGTCGCCGCTCCCCTTTCCACACCCCGCCAACCCGGCCAGAAGGAGCCCGGCGACAAGGGCTGGGCCGCCCCGCCGACCTCTCGGCATCAGTGGGTCTCGGGCACGGCCTCGGCCGCTTCGAGGGCTCGGATGACCGATGCGGCGATGCCCGGACCGTCGAGGCCGATGGCGGCGTGGATGGCCGCCGGGCGGCCCTGGGCGATGAACCGGTCGGGGACGCCGAGCACGATCACCGGCGGGCACGGCCGTCCCTCGGCGGTGGACGCCACCGCATCGGCGATGGCCGAGCCCGCCCCGCCGAGGCGCACCCCGTCCTCGGCGGTGACCACGAGGGGGTGGGAGGCGGCGTCGGCGATCATCTTGGGGTCGAGCGGTTTGACCACCCGGACATCCCACACGCTGGCACGCACTCCCTGCTGGTCGAGGAGACGAGCGGCGTCTTCAGCGGCCTCGACCATCTTGCCCACGCCCAGCAGGCAGACGTCGGATCCTCGGCGGACCAGACGGCCGGAGAGCCCGGATCCCACCTCGTCGGGCGCCACTTGGCGGGCCGAGCCCTTGGGGTAGCGGATGGCCGACGGCCCGGCGGTGATCGACAGAGCCTCACTCAACATGACCTCGACCTCCTGGGCCGAGGACGGGGCGAACACCGTCATCCCTGGAACCCGGGTCAGTAGGGCCATGTCGAGGACGCCGTGGTGCGACGGGCCGTCGTCGCCGGTGATCCCGGCCCGGTCGATGGCGAAGATCACCGGGAGCTTGTGCAGCCCAACGTCAAGGTTGATCTGGTCGAATGCCCGGGTCAGGAACGTCGAGTAGATGGCGACCACCGGGCGGAGGCCGCCCATGGCCATGCCCGCCGCCGCCGTCACTGCGTGCTGCTCTGCGATACCGACGTCGAGGAAGCGGTCGGGGTGGCGGGTCTGGAACGGAATGAGACCGGTGGGCCCGGGCATGGCCGCGGTGATGGCGACGATGCGATCGTCGGCCTCGGCGGCGGCGACGATGGCTTCGGCGAAGGCCTGGGTGTAGCCGGCGGGCACCGACGGCGGGGGCCCGGTGACGGGGTCGAAGACCGGCGTGTCGTGCAGGCACTTCTCGTCGTCGTCCTCGGCCGGCTTGTAGCCCCGGCCCTTCTGGGTGAGGACGTGGACGAGTATGGGCCCGTCGAGTTCCGCGGCCCGGCGGAGAGTGTCCTCCAGGGCAGCGATGTCGTGGCCCTCGACGGGGCCGACGTAGCGCACGCCAAGTGTCTCGAAAAACCCGCCGGGGCCGAGCACTTCCCGGGACGCGGCCCGCATGCCCTCCATGCCCAGCTCCAGGTGCTCGCCAATGCCGGGGACGCCCCGCAGCAGCCGCTGGATGCGGTCACGGCTCTTGACGTAGGACGGGTTCAGCCGCAGGCGGGTGAGGCCGGCGGCGAGGGAGGAAACGGTGGGGGCGTAGGACCGGCCGTTGTCGTTGAGGACGATCAGGACCCGTCGGCCGCTGTGGCCCAGGTTGTTGAGCGCCTCGTAGGCCATGCCGCCGGTCATGGAACCGTCGCCGATCACAGCCACCACCCGCCGCTCGGTGTCGCCCTGCAGCGCCAACGCGGTGGCCAGGCCGTGGGCGTAGCTCAGGATGGTCGACGCGTGGCTGTTCTCCACCATGTCATGGGGCGACTCGGTGCGCGACGGGTAGCCGGACAAGCCGCCGGCCTGGCGCAGGCTGGGGAACCGCTCCCGTCGACCGGTGAGGATCTTGTGGACGTACGCCTGGTGCCCGGTGTCCCACAGGAGCATGTCCTTGGGCGAGTCGAACACCCGGTGCAGGGCCAGCGTCAGCTCTACCACGCCCAGGTTGGAGCCCAGATGGCCACCCGTGACGGAGACGGACTGGACGATGAAGTTACGAATCTCACCGGCCAGCCGGTCGAGCTGGTCCTCGTCGAGGTCCCGAAGGTCGCTCGGTCCGGTGATGGTCTCCAGGAGCATGCCGATGGGTTCACGCTACCCCCATGCCGCCCAATGCCAACAGTCAGGGCCAACAGTCAGGGCCATCGGCTGCCACTCCATGGCATCGGCCCGCCGCTACGGTGGGCGCCGCCCATGGACCTCGACCGGTACCAGTACCTCTTGCTGATGGCCGGGTGCCTACTGGTCACCCTGCCCCTCGAGTTCGTCTTCGGGGCCAGGGTCTGGCGGCAGCCCCGCCGCCTGCTCACGGCCATGGCTGTCCCGGTCGCCATCTTCGTGATCTGGGACGCCATCGCCATCGCCCGTGACCACTGGACCTACAACCCCCGCTACGTGACCGGCTGGAACCTCCCCTTCGACCTGCCGGTCGAGGAGCTCGCCTTCTTCATCGTCATCCCGATCTGCAGCCTCCTCACCCTCGAGGCCGTGCGTCGGGTTCTGCGCAGGGATTGACGGTGGAGTACACGTGGGCGTCCATCGTCGCCGTGCTGATCGTCGTCGGTATCGAACTGCTGTGGCTGAAGACCGGCATCTTCGGCACGCTCACGTTCTGGGTGGCCTACGCCGTCATCGTGTTCTTCCAGGTGCTGGTCGACGGCTGGCTGACCAAGCTGTCGGCGCCGATCGTGCAGTACAACGCCGATCGGTCCACCGGCACCCGGATCCCCTGGGACATCCCGATCGAGGACTACCTGTTCGGCTTTGCCCTGATCGTGCTCACCATCATCCTGTGGGAGAAGGCGGGACCGCGCCGTCCCGGTCCTGCTCGCGCAGACGACGGACCGACGAGCCGAACAGCAACAGCCCCGAAGCACCGACGATGACTACGTGGGCCCACAGCGCGGCCATGGCCAGGAAGGGAAGCCCCAGGCCCACGGCGGTGAGGATGATGCGAGTGGGGCGCTCCCCCGGGGTGATCAGGGGCGTGCCGCCGACGCCGGCCAGGGACCCGCGGGCTCGCACGTACTCGAGCCACCAGCACACGGCGGTGGCCGCCACCGCCAGCCTGGTGGCGGTGGCGCCCCCGCCGACCAGGACAGCGAGGGCGATCGGGAAGGCGGCGTCGGCCACCCGGTCGAGGGCCGAATCGAGCAGGAACCCGACCTTGGTGGTGCGCCCGGCCTGGACGGCCACTGCGCCGTCGAGGCTGTCGAGCAGCCCGGAGACGGTGACGGCCACGCACGCCGCGGCCGCGCCGGTCCAACCGTCGATGGTGGCCAGGCCCACGGCGAGGAGGGCGGCGAGCAGGGCGGCGACGGTGACCATGTTCGGCGAGACGCCCGCCCGGGCCAGCGGCCGAGCCACCGCAGCCGCCACTCTGAGCCACCCGCCCACGAACCCGGTCGGGGGCTCGGTGGCGTGCAGGGCAGCCCAGTCGCGGACGTGGTCCGAATCGTCCTTCCCGGGGCCATCCATTCCGGGCCAGTACACCTCATAGATGCCCTCGGCGCTGCGCCCCGTGCGCCCGGCGACGGCCGTCGCCGTCGTCGGGCTGGTCCGAATGGGGTGGGCGGCGCGCCGGTTCCTCGCCCCTGACCCGACTGCGGCCCCCATCTCCGTCCGGGTCATCGTGCCGGCCCGGGACGAGGCCGGCGTCATCACCGGCTGTGTCGACGCCGCCCTCTCACAGGCAACGGAGGTGGTGGTGGTGGACGACGGCTCGTCGGACGCGACGGGAGCGCGCGCCGCCGCCGCCGGGGCCGCTGTCATGCGCCTGGAGGGCGATCCGGCGGCCGGATGGTTGGGCAAGCCGCGAGCGTGCCTGGCCGGAGCAGAGGGCGCGTCGACGGAATGGCTGGCGTTCGTCGACGCCGACGTGGTTCTCTCCCCCGGATCGCTGGCCACCATGGCGGCGGCCACTCGGGCCACGTCGACCAGCATCGTCGGCGGGCTCGACTGCCGGTCGTTCTGGGAGCACCTCCTGCTGCCCGAGCTGGGCCTGGCCTTGACCCAGGAGGGCCTGCCGGCCGGTTTCGCCAGCGGCCAGTGCTTCCTCGTCCGCCGGGACCACTACGAGGCCATCGGCGGGCACGGCCATCCCGCCGTACGAGCCTCCGTGGTCGACGACCGCGACCTTGCTCTGGCCCTCGGGGGCCACGATGCCCGGCTGGCGCCGGCGCTCATGACGGCCCGGATGTACCGGAGCTGGTCGGAGATCCGCGCCGGGCTGGGCAAGAACCAGGCCGCGCTCCATCCCGGCCTTTTCCGCCATGTGGCGTGGCTGCTGGGGCCGGTCGCCTCGCGGCGACCCTGGGCCGGAATGATCGTCAGTGCCGGGGGCCGGGCAGTGGCTGGGCAGAACCCTCTTTACGGCGCGCTGTCGCCTGTCGCCCGTTTGGTACTGGCCGCCCTTTACCTGGAGAGCCGGTACCGAGGCCGCGCCGGGCTTCCGGTCGAGTGGAAAGGGCGGTCGGTCGTGCCGGCGTAGTTCTCACGATCCGGTGAACATCACATCGGCGGCACCTCCAAGGCGGCACGGGCCCGGTACCGTCGGAGCATGGCCGGACATGTGGTCGAGCACGAACTCCCCGTCGACGAGGCGCTCGCCGACGAAGCCCTCACCGATGCCGAGCTGACCGACCTGGCCTTGGCCGGCGATCCCGATGCGCCGGTGCCCGAGGATGCGGTGAGCATGTGGGATCTGGCCCCCGAGGATGGCGCCGACCTCCTGCCGAATTGGTACATGCCCGCGCCGTCCATGGGGACACGGTCGTTCCGGGGATGGCGACGATGGCTCATCCTGCTGATCGTGGTCACCTTCGTCGCCCTCGAGGCCTTTGGCCTGTGCAGCACCTACGGCCAAGTCACCCTGGGGTAGCCACCGATTTTTAGGCTCTCGTGATATCGATATCACCTGCAGATGTCAGCACTGGCCGGGTTGGAGCACTCCTGACGCGACACCGAAGCCTCCTCGATCCTCGCCGGGCGACGCCCGGCGGCCTATCAGCGGTCGGGTGTCATCGACAACAGCGTGTACTCGCTGATGTCGGTGTAGTTCAGCCGGCCGACGAACTGGGAGCCGACCTGGAGGCCGATGTTCCGTCGCTCCTTGAGGACGAGGCCGGTGGTCGGGTCGAACCAGTCGTCCACCGAGGCGGCGCCCAGGGTCGCCCCCGAGAACAACGTGGTCCAGCGGACGTGGCGGGCCGGCCGGGCCAGGCCCCCAACCTCCAGGGACTCGTCGCCCACGTACTCGGTGATCTGGTGGGCCCCGGTGTCCTCGTCGCCGCAATCCCATTCCTCCCGGGCGCCCGGGGACCGCCCGGACATGTCAAACGTGCCGCCCCGGCAGTCGAAGTCCTGGGTGCCGTGGGTCCACCAGTAGGCGATGTCGGTGCCGTAGGTGACGAGCTTGTCGCCGCAGCGGTCGTAGTACTCGATGTGCTGGACGACGAAGAACTGCTCCTCGCGCACGCCGCAGCCCTGACGGGTGACGATGCGCATGGTCTCGTCGCTGTAGTCCCGCCGGGTGTCGAACAGCGAGACTTCCTCGCCGCCGGTGGTGCGGTAGCGGTAGACGCCGGTGGCCGGCAGCCCGGGGACGTCGCCGACGGCCGTCGCGACCGGGCCTGCAGCGCGGAAGCGGGCGACCGCTTCCTGGCGGTCGAGGTCGCCGACCCAGTACCGGCCCCCCACCAGGAACAGGCCCCCGGAAAGGACCACGGCATCGACCACGGCCATCACCTTGAGGAGACGGGCTCTGCGTTTCAGGCCGACGGCTCCGGCATTCAAGGACGGAGCATGCCGAAGCCGACGGCCAGCTTCTTCCACGTCGGCACCCGCACCCGTGTGGCGAACACGTCGTAGCCGGCGTTTTCGATCTCGGTCAGGATCCCCGAGTACAGCCGGCGGGCGCCGCGTATGCAGCGCGCCGAGGTGGGGGGCAGCATCGGGATCCCGAGGTCGGCCGAGGTGTAGTAGCGGCGGGTGCGGGCGATCTCGAAGGCCATAAGGTCGCACCACTCGGGCGTCGCCTTGCGCAGCCAGGGGTCGGCGCCGAACTTCCGAAGATCCTCCTGGGGGACGTAGACCCGGCCCCGATCGAGATCCTCGGCCACGTCACGCCAGAAGTTCGAGAGCTGGAAGGCGATGCCGAGGTCGCGGGCGTGGGCACCGGCCTCGGGCGAGCTCGGCTCGAGGATGGGGACCATCATCTCGCCGATCACGGCGGCCGAGCCGTCCATGTATCCGAGGAGGTCCTCAAAGCTCTCGTAGGTCTCGCACGTGAAGTCCATGGCCATGGACTTCAGGAAGCGCCGGAAGCAGTCCGGGTCGATGTCGAAAGCCTTGACCGTGTGCACGACGGCCTTCAACACCGGGTCGTCGGAGTGGCCTTTGGCCAGGTCGACGAAGAAGCGGTCGCCGAAGTCGGTCAGGGCGGCCTGGCGCTCCGCCGACGTGGCGGTGGAGCCCCGGCCGAGCGCCGAGGAGCGGGAATCTACAGCGTCGACGATGTCATCGGCGTAGCGGCAGAAGCCGTACAGGGCATGCACGTGGTGGCGCTTGACCACCGGCAGCAGATGGGTGGACCAGTAATAGGTGGTGCCGTAGCGACGGTTGAGCTGGCGACAGCGGGCGTATGACTGCTCGAGGGTGACCACGGGCCGCCTACTTCTTGGCCAGCTCGTCGACCCGCTCGGCGGCCAGCCGGCCGGAGAGCAGCACCATGGGAACACCGACGCCGGGGACCGTGCCCGAGCCCACGAACACCACACCGGGCGCCTTCTTCGTCACGTTGTTGGGCCGGAACGGCCCGGTCTGGAAGAAGTTGTGGGCCAGGGCGAACGGGGTGCCCCGCTCCATGCCTTGGCGCTCCCAGTCGGTGGGGTCGACGAAGCGCTCGACGTCGACCTCCACGGTCGGGTACCCGAGGGCGGAGACCCGGGCAATGAGGCGCTCGCGCACGCGGTCGCGCTCGGAGCGCCAGTCGACGTTGCCGTCGAGGTTGGGCGTGGGCTCGAGCACGTAGAGCGACACGTGGCCGGCCGGGGCCAGGGACGGGTCGGACGCCGACGGGCTGGTGACGAGAATCGAGGGGTCGGGCATGACCACACCCCGGTTGAGGAGGGCGTCGAACGCGCCCTCCCACTCGGTGCCGAAGTGGATGTTGTGGTGGGCGGCGCCCGCCGGCAATTGCCCTTTCACACCGGCCAACCACACCGCGCAGGATGGTGAGTAGTTGCCCTTCCGGGCCACGCGGGGCATGGGCACTCCCGGCAGCAGCTCGCGATAGGCCACCGGTAGATCGGGGTTGAGGACGACGGCCTCGGCGGCGATGACATCGCCGCCGGCCAGGCGAACGCCGCTGATCGTGCCGTCGGTGGTCCGGATCACCCCGTCGACCGCGCTGTTGTAGCGGAACGACACGCCGGCCTTCTCGGCGACGGTGGCCAGCGCCCGGGGGATGGCGTGCATGCCGCCTTCAGGGAACCAGACGCCCTCGACGGTGTCCATGTAGGTGATGACGCAGTAGATGGCCAGGGCTTCGAAGGGCGACAGTCCGGCATACATGGCCTGGAACGAGAAGAGCTTCTGCAGACGGGGGTCGGAGAAGTACGACCCGACGACGTTGGACAGCTTCTTCAGCCCGCCCATGCGCAGCAGGTGGAACAGCGGCCAGGGGGGGTTGGCGATGCCCAGGACGCTGTCGAAGTTGCGGTCGATGAAGTGGGGCAGCTCGAGCTGGTAGAGCTCGGTGAGGTAGTCGCAGAAGCGACCGAACCCGTCGGCCTCCACCGCGCCGGCTGTCTCCCGGATCTCCTCGGTCATGGCCTCGCGCCCGTGGCGGACGTGGATGGCCGACCCGTCGGCGAAGCAGGCCCGGTACATCGGGTCGACGGCCTTGAGGGTGAGGTGGCTGTCCATGTCGGCGCCGGCCGCCTGGAAGGCGTCGCTCAGAATCCCCTTCATGGTCAACACGCTGGGGCCGGTGTCGAACCGGTAGCCGGCGACGTCCCACAGCCCGGCCCGGCCCCCCGGCACGTCGGCCCGCTCGATGACCTCGACTTCATGGCCACGCCCGACGATGTGGCAGGCGGCCGACAGGCCGCCCAGCCCCGCCCCGACGATTACCACCTTCACCCGGCCCACCCCCCACGACGAACCGAGCGACCGGTCATCGGTCGCGTCCGGCGACGTAGTCGGCCAGCTCCAAAAGAGCCTGGCGGGCGCCCGCCTCGAGGGCGGCGGCGTCGAGGGCACCCACCGCTTCGGCGACCAACCGCTCGATGTCGCCCTCCACAATCTCCACCGCGCCGGTCGACTGCAGCACGCCTTGCAGGGCGGCAATGTCGTCGTCGTCGAGATCGG
>JAABUN010007761.1_pt1 | contig 11347 bp, 11 predicted proteins | sample 5559311 | NCBI WGS metagenome assembly JAABUN01 (sample SAMN10711877, study PRJNA513370) | rock metagenome | isolation source: Antarctica rocks | place: Antarctica: Victoria Land, Siegfried Peak sud | reverse complement strand
AGCACGTGCAGCGGTCCCGGCAAGGACACCGCGCCACCTACGACGGCGCCGGTGAACACACCGAGGCGGTACTGGCCGTCGACGCCGATGTTGAACAGGTTCATCCGGAAGCCCAAGGCGACCGCCAACGCCGAGAGGTAGTACGTCGTGGCGGAGTTGACGATGAGCGAGATCGACCGGGGCTGACCACCGACGTCGAGAATGGTCCGCCACGTGAGCCCGACGGGCGCGTGGGCGGCAAGGAGCACCAGGCTCGTTACCAGAAACGCGAAGACGATTGCGAGGGCCGGGGCGGCCAGGTTGAGCAAGGCGCGGCGGGCGTCGAAACGACCGATCACCCGACGCCTCCCGCGCCTGTCATCGCCGATCCGAGGTCTTCCGGAGTCACCTGCGCAGGGTCGACCTCGCCGACGAGGCGACCGCGCAGGATGACCGAGATCCGGTCCGACAGGCCGATCAGCTCGTCCAGGTCCGCCGACACCAGGAGCACGGCCAGCCCTTCCCGGCGGGCGGCCCGGATCTGGTCCCAGATGGCAGCCTGCGCCCCGACGTCGACGCCGCGGGTCGGGTGGGCGGCGATGAGGACGGACGGCGTACCGCTCATCTCCCGGCCCACGATGAACTTCTGCTGGTTACCGCCCGAGAGCGCGGATGCGAGCACGTCGATGCCCGGCGTACGGACGTCGTAGTCACCGACGATGCGCCGGCAGTCCTTTCGCGCTCCGAGGCGGTCGATCCAGCCACGCTTCACGTTCGGCTCGCGGGTCTGGTGTCCGAGGACGCGGTTCTCCCACAGCGGCGCCTCCAGCAGCATCCCGTGGCGGTGCCGGTCCTCCGGGATGAACCCGACGCCTGACTCGCGACGTCGTCGCGTGGCCCACCGGGTGATGTCCTGGCCGGCGAGGAGGATCCGGCCGGACGTGGCGACCCGCATTCCGAGGATGGACTCCACCAGCTCTGCCTGCCCGTTGCCCTCTACCCCGGCGATGCCCAGGATCTCGCCTCGATGGATGGTGAGCGTGACGTCCTCCAGAACGGTGCGGCCGGCCGGCCCCTGCACGCTCAGGCCGCTGACGTCGAGGGCGACCTCCGTCGTGACCGTGGACTCGCGAGTCTCGGGTGAAGGCAGCTCGCCGCCGACCATGAGCTCGGCCAGCTGCCGGGCCGTGACCGCCCGGGGCTCGACGGTCGCGACGGTGGTGCCGCGGCGGATCACGGTGATGAAGTCAGCGACCCGAAGCACCTCGTCGAGCTTGTGCGAGATGAAGATGACCGTATGGCCTTCGGCGCGGAGCTCCCGCAGGTTGTCGAAGAGCTCATCTACCTCCTGCGGCACGAGCACTGCGGTCGGCTCGTCGAGGATCAGAATCTTCGCGCCGCGGTAGAGCACCTTGAGGATCTCGAGTCTCTGCCGGGCGCCGACTCCCAGCTCCTCGACGAGGCGATCCGGCTCGATGTCGAGGCCGTAGCTCTCGGAGATCCGCCCGATCCGGCGCCGGGCTGCGCGCAGATCGAGGACACCACCCTTGGTCGGCTCGCGTCCGAGTACGACGTTCTCCAGCACGGTCAGGTTGTCCGCCAGCATGAAGTGCTGGTGGACCATGCCGACCCCGGCGTTGATCGCGTCTGCCGGCGAGGAGAACGTGACCTCGCGGCCGCCGACCAGGATCGAGCCCTCGTCGGGGCGCTCCATCCCGTACAAGATCTTCATCAGCGTAGACTTGCCCGCGCCGTTCTCCCCGACGATCGCGTGCACGCTGCCCTGGCGGACCGAGATCTCGATGTCCCGGTTGGCGACCACGCCGGGGAAGCGCTTGGTGATCCCCCTGAGCTCGACCGCCGCCGGCTCAGCCGGTGGGAGGGTGCCCTCGGTCGTCGCTGCCGCAGTCATCGCGCTCCTGACGTCGCTGTGCCCCCGAGGGAAACTCGAGGGCACAGCTGGCGGGATGGTCGTCCTACGTGCTGGGCACCGTGATCGTGCCAGCGATGATCTTATCCTTGAGCGCGTTGATCTGGCTGGTGATGTCGTCGATGTGGTTGCCGGTCGTGGAGTAGTCCACGCCGCCGGCCTTCAGGTCGAACACGGTCTGACCGGCCTTGAACTGTCCGTCGTTCACGCTCTTGATGAACCCGAACACGGCCACGTCCACTCGCTTGATCATTGACGTGATGATGATGTCGCGGACGTTGGCGTCGGCCGTCTTCGCCTGGTCGGAGTCCACCCCGATGGCGCTCTTGCCCGCGGCCTTGGCCGCCGTGAAGGTGCCCGCGCCCGACCCGCCGGCCGCCGTGTAGACCACGTCGGCGCCGTTCTGGTACATGCCCTCCGCGGCGATCTTCGCTTTGGCCGGGTCACCGAAGCCGGAGAAGTCTGGAGGCTGCGTGAGGTACTTGGCCTGCACCTTGATGCCCGGCTTGATCGCCTTGGCGCCCGCCTCATAGCCCGCTTGGAACTTCTTGATGAGCGGCACCTGCACGCCGCCGATGAAGCCGATGTTGCCCGTCTTGGACTTCAGCGCCCCCGCCGCACCGACGAGGTAGGAGCCCTCGTTCTCGGCGAACGTGAGGTTGGCGATGTTCGGTGCCATCGCGCTCGCGTCGTCGATGATGCCGAACTTCGTCTGGGGGAACTCCTTGGCCACCTTGGCCAGCGACGGGCCGTAGGCGAAGCCTACGGCGATGATGGGGTTGAGCCCGCTCTGCGCGAGCAGTCTCAGCCGCTCCTCCTTCGCCGATTCCGGCTCACCGGTGACGGCCATTGCCTCCTTGGCGGTGATGCCGAGCTCACTCTTGGCCTTGTCGAGCCCGACGGCAGCCGCTGTCCCGAACGACTGGTCCCCTCGACCGCCGGTGTCGAACGCCAGCCCGACCTTGAGCTTGGAGGCGGTCGAGCCGCCGGTGGCTCCGGTGGAGCCGCCCTTGTTCCCGCTGCCGCCGCTGTTGGTCGAGCTGCCACACGCCGCCAGCGCGACCAGAGCAGCGAGCATCACGGTCAGGAGCTTCGTGACGCGGAACATGTTCTTGACCCAGGACAACGGCGTTCTCCCCTCTAGCGGGCTACCTGCCCGGGTCAATCTAGCGCTCCGCCGCGGCGGTCAGCCCGTCGACGTCCTGGCGTCGCGCGCGAATACGGACATGAGCAACGAGATGAACAGCGCGGCGTCGGCGTGGAAGGCGACGTTGCAGTTCGCGGGTTCACTGCTGTGGGTCCGCGTGTCCATGACCGTACGGCCGACCGTGTGTCGTCCCCCGGTCTCAACGGCGACGTGCAGCTGACGGGTGGTGACGACATCCGGACGGACGAGGTAGGCCGTGCACAGGGCGTCGTGAACGGGGGCCGCCCCGGGCGTTCCGACACCGCTCCCGGCGCTATAGGCACCTACACGCCGACCGATGAACCGGGATGCGGCGACGCCGGCGGGAGTGCCGAGCGCCTCTAGTCGGTCGCAGTCCGCCTTCGTCACCAGCGCCTGATGCGTTGCGTCGAGCGGCACAAGGGTCACCCGGCGGAACCCCGCTGCGAACACCATCTCCGCTGCCTCGGGATCCGCCCAGATGTTGAACTCGGCCGAGGAGGTCTCGTTGCCGACGTGGTGTCCGCCGCCCATGATGACGACCTCGGGCACCGAGTCCACGATCTTCGGATCGATCGCCAGCATCGCCGCGATGTTGCTCAACGGCCCGACCGGCACCAGGGTGATTTCGTCGGTCGTACGGCGGAGTGTCTCGAGCAGGAACTCCACCGCTCCGACGTCCTGCTTCCTGCTGTGCGCCTCGGGGATCGGCAGCGCAGTGCCGTGCATGTCGAGCGCGGAGTCGGCAGCGAACCGCTTGGGTCTGGGGAAGTCCAGCCGCACGATGGGACGCGACAGACCCTCGTAGACCGGCACCTCGCTGCGGCCGATGAAGTCGAGGACCCGCAACGAGTTGTCGGTGCAGTTGTGGACCGGCACGTTGCCGTTGACCGTGGTGACGCCGACCAGGTCCAGCTCGGGGTGCAGGGCGGCGAACAGAATGGCGACCGCATCATCGGTACCGGTGTCGACGTCCAGGATCAGTTTGCGTGCCATCGAGCCCGCCTTTCAATCGCGAAGCCGAGGAAGTCGGCGCGGACGAACGTAATGCTCTGGGGTTGACCTGGGGATCCCCGGACGCCGTACGGCGACCCGCGGGTAGCCTCCGATCTCAACCGACCTCGCGGTCAGCAACTGAACCTCGCGGTCGCCGATCGAGGGGCGTGCCAACGGGTGACCACAATCGCCGCCAGACCCACGTCGTGGCTGGAGCGGGAGATCCCGCGGCAGGGTGAGGTGCTGCGCCGCGCGACCGAGGTCCTTGCCGGACCGGTCGACGGTGTCGTACGTGAGGCGGAGAGCCGGGGCGCCGACGACTGGGTCGTGACGGGGTGCGGGGACAGCCTCTTCGCCGGCCTGTGTGCGGAGGTGTGGTTCGCCCGACTGGCCGGACGGCGCCTCCGCGCGGTGCCGGCCATGGAGCTCTCGCGCTACCTGTACGAGGCGCTCACACCGCGCTCGGTCGTGCTGGCTGTCTCGCACTCGGGAAGCACCGCGCGAGTGGTCGAAGCGGCTCGCGCCGCTCGCTCCCGCGGCGCGTACGTGGTCGCAGTTACGGCGAACGCCGACTCCGAGCTGGTTGCGACCGCCGACACCTGGATCGACAACTCCGTCCAGGACGAGCGGTCCAACTGCCGCACTGCGAGCTTCCAGGCGGTCTCGGCGCTGATGCGCATGCTCGCCGAGCGCCTCACGGCTGCGGCCGGCCGAGGGGCCGCCCGCCCCGTCGTGCCGGCCGGCGCCGTTCAGGCTTTCCTGCAGGATGCGCGCTCGCAGGTCGACGCCATTGACGGCGGGCTGCTGACCGGCGACCACTGGGTCTTCACGGGCGCGGGACTGGGTTATGCAACCGCGCAGTACGGGATGGCCAAGATGTACGAGGCTGCGACCGTGCCGGCGCACGGGAGCGAGCTCGAGCAGATGATCCACTGCGAGATCTTCACCGTGCGGGCCGGCAGCACCGTCGTCATCGTCTGCCCGCGGGGTCGGGCTCTGTCGCGCGCGCTGGAGCTGGCCGAGGGCGTGGCGAGGCTACGGGCCACCGTCCTGGCCATCACCGACGACGACGAGCTGGCAGGCCGGTGCACTGCGGCGGTGCGGCTCCCGGCGATGACCGAGGAGGAGCTGCCTTTCCTGGCGGCAGTTCCGCTGCAATGGCTCGCCCTGCGCGTCGCCCTGCGCCGGGGGCAGGACCCTGACCTCGTCGCCAACAAGGAGGTCAACCGTCCCCTGATCGACAACTCCCGGCAATGGCGCGACGAGTACCGCCACGACGCGGCGACCGGGACCGCGAGGTGACCGCGCCCTCGGCCGCCACGGCGTACCTGGAAGCTCTCGGAGCGCTGCTCGACCGAATCCGCACCGAGCAGAATCGGCAGATCGAGCGGGCCTCCGAACTGATGGCGGCATCTATCCGCGGTGGTGGGCTGGTTCACATCTTCGGCAGCGGGCACTCGATGCTGCCCGCTCTGGAGATATTCCCGCGCTACGGCAGCTTCGTGGGTCTGCACCCGATCGTCGACCCGAGGCTGCTGTGGTTCAACGTGCTGGGTTCGTTCGGCGTACCGGAGATGCTCTTCCTCCAGAACATCGAGGGCTACGCGGATGTCCTGCTCGACGGGCAGCACCTCCGCGCCGGGGACGTCCTGCTGGTCTTCTCCCACGGTGGCACCAGCGCCGTCGTGGTGGACGCTGCGCGCTACGCCCGGGACGCCGGCCTGACGGTGGTGGCGATCTCCTCGTCGGAGACCGCCGGCGCACGACCGCGGCACAGCAGTGGCAAGAAGCTGGCGGACCTGGCGGACTTGACCATCGACACGCATGCCCCGCGGGGCGAGGCATTGGTCGACGTCGAGGGGCTCGCGGAGCCGGTAGGCGCCGTGACGACGGTTCTCGCCATGGCCGCGGGTCTCGCCGCGGTAGCTCGGACGGCGCAGCGGTTGGCCGAAAGCGGCTACGAGCTCGTGCAGTCGGTGCGCGCCGAGGCCGGCGAGACGGTGGAGTACCGCAAGGTGTACGACGCCTACGAGCGTTCGCTCTCTCGCCCGCATCCGCCGGGCTGACGCATCTCCCGGCCCCACCTCGCCATTCGCACCGCTCGCAGTTTCTCACTCACCGGGAGAACCCCCTATGCGCATCTACTTCGCCGGCCCGCTGTTCACGCCGTACGAGCGCGGCTTCATCGCCGACTGCGCGGCGCGGATCCGGGCGCACGGCATCGAGGTGTTCGTGCCACACGAGAACTCGCTGCCAGCCGGCGAGCTGACGGCGGCGGCCGTCTTCACCAAGGACGGCGAGGGCCTGTTTCCAGCCAACGCCGTGGTGGCGCTGCTGGACGGGCCGATGGTCGACGACGGCACGGCATGCGAGATCGGCGTGTTCTACGGGATGAAACGAAGCGGAGACCCGACGAAGAAGGGCGTCGTCGGGCTGCTCACCGACTCCCGCAGCATGCTGGCACCGGGCCGCCCCAAAGAGGGGAACAGCCTCAACCTCTACGTGCAGGGCTGCATCGAGGAGATCGGCCGGGTCTGCACCGATCTCGATGAGGTCCTCGCGATTCTCGAACAGTGGCGGGGGGAGCTCGATGGCACGGCCGAGACTACTGCTTGATGTCGACACCGGCATCGACGATGCGATCATGCTGCTCTACCTGGGGCGGCAGGACGCCGACATCGTCGCGATCGGCACCGTGCACGGCAACTGCACCGCCGACCAGGCAGCGCACAACACTCTGCTGACCCTCGAGCGAGCCGGGATGCCGCCGTGCCCGGTGGCGGTCGGAGCACGGCGACCGCTTGCCCAGCCGCTCTCGGTCTCGGCCGACGTGCACGGCGGCGACGGCCTCGGCAACGTCGGGCTCGGCGAGCCAGCCGGGCACCCTTCGACCGAGGCAGCCGCGGCTCAGCTGGTCCGACTCGCCCGCGAGAACCCCGGCGAGCTGACCGTCATCGCCACCGGGCCGCTGACCAACCTCGCCCTAGCGCTGCTCCTCGAGCCGGAGCTGCCGCACCTCGTGCGCAACGTGGTCGTGATGGGCGGGGCGGTCTCCTGTCCCGGCAACGCCACGCCGCAGAGCGAGGCCAACATCTGGCACGACCCCGAGGCCGCCGACCTGGTGGTGTCGGCGGGCTGGGACCTCACCCTCGTCGGACTCGACGTGACCATGCGGGCCGTGCTTCGCGGAGAGCGGCTGAAGCAGCTGGCGGCCGCCGCCACTCCCAGCGCCGGGTTCGCCACCGCGATCCTGCAGCACTATCTCGACGTCTACGAGCACTACCTGGGGGAGCGGGCCTCGGCGATGCACGACCCGCTCGCTGCCGCGGTGGCGCTAGATCCGTCGTACGTCGGGTGCGTGGACATGGCCATCTACGTGGAGCTCCACGGCCAGCACAGCCGCGGGGCCACACTGGCCGACCTGCGTGGTTACCCCGCGGACGCCTCAGCGGACCGCCGGCCGGTCCACGTGGCGAGGCAGGTGGACGGCGAGCGTTTCCTCGACGATCTCGTGCAGTCCCTCGTCCAGCCACCGGCATGAGCGACCGGGCCGATCGACCGTCGATCGTCGTGGTCGGCAGCACCATGATCGACATGGTCGCCTACCTGGCCCGCGTTCCCGCGCGAGGGGAGACGTTGTTCGGCACCCGGTTCGTCCAGGGCTTCGGTGGCAAGGGCGCGAACCAGGCTGTGATGGCGAGCCGTCTGGGAGCGACCGTCGAGATGGTCAACTGCCTCGGCGATGACACTCTCGGAGACCTCACGCTCGAGAACTTCGGCCGGGAGGGCATCGACGTCCGGAACGTCATTCGTTCGCCCGGTACGGCGACCGGCGTTGCGTTCATCTGGGTCGAGCCCAACGGTGACAATCGCATCGTCGTCGTACCGGGCGCGAACGACTCGTTGACCCCCGAGCAGGCGCGCGGGGCGGTGTCCGGCGCCGACCGCGTGGACCTCGTGCTCGGGCAGCTCGAGGTCCCCCAGCCCGGCACCGCAGCCGGTTTCGCGGCCGCCAAGGAGCGGGGTGCGATCACGGTGCTCAACCCCGCACCCGCGGCTCCGCTCGACCCGCAGCTGCAGGCGGTGACCGACTGGCTGACGCCGAACGAGGTGGAGTTCCTCGCCGTGGCGGCCGCCTGTGGCGTCGTGGCGAGTTCCGTGGACGACGCGACGATCTCAGCCGTGGCCGCCGAGACGGGGTTGCGGCTGGCTGTGACCCTGGGCGAGCGGGGGGCGGCGGTCTGCGAGAACGCCGAGGACGTCGTACGGATCCCGGCCCCCGCGGTCGACGCTGTCGACACCACCGGTGCCGGCGACGCATTCGTCGCCGCCTTCTGCTACGGACTGGCGACCGGGTCCGGGGCGCCGCAGGCAGCGGCGGTCGGCTGCGCCTGCGCCTCCTTGAGCGTCACCCGGCACGGAACCCAGACGTCCTTCGCCGTACGCCGGGAGGCGGCCGATCTCCTGCGTCGACTGTCCAGCCCCGACGAGTGAAACCGGACGCCCCCGAACGCACCATCGTCGTGCTCGGCGGGATGACGATGGACGACATCGCGCTGTCCGCTATGCCGGGAACGGGACCGGCACCCTAGCCGCAGGACTAGCGTGTGCGGCTCGCGCTGAGGCAAGGGAGAATGACCGTGGACTGGGCGGCGCTGCGGGCGGCGGCCGTCGCCATGGCTGAGCGGGCGTATGTGCCGTACTCCCGGTTCCAAGTCGGGGCCGCGGCCCTGGTGGACGACGGCCGTGTGGTCACCGGCTGCAACGTCGAGAACGCGTCGTACGGGCTCACGCTGTGCGCCGAGTGCGGTGTGGTGTCGGCGCTGCACGCCGGCGGCGGCGGCCGGCTGGTCGCGCTTTCGTGCGTGGCCGGAGAGGACCGCCGGCTCACGATGCCCTGCGGCCGGTGCCGCCAGCTGCTGTGGGAGGCCGGCGGGCCGGAGCTGCAGGTGCAGAGCGAGGACGGCCCGCTGCCGCTGCGGGAGCTGCTGCCCCGGGCCTTCGACGCGGTGGACCTGCCGTGACGGCGTACGACGTGGTGGACGTGATCCGGACCAAGCGCGACGGCGGCACGCTGTCGGACGCGCAGGCCGACTGGGTGATCGACGCCTACACCCGCGGGGAGGTGGCCGAGGAGCAGATGGCCGCGCTGTTGATGGCGGTCCTCTGGCGCGGGATGGAGCGGGCCGAGCTCTCGCGGTGGACCGCCGCGATGATCGCTTCAGGTGACCGGCTGGACCTCTCGGCCGTGGGTCGGCCGACGGTGGACAAGCACTCCACCGGCGGTGTCGGAGACAAGGTTTCGCTCGTCCTGGCGCCGCTGATGGCGGCGTGCGGCGCGGCGATGCCCCAGCTGTCGGGCCGCGGGTTGGGCCACACGGGCGGCACGTTGGACAAGCTTGAGGCGGTCCCCGGCTGGCGGGCGAACCTGGCACCGGCGGAGATGCTCGACGTTCTGCGCGAGGTGGGTGCGGTGATCTGTGCGGCCGGTCCCGGTCTGGTGCCGGCCGACCGCAAGCTCTACGCCCTGCGCGACGTGACCGCGACGGTCGAGTCGGTGCCGCTGATCGCCAGCTCGATCATGAGCAAGAAGATCGCCGAGGGCACGTCGGCGCTGGTCCTCGACGTCAAGGTGGGCACCGGCGCCTTTCTGCCGGACGTGGACGCCGCCCGCGCGCTGGCCGCGGCGATGGTCGACCTCGGCGAGGGGCACGGCGTACGGACCTCGGCGCTGCTCACGGCGATGGACACGCCGCTCGGGCGGGCGTGCGGCAACGCCATGGAGGTGGCCGAGGCGGTCGAGGTGCTGACCGGCGGCGGGCCGGCCGACGTCGTCGAGGTCACCCTCGCGCTGGCGGGGGAGATGCTGGGGCTGGTCGGGCTCACCGATGCCGACCCGGCCGCCCGGCTGGCGGACGGCACGGCGCTCGATCGCTGGCGGGCCATGATCCGGGCGCAGGACGGGGATCCCGACGCCGAGCTGCCGACGGCGCCGTACCGCCAGACGGTCGACGCGCCCGCCACCGGCGTTCTGCGCCGCCTCGATGCCCGCGCCGTCGGCGTGGCCGCCTGGCGGCTGGGCGCCGGTCGCGCCCGCAAGGAGGACCCGGTCTCGCCGGTGGCCGGCGTGCTGTGCCTGGCCAAGCCGGGCGACTCCGTTTCGGAGGGTCAGCCGCTGCTCGAGCTGCACGCCGAGGATTCCGGGCGGTTCCCTCGTGCGTGCGAGGCGCTGGCCGACGCGCTGGAGATCGGACCGGAGCCGCCGCCGCCGGTTCCCCTGGTCATCGAGCGGATCGGAGCCTGACCGTGCCGACCCATCTTCCCCGGCCGAGCCGGATCCCGGTGCCCGGCGGCAAGGTCATCGAGGAGTACGTCGGACGCGCCGCCACCGCTACGACCAACGCCAGCGTGGCGCAGATGCGTTCTCCGGCCGGCTGGACCGAGCCGGCGCAGACGCCGGAGTTCGACGAGGTGACGCTGGTGTTGCGCGGCGCCGTGCGGGTCGAGCACGACGGTGGCGTCATCGACGTCCGGGCCGGCGAGGCGGTGCTCACCCGGGCCGGGGAGCGGGTCCGGTACAGCACACCCGAGCCGGCCGGCGCCGAGTACGTCGCCATCTGCGTGCCGGCCTTCACTGTCGACCTGGTCCACCGCGAGGCCGACTGACGTAGCCCGGCCGGCGCCGGCCGCTGAAGATGGGAGCCGTACACGGGAACGGTGCGGGTCGCCGCCGCGTTTGACCGGCACCCTGCATCCCGACCGACCGGAGTCGAATGCCCAGCACCGTTGACGCACTAACCCCCGTACGGCGAAGCGAGCTGCACCGCCAGCTCGAGGTCCTGGTCGAGAAGGGTTACCCGGCTCTGGCCGGCCTGACGGAGAATGCCTTTCGCGCCTGCGTCACCCCGCTCGAGGCGCAGGTGCCCGACGAGACCTTCGTCCTGGTGGTCACCGCGCCGCTGGTGCCGCCGCACCGGCTGAACGAGCGAGTGGTCCTCAACGGCAGGCACGGGTTCACGACGATGGACGCCGACGACATCGCACGGTTCCGTCCCACGCCCGATCTGGCACTGCCGGCGTCGCCGGTCTACCTGATCACCGGCGTGGACACCGGCGAGGAGACCCTCGGCGTACGGCCGGACGACGCGCTGCCGCGCATCCACGCGGCCGGTCGCACCCCGCTGACGCTGGAGGAGGGGCTGGCGGTCGCCACGCAGCATCCGCAGTGGCTGCCCGAGCGCAACTGCTTCGAGATGCTCGGCTCCCGGGCCGGCGAC
>JAABUN010007760.1_pt1 | contig 11347 bp, 9 predicted proteins | sample 5559311 | NCBI WGS metagenome assembly JAABUN01 (sample SAMN10711877, study PRJNA513370) | rock metagenome | isolation source: Antarctica rocks | place: Antarctica: Victoria Land, Siegfried Peak sud | reverse complement strand
CCGATCCGCAGCCCGGAGCAGGTCCAGGGTGGCCGGAAGCCCGGCAGCGGACCCGACCCCGGCGTGATCATCCAGCAGCAAGCCCAGCAGACCGAACGGGGACGCGTCCTCGACCCGGGCGCGGGCGCGCACGTCCACCCCGTCGTCGTCGAACCCGGCAGCTACCCCCACATCGAGGAACCCCGCAGCCGGGTCCGAGGGCCAACGCAACGACAAGGACGCCTCCCGGTAAACGCCCTCGAGGGTCAGCAACCCCGACCCGATCTCCATGAAACAAGCCAACCACCCGGCACCGACCTGATGAGCCGAGATCGACGCTATGTGGAAAACCCGCTCACCAGCCGGGCCGGAGGCGGTGCACGTGCTGGGCTGTAGGACGAATTTCGGACCCACCAGAACCGGCACGTCATTGGTTCCGATGCTGAAGTTGCATTACACGGTGGCGCGACTGGCTCCGTGTTCGGCGGATATCACAATGAACCGGTGGGATACGGCGTCGGGAGCCTTATCATCATTGCCTACCGTCTGTGAATCGACCGGCAATCGCAATAATGCATTTCATCGACCCGGCTTCACTCCACCTTGTACTTGAACCCACGGTGTGACCCGACGAATCCCGAGCGCTCATAGAAGCCGTGGGCGGCCTGACGTGCCTCGTCAGATGTGAGCTGAACGAGGGCCGCCCCCGTATCCACTGCTGCCGTTTCCGTTACCCAGCGCATCATGGCTGATCCGATGCCACTTGACCTGATGTCGCTGCGGACACGAATAGCTTCGATCAGCAGACGAGCCGAACCGCGTCGGGCCATGCCGGGTATCCGCGTGAGCTGCATGGTAGCCAGAGGTTCGTCCTGCTCGTTGACGACCAGGAGGAGGTCATTGGAGGAATCTGTGATGATCGCAGTGAGCGCGGAGAGGTAAGCAGCGACATCAGCATCATCGGCCCTGTCACCCCTCGTCGCGCTGATCGGATCGTCCGCGAGGAGAAGCATGAGTGCCGCGAGGTCATCGTCCGAAGCCCGACGGAGGGTCAATACCCGCGACCTGGCGCTGAGGGCAACTGGCAGATTCAGAGCACGAATCACCCTTGCAATTTACCATTGATCGACATTTCGGATTGACCCGTCCGGATAGTTTCCGCGTGGAGTGATTCTTCAGGATCACGGCCCCCACCTGTCTTTTCAGGCCAAGATGTCCCGCGTGGTGAAGCGTACGTAGGCCAGCGCTCCGAACGGCGATCCTCGAGTTGATAGGCGGCTCTTCCCAGTGAAGCGTGGTGAGGATGCACCGGTTTCCGTTAGCTTCGTCCTGAATAGGCGCACAGGCTCGGGTGCTGTCACCCAGGCAGCGACTGTTGTTCGGTAGGGTCGGTTCATGGATGGTGGCACTCTGCTCAATTTTGCGCTGGTTCTCTTTTTTGTGCTGTTGGGCGGTATTTTTGCAGGTACGGAAATGGCGTTGATTTCTCTGCGCGAGAGCCAGGTGCGGCAGATCGAGCGGTCCGGCAAACGCGGTGCGAAGACCGCGGAACTGGCCCGGAATCCTAACCGCTTCCTTTCAGCGGTACAGATCGGGGTGACACTCTCCGGCTTTTTCTCGGCCGCCTATGGTGCCTCCACGATTGCACCGGATATAGCACCGCTCCTTGCGGGCTGGGGGATGGGCTCCGCAGCGGAACCGGTCGCATTCATCGGCATGACGCTGGTGGTTGCCTACCTCTCCCTGGTGCTTGGCGAGCTGGTGCCGAAGAGGCTGGCCATGCAGAGCGCCGTCGGATTCACCCGGATACTGGCGCCGCCGTTGAATGTCTTCTCGCAGATCATGCGGCCGGTGATCTGGCTGCTGTCCGTCTCCACCAATGCCCTTGTGAAGCTTCTCGGCGGCAACCCCAACGCGAAGACGGAGAGCGTCAGCTCGGAGGAGCTGTGGGACATGATTGCCGAGAGCAACACGTTGGAGGAGAACAGCCGGAACATTCTGACCGATGTATTCGGGGCCGGAGACCGATTGTTGCGGGAAGTCATGCGGCCCCGCCCCGAGGTGACCTTTATCGAAGGCAGCCTGAGTTTGGAGGAAGCACGACGGAAGGTCGCGGGAGGTCCGTACTCGCGCTATCCGGTGATCGGCAGGACCAGCGATGATGTCCTCGGATTCATTCACATTCGGGACCTGATTCCCATGGAGGACGACGATGGCGCGCGGACAGTCAGCGAGATTACCCGTGAGATCCTGCCGCTGCCGGGCACAAACCGGGTGCTGCCCTCGCTTTCCAGAATGCGCAGGCAGGGCCACCACATTGCGCTGGTTGTGGACGAGTACGGCGGCACGGACGGGATCGTGACCCTCGAAGACCTGGTGGAGGAACTGGTCGGTGAAATCTACGACGAGTACGACGCCGGGGCTGACCACGAGGACCGGGTGCGGGTATCCGGAGGAGAAGTCGACGTCGACGGCGGGCTGATCCTGCAGGAATTCGAAACGGTGACAGGAATTCAGTTGCCGGACGGCCACTATGAGACGGTGGCAGGGTTCATGATCGACCGTCTGGGCCGCCTCCCTAAGACCGGGGACAGCGTGGAAGAGTCAGGTATCTGCTGACGGTGTTTGCCATGGACCGGCTGCGCATCGCCCGGGTTCGCGTGACATCGGTCGGTGAACGCGGCATGGAGTCCGGCTAGGGGTGCCGGGACCGCACGATCGCTTTGCGGATTTCCTCGACCCACAGCACGGATGACCCGACGAGCACCGCCAATCCCCACTGGGCCGAGCTGAGGGCGGTGGTGTCGAAGAACCCCTGCAGGATGTCGAGGTTCACGACCAGTACCTGGAGTGTAACCACAGCCAGCAGGGACACCCAGATGCTGCGGTTGGTGAACGTCTGAAGCGAGAATACGGAGCCGGATTCCGAGCGAACGTTGAGCAGATTGAAGGCCTGGAAGAAAACGAAGGTCGTGAAGGCGAGGGTAGTGGCGAGCAGCGGATCGCTAACACTTTCTGGGAACAGGGTCGGCGCCAGGGCTAGAACGGTGATGGTGCCCGCCGCCATGACGAAGCCGAGCCCCAGAATCCGCAGCAGCCGGCTGCGGGTCAGCAACGGCTCGTCGGCCGGGCGCGGTTTCTGTTTCATGATGTCCGGGTCGGCCGGATCCACGCCCAGGGCAAGGGCGGGCGGACCATCCATGATGATGTTCACCCACAGGATCTGCAGTGCGTTGAACGGTGCCCCGCCAGCCAGTCCCAGGACTCCGGCGGTAAGGAAGATCAGAACGAAACCCCACGCCGTCGTCAGCTGGAACTTCACGAACTTGATGATGTTCGCGTAGATGCCGCGGCCCTCCTGTACTGCGGTGATGATCGTGGCGAAATTATCGTCCGTGAGGATCATTTTGGCCGCGCCCTTGGAAACATCCGTGCCGGTGATGCCCATGGCGATACCGATATCTGCCTGCTTCAGCGCCGGCGCGTCATTCACGCCGTCGCCGGTCATGGCCACGACGTTGCCGTCCTGCTGCAGCGCCCTGATCACGCGGATCTTGTGCTCGGGCGCCACACGGGCAAGCACTCCGAATCCGGCGGCACGCCGATTGAGTTCGTCGTCATCCAGACCATCCAGCTCAGTGCCAGAGGCGGCTCCACCGGGTATGCCCAGCTGTGCTGCAATGGAGGAAGCTGTGGCCAAATGGTCACCGGTGATCATGTGCACAGCAATCCCGGCGGTATGGGCAGTAGCGATGGCGCCCGCGGCCTCCGCCCGGGGCGGATCCACGATACCGACAACGGCGTAGACGGTCAGCTTGTCCGCGGCGGCACGCAGCGCGTCGTCGTTCAGTGGGAGGTCACCGTCCAGCCGGCGGCCGGCAATCAACAAAGTACGCAGGCCCTCGGCCGCCATCGCCTGGATATCCTTGTGAACTTCCTCCCGATCCGTGTCGGACAGCGGCACGATTCCCTCCGAGGTGAGGATCGAATCCACCCGCTCCAGGAGTACTCCCGGTGCACCCTTGACGAAGCATCGGAACCTGGCCGGGGTACTGTCTCCCCTGGTGAAGTTCTGTTCGTGGAAGGTAGCCATGAACTTGTAGTCCGAACCGAACGGCACCTCCGCCACCCGGGGGTGGTTGCCGCGAACGGCTTCAACGTCAATCCCTCCCTTTTCCGCCAGCGCTACCAGGGCACCTTCCGTGGGATCGCCCACGAGCTTGCCAGCCCGGATCCCCGCATCGTTGCAAAGGGCCATGGACATCAAGGCGTCCGACATGGGTGGTATTGGCTCGCCGTCGCCACTGAGGATCTTCCCGTCCGTGGAGTATCCCTCACCCGTCACACGGAACGAGCGCCCCATGGTGTGCAAGCGCCGGGCGGTCATCTCATTCAGGGTCAGGGTGCCGGTCTTGTCTGTGGCGATATGGGTGGTGCTGCCCAACGTTTCCACCGCGGAGAGTTGCTTGATGATGGCTCCGCGGGACGCCATGCGGGACGCGCCCGTCGCGAGGGTGAAGGCGACCACTGCGGTGAGCCCCTCCGGAATGGTTGCTACGGCAAGCGACACAGCGGTGATAAGCAACTCTGACCAGGATTGTCCGCGGACGAGCCCCAGGATAAAGACGACGGTGACTACGGATAGTGCGACGACGGTCAGCAGTTGGGCGAGCTGGTCAATTCTTCGTTGTAGCGGGGTCTTTCCCCTGCCGGCGCCTTCGAGCAAGTTGGCTATACTGCCTATCTGGGTGTCCATGCCGGTTCTGGTGACCACCATGACGGCCCGCCCGCGACTGACGTCCGTGTTCATGAAGAGCATGTTCGTTCGGTCGCCGAGGGGTAGAGCAGGATCCTCAAGAGTACCGTCAGTCTTTGCTGCCGGCTGTGATTCGCCGGTCAGTGCGGCCTCCGCGACCTGCAGCCGCGCCACCTCCAGGAGCCGGCCATCCGCCGGGACGGTCTCGCCCGCTTCGAGCAGCACGATATCGCCGGGCACCAACTCTTCATTGGACACTTCCTCTTCACGCCCGTCCCTGCGGACCCGTGACGTGTCCACAGACATGGTCTGCAGGGCTGCGAGACTGTTCTCCGCCCGGCTCTCCTGGACATAGTTCAGAACCGTGTTCAGCACGATCACGGCGAGGATGACCACCGGGGTTTCCCACTCCCGGGAGACGACGGCGCTCACAACCGCGGCGACGACGAGCACCAGAATCATCCTGTCTGCGAGTAAGCGCAGGATCTTCTTCCAGACGGGCGCTTTGGCCTCGTTAACGAGCACATTCGATCCGAGCTTCGCACGCCGGGCGCCCACCTCCGAAGCGGTGAGTCCCACAGAAGGGTCCACGTCCAATTCAGCTACAGTTTCAGCAGCTGACCTAATATGCCAATCTTTCTTGGCGACACCGGAAACCATAGGAAATCCTCCTTCACAGCAATGCCGGAACGATTGCCCGGAGTTCAGGCTATCTGTCCCGCCTGAGACCCGTGTCCTGGTATCCCAGGCTGTACGAGATACCGAGGGACGCTTTGTTCCAGACAGCAGCGTCTGACTCGGCTACTTCCGCCCTCAGGTGGTCAAAGGCAAACAGCATCACGGCGGCTCGCCTCTCTTTGCCGAAGCCCTTCCCTTGATACTTCAAGCCGGAGACTGCTGATCGTCCCATCGAACAAGCGCCAGACGTCGGAGAGCGTCATCATCGCCTAAATCTACACACGCGCACTCGAGGGCCGCCGAGACTGCTGACTCGGCGGCGGCCCATACGTGGCGTTCCGAGCGAGAGTTCTCGGGCTCGATTTTTCGACGTCTTGACCTCGACGCTACGTCAAGGTCAAGACTTGTCGGCATGACGATCTTCAATCACCAGTCCCTGTGGGCGGCCTAGGGCGTGAAGGTCCCCGAGATCACTCGTTACAGCTATGGAAGGCCCTCGTTCGCGTCGTTGCTCGTCATCGACCTTGACGGCACGATTTCCTGGTGCACCCCGGAGGGAACCACAGTGTTGGTGCATTTGCGCAGATGGCAGTTTCACGATTTGCTCGTCAGACCGTCTGCAGGCCCGGTCACTCCAGGATCCAGCCTCATCCTGAGCTTCGCCGCTGTCTACGACGAGCTGGAGCAGCTGGCCAACCGTGCCCCGCCCATGGTTTGGGTTCGGTCGAGGGACCGGTCGATACAGCCTGGAACACGCGGGGCCTCACGACCACTGACCCGGATGGGAATGTCGTCATCTTCACCGCCGGACGCCCACCCGAGGCAACCGACGCCGCATTCTCCGAACGACTGGGAAAGTGGTCGTAGAGGAACGGAGGTATCACCGGGGATTGACCGATCCAGGAAGTAGCGCATCTCGCCAACACGACCAGCGCGCCCTCGTTCGGCTGCAACGGACGAGACGGTGCCTGCGCTGCGCTCGCATCTTCGCTGGCTCACACAGGAACGAGAGCGGCTCGAACGACAGATCCGCTCCGTCGGAAACACCATCGAGGCAGAAGAAAAGGGCGAAGAACTCATGCCGGAGAATATGTTCGACGGGTTTGACCACACCCGACACAAGGACGAGGTCGAGAAACGATGGGGCAGCGATGCCTACGCCTCCGGAGACCGCTGACGCCAGTCTCTCACCGCAAGACAAAGCGGTTCAGTCAGTCGTGGCCCAACACCTCCACTGGCTCAACCTCTCCGCCGAAATAACTGGAGGGCAGGTCGCTGCCGAGCGCTTCAGGAGCTACGGCGAGATGTATGCCACCGATCAACGATTCGCTGCCCACTACGGAGGGGCGTCCGGCTCAGACAAGGACGAGTCCTTCACCATAGACCCTGGCGAGGACGAGTTCCGCTGGACGCCGCGGACAGTGGACAGAACCGGGGCCGTTGTGGCCCTGGACGGTTCCGATGGAGGATGGGAGAGCCACCTACCGAAGGAGCCTTTCCATGGAGTACACGTTCGATGTCCTCGTCATCGGCGGTGGGCCGGCAGGGATGGCGGCCGCCACCCGCGCCGCTGAACTCGGGGCCCGCACCGCCGTTGTCGAACGCTCCGCCCTCGGTGGCACCTGCGTGAACTCCGGCTGCGTTCCGACGCGCGTACTCGCGAAGACCGCGCGCCTGTTCCGGGAGGTCCGCACGGCATACGACTACGGCATCGTGGTGGCCGAGCCGTCCGTCGACTGGAACAAGACGGTCCAGAGGGTGCGCGACACCGTGGCGAGGGTCCTTGAGGCAAAGGGCTACGGACACATCATGGAGCGCCTCGCCATCGAATTGATCGAGGGCGACGCCGAGTTCACCGGAGAGCACAGCGTCGTCGTCGCAGGGCGGGAGGTGAATGCGGCATCAATCATCCTGTGCATCGGGGGCAGCGGCCGCCGCCTGCCCATCGACGGCGCGGAGCACGCAGTCCTGCCCCATGACGTACTGTCACTCGATGCCCTGCCCGGCACGGTCGCCATCATCGGCGGCGGCCATACCGGGGCGCAGATGACCACCATCTTCGACGCCTTGGGCTCGGACGTCCTCCTGCTCGACCTCGCGCCGCGCATCCTCACCACCGAGGACGAGGACGTCGCCGCCGCCGTGACCGCCAGCTTCACGGGCAAGGGTGTGCAGGTGGAGACGGGGATCAGCGGTATCGACAGCATCAGGAAGGACGACGACGGCCTCACCCTCAGGTGGACGCGCGAGGGCGAAACGCACTCGCGGGCGGTGGACGCGGTCATCATGGCCGCGGGCTGGCCGGCCAATCTCGAAGGTCTCGGCCTCGACGCTGCCGGGGTCCAGTCCGCCCGCTCCTTCATCCCGGTGGACGAGTACCTTCGGTCCAAAGTTCCGCATATCTTCGTGGCGGGCGACGCCAACGGCAGCAGCATGCTGGTCCAGGCCGCCGTCTTCGAGGGGGAGACCGCAGCCGAGAACGCCGTGCTCGGCGCCACGCGCACCACCCCGCACCACCTCCTGCCCGAAGGTGGATTCACCGACCCCGACTACGCCGGCGTGGGGCTCACGGAGGCGGACGCGAGGAAACGCGATGCCGAATGCCACGCTGTCATGGTGCCCTACGCCCTCGTTGAACGACCGATCATCGACGACCGCGAGCAGGGCTTTCTGAAGCTCGTCGTCGACCGACGTCGTGAACTGATCCTCGGCGCGCACGCGGTGGGCGAGAACGCCGTCGAGGTCATCACCGCGGTGGCGTCGGCGATGGCCGCCGGCACGGATCTGGCAACCCTTGCCCGGGTGAAATTCGCCTACCCCACCTACAGCGCGGTCATCGGGCATGCGGCAAGGGCAGCTCAGCTCAGCTAGCCCTTGCAGGTCTGGCTCCGCCGGAATCATTACCGCCTCGGTGGTGCGATCAGCCCGACGTCGACTCCACGGCTTCGGGTGCGCGAACATCCCGACGACGCCAGTGGGCCGCCATCGCCGCTCCAGACACGTTGTGCCACACCGAGAAGATGACCCCGGGCAGGGCGGCCTCAGGCGTCAGGTACGTCCGCGCCAGGCCGGCAGCGAGTCCTGAATTCTGCATGCCCACCTCGATCGCGGTCGTCCGCTTTGTTGCCGTTGGCAGGCGGCACAGCCGCGCGGACCCGAAGCCCAGCAGGTAGCCGAGGCCGTTGTGCAGGATGACGGCTGCGAGAACCAGCAAGCCGGCCGAGAAGATGATGCCGGCACTCCCGGACACCACGGCAATGACGACGACGGTGATCGCGCCCACGGAGATCCAGGGCAGCGCCGGGAGCAGCCGCACCACAAGACACGGCAGGAAGTAGCGAACCGTGAGCCCGGCGATGACCGGGATCAGCACGATCTGGACGATCGACAGGCCGATGGCTGCGGCGTCCACCGCCATGTACTGTCCGGCGAGCCAGAGCGTGAGGAGCGGCGTCAGTAGCGGTGCCAGGAGAGTGGACACCGACGTCATGGCAACGGATAGCGCAACATCGCCCCGGGCGATGTAAGCCACCACGTTTGAGGCTGTTCCTCCGGGGCAACAGCCGACCAGAATGACTCCTGCCGCCAGCGCTGGCGGGAGGCCGAGCGCCAGGGAGATCACCCAGCCGAGCAGGGGCATGATGACGAACTGTGACGCGACGCCGATGATGATGGGGACCGGCCGCTTCCCGATCAGCGCGAAGTCCACCGGCGTGAAAGTCAGACCCATGCCAAACATGATGACGCCCAGCAACGGGTTCCGTGATGGTTGGTTTGTTCTCATTAGTTCTTGCGGGCGGTTTCCCTAATGAAGGCGTCCACGGAAGCACGATCGGCCAGACCGGCTTGTGAGCCGAGGCCGGTAGCCAGCAAGCTCCCGGTCGCGCAGCCGAAGTCTGCCGCCTCCACGGGGTCCAGTCCCTCCAGTAGTCCTGCGATGAAGCCAGCGGTGAAAGCGTCTCCGCAGCCGGTGGTGTCCACAACCTCGACCTCGTAGGCGGGTAGTGATATAGGACTCTGCCCGCGGGGGCAGAACGACGCTCCTTCTCCTCCGCGCGTGATGATCGTGCAGCCGACGCCCGCCTCGTGGAACCAATCGATGGCACCTTGGATGTCACTCGCGCCACTGACGAAGAGGGAATCCGTGTCATTGGGTAGAAGGTAATCAACCCATGGAAGTGCTTCCCGTAGTTGATCAGGGAAATCAGGATTTTTCGTGGGGATGAAATCCATTGTTGTGGTCAGGCCCAGTTCCTTGGCTCGCCTCAGTACGCGTGCCGTTGGTGCGCCATCGAGGGTAGGCAGAAGCCCGGTGCCGCCCATGTGAAAGACCTGCGCTGCGCCGACGACATCCCAGGGCACAAAATCTTCAGTGAGCATCTTTGACGCCCCGACGACGTGAAGGGGTGGACGCCCGCCATCGGGGCGGATCGGCAAGATCGTCGACGAAGTCTGCACACTTGGCACGGATTTAAGGGATAAACAATCGATTCCCTCTCGAGCCATCGCGTCACGGAGGAACATCCCGAGTGCGTCCTCGCCGATGGCACCAACGGTGCTGACCGAGTGGCCTAGACGGGCGAGATCGACAGCGGTAGCAGCAGCAGTCCCGGCAACGGTGATGGCGATCTCATCGATCAGCTCAACTTCCTGACCGGGTGGGAAGCGCGTCACTGGCCGGCCGAGCACATCGACGATGTGCAGCCCGAAAGTGATTACTTCAGACAACTGGACCTCCTTGTTTACAGCGGACACTGAGTGCCGGACTGACTGACATAGAACCTAGACCCCCGTGAAGAATTGTGCAATACACCGTACATTTGTTTACATGACTAATCCCTCTCCTTCCTCGATGCCGTCCTCACCCCTGCACCCTGACCGCAATCTCGCTCTCGAACTCGTTCGCGCAACTGAAGCAGCTGCCATCCGTTACTTGCGTGGACCTAGAGGGACTTCTGATCAGTTGTCTCCTATGTGAGGTGGAGGTTGAGGCGATTCCGGGCGAAGGGCGATGAAACTAGCGATGGGTCCCAGCGCGAGCACGAGGAAAGCGAACTGCCACCCGACGAGGCTTGCGGCCTCTCCCACAAGCATGATTCCCGCGATGCTCAGAAAATAGCCAATACCCAGTTGCAGGGCGATTGCGCTTCCAACCTGCCGCGGATCTGAAGCATCACCGGTCAGGGCAGAGAGAAGCGGCGAGTCGGAAAGGGCCGATGCACTCCAGATAATCAGGATGATGATGGCCACAGCAAAGGGGATAACCGGAAGCAAGGGCGTCAGAAGCGCGCAGATGGCGGAGAGCAGTACGGAGCCTCGAGCGACCAGTCGCTTGCCGTAGTGGCTCGACAGAATGCCGCTGGCCAGGCAGCCCAGCGCTCCCACAACCCCAATGATGAAAAATACTAGGAGCCCTGTAGGGCCCTCATTCAGGCCAGGAAGAGTGACCAGTAGTGCTGGGAGCCAGATCCATAGGCCGTACACCTCCCACATGTGGCCCACGTAGGCGATGGTGATTCTCCGCTGGCGTTTGTGTCGAAGCGGGTTTCCTAGCTTCGTTTCACCCCGGACTGCAATCGTTGCATAGGGGCCAGGCCGGATGAATGCGCCAAGGATCGCCGCTGCACCCGCTGCAGCGGCACATGTGAGGAGGACCATACGCCAGTCGTCGATAGGTGTCGGGTCCAGCAGGTGTGGAGCGGCGGTTCCGAGGGCAAGCGCGCCGACCATTCCCGCAACGGCCAAACCCCGCCATCGGGGTGTGGCCCAGGAGACAGTGGCTCGCATTCCGGCTGGGTAAATTGCCGCTAGGTGCATGGGTCTGTAGTGGTTTGGTGGTTTCGCTGGTTGGAGCGGTGATGGCCTGGAGGTCGGCCTGTTTTCCTGTGGATGGGTCGGCTTCCTCCAGGTGGGGGAGAACGCGGTTGAAGGTCT
>JAABUN010007759.1_pt1 | contig 11348 bp, 14 predicted proteins | sample 5559311 | NCBI WGS metagenome assembly JAABUN01 (sample SAMN10711877, study PRJNA513370) | rock metagenome | isolation source: Antarctica rocks | place: Antarctica: Victoria Land, Siegfried Peak sud | reverse complement strand
AGCGGGAGGTGGACGCGGGCGGACAGCACCGACCGCAGGCTGGAGCGGAGCACCACCCCCGTGAGGGCACTGCGTTCCAGCAACGGAGCGGGCAGCCCAGCGGGACCCAGCCGACCGGCGTCGACGATCACGTCGAAGTCGACGTCGTTCAACCGGTCGAACGTGTCGGCCAGCTCCTCCCACACCCCGCCGAAGTGCGCTGCGCTGCCGGCCTTGGCGAACCCCGGCAGGAACAGTCGCCGTTGCTCGTCCTGGCTGCTCAGGGGGATGGTCTGGTCGATCACCACCTCCCGGAGCGGGCGCCGGTCGCGGTGTGACTCCGCCACGCGCAGCAGCCCCTTGCCGGTCGAGGTCTGGCCGGCGAGGTAGCCGGCCAGGATCGACTGGTGCGCGCCAGGGTCGCAGTCCGCCAGCAGCACCGGCCGAGGCCAGGCCAGGGCCAACCCGACCGCGAGGGTGGTGACCCCCGGCGAGCCGGCCGTCGAGGTCAGGATCAGGATGGCCATGGCTTATTTCCCGGGGTCGCGGATGACCGCGAGGCGATCTTGCGCCGCCAGCGTGGCGATCGTCGGCGCCTGACCGGCGTCGACCTCGACGTTCAGCAGCGTCGACGTGCCGTCCGCGTCCGGACTGTGGGCGATGACCTGCGCCACGAAGGTCTTGCCGACCACGGCGTCCGCCGACTCCGGGTCCGGGCCCGGAAGGGCCACGAGTCGGACCGGGGAGGACGGCAGCAGCAGCTCGACCGGCGCCCGACCCGAAGCCAGCTTGAGCCCGACCACGGCCTGACCGTCACGGGGCAGGTCCACCTCGGTGACCGAGGCCGCGGACAGGATCGAACCCTCAGGCAGGTCGAAGGCGGCGCGTTGGCCGACCAGGGTCGGCAGCGCAGTCGCCGGGATCGCCTGCGGGAAGGAGTCGCCCTGGATGACCACCCGACCGAGATCGTCCTCCTCGATGGCCTCGCCCCGGTAGACGGTGTGGGTGATGGCGACCACCGAGCTCTCGGTCGCCACCTTGGCGTAGACCGCGTACGACAGCAGTGCGCCCAGACACAACGCGATGACCCCGAGGGCGATCCACTTGGGGTTGCGTCGACCGGGGAGCCTCGGCGGCTGGGCGATGGCCGGCTCGGGATCAACCGCGGGCCGCGCCTCCGATACTTTTCGCGCCTTGGTCCGGATGATCGACCGAGGGTCGATATCGATGCTCATGCACGCCTCACTGCTGATCTGGGAAGTTCGACTAGTCGTTCCGAGAAGGTGGCTGCCGGGCGGGAGTGCCTCACCGTTGCTCCCCGGTGCCGACGACGCTCGCCTCGGAAGCCCCACGGCCGGTCACCGAACTCAGCCCGATGGCCGACAGGAAGATCGTCGGCTCGGTCGCCTCGGTGCTGATCGAGACGATCCCGTCGGCCACCGACACCGACCCCCGTACGCCGGGCTGCCCGGCCAGGTAGGCGCGGGCCGCCAGGACTGCCGGCCCCGCCGGGTTGCGCCCCGCCAGCTGCTGGGTCGCGGCAGCGTTCCCGGCCGCTCGACTGGCCCCGGCTGCCGCCGTGGCCGCCCGGCTGGTGGCGGTGACCTTCTGGCCGCCGTCGATGACCAGACCGGCCATCATGATCAAGGCCGCGACCATCGTGACGCCAAAGGCGGTCACCGCCGTCCCGCGCTCGTCGTGCCGGCTGTGCATCATCGGCTCCGGTAGGTGTCGAGTGAGGCGGAGCCTTCGCCCGTCAGCTGGAGTGAACCGGGAACGACCGGCAGCAGCAGGTCGGCCAGGGAGACCCGGCAGTCGACGGTGGCCGTGATGGTGGCGGGGGTGCCCACCGGCACAGCGAAGGCGGCCGCATCGACGCTGACCGTCGATGACGCACAGACCAGCCGAGCCGTGGTCAACGACTGCTCCCCGGCGTCGACACCGTCGGCCCGGCCCTGTTCCGCCGACCGCGCCAGGGAGGCCGCGCGGGCGGCGGACTGAGCAGCTTCGACCACGGCGGTCCGGGCAAACCAGACGCGGCCGCCGGCGACCAGCAGACCCAGCACCAGCAATAGGGCGGGGATCAACAAGGTGAGCTCGACCGTCGCCGAACCGCGGTCGTCACGCGACGACGCACTCTTTCTGACTGGCATCACGGCTGGGTGACTCGCTCCCGGGGGGCAGAGGCGCTCTCGTTGATCCGGCCGAGACCGACCTCGAACATGGTCGGCGCTACAGCCGAGACGACCACCGTGACCTCGCCCGCACCCACTGACAGCTCGACGTCGACGGCTCTGAGTCCTCCCGCCTTCGCCAGGTTCGTGGCCAGCTCGCGGGCCTCGGCCGGATCGCCGTAGCTGCCCCGCGCGACATCGGTCGCGGCACTGGCCGCCCGCAGGGCGACGTTGCGGCCGTGCATCCAGAGCCCCGTCTGGACGATGCCGAGGGTGACCAGCATCAGGAGTGGCCAGATCAGGGCGAACTGGACACTCTCTGAGAGACCCCGCTCGTCCCTGCGCAGCGAGGCCACGACCTAGATCTCACCGAGCTTGTTCCGGACGTACGTCGTGATCAAGGCCACCACCGCGAGGGCGACCACAACAGCCCCCGCGAGCAGGATGGCGCTCTCGGTCGACTGGCTGATGCCGCGTTCGTCCCGCTTCGGCGAGTCCTTCAGGAGGACGAGCAGACCCAGGGCGGACAGGGCTAGGTGCTTGACGTTCATGGCAGTCCTTTCGAAACCGGGTCCCGTGATCACGAAACCCCCGAGATGGGTAGGCGGATTCTGCTGACGGCCATGCCGGCAGCAAGCGTGGGTGTGGTGGCGGACCAGGTCCGTGGCCGACCGGTTGCGCGACACGGTGGCGGCGGGACGCGCCGCGTCAGCCCCGGTCTCACCGGGGCCACTTCCTCAATGCCATAGCGCCCCCCGGCGTCACGGTCGGATAACGATGGCGTGAGTCTCTCAATGAAATGGGGGCCTTCGTCAACTGTTCGTGAGATTGCGTCAGCACCGGTTGGCTCATGCCGCCGCCAGGAGCTCGGGAGCCGCTTGGGCCAGCCGTCCGACGGCCCGGCTGCAGCGGACCCGGACCGACCCGGCCGTCGAGCCGTGGCGCCGGGCGGCCTCGACGCCGGACAGGCCCTCCAGGTAGACGCTGGTCAGCAGCTCCTGGGCCGCCGCGTCGATGAGGTTCAGGTGTCGTGCGAAGGCCAACACCTTCGGCCCATCGAGGTCGTCCGCTCCGTCGGCATCCACGCACACGGCACCGGCTCCGTGGAGGATCTCGTCCAGCAACTCCCCGGGCGGCCAGGTCGTCACCTCACCTCGAACGACCCAACGGTGCTCTCGGCACACCGCCTTGAGCGTGTCCAGGGCCAGGTTGGCCGCGATCCTGACGGGCCGGCGAGCGAGCGGATAGGTCCGGATCACGCACCACATCGCCGACACGTAGTCGTCCACACCGGCTTGTGCGTCTCGGCGGGCCAACTGGACCAGGCGCCCGATCATCGACTGCAGGACGACCCGTCCAGCCAACCCGTCCCCGGCCGCCGCCTCGGCGAGCAGGGCCGCGAGCCCCCCGTCAGGGTCGGTCCGCACCACCGCCAGGACCTGATCGAGGTCGGTGCAGCCCGCGAGCACCAGATGACGGGCGGCCCAGCCGACCGGGGCCGACCGGTGGGCGTGATCGAGCTCCGACCATTCGTGGTCGAGTGCCTCGACGATGCCGCTGCGAGGTCCCAGCTGAGACCTCTCCCTCGTCCTGACGTCCACTGGAACCCTCCCCCGCCTTGTCGTCGTCACGACTCTGCAGCGGCGGTGTTGTCCGAGGTGTTGTCCCGACGGCAGCCGGTGTTGTCTGTGCTGCCCGAGGCTCGTCGGAGCGATGTCCCGCAGCCTTGACGGGGGTGCGTACGCGGTGTTCTCGCACGAGCCCCGCGCGGGCGAACGGTGCCCTACGATCCGACCATGACCAGCCCCGGCGACGCGTCCTACTCGCCGGCGCCCCAGCCTGGACCGCAGTCGGTCCCGCCTCCGCCGCCCTACCCGGACACGGCGCCGTGGGCCTCACCCGGCGGCGCTACTGCCTACTCGCAGTTCGCGCCCACCCCGCTGCCGTACGCCCAGCCGTACCCACCCGGCTATCCCCCACCGCCGGTCCACGCACCACCGCCGGTCTACGCATCACCGCCGGTCTACGCATCACCGCCGGCCTTCGCACCACCCCGGGCCGGCGCGCCGCGCAGAAAGGGTGGCCGGCGCTGGATCGTGATCACCGTGGCCGTCGCCCTGGCCGTCCTGGGCGGCGCGATCGGGCTGGGCCATCTCGTATCCGCCAGCACCAAGGTGGTCGCGGACGGGCAGCACCGGGTCAGCCTCCGGGTGCCCCGGACCTGGGTCGACTACACCGAGCCCGACCCCGACAACGTCTCGACCCCGGACGAGGAGGAGGAGTACGAAGTCCCGGACCTCGACGTCACGTCCGCCTTCGCCGGGTCGGAGCTGAACGCCTACCTCGACCCGGCCGGACCGGGTGGGTTGACCGAGGCCCATCAGCTTGCCCTGGACGACGAGTGCAAGTCCTGGACCTGCCTCGAGCGGGGTGCGCCGCAGCCGGTGATCATCGACGGGCAACGCGGTCTGGAGCAGGTGGTCACGCACGTCGATGACGACGAGGGGGCCGCGGTCACGGTGCTGCTGACCGTGCAGCACGCCGACCTGGTGGTCAGCGCCACGGCGACGCGCTACACGGTGGGTAACGACCCGCCCGCCCCCGACCGGCTGATCGCCGTGCTGCACACCCTCAGCTTCACTCGCTGAGACCCACCGGCCGGACCGCCCTGGCCCGCCGTAGCCACCCGGCTCGCTACCGGTCGGGCAGGCGTGGCCGTGGCAGACTGGCCCTCGCGATTCCCGCAGCGGCACAACGGACGAGGACCAGGAGGCGGCTGCATGACGACGACCAGCCGGGACGCGGCGACGCAGTTCGAGCCCGCCTACCACCGCTACGGTCCGCACAAGGCCGGGCTGCCGCCGATCGTGCCCTACGTACGGGAGCTGTTGCTCCGTCGTCAGTTCGCCAGCGAGATGAGCAAGGCCAACATGCGGGGGGCCAACACCTCGACCTTCTTCGGTCAGGCCTGGCTCATCCTCAATCCGCTGCTGCTGGCCGGGGTCTACTACATCCTGGTCGCCATCATCCGGACCGAGCAGGACCCCCGGTTCTTCGCCCACCTGACCCTGGCGCTGTTCGCCTTCAACATGGTCTCCACCGCCATCACCAGCGGGGCCACCTCGGTGACGAGCTCCGGGAAGCTGCTGATCAACACCGCCTTCCCGCGCTTGCTGATTCCGCTCTCCACCGTCCGTACGGCGTTCTTCCGCTTCCTGCCCACGATCCCGCTCTACCTCGGGATCCACCTCATCTTCTACACCCACACCTGGCACCTGAAGATGTTCCTGTCGCTCTACTTCCTGGCCACGATGATCCTGTTCGCCATGGGGGTGGCCGCCTTCTTCGCGGCGTTGCAGGTCTACTTCCGCGACACCTCGAGCTTCCTGCCCTTCTTCGTCCGGATGTGGATGTACCTGTCGCCGGTGCTCTGGGCGCCGGAGCACCTAACCGGCCGGCTGACCCCGGTGACCGAGACCCTGATCCAGCTCAACCCGATGTACTCGATGCTGGGCGGCTACGCCGAGCTGCTGCAGAGCGACAGCTGGCCCCCGACCTACATGTGGTGGACCGCCGCCGCCTGGGCCGTCGGGGTCGCCGTGGTCGGCTTCCTGTTCTTCATGTCCCGGGAGCGTGAGTTCGCTGTCCGCCTTGTCTGAGACTCCGCTGGCCGAGGAGCAGACCTCGTACGCGGTCCGGGTGCAGAACCTGTCCGTCACCTACCGCACGACCTTCGAGCGCAAGCCCACCCTGAAGCAGGCCCTGGTCCGCTTCGGGCGCGGGCAGCGGGCCGTACGCGAGGTCCAAGCCTTGAAGAACGTCAGCTTCGACGTCCCCACCGGCACCGCGATGGGCATCATCGGCTCGAACGGGGCCGGGAAGTCGACCCTGATGCGGGCCATGGCCGGCATCCTGCCGCCCACCGACGGCTCGATCGAGGTGTGGGGCAAGGCCAGCACCCTGCTGGCCCTCGGTGTCGGCTTCAACCCGAGCCTCTCCGGCCGGGAGAACATCATCCTCGGCGGGCTCGCCTCAGGGCTGTCCCGCAGGGACGTCGACGAGCGGGCCGAGGAGGTGGCCGAGTGGACCGAGCTCGGCGACTTCATCGACATGCCGATGCGCACCTACTCCTCCGGGATGTCCGCCCGGGTCGGCTTCTCGGTGGCCGTGCACATGAAACCGGACATCCTGATGATCGACGAGGCCTTGTCCACCGGGGACGCACACTTCCGCGAGAAGGCCAACGCCAAGATGGCCGAGCTCCGCCAGGACGCCCGGGCGATGTTCCTGGTCAGCCACGGATTGGGCAGCATCAAGGAGATGTGCAACCAGGCCATCTGGCTCGACCACGGCACCCTGATGATGACCGGCACGCCCGACGAGGTGGTCAACGCCTACATGGACTTCGTAAAGGTAAAGAAGTCGGCGACCACGCTGGAAGACATCTAGCGAGGGACCACGAGACCGGGGAGGTCAGCTGTTCAGGTTGCCGCAGGTGTCGTCGATCACCGCGGTCATGAACGGCCCATCTCGGTCGGCGGCTGCACCACCCGGACGCCCCGCTGCTCCAGAGCGGCCACGCTGACCCGTACGTCGTCGACCGCGAACGCGGTGATGGGGATGCCGTCGACGGTCAAGGCTTCCTGGTAGGCGAGGGCGGCCGGGTGGTCGTTGGGCTCCAGCACCAGCTCGATCCCGTCCGGGTCGTGCGGGCTGACCACGGTCAGCCAGCGGTGCTCGCCCAGCGGCACGTCGTTCTTGGGCTGGAAGCCGAGCACGTTGGTGGAGAAGGCGAGGGCCTTGGCCTGATCGTCGACGTGGATGCTGGTCAGGACGATGCGCGGGGCAGGCGGGGTGGTCAAGGTTCCTCCTCCGTGGGCAGGGGCCAACGCTCGAGGCTCGAGCGCAGCGGGGCGGTGGAGAGCGTGTGCAGCCGGGTCCGCCCGCTCCGCCGCGACCGCACCATCCCGGCCGCCTTCCAGCACCGCGAGGTGCCGGGGCACCGCCTGCCGTGACGACGTCACCTGGTGCTTCATCGCCAGCCGGGTGCACAGCTGGAACAACGACTGGTCGCCGCGCTCGCGCAGCTCGTCGAGCAGGGAGCGCCGGGTCGGGTCGGCCAGCGCTCTGAACAGATCGGCACTGCACGGCTGAGCGTCCGCCTCGTCCTCCATCACGGCCCATCATTGGCACGTGTGGACTTGCCTTTCACGAGGTCAGCCGGCCTCGAGTCGCCAGGCGAGGAAGTCCGCTATATCGCCAGACTCCCCGTCCCGGCCGCCCTTGCCGACGATGAGCGGCGGCGGCGTGGGCTGCAGCCGGACCCCCGAGAACCGTTCTCGCAGGCCCCCGGGGACGGTCAACACGTAGTACGAGCCGTCGTCTCCGATGGCCAGGCTCTGGTTCTTGCGGAGATACCACCCCTGCTTGTCGGTCTTCACCGACTGCCCGGAGTAGAGGGTGGCCCGCAGCGGTTCCGCGGCCACACCGCGGGCTTTCGCGTCCACGACGAACTGGTCGATCAGCTGCTGGGCGCGGGCGGACTCGCCCCGTTCCTGGGCGGCGGCGAGCTCGACCCGGCGGGCGGCTTCCTCGGCGCGCGACATGTCCGGAGCCTACCGCCGCTCTCAGAGGCTGATCGCGGTGCGGACCAGGGCGGCAAGCACCCGTGAGGTGCTGTGCGGCGGCCAGGCGATCACGGTGGTCACCTGGGGAGCGTCCACCAGCGGGACGACGGTGTGACCACCAGGCAGCTGGGCCTGGACCGACTCAGGCAGCACGGCCATGGTCCGGCCAAGCCCGATGAGCTGGTAGAGCTGCTCGTGGTTGCGCACCTCTGGGCCCGGGCCGTCCGGGTAGGTTCCGTCGGAGCGGGGCCAGCGGGGCAGCGGCAGGTCGGCGCGCCGGTCGACGTCGGCCAGATGAAGCTCAGGGTGTCCGCTGAGCGGGTGGCCGGCCGGCAGCACGGCGACCTGCCCCTCGGTCAGCAGCTCCTCGAAGTCGAACCCGGCGGTCGAGTCGAAGGGGAGGTGCAGCAGGCCCACGTCCGCCCTCCCGTCGCGCAGCAGGCGCTCCTGCTCGCCCGGTCCACACAGCAGCACCTCGACTGCGGCGGCGTCCGGCTCAGCGGCGTACGCGTCCAAGAGCTTGGCCAGCAGCTCGACCGATGCCCCCGCCTTGGTGACGAGGACCAGACCGGACGCGTCACCCACCCCGGCTCGCCGGGTCCGACTTTCCGCTGCAGCGACGGCATCGAGCGCCGCCCGTCCCTCGCGCAGCAGCACCGAGCCGGCCCCGGTCAGGAAGACGCCTCGGTTCGTGCGCTCGAGGAGGGTCACCCCGAGCCGCCGCTCCAGCTGCTGGATGGCGCGGGACAGGGGCGGCTGGGCAATCCCCAGCCGTGCGGCCGCGTGGCCGAAGTGGAGCTCCTCGGCGACCGCGACGAAGTACTGCAGCTCTCGAACCTCCACTGGTCCACGGTAGCCCGATCGGCGCACGACCTCCCGTGATACCTCCTGGGTATCAGTGGTCGTCGAACTGGTCTTGGCCTCCGACCGAGATCCGACGAAGGATCAGTCCATGACCGAACAGAGCAGGACAGAAAAGAAGATCGCGCTGGTGACCGGGGCCAACAAGGGGATCGGGTACGAGATCGCGCTAGGCCTGGGCGCCCTCGGCTGGAGCGTGGGGGTCGGGGCCCGCGACGACAGCCGCCGCGAGGCGGCGGTGACATCACTGCGGACCGCCGGGGTCGACGCGTTCGGCGTGCCGCTGGACGTGACCGACGACGTCAGCGTGCAGGCCGCCGCCCGCCTGCTGGAGGAGCGAGGCCGACTCGACGTGCTGGTCAACAACGCCGGGGTGACCGGCGGGATGCCCCAGGAGCCCACCCAGGTGTCCCCGGAGCAGGTTCGCGCCGTCGTCGAGACCAACGTGATCGGCGTCATGCGGGTGACCAACGCCCTGCTGCCGCTGCTGCGCCGGTCGGCGTCACCACGGATCGTGAACATGTCCAGCGGCGTCGGATCCCTCGCCCGCCAGTCTGCAACCACCGACGTGCTGTCCACCGGGCCCATCTCCGGTGCCTACAGCCCCTCGAAGTCGTTCCTCAACGCCGTGACCGTGCAGTACGCCAAGGAGCTGCGCGACACCAACATCCTGATCAACCTCGCCTGCCCCGGCTTCGTCGCCACCGACCTGAACGGGTTCCGCGGGGTGCGCACCCCTGAGCAGGGCGCCGCCATCGCGGTGCGGCTCGCGACCCTGCCCGACGACGGCCCGACCGGGGGCTACTTCGAGGACGCCGGCAACATCCCCTGGTGAGCGCCGGACGGCTCCGGCGGCGACCCCGTCCGACTGTGGCGACTCGACCCACGAGCAGCCCGGGCTGACACCCGCCGCCGTAGACTCCGGTTGCAGTTCAGACAGGAGATCAATGACCCAGACCCGAGAAGTGGCGCCGCCCAGCCCGGAGCCGGCGGCCCCGAAGCGCAGCCGGCGTCGGTGGTGGCCCAGGATCCTGGTCGCGGTGGCCGTGGTGCTGGTCCTCGCGGTCGCCGCGGCGCTGGTGTACGGCTACAGCATCCAACGCAGCGTGACCAAGAACATCACCCGAGGCATCGAGCTCCCTACCGAGATGCCCAACCCCAGCACCAGCGCGGGCAGCACCGCTCCCGTACCGCAGGAGACCGGGACCCTCAACTACGTGCTGCTCGGCTCGGACAGCCGCGATCCCGGCAACGACGGCAACGGCCGCAGCGACTCCCTGATGCTCGTGCACCTGAACAAGGCCCGCGACAAGGCGTACATCATCTCCTTCCCCCGGGACATGTACGTGAGCATCCCCGGCTACGGCAAGAACAAGATCAACGCCGCGTACGCCTTCGGGGGTCCGGCGCTCACCGTACGCACCCTGCAGGATCTGGTCGGGGTCAAGATGAACCACGTCGTGCTCGTCGATTTCAAGGGCTTCGAGGGCCTGACCGAGGACCTCGGCGGGGTCACCGTCACCAACAAGACGGCCTTCACGTCGCACGGCTTCGACTATCCCAAGGGCAAGATCACCATCCGCGGCGAGCAGGCGCTCTGGTTCGTCCGGGAGCGCCACGCCCTGCCCGGGGGTGACCTGGACCGCGCGGCCAACCAGCGCAACGTGATCAAGGCGATCGTGCAGAAGGGCCTGAGTGCGGAGACCCTTGCGGACCCGGCCCGGTTCACCACCTTCATCGGCAACGCGTCCAAGCACCTGACCGTGGACAACAGCCTGACCGACGCAGAGATCCGCAACACGGCCTTGTCGCTGCGGCTTTCGGGTAAGGACATCGAGTTGCTGCAGGCCCCGCTCTCCGGGTTCGGCACCTCGCCCGACGGGCAGAGCATCGACATCGTCGACACCGCCCAGCTGGCGGAACTGTCCGCGGCGCTGAAGTCCGACGACCTCGCCGGCTACGTGAAGAAACACCCGCAGGGCTGAGGTGGAGTTCGTCCGGAGCCTGCGGCAGCTGTGGCGACACGTCTACTTCCGCCGGCTGCTGGCCGTCCGGGTCGCCACCCAGTCCTGTGACGGGGTGCTGCAGATCGCGCTGGCGTCGTACGTGCTGTTCTCCCCCGAACGCCAACCCGACGCGGCCTCCATCGCCACCGTGCTGGCCATCACCCTGCTGCCATTCTCCGTCCTCGGCCCGTTCGTCGGCGTGGTGCTGGACCGGTGGTCACGGCGCCAGATCCTGATCGTGGTGGACCTGTCCCGGTCCGTCCTGGCGGTGGGGTTGGCGGCGGTGGTCGCGACCGGAGTCCGTACGCCTGCGGTCGAGACCGTCTTCTACGGTGCGGTGCTGCTCGCGATGAGCCTGAACCGGTTCCTGCTGGCCGCGTTGTCGGCCTCGCTGCCGCACACCATCGACCCGGGTGAGTACATGGTGGCCAACGCGGTCGTGCCCACCGTCGGCCCGGCCGGGGTGCTGATCGGGGTCGGGGTCGGCACCACCCTGCGGCTGGTCCTGGGCCGGATCGTCACCGACTACCAGGCCAACGCGGTGCTGTTCGCCGTCGCGGCCGCAGGCTTCGTGCTCAGCGCCAGCCTCGCCGGTCGGATCCCACGGCGGCAGCTGGGCCCCGACGAAGCCCGGCCCGCCCGCCCCGGCGACATCCTGGCCGGTCTCGCCGAGGCGATCCGGCACCTGCAGGAGCACCGAC
>JAABUN010007758.1_pt1 | contig 11348 bp, 10 predicted proteins | sample 5559311 | NCBI WGS metagenome assembly JAABUN01 (sample SAMN10711877, study PRJNA513370) | rock metagenome | isolation source: Antarctica rocks | place: Antarctica: Victoria Land, Siegfried Peak sud | reverse complement strand
GGCCGGACATTTACGGCTTGAATGCCGACCTGGCCGGCGTAAACTGGTACCGCAACCACCTGGATGAGCTAAAAACCGTGGACGCGGCAAACACTAAATTGGTGCTTGGTGCTTAGTGCTTGGTGCTTGGGTCGTTCAACCGTCTCAAGCACCAAGCACCAAGCACTAAGCACCAAGCACCAACATATGACCTCCGAAAAACAAGACGAACTGAAGGCCCTCGCCCTGCGCGTGCGCGGGCACATCGTGCGCCTCAGCACCGATGGCGGCTGCTTCACCGGCGCCTCGCTGAGTTGCGCCGACCTGCTGGTGTACCTCTACGCCGACTTCCTGAACGTGCACCCCGGCAACCTCCAGGACCCCGGGCGCGACTACCTCTTCCTCAGCAAAGGGCACGACGTGCCGGCTCTCTACGGCACTTTCGCCGAGCTGGGCTTTATGCCCAAGGAGCGGCTGGCCAATCATTTGAAATCCAACGACTCTATCTACTGGCACCCCAACCGCAGCGTGCCGGGCGTCGAGTTTCACTCGGGCTCGCTGGGTCACCTGCCGAGCGTGGCGCTGGGCGTGGCCCTGGATGCTAAAATGCGCGGCCAGAACCAGAAGGTCATCGTTATCACCGGCGACGGCGAGCTGAACGAGGGCACCTGCTGGGAAGCCCTGCTGGTAGCCAGCGCCCACAAGGTAAACAACCTCACCATTGTAGTGGACCGCAACCACTTCCAGGCCAACATCGCCACCGAAGACCTCATTCCGCTGGAGCCGCTGGCGCCCAAGTTCGAGGCCTTCGGCGCGGTAGTACGGCGCATTGACGGCCACGATTTCGCCGCGCTGGAAGACGCGTTTTCCGGCCTGCCTTTCAGCCCGGACAAGCCCTCGGTCATCATCTGTGATACGGTGCGGGGTAGGGGCCTGCCCAGCATCGAGCGCCGCGCCGACCGCTGGTTCTGCAACTTCAGCAGCGACGAGGTGACCGAGCTGCTTAAAGAATTGCACAGCCAGGAGGCCACCACGCTTACCAGCGAAACGCTTACCGTCCGCTAGCAGTCACTAATCCAAGACGATACCAATCGCTGGCATAGCCAGCCTGCTTGCGGGCGTATCCGCGAAATCAGTTAAATCCGTTTGAATCCGCGGTTATGAATTACGAACAGCTTATCCACGAAACCGCCCTCGCCGACGAGCGCCTGCTGGTGATGACGGCCGAAAACCGCGCCCTTATCCGCAACCTGCCCGGCCCGCTGGGCGCGCGCTTCATCGACACCGGCATCACGGAGCAAACCATGATTGGCGCGGCGGCCGGCCTGGCTCTGCGCGGCCGGGTGCCGGTGGTGCACGCGCTGGCCACGTTCCTCACGCTGCGGGCGTTCGAGTTTATCCGCACCGATGTGGGCATTCCGCATTTGCCGGTGAAAATCAGCGCCTTCGTGCCCGGCTTTTTGTCGGATGGTAACGGCCCTACCCACCAGGCCATCGAAGATGTGAGCCTGATGCGCGGCATTCCGGGCATGACGGTTTTCGCGCCCGCCGACGAGCAGGATATGCTGGCCATGCTGCCCGCCATCTGGGCCTCGCCCGACCCCGCCTACCTGCGCGTGAACACCCGCCCCGCCACTTACGAGCACGCCCCATTTGAGATGGGCAAGGCCGAAATCGTGGCCGAGGGCACCGACGTGACCATCCTTACCTACGGGATGCTCTTCGAGCAAACGCTCATTGCCAAGGACTTACTTACCGAAGCCGGCTACTCAGTAGGCCTCGTGAACCTGCGCAGCCTCAAGCCCCTCGATGAAGCCGCCGTGCTGAGCGTGGTAAAGGGGGGTAGCCTTGTCGTGACCGTGGAGGACCACTTCCAGACCGGCGGCCTCTACTCCATCCTGGCCGAGCTGCTGCTGGCCCACGAGCTGACGGCCAAAGTACTGCCGCTGGCGCTGAAGGAGCGCTGGTACAAGCCCGGCCTGCTGAGCGAAGTGCTCGAATATGAGGGCTTTACCGGCCAGCACATTGCCCGCCGCATCGGCGAGCGCCTCGGCGACGGCGCGCATACCTTCGGGGCCAAAACCAAGGTGGTCGAAAACGAATTTGCCGAGTAATCCTTTTCGTCCGTCATGCAGAGCATGCTGCGCATGAAGCAGCGACGAGGCATCTCGCTCGCGCCGTCGGGGTTAGTAATCCAACGACCTGGACGAGATGTTTCGTCGCTGCTTCATGCGCAGAATGCTCTGCATGACGTTCTTTTTTGACGTTTCTCTTTGCCCAATTCCAGTCCTATGAATTTCCGGAAATCCGACGAGCTCTACGCCAGGGCGCAGAAAATCATGACGCCCGTCACCCAAACCCTTGCCAAGGGGCCGGGCCAGTACACCAAAGGTGCCGCGCCCAAGTACGTGAAGCGCGGCAAAGGCTCGCACGTGTGGGACGTCGATGGCAACGAATACATTGACTACCAGATGGGTATCGGCCCGCTAAGCCTGGGCTACGCCTACCCCCGCGTCGATGAGGCAATTAAGGCGCAGCTCGAAGACGGCATCACGTTTTCGATGATGCACGAGCTGGAAGTAGAGGTAGCGGAGCTGATTCACGAGATTATCCCGAATGCCGAAAGCATCCGCATCAGCAAGACCGGGGCCGACGTGTGCTCGGCAGCGGTGCGCGTGAGCCGGGCCTTCACCGGCCGCAAGGACGTGCTGTGCTGCGGCTACCACGGCTGGCACGACTGGTACATCGGCACCACGAGCCGCGACAAGGGTATTCCGCAGGAAAGCAAGGACCTGGTGAGCGCGTTCGAGTATAACAACCTCGATTCGTTTAAGGAACTGCTGACCGAAGACGTGGCCTGCGTCATCCTGGAGCCGTTCATTTTCGACGCGCCCAAGGACAACTTTCTGCACGAAGTAGCCCGATTGTGCAAAGAGAACGGCACGCTGCTGATTTTTGATGAGATGTGGACCGGCTTCCGCATCGCCATCGGCGGCGCGCAGGAGTACTTCGGCATCACGCCCGACCTGGCGGTGTATTCTAAAGCCTGCGCCAACGGGATGCCCATCGCGCTGCTCACCGGCCGCAAGGACGTGATGCAGCTGTTTGAGCAGGACGTGTTTTTCTTCACCACCTTCGGCGGCGAGGCGCTGAGCCTGGCGGCCACCATCGCTACCATCAGCGAGATGCGCGAGAAAAACGTGCCCGCGTTCCTGGCCAGCCAGGGCAACAAGCTGAAGGAAGGCTACAACAAAATCGCCGCCAACCTCGGCCTGAGCAGCTACACCAAGTGCTACGGCTACGACTGCCGCAGCATCGTGACTTTCGACCCCAGTGCTGGCAACCCTTTGGAAACCAAAGCCTACGTGCAGCAGGAGCTGTTCAGGCGCGGCATCCTGTGGGGCGGCTTCCACAACATGAGCTTCTCGCACACCGACGAAGACGTGGCCAAAACGCTGGCCGCCTACGGCGAGGTCCTACCCCTGCTCAAAGAAGCCATTGAGAAGGGCGACGTAGCCGCCCGCCTGGAAGGCGAGCCGCTGGAAGCCGTGTTCCGGAAGGTGACGAATGCCGCGCCGGTGAAGAAGTAGCAGCCAGTAGCCGCCACACGCCAACCTCACCCCCTAGCCCCCTCTCCAAAAGAGAGGGGGCTAGGGGGTGAGGTGAACGCCAGGGGCGATACCACCCCATGAATTTCTTCGACCTAACCAATAAAACCGCCATCGTCACGGGCGCGTGCGGCCTCATTGGCCAGAAGCACTGCGAGGCCCTGGCCCTGGCCGGCGCCAACGTAGTGGTGGCCGACCTGCACCTCGACAAGGCCCGCGAGGTGGCGGCTGGCCTGCCCGGCGGCATCCACCTACCCCTTGCCGTGGACGTGACCTCGCCCGAGTCGCTGGCCGCCGCGCGTGACGAAATTATCAGGCAGTTCGGCCACATCGACGTGCTGGTGAATAATGCCGCCATCAACGACATGTTCGAGAACCCGGCGCTGGCCGCCGACCTCAGCAAGTTTGAGAATTTCCCGGTAGCCACGTTTCGGCAGGTGCTGGAGGTGAACGTGACGGGCATCTTCCTGGCCGCGCAGGTTTTCGGCACGCCGATGGCCGGGCAGGGCCACGGCTCCATCATTAACGTGGCCAGCACCTACGGCCTCGTGGGGCCCGACCAGAGTATTTACCGCAACGAGGCCGGCGAGCAAACGTTCTATAAATCACCGTCCTACCCCACCACCAAGGGCGCGGTCGTGAACTTCACCCGCTACCTGGCGGCCTACTGGGGCGCCAGGGGCGTGCGCGTGAATACGCTCTCGCCGGGGGGGGTAGAGAACAGCCAGGACGCCTTTTTCGTGAAGCAGTACAGCGCCAAAACGCCGCTCGGCCGCATGGCCGCGCCCACCGACTACCAGGGTGCGGTGGTGTTCCTGGCCTCTGACGCCTCGGCCTACATGACCGGGGCCAACCTGGTGGTAGATGGCGGCTGGACGGCCATCTAGCCAATTTAGTATTAATTTCGGATAAAATTTCACTACACCCTTACATGAAGCACGCTGACCTCGCCGCTAAAGCCCGCCGCATCAAGCTCGTATTGACCGATTGCGATGGCGTGCTGACCGATGGCGGCGTGTACTACGGCGAGAGCGGCGAAGTGCTCAAGCGCTTCAACATCCGCGACGGCATGGGCGTGGAGCGCCTGCGCGCCGTGGGCGTGGAGACGGGCATCGTCACCGGCGAGCGCTCGTCGTCGGTGCAGAAGCGCGCCGAGAAGCTCAAAATCACGGAGTTGCACCTGGGTGTCAAGGACAAGGCCCCGCTGCTGACCGAAATTTTGGCCCGCACTGGCCTCACGGCCGAGCAGGTGGCATTTATCGGCGATGATACCAACGACGTGCCCATTCTGGGGCTGGTGGGGCTGGCCGCCTGCCCCGGCGACGCCACCGTGTTTGCCCGCGACGTGGCCGATTACCGCTGCCGGGCGCGGGGCGGCCACGGTGCTTTCCGCGAGCTGGCCGAGCTGATAATCAGCTGCCAGGGCGGCAAGGCTCCCGCGGATGAAGGCTCGGAATAGCTTTTTAGCTGTTAGCTTTTCCTGGTCTTAACGTGCTGCCAATCGGGTAGATACTGAACACGTAAAATAATTCTTCGCCGCCCGCGTCATGTTGCTGGTATCAACTCGCTTTTCTCACCCGTTCGATTCCCCTGCGGAACAGAACATAGCTAACAGCTAAAAAAACTTATGTCGGTAGTTCAAATCAAGAAGAACCGCGCCATTGGCCCCGGCCAGCCGTGCTATATCATTGCCGAAATCGGCATCAACCACAATGGCTCGCTCGACCTGGCCAAGCAGCTCATCGACGCGGCCGTGACCGCCGGCGCCGACGCCGTGAAGTTTCAGAAGCGCACCCCTGAGCTGTGCGTGCCCAAGGACCAGTGGGAGAAAATGCGCGATACCCCCTGGGGCCGCATGAGCTACATCGACTACAAGCGCAAAACCGAGTTTGGCCTGGAAGAATACACGGCCATCGACGACTATTGCAAAGCCAGGGGCATCGACTGGTTTGCCTCGTGCTGGGATGAGCCGTCGGTCGATTTCATGGAGCAGTTCAACCCGGTGATGTATAAGATGGCCTCGGCCTCGCTCACCGACAAGCCCCTGCTCGACCGCGTGCGCGCCACCGGCCGGCCCCTTATGCTAAGCACCGGCATGAGCACGCAGCAGGAAATCACCGACGCCGTGAAGTACGTAGGCCTTGATAACCTGATGATTGCGCACAGCACGTCGGCCTACCCCTGCCCCCCGCAGGAGCTGAACCTGCGCATGATTCAGACCCTGATGCAGCAGTTTCCGGGCACGCCCATCGGCTACTCGGGCCACGAAACCGGCCTGAGCACCACCGTGACGGCCGTGGCCCTGGGCGCCACCTTCGTGGAGCGCCACTTCACCCTCGACCGCGCCATGTGGGGCAGCGACCACGCTGCCAGCGTGGAGCCCGGCGGCCTGGCCAAGATGGTGCGCGACATCCGCGATACCGAAGCCGGCCTCGGCGACGGCGTGAAGGTGGTGTATGAGAGCGAGAAAGAGCCCCTGCGCCGCCTGCGCCGCGAGGTGACGGCCGCGTAAGGAATTAGGAATGAGGAATGAAGAAGTTGGAATTATAAAGAACGTCATGCCGAGCTTGCCGAGGCATCTCGCTCGTGTCGTTGAACGAGACTCCAAGCGGCGCGGGCGAGATGCCTCAGTGAGCTCAGCATGACGTTCTTATTTTTACCGCTATCCAGTTCTAATCCGTATTTAGGCGAACATTCGGCCGCGCCTATCAGTTAGGGGCAGAGTTATCCGTAGGTTATCCGCTATGCTAGAGACGATAAGCCAGTTTTACCACGGCCTGAACCCCGTGGGGCGCACCACGCTGATTACTACCCCCATCCTGCTGCTGGCGGTGGTGGTATTGCTGGTGCTGGAGCGCAGGTTTCCGTACCGCAAGGGCCTGCCCTTCTTCCGCGAGGGGCTGTTCGTGGACCTCTTCTGGTACACGCTGGTGCAGAGCTACTTTCTGCAAATCCTGATTTTTGGGTTTATTATCGCCCCTTTGGCGGCGCATTTTGGCGCGCGGTTTCACCTGGTGAGCGACTGGCCGGTGGCGGCGCAGGTGGGCTTTTTCGTGCTAACGCACGACTTCTACATCTACTGGTTTCACCGCTTCCAGCACAACAGCGCGTTCTTCTGGCGCACGCACGAGGCGCACCACTCGGGCAAGCAGGTGGACTGGCTGGCCGGCTCGCGCTCGCACGTGGTGGAGATTATTATCAACCAGACCATCGAGTTCGCGCCCATTATTTTGCTCGGGGCCAACCCCATCGTGGTGCCGATAAAGGCGCTGATTGACGCGGTATGGGGTATGTATATTCACGCCAATATTAATGTGAAATCGGGTAAGCTTCAGTACGTTATCAACGGACCGGAAATGCACCTCTGGCACCACGCCGACCACGAAGAGGTGTACTTCGCCAACTTCTCGACCAAGTTCGCGGTCTGGGACTGGCTTTTCGGCACCGCCTACCTGCCCGAAAACCGCAAGCCTGAGCGCTGGGGTCTGCCCTACGCTTTTCCGAAAGACTACTTCGCGCAACACGCGTTTTCGGTCTATCGCTTCGATGAAAAGGCGCTGGCCGAGCGCTCGGCCCTGTTCCGGCTTTACCACGGCGCCCGCTGGCGCGCCCTGAACTGGCTGGGCGAGCGCCTGCCCCCCGCCAAAATGCTGCAAGGCTGGGAGGTGCCCGAGGGCGCTACCGAAACCGTGGCGGCCCTGCGCCCCGGCGGCCACCCCACCGGCCCTACCCCCCCCGACCAGCCCAACGCCGCCCCCGCTGATTCTCCCCGCCCTGTTGCCACTGCCCTGTCTTGACGCTCAGCTTTAATCCCGCCTGGCTGTACCTGCTGCTCGCCTCCGTGATGGAAGTGTGCTGGAACTACAGCCTCAAATACACGAGCGTCGCCAAGATTAAGGCGATTGACTGGCCGCATTTTTTCACCAATTCGGCGGGCATCGTAGCCCTGGTGCCGGCCATTTGCTACGTCGCGTTTGGCGTGGGCAACGTGTTCTTTTTCTCGAAGGCGCTCAACGTCATTCCGGCCTCCACGGCCTTCGCCATCTGGATGGGCATGGCCCTGGTCGGCATCAAAATCGTGGATACGCTGGTGCTCAAAGAGGCTTTCCAGTGGGCGCACGTATTCTACATCGGCTGCATTCTGGTGGGTATTATCGGGCTAAAGCGCACGGCGTAGCCGCTGTCTTTACGGCCCGCCGCCCGCCACCATGAAAAAAGACCTCACTAATGCCTTCGGCAAAGTCTTTCTGAGCATTGCTTACGATGCGCGGAACAAGCTGCTGTACAACAACTGGCGGGGTTACCAAACGCTGGAAAGCATCATGACCGGGGCCAATGCTTGCCTGCGAGAACTGACACGCTACCACTGCCCTTACCTGCTCAACGACAACACCAGCGTAACCGGCCCCTGGGACCACGCCGTGGCCTGGATAGCCGAAGACTGGACGCCCCGCGCGATGGCGCAGGGCCTCACGCACTTCGCCCACATCGTCAGCCCCGAGTCGTTCGCCGCCCTCTCGGCCGAGGCTATGTTTACCAGGATTGGCGACAGCTTTCAGATGCGCATTTTTGGGAATCTGGACGAGGCCCGGCAGTGGCTGCGGCAGGAGCAGCGCGCCGCGAAGCCCCTGGTACAGGGGGGTAGGAATTAACACAAAAAATGGCCCTGACCGGGCCACTTTTCGTTTGCGCGGGGCCGGCGGCGTAACTTGCTTGCCATGCTCCGCCCGCTAGTTACGCTGTTTTTGCTGCTGCTGACCGCCGCCCGCGGCGCCGCCCAGAGCCTGCCCATCATTAGCCAGAACCCGCCCGCGCTGCGCTGGCAGGAGCTTCGGAGCCCGCACTTCCGGGTGCTGTACCCGGCCGGCCTGGACTCGGCGGCCCAGCGCACGGCCGGGCGGCTGGAGGCCGTGCGCGGCCCCGAGGGCAGTACGCTGGGCGTGCGGGCGCCGCCCATTGCGGTAGTCATGCAGAACCAGACGACCGTGAGCAACGCGTTTGTCACGTTTTTGCCGCGCCACGCCGAGTTTTTCACGACCCCCGACCAGGGGCAGGGCCTGGGCACCGTGGACTGGCTCGACGGGCTGGTGGTGCACGAGTTCCGGCACGTTAATCAGTTTGACAAGGCGCGGCAGGGGGTAGGGCGGGCCGTGGTGCCGCTGCTCGGCGATGGCGGGCTGGGCGTGGCGGCGGTGGGCGTGCCGCAGTGGTTTTTTGAGGGCGACGCGGTGGGCACCGAAACGGCCCTCACGCGCAGCGGGCGCGGGCGCATCCCATACTTCGGCCTGGGCCTGCGGGCCAACTTGCTGAGCGGCCGGCTCTATAATTACCAGAAGGCGGTGAGCGGCTCGCTACGCGACAACGTGCCCGACTGGTACGTGCTGGGCTACTACCTAACCTCTTATGCCAAAGCGCACTACGGCCCCGACGTGTGGGGCCGGGTGCTGGACCAGTACTACCGTTTTCCGTTCTATCCCTTCTCGTTTTCGAATAGCCTGCGCCGCACCACCGGCCGGCGCGTGGAGGACCTCTACGCCCGCGCCATGCGCGAGCTGGACTCGACCTGGCGCAGGCAGCAGGCGGCGCGGCCTACCCCCACCGCCGTGCGCGAGCTGGCCGGGCAGGTTGGCACGCGGGTATTTACGCAGTACCAGTTTCCGCAGTACGTGAACGATAGCACGGTAGTGGTCCTGAAAAGCGGGCTTGGCGACATTGCGCAACTGGTGCTGCTGGGCCGCCACGGTCGCGAGAAGCGCATTTTCACGCTGGGCCTGCAGAATATTCCGCAGCTGCTGTCGGTGGGCGGCGGCAAGGTGGTGTGGCCCGAGTTTCGGCCGGACCCGCGCTGGGGCCAGCGCATCTACTCCGAGCTGAAGGTGCTGGACCTGGCCACTGGCCGCCTCACGTGGGTGGGCAAAAACCAGCGCTACGCCGCCGCCGCGCTCTCGCCCGATGGCCGCCAGCTGGTGGCCGTGCGCACCGACGAGACATATCACCACGCGCTGGTCATCCTGGATGCCACTACGGGCGGCGTTATTCGCACGCTGCCCAACCCGCGCAACGACTTTTACCAGCAGCCGCGCTGGTCGCCCAGCGGCCAGGCCATCGTGACGGTGGCGCTGAGCGCGGCCGGCAAGACCTTGCAGCTCATTGAGCCCACCAGTGGGCTGGAAGTCAATATCTTGCCGGTAGCCAACGTGAACCTGGCCAACCCGCAGCTGTGGGGCGAATACGTGCTGTATAACTCGCCGCAGTCGGGCGTGGATAACATCTACGCCGTCAATTACGGCACCAAACAAACTTACCAGGTCACCAACCGGCCCTACGGCGCCTACCACGTGGCCGTGAGTCCCGATGGGCAGCACCTGGCCCTGCACGACTACCGCGCTACCGGTGCCCGCGTAGTCGAAATTCCCCTCGACCCCGCCGCCTGGACCGCCCTGCCCACCCCCGCCCGCACCGACGCGCCCGAGCCCTTCGTAGCGGCGCTGGCGGCCGGCGAACCGGGGGGGGCGCGCATCACGGCGCTGCTGGCCTCGCCCGACTCGGCGGGGCCGCGCTACGGGGTGCGGCGCTACCGGCCGCTGGCCCACACTTTCCGCGTCTTCAGCTACGGCGTGGTGCAGAGCCCGGCCGGCAACGCGGTGAGCGTGGGCGTACGCTCGCAGGATTTTTTGAGCACGACCCAGCTATTCGCGGGCCTGAGCTACGACCAGACCGAGCGCACGCTGGCCGCCACCGGCGCGCTCAGCTACCAGGGCCGCTACCCCGTGCTGGACGTAGAAGCCACCTACGGCGGGCGCAACGCGGCGCGCTACTTCGACCGCGCCGCGCCGCCCGATAGCCTGCGCGGCACGCAGTGGCAATACGCGCGCCTGCTGGCCGGCGTGCGCCTGCCGCTGGTGCTCACGCGCTCCAGGTACTTGCAGGCGCTCACGGTGGGCGCGTATTACCTCCACGAGCGGGTTTTTAACTACACCCCGACCTTACGCAGCCGCAACGAAACGGGCCTTACTACCCCCCTCCACGCCATCCAAACCTCGCTGAGCTATGCCAGTCAGCTCAAGCAGAGCGCCCGCGACGTGGCGCCGCGCGGCGGGGCTACGCTGCTGGCTACCTACCGCACCACGCCCTTTGGCACCAACCTGCGAGCCAGCCAGGTGGGCGTGCAAAGCAGCGTGTACCTGCCGGGCCTGGGCAAGCACCACGCCGTGCGGCTGCGCGGCGGCTTCCAGTATCAGCAGCAGAACCAGTACAATTTCGCGGCGGCCATTTCCTTCCCGCGGGCCGAAACGAGCTACGTGAGCTTCGACCGGCTGGCGGTGGGTAGCCTCGATTACAGTCTGCCGCTGGCCTTCGTGCACTGGTCGGTGGGGCGGGTGCTGTACGTGCAGCGCCTGCGGGCCACGGCCTTCGCCGATATCGCCCAGGGCAGCAGCGTGGTGCCGCTACGCCCGGCCGGGCCGACCCGGCTCTACCAGAATTATCAGAACTACGGGGCCGATTTCCTGGCCTTATTCAACATCTTCCACCTGCGCACGCCCATTGAGGCGGGCGTGCGGGTAGCCTACAGCAGCTACCGGCAAGGCTGGGTGGTGCAGCCGTTGTCGTTTAACGTGCGGCTGTGAAGTAGGTAATAGACTTGAACAGTTTTGAAAAACAGCATTTTAATCAAAATTATTGTTAAGTTTAAAATTAGCCAATGCAGCAGCTATCTGCACAAGTTGATTCAACAAACAAAGTCGGTGAATTCGAATGGTT
>JAABUN010007757.1_pt1 | contig 11348 bp, 10 predicted proteins | sample 5559311 | NCBI WGS metagenome assembly JAABUN01 (sample SAMN10711877, study PRJNA513370) | rock metagenome | isolation source: Antarctica rocks | place: Antarctica: Victoria Land, Siegfried Peak sud | reverse complement strand
TCCTCGTGCTCGCGGGACAGCTCGAACATGGAATTCCCCTCGATTGCTTGACGTTGACGTAAACGTAAAGCACTCTGACAGGCATGGCAAGAGCCACCTGGACCATCGCAGAAATCGCCGAGGAGTTCGGCATCACCCACCGCACGGTGCGCTACTACGAGTCCGAGGGGCTGATCAGCCCGGAGCGCCGGGGCACGATCCGGGTCTTCCACCCCCGGGACCGGGTCAGGCTCGGGCTGGTGCTGCGCGGACGCCGCATCGGCTTCCCGCTCGAGGAGATCCGCAAGATCGTGGACATGTACGACGACGTCCCTGGTGAGTCCGGCCAGCTGGACTACCTGCTCACCCAGATCGACGACCGTCGCCAGGACCTGCAGCGTCGTCGCGCAGACATCGACGCCGCCCTGGAGACCCTTGCCGAGCTGCAGCGCCGGTGCGGCGAGGATCTGCGCGCACTGCAGGGTGCGGCGCACGCCACGCGCAGCAGCGGCCCTGGCGACGCTAGGCTCCCCGACGGCGAGATGTTCCCCGGAACGAGTTCCCCCGATGACGAGTGAGGCGAACGTGAGCGACCAGAAGCCGAGCGACACCCGACCCCTGACCAAGGTGCTCATCGCCAACCGCGGGGAGATCGCGGTCCGAATCGCCAGGGCCTGCAAGGACTCCGGTCTCGGATCGGTCGCCGTGTACGCCGAGCCCGATGCGGACGCCCTGCACGTCAAGGTCGCCGACGAGGCGTACGCGCTCGGAGGAGCCACCCCCGGCGAGTCGTACCTGGTGGTGGACAAGCTGCTCGACGTCGCTGCGCGCTCAGGGGCCGACGCCGTGCACCCCGGCTACGGCTTCCTCGCCGAGAACGCCTCGTTCGCCCAGGCCGTGCTGGACGCCGGCCTCACGTGGATCGGTCCCTCGCCTGCCGCGATCGACAGCCTCGGCGACAAGGTCAAGGCCCGACACATCGCCGAACGCTCGGGAGCCCCGCTGGTGGCCGGCACCAAGGAGCCTGTCGACGGGGCGGACGAGGTCATCGCCTTCGCCGACGAGCACGGCCTGCCGATCGCCATCAAGGCGGCCTACGGCGGCGGCGGGCGGGGGCTCAAGGTCGCCCGTCAGCGTGAGGAGATCGCTGAGCTGTTCGACTCCGCTGTGCGAGAGGCAGTCTCGGCGTTCGGCCGCGGTGAGTGCTTCGTGGAGAAGTACCTGGACAAGCCGCGGCACGTCGAGACGCAGTGCCTCGCGGACACCCACGGCAACGTGGTCGTGGTATCCACCCGCGACTGCTCGCTGCAGCGCCGGCACCAGAAGCTCGTGGAGGAGGCGCCGGCACCGTTCCTGAGCGAGGAGCAGAACGCCGAGCTGTACCGCGCCTCCAAGGCGATCCTGACCGAGGCCGGCTACACCGGGGCGGGCACCTGCGAGTTCCTGGTCGGCCAGGACGGGACGATCTCGTTCCTGGAGGTGAACACCCGGCTGCAGGTCGAACACCCCGTGAGCGAGGAGGTCACCGGCATCGACCTCGTGCGTGAGCAGTTCCGGATCGCGGCCGGTGAGGCGCTGGGCTACGACGACCCGCCCGTGCGCGGGCACTCCTTCGAGTTCCGCATCAACGGCGAGGACGCCGGACGGGGCTTCCTGCCTGCCCCCGGCACCGTGTCGTCCTTCCAGGCTCCGTCCGGCCCGGGCGTCCGCGTCGACTCGGGCGTGGTCTCGGGCGACGTGATCAGCGGCGCGTTCGACTCGATGCTGGCCAAGCTCGTCGTGACCGGCGCCACCCGTCAGCAGGCCCTGGAACGGTCCAGGCGCGCCCTGGACGAGATGGTGGTCGACGGCATGCCCACCGTCCTGCCGTTCCACCGCGTCGTGGTGCGCGACCCAGCCTTTGCGCCGTCCGGCGACGACGCCTTCACCATCCACACGCGCTGGATCGAGACCGAGTTCGACAACCAGATCCCCCCGTACGCGGGGGAGGTCGCAGCGGCCCCCGAGGACGGTGGCGAGAAGCAGACCATCCTCGTCGAGGTAGGGGGCAAGCGGCTCGAGGTCGTCCTGCCCGCAGGACTGGCGCTCGGCGGCGGGGCTGCGGGCCGTCCCAAGGCTCCCAAGCGGTCCGCCGGCAAGAGGTCGGGCGCAGCCGCCTCGGGGGACTCGCTCACCTCACCCATGCAGGGCACGATCGTGAAGATCGCGGTCCAGGACGGCGCGACCGTCGCTGCCGGCGACCTCGTGGTCGTGCTCGAGGCCATGAAGATGGAGCAGCCGCTGACCGCGCACCGGGCCGGCGTCATCACCGGCCTGACCGCAGAGGTGGGCGCCACCGTCACCTCCGGCGCCGTGGTGTGCGAGATCAAGGACTGACCCCCACCACCCCCACCCCTCGCAAATCTCAAGAGACTCGCCCTCGGCGGCACCATCTGAGGGCGAGTCTCTTGGGATATGCCGGACTTGGAGTCCGGATGCTGAGTGCACAGCCATCGACCGGTGCTGACCTGTCCACTGGAGCCTCGCTGCGGCTGGACGTCGACACCGTGGCGGGAGCACCGTCCAAGCGTGCAGACGAGTGAGCTACCACGGGTCTTCGTCGGCGCCCAGGCCGTCGCCGAGGGGCTGCTGACGGCCAAGCAGCTACGCGGTCCCCACCTGAGACGCGTGCTGCACGGGGTGTACCGGCCAGCCACAGTGCGCGACAGCCACGCGCTGCACGTCGAGGCTGCCGGCCTGATCCTGCCGGAACGAGCCATGGTGACGGGCCGCTCCGCCTGCACGGCGCTCGGCGTCACCCTGTCCGTGACGGACGACCCGGTGACTGTGCTCGTCCCGGAGCGGGAGCCGTTGGGGCGCTCGCGGGCCTTCGACGTCCGACGTGCGGTCGCCGTGCCGGATGAGCACAGCAGCTGGCGGGGGGTGCGGCTGGCTCCCGGGTGGCGCATCGCCATCGACCTGGTGGCCCGACAGGAGCTCGCGGTCGCCGTTTCGCACCTGGACGCCGCGGCCCGAGGCGGGGTGGTTGACCTCGAAGCCCTGCGCCGGCGGCTGCCTCACTTGCACTGCCACCACGTGGCCATCGCCCGTCAGGCGGCCGAGCTCGCTGACCCGCGAGCGCAGTCGATCCCTGAGTCACAGACCCGGGTCATCCTGACCCTGGCCGGCATCGAGGTGGAGCCACAGGTCAAGGTGCCTCTGCCCCACGGCGGCTCTGCCGTATGCGATCTCGCGGTGGCAGGACGTCGGATCGCCGTGGAGTACGACGGCGCATGGCACGCGCTGCGCGAGCAGCTGCAGCGTGACCGGCGCCGGCTGAACGACCTGCGCGAGGCAGGCTGGTCCATCGTCCACGTCACGGCTGACCTCCTGCACGCACCTCACGAACTGGTTGCCCGTGTGCGCGCCGCCATGCTCGGCCCGGCCGAGGTCCGCTGACTCAGGCAATCTCAAGAGACACGCCCTCGCCGACGGCTTCGGAGGGCGAGTCTCTTGAGATTTGCGGGAATCTTGGGCGGGGGGGGTTAGGAGTTGTGCAGACGGCGGGCCGCCTCGGCGATGGAGCCCGACAGCGACGGGTAGACCGTGAAGGCGTGCGCCACCTCGTCGACGGTCAGCCGGTGCGCGACCGCCAGCGTCACTGGGAAGATGAGCTCGGACGCCCGGGGCGCCACCACGACGCCCCCGATCACGGTGCCCGAGCCGGTACGGCAGAAGAGCTTGACGAACCCGTCGTGGATCCCCTGCATCTTCGCGCGCGGGTTGCCCGCGAGCGGCAGCTTGACGACCTCGCCCTGGGCCTCGCCGGCCTCGATCTGCGCCTGCGTCCACCCGACGGTCGCGATCTCGGGCGCGGTGAAGATGTTCGCCGAGACGGTACGCAGGTCCAGCGGAGCCACGGCGTCGCCCAGCGCGTGCCACATGGCGATGCGCCCCTGCATGGCCGCCACGGACGCCAGCGGCAGCACACCGGTGCAGTCGCCTGCCGCATACACTCCACGGGCCGTCGTGCGCGAGACACGGTCCACCTCGATGTGCCCGGACTGGGCGAGCTTCACGCCCGCGTCCTCCAGGCCGAGCCCTGCGGTGTTCGGGACCGACCCGACGGCCATCAGGCAGTGCGATCCCTCGACGGTCCGACCGTCGGCCAGCGTGACCAGGACACCGTCCCGGGTGCGGGTCACACAGGCGGCTCGCGAACGGGACAGCACCGTCATCCCGCGGCGACCGAAGACCTCCTCGATCACCTCCGCCGCGTCGGCGTCCTCTCCTGGAAGCACCCGGTCACGCGAGGACACCAGCACCACGTCGGCGCCGAGCGCGTCGTAGGCAGAGGCGAACTCGGCTCCCGTGACCCCCGACCCGACCACGACCAGGCGCTCTGGCAACCGGTCCAGGTGGTACAGCTGGGTCCAGGTGAGGATGCGCTCTCCGTCCGGCATAGCGTCTGGCAGCGTCCGCGGGTGAGCGCCGGTCGCCAGCAGCACGACGTCGGCGTCGAGGATGGTGGAGCCGCCGTCGCCGAGCGCCACCTCGACCCGCTGCGGGCTGGCCAGGCGCCCGGTTCCGGCGAGGATGCGCACGCCCTCCTTCTCGAGCCGGCGGTGCACGTCCTGCGACTGCGTCTGCGCCAGCGCCCGCACGCGCTCGTTGATCCTGCCGAGGTCGACGCTGAGGAGCGCCTCAGGATCACGGTCGCCGCCGCCAGGAAAACGCACCCCCAGCTCGTGCGCGCCGTCGACCAGGGTCATCAGCTCCGCCGTGGCGATGAGGGTCTTGGACGGGACGACGTCGGTGAGGACTGCCGCGCCTCCCAGGCCCTCCTTCTCCACCACCGTCACCTGCGCGCCCAGCTGAGCGGCCACCAGCGCCGCCTCGTAGCCACCCGGGCCGCCGCCGACGACGACCACCCGGGTGTCGGGCCGGATCTCGCCCGGACCCGCCGGGTCGGGAGTGCCCGCAGGGTTCTGGGCACCTGCGACCGACGGTTCGGCTGCGCCCGGCCGGACGGGAGGGGCCTGGGCGCCCGTCAGGGGCCCGCTCTGTTCGCTCATCGCGGCCCATTGTGCCGTGTCCGCGGACCGCTGTGCTCGCGGCTGGACCTGCACGCCAGGGCGCGGCGGCCAGTCGTGACTACGCTGCAGCCCGTGAGCACCCACACCAGACCAGCCTCCGGCCGTCCCTCCCGCGACCCCTTCGCCGCGGGGCCGACCGCCGCGGCGCACGCAGCGGCCGACGTCCTCGCCGCGCGCACCGGTGCCTCGACCCACGACGTCGCCCTGGTGCTGGGTTCGGGCTGGGCCTCGGCGGCGGACGTTCTGGGCCAGACCCTGATGGAGGTGCCTGCCGACGAGGTGCCCGGCTTCTCCAAGCCCGCGGTCGTCGGCCACGTCGGCACCCTGCGCTCGGTCCAGATCGGCGACAGCGACTCTCGCGCGCTGGTCCTGGGAGCACGCACGCACCTGTACGAGGGCCACGGCGTCCGACAGGTCGTGCACGGCATCCGCACCGCGGCGGCGGCCGGCTGCCACACCGTCGTCATCACCAACGGCTGCGGCGGGCTCGACCCGTCGTGGGGGCCGGGCACCCCGGTCCTGATCAGCGACCACCTCAACCTCACCGCCACCTCTCCGCTGGAGGGCGCCACCTTCGTCGACCTGACCGATCTCTACTCGGCCCGGCTGCGCGAGCTCGCACGCAGCGTGGACCCGCAGCTACCGGAGGGCGTGTACGCCCAGTTCCCGGGCCCGCACTACGAGACCCCGGCGGAGGTGCGGATGGTCAGGACGCTGGGGGCGGACCTGGTCGGGATGTCCACCACGTTGGAGGCGATCGCGGCGCGAGAGGCCGGCATGGCGGTCCTCGGCATCTCCCTGGTGACCAACCTCGCCGCGGGCATCGGCTCCGAGCCGCTGGACCACGCAGAGGTGCTGGCTGCGGGCCAGGCGGCGAGCGAGCGGATAGGGGTGCTGCTCGCCGAGGTGACACGGCAGATCGCGTCATCATGAGCGGCACCGGCACCGGCACCGGCACCGGCACCAGCACCAGCACCAGCACCAGCACCAGCACCAGCACCAGCACCAGCACCGCAGCGGCCGACGCGCCGCCCAGCGACGCCCTGGTGCAGGCGGCGCAGGCCTGGGCGGACCAGGACCCGGACCGGCAGACGGCCGCGGACCTGCGCTCGGTCCTGGCCCGGGCCACCAGCGGCGACGCCAAGGCCGCGGCCGACCTGGCGGACCGGTTCGACGGCACCCTGCAGTTCGGCACCGCGGGCTTGCGAGGCGCTCTCGGGGCGGGGCCCAACCGGATGAACCGCGTGGTGGTCATCCGCGCTGCCGCCGGCCTCGCCGCCTACCTGCAGCACCGCGGGCCCAGCACCGGGCTGGCCCGCCCGCGGGTGGTCATCGGCTACGACGCACGCCGAAACTCCGACGTGTTCGCGCTCGACACCGCCGCGGTGATGACCGGTGCCGGCATCGAGGCGCTGCTGCTGCCCTCCGCGCTTCCCACGCCGGTCCTCGCCTACGCCGTTCGCAGCCTCGACGCCGACGCCGGCGTCATGGTCACGGCCAGCCACAACCCTCCCCAGGACAACGGCTACAAGGTCTACCTCGGTGGCCCCGGCGAGGAGGGGGCGCAGATCGTGCAGCCCGCAGACGCGGCCATAGCCGCCCGCATCGCGAGCGTCGGGCCGCTGGCCTCGGTGCCGCGGCCACTGCACGGATGGCGCGTCCTGGACGAGGACGTGCACGAGCGCTACCTGGACGCCGCTGCCGGGTGCGCCGTCGCCGGCGGGCCGCGGGAGCTCTCGATCGTGCTCACCCCGCTGCACGGTGTCGGGGGGGCCACGACCGTCGAGGCGTTGCGGCGCGCGGGCTTCATCGACACCTACGTGGTGCCCGAGCAGGCAGCTCCGGACCCCGATTTCCCCACCGTGGCCTTCCCGAACCCCGAGGAGCCCGGAGCCATCGACCTGGCGTTGGCGGCGGCACGTCGACGCGGAGCCGACTTGGTTCTCGCCAACGACCCGGACGCCGACCGTTGCGCCGTCGCCGTGAAGGACCCGCACGGCCCCGCGGCCACGGACGGCTGGCGGATGCTGCGCGGGGACGAGGTCGGAGCCCTGCTGGGTGAGCACCTGGCTGGCAGACCCGACACGCCGGCCGGAGGCGTACTGGCCTGCTCCATCGTCTCCTCCCAGCTGCTGGCCCGCATAGCGGCAGCGCACGGGATGAGGCACGCCCAGACGCTCACCGGCTTCAAGTGGATCTCCCGGGTACCGGACCTGGCGTACGGCTACGAGGAGGCCCTGGGGTACTGCGTCTCCCCCAGCACCGTGCGGGACAAGGACGGCGTCAGCGCCGCCGTTGTGGTGGCCGAGCTCGCAGCCGCTCTCAAGGCGCAGGGCAGGACCCTGCTGGAGGTGCTGGACGACCTCGCACGCCAGCACGGCCTGCACGCCACGGACCAGCTCTCCGTGCGGGTAGACGACGTGGCACTCATCGCGGAGGCCATGGTGCGCCTGCGGCGGGAGCCTCCCGCCCGGCTCGCCGGGTTACCGGTCATCGAAGCCGTCGACCTCGCGGAGGGCGCCGATGGACTGCCCCCCACCGACGGCCTTCGCTACCGCACCGGGGCGGGAGACCGCGTCGTGGTCCGCCCCTCCGGCACCGAGCCCAAGCTCAAGGCCTACCTGGAGGTGGTCGTCCCGGTGGGCAGTGACGGCGTCGAGGAGGCACGGCGGGCAGCGGCGCAGCGGCTGGACCGGCTGCGCGAGGACATGAAACAGGTCCTGCGTCTGTCGTGAACCCTGTCGCCGGCCCGTCCCGGTGTGCCTGCGGGCTCGGTCAGGACCGACCCACCCGCCCCGCGGCTGGTGCGGGCGCTCAGAGCACGATCGTGAGCACCGTGGCGATGGTCAGCACAGCCAGCGTGAGCAGTACCAGCCAGTTCCAGGTCAGGTTGACCCGCTCGTCGGGAGCACCCTTGCGGGCCTTCTCCTCCCACACCTGCCAGCGGTGCCGGACCAGCAGCGCCGCAGCCCCGGAGTCCGTGTTCGGCGCGGTGCTGGCACCGATCCCCTGCGAGAGGTCGGCGCCCATCAGGTTCGCGCCGGACGCCTCACGCCGGGACAACGACATCGCGCTGGTGCGTCCGGGGGCGGGTGCGGCCCAGGATGAGAAGTCCCCCTCCTCGGTCTCGACGGTCATCGTGTAGCGCGTCTGCACCGACCTGATACGGGAGAACGGGATCCGCACGTCGCGCAGCACGTTCACCAGGGTCACTCCCTGGCCGTCCACCACCAGGCGCGGCCGCCAGAAGAGGATGTAGACCAGGAAGCACACCAGAGCGGCAGTGGGGCTGAACAGCAGCAGCTGCTGCAGCCCGCTCGTGATGGTCAGGGCCAGGTAGACCAGCACCATGACCCAGGTCACCAGCGCAAGGACCCGGACGCCGCTCGGACGCAGCACGACGTGTCCGGTCTCGATCTGCACGCACAGATCCTCGCACGCCCAGCCCACCCCGACGTGACAGCTCCCCCTCCCGGCCCCGCACGGCCACCGTGGTGTTGAACATGTTCTAAAACTGCTATCGTCTCTCCTGAACACGTTCAACTACTATCGGAGGCACCGTCGTGAGCACCATCGTCATCACCTATCTCGTCTACGTGACCCTGAGCGTGGCCCTGACCATCTGGGTCGGCCGCACGCTGTCCAAGAACGGAGCGATCTTCCTGCTCGACGTCTTCCGCGGGGACGAGCCGATGTCTCGGTCCGTGAACCACCTGCTGGTGGTCGGCTTCTACCTGATCAACCTGGGATACGTGGCACTCGCCCTCACGATCGGCGGCAGCGTGCCGGACGCCCGTTCCGGCATCGAGAACCTCGCCACCAAGATGGGCGGAGTGCTCCTGGTGCTGGGCGTCATGCACTTCGCCAACCTCTTCGTGCTCTCCCGCATGCGCCGGCGCACCCAGCTGCTGGCCAACCCCGTCCCCCCCGCGCACGCGCAGAGCAGCACCCCGCGGGCCGCACAGCCCTCGCAGTGGACCGCCCAGCCCCCCGCCAGCCATCCCCAGGCCGGGCCCGGCACCGGCGGACCGGCACCTGCACCGGGGCGGTGACCCCGGTGCCGGCCGTGTGGTGCGCTGCCGTACCACCTGCACCGCCGATCCCTGCGTCGCCTCGGTAGCGTCAGCACCGTGACCGCCACCCAGGCCGGCCTTCCGCCAGAGGGCGACGATGCCGGCCAGCCCGCGACCGCCAAAGGTGAGCAGACCAGGCAGCGCATCGTGGACGCGGCGACGCGGCTGCTCGAGGAGCGCGGCTACGCCAGCACCACGATGCGCGCCGTGGCGGAGGAGGCCGGGGTCAGCCTCGGGAACGCCTACTACTACTTCTCCTCCAAAGAGCACCTCGTCCAAGGCTTCTACGACCGCCTGCAGACCCTGCACGCGCAGGCGGCGGTGGAGCGGATGAGCACGGTCACCAGCCTCGGCCAGCGGTTCACTGCGAGCGAGCTCGCCTTCCTCGACGTCGTAGCCCGGTATCAGCCGTTCGCGGGCAAGCTGTTCTCGGTAGCGGCCGACCCCGCCAGCCCGCTGAGCCCTCTCAGCCAGGCCAGCACGCCCGCGCGCCAGGCGTCCACCGCGATCATGCGAACGGTGGTGCAGGGCAGCGTCATCAAGGCCGACGAGCGACTGCTGCGTGAGCTTCCGGAGCTGCTCTGGCTGGCCCACATGGGCGTGGTGCTGTTCTGGGTCCATGACCGCAGCCCCGGCCAGCGACGCACCCGGCGGCTCGTGACGCGCTCCGCACCTGTGCTGGAGCGGCTGGTCACCCTCTCCCGGTGGCGGGCGCTGAGGCCGACCGTACACGAGCTCCTCGATCTGGTGACCGACCTGCGTACAGGCGGGGACAGCGCCGACGGCGGTTAGAGTTGGGCGGTGACGACATCCCTGGACGGCCCACCGGTGCGCGACGCGGCAGCGGTGATGGGAGCCGACGCGCTGACGGACGCCAGCCTGCGCCGGTTCCTGCAGGGCCTGCCGGGGGTCGACGCCGTGGGTGCCGACCAGCGGGCCGCTGGGCTGGGCACCCGGTCCATCAAGACCACAGCCAAGGCGTGGGCGCTGGACACGGTGATCTCGATGATCGACCTCACGACCCTCGAGGGCGCCGACACCACGGGCAAGATCGAGACCCTGTGCGCCAAGGCGCGTCAGCCCGACCCCTCCTCCCCGGACTGCCCACGGGTGGCCGCGGTGTGCGTCTACAACGACCTCGTGCCGATCGCGGTGCAGGCGTTGGCGGGCAGCGGGGTGCACGTCGCCGCGGTGGCCACCGCCTTCCCCTCCGGGCGGGCACGGCTCGACGTCAAGCTCGCCGACACCGCCGACGCAGTGCAGGCGGGTGCCGACGAGATCGACATGGTCATCGACCGCGGCGCCTTCTTGTCCGGCCGCTACCTGCAGGTCTTCGAGGAGATCGTCGCGGTGCGCGAGGCCTGTCACGTGGGCGGTCGCTCGGCACACCTGAAGGTCATCCTGGAGACCGGTGAGCTGGCCACCTACGACAACGTCCGGCGCGCGTCCTGGCTGGCGATGCTGGCCGGCGCCGACTTCATCAAGACCAGCACGGGCAAGGTGTCTCCTGCGGCCACGATGCCCGTCACGCTGATCATGCTCGAGGCGGTGCGCGACTGGCTGTCGCTGACCGGGCGCCAGATCGGCGTCAAGCCCGCCGGCGGCATCCGTACCGCCAAGGACGCCTTGAAGTACCTGGTGATGGTCAGCGAGGTCGCCGGGGACGCGTGGCTGGACCCTGACTGGTTCCGGTTCGGTGCCACCACGCTCCTGAACGACGTGCTGCTGCAGCGGCAGAAGCTGACCACGGGCCACTACAGCGGCCCCGACTACGTGACGCTCGACTGAGGCGCAGGAAGGCACGGACACCATGAGCAAGTTCGAGTACGCACCGGCACCGGAGTCACGGGCCGTGGTGAACCTGCGCTCCTCGTACGGGCTGTTCATCAACGGCGAGTACACCGAGGGTTCAGGAGGCGCCTTCAAGACGATCAATCCCGCGACCGAGGAGGTGATCGCCGAGGTCGCCGAGGCCGATGACGCGGACGTGGACCGTGCGGTCGCCGCGGCCCGGCGCGCGTACACCCGCGTCTGGTCGCGCATGTCCGGAGCCGAACGCGGCAAGTACCTGTTCCGCATCGCCCGCCTCATGCAGGAGCGCTCTCGCGAGCTGGCCGTGCTGGAGACCCTGGACAACGGCAAGCCCATCAAGGAGTCGCGCGACGTCGACGTCCCGACCGCCGCGGCGCACTTCTTCTACTACGCGGGCTGGGCCGACAAG
>JAABUN010007756.1_pt1 | contig 11350 bp, 9 predicted proteins | sample 5559311 | NCBI WGS metagenome assembly JAABUN01 (sample SAMN10711877, study PRJNA513370) | rock metagenome | isolation source: Antarctica rocks | place: Antarctica: Victoria Land, Siegfried Peak sud | reverse complement strand
GTTCGGAAGTGAACGGCCACGAGGAGGTCCACGTGAACGGCGACAGCTCCGGCAAGCAGCAGGCCAACTTCGACGCGCTGGTGGCGAGCGACCAACGGATCGAGCCGCGGGACTGGATGCCGGACGGCTACCGCAAGACGTTGATCCGGCAGATCGCCCAGCACGCGCACTCAGAGATCATCGGCATGCAGCCGGAGGGCAACTGGATCACCCGCGCTCCCAGCCTGCGGCGCAAGGCCATCCTGATCGCCAAGGTCCAGGACGAGTCCGGGCACGGTCTGTACCTGTACTCGGCCGCCGAGACTCTCGGGGTCGATCGGGCCGAGATGCTCGACCTGCTCCACGCCGGCAAGCAGAGGTACTCCTCGATCTTCAACTACCCCACGATCACCTGGGCCGACATGGGCGCGATCGGGTGGCTGGTCGACGGGGCCGCCATCGTCAACCAGGTGCCCATCTGCCGCTGCTCCTACGGGCCGTACGCGCGCGCGATGGTCCGCATCTGCAAGGAGGAGTCCTTCCACCAGCGGCAGGGCTTCGAGATCCTGCACACGCTGTCGAACGGCACCCCGGAGCAGAAGGCGATGGCGCAGGACGCGGTGGACCGCTGGTGGTGGCCGTCCCTGATGATGTTCGGCCCCACGGACGCGGAGTCACCGAACAGCGCCCAGTCGATGGCCTGGGGCATCAAGCGGTTCAGCAACGACGAGCTGCGCCAGCGCTTCATCGACATGAGCGTGCCGCAGGCGGAGGTGCTGGGCCTGACCCTGCCCGACCCGGACCTCGCCTTCGACGAGGCCAGCGGGCACTGGGTGCCGGGCCCGATCGACTGGGACGAGTTCTACGCGGTGCTCCAGGGCGACGGCGCCTGCAACCAGGAGCGGTTGGCGAACCGCCGCGCGGCCCACGACGAGGGCGCCTGGGTCCGCGAGGCCGCTGACGCCTATGCCGCGAAGCAGGCGGTCCGTTCCACGCAGGCCGTAGCGTGAGCGAGGGCGGCCGACCCACGGTCAACGCTGAGGGAGGGCACGGCGCCGTCCCGGTCGAGGGGGTCCCCACCCAGACGCCCGGACATGTGGGTGCCCGGCGCGACTGGCCCCTCTACGAGGTGTTCGTCCGCAGCAAGCGCGGGCTCTCGCACACCCACGTGGGGTCCCTGCACGCACCCGACGCCCCGATGGCCCTGCGCAACGCACGCGACGTATACACCCGACGCAGCGAGGGTGTGAGCATCTGGGTGGTGCCGGCGGCCGAGGTCGTCGCGTCCAGCCCGGACGAGAAGGACTCGTTCTTCGACCCGGCGGCCGACAAGACCTATCGCCATCCCACGTTCTACGACATCCCGGACGAGGTGCAGCACCTGTGAGCGCGTCCTCGACGATGCCTGCGCTCGCCCGCTACGCCCTGGCGCTGGGGGACGACGCGCTGATCATGTCCCAGCGTTTCGGGGAGTGGGTCACCCGTGCCCCCCAGCTGGAAGAGGACGTGGCCCTGGCCAACATCGGGCTCGACCTCCTCGGCCAGGCCCGTGCCCTGCTGACCTACGCCGGCCAGGTCGAGGATGCAGGCCGGGACGAGGACGACCTGGCCTACCTGCGGGAGGAGCGAGACTTCCTCAGCTGCCACCTCGTCCAGGCCGAGAACGGTGACTTCGGCTTCAGCATCGCCAGGACCCTGGTGTTCTCGACCTACCAGCTGGAGCTGTACCGGGCGCTGAGCCAGAGCTCGGACGCGACCCTGGCAGGAATCTCTGCCAAGGCCGTCAAGGAGGTCGACTACCACCTCGACCACGCGACCGAGTGGACGGTGCGCCTCGGTGACGGGACCGAGCTGAGCAGGAACCGGGTCCAGGCTGGGGTCGACCAGGCGATGCGGTACGCGCCCGAGCTGTTCGAGGCTTCCTGGATCGACCCGGCGCTGCTGGGGTCCGGTGTGGCAGTTGACCCGTCGACGTTGCGAGCCTCGTGCGAGAGCACGTGGCGACAGGTGCTGGAACGCGCCACCCTGGACTGGCCCACCAGCCGGCCTGCCCTCGGCGGCGGGCGTCGTGGCGTCCACACCGAGCCGATGGGACACCTACTGGCCGAGATGCAGCACCTGCACCGCTCCCACCCGGGGGCTTCCTGGTGAGCGACGTCGAACGCGCCCGGTCCGTGGCGGCGACCGTGCTGGACCCGGAGGTGCCCGTGCTGACCATCGAGGACCTCGGCATCCTGCGCGATGTCAGGGCTGCTGCTGACGGCTTCCTCGAGGTCGACCTCACCCCGACGTACTCGGGCTGCCCGGCGGTGGAGTCGATCGAGCAGGACGTCGCAAGTGCGTTGTCATCGGCGGGTTTCCAACAGGTGCGCGTACGCCGGGTGCTCAGCCCGGCGTGGACCACCGACTGGATGAGCACCGATGGCCGACGCAAACTGGCCGAGTACGGCATCGCGCCACCACCCGGCGACCGCGTCGCTGGCGGTCCGGTCGCCGTCGTCCTCAGCACGCGCCCCGCGACGGTCGTCAACTGCCCTCAGTGCGGGTCCGCCGACACCGCCGAGCTCTCCCGGTTCGGGTCCACCGCGTGCAAGTCGCTGTGGCGCTGCAGCGCCTGCCTGGAGCCCTTCGACCACTTCAAGGCCCACTGATGTCCACGGGGAACTGATGTCCAGCACCACCAGCACCGAGCACCAGGTCGCCGCGGCCCGGTCCCACAGCCAGGTGCACACCCTGCGCGTGTCCGATGTCGAACAGCTCACCGACGAGTCGGTGGCCATCACCCTCGCGGTGCCCCCTGAGCTCGCAGAGCATTTCTCCTTCCTCCCGGGTCAGCATCTGACCCTGCTCTCGAATCTCGACAGCGGTGACGGCGGTGACGGCGAGCAGATCCGGCGCAGCTACTCCATCTGCAGCGCCCCCTCGCAGCGCCGGTTGCGGGTGGCGGTCAAGCGGATCGAGGGCGGCCTGTTCTCCGGGCACGCCAACTCCGGGCTCGCCGTCGGCGACACGCTGCAGGCGATGGCGCCGGCCGGCAGGTTCGGCACCGACGTCGACCCCGCCCGCTCCCGGCACTGCGTGGCGCTGGTGGCCGGCAGCGGCATCACCCCCGTCATGTCGATCATGGCTGCGGTGCTCGAGGGGGAGCCGAACAGCAGCTTCACGCTGGTCTACGGCAACCGGGAGAGCGCCTCGGTGATGTTCCTCGAGGAGATCGCCGACCTCAAGGACCGGTACACCGCCAGGCTTCAGGTGGTCCAGGTCCTCTCGCGCGAGCCGCACGACGCCGAGCTGCTGCACGGGCGCATCGACGACGCCAAGCTGAGCACGCTGCTGAACACCCTCATCCCGCCCGACCTCGTCGACGACTGGTTCCTGTGCGGCCCCTTCGCGATGGTGCAGCAGGTCCGCGAGACGCTGGCGGCAGCGGGGGTCGAAAAGAAGGACGTGCACCTGGAGCTGTTCCATGTCGACGGTGAGGTCCCTCGGGTCGCCCGCCGCGCCGATGCCGCCGGCAACCTCACCGCGAGCGAGGTCACGGTGCGTCTTGACGGGCGCTCATCCACCTTCGCGATGCCTGAGGAGGGGTCGGTGCTGGACGCGACTCTCAGTGTTCGCGCGGATGCGCCGTTCGCGTGCAAGGGCGGGGTGTGTGGCACCTGCCGGTCCATGGTCGTCGAAGGCGAGGTCGAGATGGCACGTAACTACGCCCTCGAGCCCTCCGAGCTCGAGGCCGGCTACGTGCTCGCCTGCCAGTCGGTGCCCACCACGCCACGGCTCGTGCTCGACTTCGACGCCTGACCAGCGCGCGACGCTCATCCCGCTCCACCAGCTCGAGCCCAGCAGCGGCATACTGCCGCCATGAGCACCGCTCCCCGCTACGGCAGCATGTTCGGACCGGACATCACCTTCCTGGGCGTACCGCGCTGCGACCTCGCGGACCCGGCCTCCTTCGCCGGCGCCGACGTGGTCGTGATCGGTGCACCCTTCGACGGCGGCACCTCGCACCGACCAGGAACCCGGTTCGGACCACAGGCCATCCGCATGACCGACTACCTCGGGCACGACGGCAGCCGGCCGAGCCTGGCGCTCCGCGTCGACGCGCTGGCCGACCTGAGGGTGGTCGATGCCGGCGACGTCGAGATGCCTCCTGGGCACATCGAGCGCAGCCTGGCAGCGCTGGAGGAGGCAGTGACGACCGCGGCCAGGTCCGGCGCCGTCCCGGTGGTGCTCGGGGGTGACCACTCGATCGCACTGGCCGATGCCACCGGGGTCGCCAACCACCTGGGGCACGGCCGTGTCTCGATGATCCACTTCGACGCGCACGCCGACACCGGTGACATCGAGTTCGGTTCGCTGTGGGGGCACGGGCAGCCGATGCGGCGGCTGATCGAGTTCGGGGCACTGCGCGGGGACCGCTTCCTCCAGCTCGGTCTGCGCGGCTACTGGCCCGGCCCGCAGACCCTGGACTGGATGGCGGAGCAGTCGATGCGCTCCTACGAGATGACCGAGATCGTCGCCCGCGGTCTGGAGGCATGCCTGGACGAGGCGTCCGGCATCGCCGTCGACGAGTGCGACGGCGTCTTCCTCTCGGTCGACATCGACGTCTGCGACCCGGGGCACGCGCCTGGCACCGGCACGCCGGAGCCAGGCGGACTGAGCTCTCGCGAGCTGCTCGACGCGGTGCGCCGCCTGTGCATGCGGCTCCCGATCGCCGGGATCGACGTCGTCGAGGTGTCACCGCCGTACGACCACGCCGACATCACCGCTGCCCTGGCCAACCGGGTCGTCCTGGAGGCGCTCAGCGGCCTGGCCTGGCAGCGCCGGCACGGGCCAGCGGCGCCCTTCGACGCGTCCCGCCCCCTGCTCGCGGACCGACCGGACGCCCCGCGCCCTCCTGGTGCCACGTAGCTCCGCGCGGGTGGTGGAGAGGAGGCCTGGGCGGCGAGTCCGTTGGCTCTGCGCGCCTCGCCGGGCAAGGATGGGGTCGTGAACCAGGACCCCCGAGCCGAGAGCGCGTCCGCGGACGCCCTGCTGACGGCCCTGGAGCAGCTGCGCGAGCGCGTGCACGACCTGCGCCTGCCGCTGCAGACGTCCACGGCTCCCACCGCCCGCAAGGACCGCGTCCAGCTGCTGGACCAGCTCGACGACTACCTCCTGCCCAGGCTGCGCCAGCTGGACGCCCCGCTGCTGGCGGTCGTCGGGGGCTCCACCGGTGCCGGTAAGTCGACCCTGGTGAACTCGCTGCTCCGCGAACAGGTATCGCGCTCGGGGGTGCTGCGACCCACGACGCGTTCACCGGTCCTCGTGCACCACCCTGATGACGCGGAGTGGTTCACCTCGATGCGGGTGATGCCATCTCTGGCGCGTCTGACCGGGGACGACGCCGAACCCACGCGTGAGGTCACCGACCGCAAGATCACCAGCGTGCGGCTGGCCTCGTCGTCCTCGCTCCCCGCGGGTCTGGCGCTGCTGGACGCGCCGGACATCGACTCCGTGGTCGACGCGAACCGGGAGCTGGCGACTCAGCTGCTGGCTGCAGGAGACCTCTGGCTCTTCGTCACCACCGCGGCGCGCTACGCGGACGCTGTGCCGTGGGACCTGCTCAGGACCGCGGCCGAGCGAGGCACGTCCGTCGCCGTCGTCCTGGACCGTGTTCCAGCGGAGGCGATGAGCGAGGTGCGCACCGACCTGGCGGGCATGCTGCGTGACAACGGTCTGGCCGGAGCCCCGTTGTTCACGGTGGCCGAGACCGCTGCCCTGACCCCTGCGGGTCTGCTGCCCGAGGACTCGGTCGCCCAGCTCCGATCCTGGCTGACGGGATTGGCCTCCAGCGCCAAGGCCCGCCAGACGGTGGTCCGGCGCACGCTCGAGGGGGCGCTGGGATCCCTGGACCGACGAGTTCCAGGGCTCGCCTCTGCCGCCGACGAGCAGGCGTCGGTGGACCGGGCGCTGCGCTCCGAGGTCGAGCAGGCGTATGCCGAGGCCGACCGTCAGCTGGAGCAGGGCCTGACTGACGGGTCGCTGCTACGCGGTGAGGTGCTGGCACGGTGGCAGGAGTTCGTGGGGACCGGCGACTTCTTCCGCGGCCTGGAGACCGCGGTCGGCCGGCTGCGCGACCGGGTGGTCTTAGCCGTCACCGGTCGGCCGGCGCCGGCAGAACCGCTCGGGGAGGCGCTGCAGTCGGGCGTGGCGGCCCTGGTGCGGGCGCAGGCCGAGGACGCCGCCGAGCGCGCCGCGCGGCGCTGGCGCTCCGACCCGGCGGGCTCGGCGCTGCTGGTGGCAGCGCGTGAGGACGTCACCCGGCTGGCGCCGGACTTCGACGAACGGCTGCAACGGATGGTCCGGGACTGGCAGGGGTACGTGCTCGAGCTCGTCCGCGACCAGGGCGCCTCGAAGCGGACCCAGGCTCGGGTGATGTCCTTCGGTGTGAACGCCCTGGGTGTCGTGCTCATGGTGCTGGTCTTCGCCAGCACGGCGTTCATCCCCACCGGTGCAGAGGTCGGGGTAGGGGCCGGAAGCGTGGTGGTGGGTCAGAAGCTGCTCGAGGCGATCTTCGGCGACCAGGCCGTTCGCACCCTGGCTGCCAAGGCGCGCAAGGACCTGGTGGCACGGGTCGACTCCCTGCTGGCGTTGGAGAGCGAGCGGCTCGTGCGCGTCCTCGACGGGGCCGGCGTGGACTTCGATGCGGGGAACGAGCTGCGGCAGGTCGCCGAGCTGATCCGGACGGTCCGATGAGCGGGGCGACCCTCAGTCGGCTGCGCAAGCGTCGGCCCGCGGACCTGGCGGCGCGGGTCGCTGCGCTGCGAGAGGCGCTGGAGCACGGCGGAGAGCGGCTGGAGCCCGACGCCGTAGCTCGCGCCCAGAGCGTGCTCGACCGGACCGACGAACGGCTGTCCCTGGGGCTGGACCACACGGTCGTGGCGTTGGCGGGCGCAACGGGCAGCGGGAAGTCCTCCCTGTTCAACGCGCTGACAGGCATCCCCGTCGCCACCGTGGGTGCCCGCCGGCCCACCACGTCGCTGCCGACCGCCGTGGTGTGGGGCGAGGACGCGGACCCGCTGCTGGACTGGCTGGAGGTCCCGCGCCGGCACCGGACCTCACGCGAGAGCGCGCTGGACGGCGGAGAGCAGGCCGAGCTGCGCGGACTCGTGCTGCTCGACCTGCCGGACCACGACTCCACCGCTGTCGCGCACCGGCTGGAGGTCAACAGGCTGGTTCGCCTGGTGGACCTGTTGGTCTGGGTGGTCGACCCGCAGAAGTACGCCGACGAGGCCCTGCACGCCCAGTACCTGCAGCAGATGACCGAGTACCAGGACGTGATGGTGCTGGTGCTGAACCAGATCGACAGGCTTCCCCCCGAGCAGGTGCAGGCCTGTGCGGCCGACCTGCGGCGACTGCTGGTCAGTGACGGCCTGCCGAAGGTCCCGGTGCTGGCGCTGTCCGCCGTGACGGGCGAGGGCGTGGACGAGCTCAGAGCCGCCGTGGTCGAGGCGGTCAGCCACCGCGAGGTCGTCTCCCAGCGGGTGCTGGCCGACCTCGAGGCTGTGGCCGTTGAGCTTCGGCACGGGGTCGGTGAGACGGAGCAGAACCCCAAGGGGCTGCCCGGCAGAGAGCTCCTGGTAGACGCGCTCGCGGGCGCCGCAGGCGTACCAGCCGTGCTGGACGCCGTCCAGGCCGACTACCGGCGCAAGGCACGCGCCAGCACGGGGTGGCCGTTCACTCGCTGGGCGTCGCGGTTCAAGCCGGACCCGCTGCGGCGGCTGCGGATCGGCACGGGCGCGGCCGGCACGAGCACGAAGGACGATCTGGTGCTCGGACGCTCCTCGCTGCCCGCACCATCCCAGGCACAACGGGCCCAGGTCGAGCTGGCGAGCCGGCAGGTCGCCACGAGGTGCTCGCAGGCTCTGCCGCAGCGCTGGGCGGACGCGGTCCGGTTCGCAGCCGCCCCGCCGGGGGAGGACCTGGCAGACGCTCTGGACCAAGCCGTGACCGCTGTCGACCTGAGCTACCGTCGGCCTCTGTGGTGGCAGGTGGCCGGGCTGCTGCAGGTGCTCCTCGCGGTGGCCGTCGTGCTGGGAGCGCTCTGGCTAGGGCTGCTGGCGGGGATGGGGTACCTGCAGCTCCCGGAGCCGGAGACGCCCGTCGTGCGCGGGATCCCGTGGCCGACGCTGCTGCTCGGCGGCGGGGTGGTGCTGGGTCTGCTGGTCGCCCTGGTCGGAGGTCGGATCGGCGCGGTCGGTGCGCGTCGCCGCCGTCGCCGGATCAGCACGGCGATGCGCAGGTCGGTGTCACAGGTGGCAGCAGCGCGGGTCCTGGAACCGGTGGCTCAGGTGCTGCTGGACCACCAGGCGACCCGGGTGGCGCTGTCACCGCCCGACTGAGGCCTGCGGGTCCCGACCTCAGCCGGGCACCGCGTCGACGTCCACCGCGGGCATCGTCACGGTCCGGAACGGGGAGACCGTCAGCAGCGCAGCGGCCAGGACCAACCCCACGATGCCGATCGCGATGACCGGACGGTTGCCCCATGTCGCCGCCGACCACCCCGCCAACGGCGCCGACACGGCGATGGAACCCCAGTTGAACGACCGGATCGTCGCGTTCATCCGGGCGCGGAGCCGGTCCGGCGTCACGGCGTTGCGGTAGCTCATGTCCAGCGGGCCCTTGAGGCCGAGGCCCAGACCGTAGACCAGCTGCGCGAGCACCAGCAGAACGGCTGCTGCCGCGCCCGGTCGGGCAAGCAGCACGAGCACAAAGGCCACCGGGGTCAGCCAGTCGGCGACCACGCAGACGACGCCGAGCCCGAGGCGGTCGGCTGCCCGAGGTGCCAGACCCGCACCGGCCACCCCGGTGACCCCGGCGCACGCCAGCACGAGGCCGATGGTCAGCGGGTCGAGCCTCAGCTCTGTGGCGGCGAAGTAGACCAGGACCGTCATGATGGCCGAGTTGAAGAAGAACCAGGTGTGCAGCGAGATCGCGTACGGCGCAAGGGTGCGGTGGCCGTAGACCCAGCGGGCTCCCTCCCCGAGCTCGCGCCAGAGGTGGCGGTCCGGGCGTGGCGGTGGGCTCGCCTCCCGGACGCGGACCGTGCACAGGAGCGCCGCTGAGACGGCGTGCGTCGTCGCGTTCACGAGCAGGGCGACCGGTGCTGACAGGAACGTGACGAGCGCGCCGGCTGCCAGCGGCCCGATCGCCGCTGCGGCCGTCCTGGTCTGCTCGACGCGCGCGTTGGCGACCGGCAGCAGCCGGGTGGGAACCAGCCGCGGCAGGAACGACTGGTGCGCGGCGTTGAAGAAGATGGACGCCGTGCCGACCCCGAACACCAGCACGGCGAGCATCGCGATCGTCAGGCCGCCGGCCAGCGCGAGCCCTGCGACCAGCGCGAGCAGTACGGCACTCGCCGCGTCTGAGGCGATCAGGACCGGTCGGCGGCGCACCCGGTCGATGAGGGTCCCGGCGAGCATGCCGAACACGAGCGCTGGCAGCCACTGCGCCGCTCGCACGATGCCCAGAGCCGTCTGGTCGGCGTCCATGGTCTCGATGAGGAGGAACTGCAGGGCGAGACCGGAGGTGTAGATCCCGAACCACGAGACCGTGTCGGCGAGCCAGAGCCGCACGAACGCCGGGTAGGCCAGCACCCCCGCCCTCTGCATGGCCCCAGTGAAGCAGCCGTCGTCGTGGTGGGTCCGCCCGGCTCGCGTGCGCAGTCCACAGGGTCGCTCACCCGCCTGGTCGTCCACAGGGGAGGCGCCCCCGCTTCCTGCGCGGGCGGCTACGGGGCAACGTCGGGGTAGCCCGCACGGTGCGGGCCCTGATCCTGGAGGTGCCCGTGTACGAGACCCACGTGAGCGTGGTCGGCAACCTGACCGCCAACCCCGTCCTGCGCCAGACCGACGACGGCCGCAAGGTGGCCAGCTTCCGCCTGGCCTGCACCACACGGCGGTGGGATGCCGCCAGGAGCGAGTACGCCGACGGCAAGACCTCCTTCTTCGCCGTGAGCTGCTGGGGGAACCTGGGCTCGAACGTGGCGGAGTCTCTGCGCAAGGGCGAGCGTGTTCTCGTCAGCGGCCGGTTGGCTGTGCGCGAGTACAGCGTGGACGAGAAGAGCACCCGCAACAGCGTCGACATCGACGCCACCGCGGTCGGTCACGACCTGACCTGGGGGACCAGCCGGTTCAGCCGCGTGCTGCGTGGCTCATCGGTCGAGGAACGCGCTGCCGGCAGCGGTGAAGGGGACGAGGACGGGGATGGCGTTGCCGGCGCGGGGGTAGGGGACTTCGTCGAGGTGGACGGGATGCTCGTCGACGCCGACGGGGTCGTGCAGGAACGCGAGGTGGTCGCCGTCTGAGCGCGCGCCACGCGATTCGGAGTCCGCTGTGCCGCGCACATAGGCTGGGCGGCATGGCGGAGTTCATCTACAGCATGTACAAGGCACGCAAGGCCCACGGCGACAAGCTCATCCTGGACGACGTCACGATGAGCTTCTTCCCGGGCGCCAAGATCGGTGTCGTGGGGCCCAACGGCGCGGGCAAGTCCACGATCCTGAAGATCATGGCGGGCCTGGACCAGCCCTCGAACGGGGAGGCCAGGCTCACCCCCGGCTACTCCGTCGGCATCCTCATGCAGGAGCCGGAGCTCGACGAGACCAAGACCGTGCTGGAGAACGTCGAGGAGGGTCTCGGCGAGGTCAAGGTCAAGATGGACCGGTTCAACCAGATCTCGGCGCTCATGGGTGAGCCGGACGCCGACTTCGACACGCTGCTGGCCGAGATGGGCGAGCTGCAGGAGGCCCTGGACCACGCGAACGCGTGGGAGCTGGACTCTCAGCTGGAGCAGGCGATGGACGCCCTGCGCTGCCCGCCGGGCGACGCCGACGTCTCGGTGCTCTCCGGTGGTGAGCGGCGGCGCGTGGCGCTGTGCAAGCTGCTGCTCAGCAAGCCCGACCTGCTGCTGCTCGACGAACCCACCAACCACCTGGACGCCGAGTCGGTGCTCTGGCTGGAGCAGCACCTGGCCAAGTACCACGGCGCCGTCCTGGCGGTCACCCACGACCGGTACTTCCTGGACCACGTCGCGCAGTGGATCGCCGAGGTCGACCGTGGCCGGCTGTACCCCTACGAGGGCAACTACTCGACCTATTTGGAGAAGAAGGGCGAGCGGCTCAAGGTGCAGGGCAAGAAGGACATCAAGATGGCCAAGCGCCTCGCCGAGGAGCTGGAGTGGGTGCGCTCGAACGCCAAGGGCCGCCAGGCCAAGTCCAAGGCGCGTCTGGGCCGGTACGAGGAGATGGCCACCGAGGCCGAGCGGACCCGCAAGCTCGACTTCGAGGAGATCCAGATCCCGCCCGGCCCGCGGCTCGGCAGCCAGGTGA
>JAABUN010007755.1_pt1 | contig 11351 bp, 10 predicted proteins | sample 5559311 | NCBI WGS metagenome assembly JAABUN01 (sample SAMN10711877, study PRJNA513370) | rock metagenome | isolation source: Antarctica rocks | place: Antarctica: Victoria Land, Siegfried Peak sud | reverse complement strand
ACGGAGGCGGCCTGCGGATCGTGCTCCGCCTGGCTCACGAGGTCGGCCGCGACGAGGTCCGCGTCCGCCGTCGCGTCGGCGAGGACCGCGATCTCGGTGGTTCCCGCCTCCGAGTCGATGCCGACCTTGCCGCGGACGAGGCGCTTGGCCGTGGACACGAACACGTTGCCCGGGCCGGTGATGACGTTGACGGGATCGATGGCCTGTTCTGCGGTCTCACCCGGGATCCCGTAGGCGAGGGCCGCGACGGCCTGCGCCCCGCCCATCGCGTACACCTCGGTGATGCCGAGCATGGAGGCCGCGGCGAGGATCACGGGGTGCGGCCAGCCGCCGAAACCCTTCTGCGGAGGTGACGCGAGGGCGATTGACTCGACGCCCGCCGCCTGGGCGGGCACCACGTTCATGACCACGGAGGACGGGTAGACGGCGAGCCCGCCGGGTACATACAGTCCCACGCGGTCGACGGCGATCCACTTCTGCGTGAGATGGGCGCCCGGCGCCACCTGAACCTCGACGTCGTCGGGCACCTGGGCCTGCGCGAAAATGCGAGCTCGCCGGATTGCCTCTTCGAGGGCCGCCCGCACGCCGGCGTCGAGGCCTGCGACGGCAGCCTCGATGACGTCGGCCGGCACGCGCGGGTGCTCCTGCTCCACTCCGTCGAAACGACGGGCGAGGTCACGCAGGGCGTCGAGCCCGCGGGAGCGAACGTCATCGATGATCGCCTGGACCGCGGTCTCCGAGGACTGGCTGTTCGCGGCGGCCCGCGGCATGGCGCTCTTCAGCTCACCCGGTGAGAGATTCCGACCACGCACATCGATGGTGCGGAAGCCGACGGTCGGGACGGTGCTGGGCGCTGAGGTCACCCGGAAAGTCTATCGGGAGCACCGTGGCGGACTGCCCGCTGCATTCTGAGGCAGGACGGCGGGGATGATCAGGTGCGTCGGCGCGCGAGGCCGATGAGAGCGGTCACGAAGACGATGACGGCGGCGACGGCCGGCCAGATCACCAGGGCGCCGTAGGAATGCAGCACGAAGTCGGAGCCCGGCAGCTCGTCGCGACCATGGGGTCCGAGCAGATAGGCGAGGCCCTCGCCCACGCCGAGTGCGAGGAGGGACCCGAGGATCGACCCGCCGATCGCGGCGAGGACACGCTCGACGACTCCCGGCAGCCGGAGCCGGAGGGCGACCACCGTGCCGACGGTGATACCCGCGACGAGTTCGAGTCCGGCGAGCGTGAGGTCGCGGAGCACCCACTGATCGGCGGACGAGGGATCGCCGAAGAGCCGGCCCGTCGGGGCGAGGAGCCACCACGCCGCTCCCAGGATGGCGCCGAGCAGGATGGTGGATCCGAGCCACCAGAAGACGCTGGCAGGCGGCACCGACCGCCGGTCCTCGGCTGCGGCGTACACAGGAGGTGGATAGGTGGTCGATCCGGTGTCCGGCTCCTGGCTAGCGTGCATGACTTCTACATTAACAAACGGTATCGGGTCCGCGGGCCGCGCCTAGTGTGGTGAGGGCGGCGTGGACGACCGACTCCTCGGGGACGGAGCGTCCACGGGCATGTCATCCACTGCAGTCGATCCCGGAGGAACCACGTGAACAATCCGAGCACCGCACCGGTGGGCCCGCAGCGGGTCCCCGACCTGCACGGCGAGTCCTTCCGCGAGGTCTTCCGCCGGCACGCGGCCGGCGTCGCCATCATCACCGCGACGTACGATGGCGTGCCCTACGGCTTCACGGCCACATCGGTCGCCTCGCTGTCCGCGGAGCCGCCACGCTTCTCGTTCAACATGGCACGGACCTCCTCGTCGTGGCCCGCCGTCGCGAACACCAACTTCGTGGGTGTGCACATGCTCAGCACCGAGAACGAGGGCCTCGCCAACCGCTTCGCCCGCACCAGGGATCGCTTCACCGGCGATCACTGGGAACCGGGACCGGAAGGCGTCCCCATCCTCAGGGACGTGGCCGGCTGGCTCGTGGGACGCATCAGCATGCGCCTGTCCTTCGAGAATAACGCCGTCGTGGTCGCCGAGGTGGTGGCCGGGAACATCGGGCCCGACGGCGCTCCCCTGCTTTACCACGGCGGCAGCTACGGCACGCCGACGGCCACCGACTACGTCATCTGACGCGGGCGGTCGCGCGTCAGGCGTCGAGGCAGGCCGGCCCGAGCAGCACCTTGAGATCGCCGAACAGCCCCGGCGTCGGGGTGACCCGCAGATCGACGCCGAGCTTCATGACTTCGACCGTGCGAGAGCCGTTGAGCCGGATGAGCACCTCGCTGGTTCCCGGGTGCGTCCGTAGGACGTCGCCGAGGGCGGTGACCGCGGTCTCCGTGGCCTTGTGCTGCGGCATCGAGATGACGACCGGTCCGAGGTGTCCCTCGCTGAGGTCCGGCACGGTGAGCTCCTGCGCGTTGAGCATCACGGCGCCGTCGTCGCGACGCTGCAGGCGCCCTCGGACCACCACGATCAGGTCCTCCGCGAGGATCGCGGAGATGGGTCCGTACACCTGCCCGAAGAACATGACCTCCATCGAGCCCGCCAGGTCCTCGACCTCCGCTCGGGCGTAGGCGTTGCCGCTGTTCTTCGCGATCCTGCGCTGCAGCGAGGTGATCATGCCGGCGATGGTGACGATCGCGCCGTCGGCCGGACCCTCCTCACTGATCATCGTCGGGATCGAGGAGTCCGCGTGCTGGCCGAGGATGACCTCCAGGCCCTGCAGTGGGTGGTCCGAGACGTAGAGGCCGAGCATGTCGCGCTCGAAGGACAGCTTGTCCTTCTTGTCCCACTCCGGCAGGTCGGGTACTTCGACGGAGAGTCCTCCCACGGCGCCGGGGCCGTCGTCGAACGCGCTGAAGAGATCGAACTGGTTCGCCGCCTCGTTGCGCTTGAGGACGATCACCGAGTCGACGGCTTCCTCGTGGATCATCGCGAGGGCACGCCGTGGATGCATGAGCGAATCGAAGGCGCCGGCCTTGATGAGCGACTCGATGGTGCGCTTGTTGCAGACGACGGCGGGCACCTTCTGCAGGAAGTCGCTGAAGGAGGTGAAGTCCCCCTTCTCCTCCCGTGCGCCGACCATGGCGCCGACGACGTTCGCTCCGACGTTGCGGATGGCACCCATGCCGAAGCGGATGTCCTTGCCGACCGGGGTGAAGTTGACACTCGACTCGTTGACGTCCGGTGGCAGCACCGTGCTGCCCATCCTGCGGCACTCGTTGAGGTAGATCGCGAGCTTGTCCTTGTCATCGCCCACGCTCGTGAGCAGGGCGGCCATGTACTCGGCGGGGTAGTGCGCCTTCAGGTAGGCCGTCCAGTAGGACACCAGCCCATAGGCGGCTGTGTGGGCCTTGTTGAACGCGTAGTCCGAGAAGGACTCGAGGACGGTCCACAGCTTGTCCATGGCAGCCTGCGAGTAGCCGTTGGCCTTCATACCCGCGAAGAAGTCCGCCTGCTGCTTGTCGAGTTCCGACTTCTTCTTCTTGCCCATCGCACGGCGGAGCATGTCCGCCTGGCCGAGCGTGAAGTTCGCCAGCTTCTGCGCGGCACTCATCACCTGCTCCTGGTACACGATGAGGCCGTAGGTTCCGCCGAGAATCTCCTCGAGCGGCCCCTCGAGTTCGGGGTGGATCGGCTCGATGTTCTGCAGGCCGTTCTTGCGCAGCGCGTAGTTCGTGTGCGAGTTCACGCCCATGGGCCCGGGCCGGTACAGCGCCAGGACGGCGGAGATGTCCTCGAAGTTGTCGGGACGCATCAGCTTCAGCAGCGACCGCATGGGTCCGCCGTCGAGCTGGAACACGCCCAGTGTGTCACCGCGCGCCAGGAGGTCGTAGGACGCCTTGTCGTCGAGCTCGAGGTCCTCGAGCACCAGGTCCATGTCCTTGTTCGCCTTGATGTTCTCGACGGCGTCCGTGATGATCGTCAGGTTCCTCAGGCCGAGGAAGTCCATCTTGATCAGCCCGAGGCCCTCACATGTGGGGTAGTCGAACTGCGTGATGATCTGGCCGTCCTGCTCGCGGCGCATGATCGGGATGATGTCGATGAGCGGGTCGGAGGACATGATGACCCCCGCCGCGTGCACGCCCCACTGGCGCTTCAGCCCCTCGAGGCCCAGGGCGGTTTCGAAGACCTTCGCGGAGTCGGCGTCGCTCTTCAGGAGTTCGCGCAGCTCCTCCGCCTCGGAGTAACGCCTGGCGTCCTCGTTGTGCACGTCGGCCAGGGCGAGGCCCTTGCCCATCACGTCCGGCGGCATGGCCTTGGTGAGGCGCTCGCCCGTCGAGAAGGGGTAGCCCATGACGCGCGAGGAGTCCTTGAGCGCCTGCTTGGCCTTGATGGTGCCGTACGTGACGATCATGGCCACGCGCTCGTCGCCGTACTTCTCCGTCACGTACCGGATGACCTCGGACCGGCGCCGATCATCGAAGTCGACGTCGAAGTCGGGCATGGACACACGCTCGGGATTGAGGAACCGTTCGAAGATGAGGCCGTGCTTGAGGGGGTCGAGGTCGGTGATGCGCATCGCGTACGCCACCATGGAGCCGGCACCGGATCCCCGTCCAGGGCCCACCCGGATGCCGTTGTTCTTGGCCCAGTTGATGAAGTCGGCGACGACGAGGAAATAGCCGGGGAAGCCCATCTGCGTGATGACCCCGACCTCGAACTCCGCCTGCTTGCGGACGTCGTCGGGCACGCCGCCCGGGTAGCGGTACTGCAGGCCCGTCTCGACTTCCTTCACGAACCACGACTGCTCGTTCTCGCCCTCGGGGACCGGGAAGCGGGGCATGTAGTTGGCCTTGGTGTTGAACTCGACGTCGCACCGCTCGGCGATGAGCAGAGTGTTGTCGCAGGCCTCGGGGTAGTCGCGGAAGATCGCGCGCATCTCGGCGGGCGATTTGAGGTAGAACTCGTCGGCGTCGAACTTGAAGCGCTTCGGGTCGGCGAGCGTGGACCCGGACTGGACGCAGAGCAGCGCCGCGTGCGCCTTCGAGTCCTCCGCATGGGTGTAGTGCAGGTCGTTCGTGGCGACGAGCGGCAGGCCGAGCTCCGTCGCGAGCCTGATGAGGTCCGCCTTGACGTTCCGCTCGATGTCCAGCCCGTGGTCCATCAGCTCGCAGAAGTAGTTGTCCGGGCCGAAGATGTCGCGGAAGTCGGACGCGGCCTGCTTCGCCTGGTCGTACAGCCCCAGGCGGAGCTTCGTCTGTACCTCGCCCGACGGGCAGCCGGTCGTCGCGATGAGGCCTTTACCATAGGTCTGCAGGAGGTCGCGGTCCATGCGGGGCTTGTAGAGGTAGCCCTCGAGGGAGGCGAGCGACGACATGCGGAAGAGGTTGTGCATGCCGTCGGTGGTCTCGGACCACAGGGTCATGTGCGTGTAGGCGCCGGCGCCGGAGACGTCGTCGCGCCCTCCGCCGCCCCACTTCACGCGTGTCCTGTCATTCCGCGCGGTGCCCGGGGTGAGGTAGGCCTCGACGCCGATGACCGGCTTGATCCCGGCACTGTTGGCCTTGCTCCAGAAGTCGAACGCCCCGAACACGAACCCGTGGTCCGTGGTCGCGAGGGCCTTCATCCCGAGTTCCTCGGTGTGGCTGAACAGGTCCGTCAGCCGGGCGGCGCCGTCGAGCATCGAGTACTCGGTGTGGTTGTGGAGATGGACGAACGAGTCTGTTGATGCAGGAGTGGCCACCCCCCGAGTCTAGTGCTCCCCCACCCCGTCGGAGCTGCACACGGGTGTTGCCGGAGGTCGCCCCGGCGTGTCATACCAGGCCGTCGGACAACGCCATCAGGGCGTAGGCGAGGTCCACCGGGTAGGGACTCGTGACCTCGACGGGCTCGCCCGTCCGTGGATGTGCGAAGCCGAGCCGGTGCGCGTGGAGCCACTGCCGCGTGAGGCCGAGTTCGACCGCGAGGCGTGGATCCGCGCCGTAGGTGAGGTCACCCGCGCAGGGATGCCGGAGTGCGGAGAAGTGCACGCGGATCTGGTGCGTCCGGCCTGTCTCGAGGTGCACCTCGACGAGGCTCGCGCGGCCGAAGGCCTCCAGCACCTCGTAGTGCGTCACGGAGTCGCGGCCGCCCTCGATGACGGCGAAGCGCCACTCGTGGTGCGGGTGGCGGCCGATAGGGGCGTCGATGGTCCCCTTCAGCGGCTCGGGCAGACCCTGGACGACCGCGTGGTAGACCTTGTCGACCGTGCGCTCCCTGAAGGCGCGCTTGAGCGCGGTGTAGGCGGATTCGGTCTTGGCGACGACCATCGCGCCCGAGGTCCCGACGTCGAGCCGGTGTACGATTCCGACACGTTCGGGTGCCCCCGACGTCGAGATGCGGTAGCCGGCTGCGGCGAGGGCCCCGACGACGGTGGGACCCACCCAGCCCGGCGAGGGATGCGCGGCGACTCCGACGGGCTTGTCGACGACGACGAAGTCCTCGTCGTCGAGCAGGATGCCCATGCCGTCCACGGCCTCCGGGATGACGCGGTGCTTGTCCTCCGGGTCCGGCAGATCCACATCGATCCGGTCTCCGACCTGCACCCGGTCCGACTTCGCGAGTCGCCCGCCGTCGCGCAGCACACGGCCGTCGGCGCACCACTGGGCGACGGCGGTTCGTGAGGTCTCCAGCAGTCGGGCGAGCGCTGCGTCCACCCGCTTGCCGGCTTCCGCTTCGGAAATGACGAGCTCCTGGCGCTCACCGGCCATGGTCGTCCTGGTCCCGCGTCGCCTCAGGTGCGGCGGTACCCGGGGAGCCATCTCCTGCCGTGGGCGCGGCGGGCTCCACGTCCGTGCTCCGCCGTCCGTCCATCCCGATCCCGCGAAGGGTGAGGATGCAGATGAGCACCACACCGCTGACCACGGCCGAGTCGGCGATGTTGAAGATGGCGAAGTTGGGCAGCGCGATGAAGTCGACGACGTAGCCCTGCCCGAAGGATGGTTCCCTGAACAGGCGGTCGGTGAGATTGCCGAGGGCGCCTCCCAGGACGAGTCCGAGCGCCACCGACCAGCCCCAGGACGCCACCTTCCGCACCTGCAGCACGATGGCGGTGGCCACGACCACCATGATGATCGTGAAGACCCAGGTGTATTCCGTACCGATGGAGAATGCGGCGCCCGGGTTGCGGATGAAGCGCCAGGTGAGCAGTGGCGGCAGGACCTGGGTCACCTGGCCCTCGCTCATCGTGGAGACGACCCAGCCTTTGGTGAGCTGGTCGAAGATATACGCGACGAGGGTGCACAGGAGCATGACGAGGCCGAAGCGCGCCGGGATCCTGCTGGCGTGGCCCGGCTCGGACGCGGGCGGGGCAGCATTCATCGGGGACGACGCGCCGTCGAACTCGGGGCCGGGCTCGGCTGGCTGGTGCTCGTTCACGGTCCGTCCAAGGTCTCGTCGCTGATCATGTCTACCGCCGCACGCCGTGGCGTCGCCGCGGCTGTGACGGCGGAAGGGCCGGTCCCCGGACTGTGCCCGGCAACCGGCCCTTCCACTGCTGGCCCCACGGCGCTGGGGCCGGGCGTCCTGCTAGGAAGCCGAGGCGTCGGACGCGAGCGAGCCCCTGGAATCGAGGTCGCGGAGCTGGCCCTCGATGTAGGCCTTCAGGCGAGCGCGGTAGTCGCGCTCGAAACCGCGCAGCTGCTCGACCTTGCGCTCGAGCACCGCCTTCTGCTGCTCGAGGTCGCCGAGGGTCTTACGGCTCTTCTCCTGCGCGTCCTCGACCAGCCCGCTGGCTTCGGTCTGCGCCTCGGCGATGATCTTGTCGCGCTGCTCGACCCCTGCGTTGACGTACTCGTCGTGCAGTCGCTGCGCCATGGCGAGGACACCGGCGGCGGACTCTGCCGTCCCGCTAGGGGCGGAAGCGGCGGGAGCGGGAACTGCCGCGGCCGGTGCAGCGGGAGCGGGAGCCGGCGTGGGCTCCTCCGCCGCCGAATCAGCCTTCACGGCCTTGTCGTCCGCGGGGACGTCCTCCGTATGCGTGCTCGCCGGGACCGGAGCGGGTACCGCAGTGGTCGTCGAGGTGGTCTTCGAGGCGTCCGACGAACCTGCCGCGAGCTTGCGGCGCAGTTCCTCGTTCTCCTGGTTGAGGCGGCGGAGTTCGACGACGATCTCGTCGAGGAAGTCGTCGACCTCGTCCTGGTCGTAACCCTCACGGAACTTCGTCGGCTGGAACCTCTTGTTGACAACGTCTTCTGGCGTCAGAGCCATGGGGTCACCTCATACTGATAGGAGCCGGCCGCCTGGGGCGGGCTTGGCTGCGGTACCGAATTGTGGACACGAGCCGCTGGACCCACGTCGAACTGTGCATCAGCGTATATCTTCTGGAACTGCATCATGAAACGGACTCGGCTGCCACGGAGCGACACCCGACCCGGACGCTACCGGGCGAGACCCGCTGACACGGACATCAGGATCAGCACCACGATGAAGAGCACGAGGAACGCCAGATCGAGCTGCACCCCGCCGAGGCGGAGAGGCGGGATGAGGCGACGGAGAGCCTTGATGGGCGGGTCCGTCACCGAATAGACGCCCGACGCGAGGACCAGGGCGAGCTTCTGGGGGCGCCAGTCCCGTGCGAAACCCTGCACGGCGTCGTAGACGATGCGCAGGATCAGGGCGAGCTGGAACAGCATCAGTACCAGGTAGATCAGTGCGAATACCAAACTCACAGAGCGGTTCCAGTCCTTCGGGCCTTGGAGGGTCTATCGCGACCGTGGCGGGCGCGGGGCTCAGCTCTGGTTGAAGAAGCTGGTCTGCCCTTCGCTTGCCTTCAAGTCCTCGCCGAGGACTTCAATATACGACGGCGACAGCAGGAACACCTTATTGGTGACCCGCTCGATGCTGCCGTGCAGGGCGAAGACGAGGCCCGCTGAGAAGTCGACGAGGCGCTTGGCGTCGGCTTCTCCCATGTCGGTGACGTTCATGATGACGGGGATGCCGTCGCGGAAGCTCTCACCGATCAGCTTGGCGTCATTGTAGGAGCGGGGGTGGATCGTGGTGATCTGGCGCAGGGCGGTCGAATCCTCGCGCGACGACGGCGCACGCTTGATCGGCGTGACAGGAGCGCGGTACTCCTCGGCGGGCACCACCCGACTCACGGCCGGTGCCGGCTCAGGGCGGCGTTCGTCGCGGTGGCGTTCGTAGTCCACCGTGTACTCCTCGTTCCTGCCGTGCGCACTTTTCGTTTCGGGCTCGTAGTGCTCGTCACCATCGGCGAGCCCGAGGTAGATCATCGTCTTGCGCAGTGCGCCAGCCATGGTGACTCCTGTCATAAGAGAGTGGATTGATGGATTCCGGGAAGAGACAGCATGCGATCAGCCCGGCTGCCCGTCGTGCGCCGTTCTAGCTCAGACGCTACCCCACGGCCGGACGCGGACCGAGGACATCAGAACCAATCCGCAGGTGTGTCGCGCCGGCGGCGATCGCCTCCTCGAGGTCTCCGCTCATGCCCGCCGACACGGCCGTCGCGGCGGGGTCGACGGCGCGGACCGTGGCTGATATCCGCAGGAGTTTCTCGAACGCCTCGGCGGGTGCTGCACCCACCGGAGCCACGGCCATGACGCCGGCGAGCCGCAGGCCGGCCGCCGCCGCGACGAACTCCGCCAGTTCGTCCGCTTCCTGCGGGAGCGCTCCTCCCCTGCCACCGCTCTCGGCCGCGGCGTCGAGGGTGAACTGCAGGAAGCAGTCGACGTCGGCGCGGGCACCGAGTCCCGCCGAGAGGCGCCTTTCCTGCTCCGTCGCGACCGCCTTGCCGAGGGCCGCGACGAGTGGGACGCGATCCACGGAGTGCACACTGTGCGCGTAGCGGATCACCGACTTCGCCTTCTTCGTCTGCAACTGTCCGATGAAATGCCACGTGAGCTGGAGGTCCTCGAGCTCGCTCGCCTTTGCCGCAGCTTCCTGGTCCCGGTTCTCACCGACGTCGGTGATGCCGAGACCGGCGAGTATCCGCACGTCGGACGCCGGGAAGTACTTCGTGACGACGATCAGGGCCGGCTCGGGGCGCCCGGCCGCCACTGCCGCCGAGGAGATGCGCGACCGCACTGCCCGGAGGCGACCCTCGAGCTCCCCGGTCCGGGCGCCGTCGTCCATACCGCCGCCGTCCACGCCGCCGTCGGACGGCTTCACGTCCGCCACACGAGGCCCGCGATACGGCCGACGCCCGGCTCGCGGCGGTGGGAGAACAACGAGGGATTCTCGAGGGTGCAGGGCACGCCGCCCGAGACCTGCTCGACTGTGACGCCGGCGCGTTCAAGCTGATGCCTCACCGCTCCCGGCAGGTCCAGTGCCGGGGTACCGACCCTGGTGCGCGAGGCCGCCTGGGGCAGGGTCAGGGACATCGCCCTCATCATGTCCTCGGGTACCTCGTAGCACGATCCGCAGACGGACGGGCCGATCCATGCGGAGAGGTCTCGCGCTCCGAGCCCCCTGAGGGTCCCGACCGCGTTCCCGACGATGCCGTTGCCGACTCCCGCGCGTCCTGCGTGGACGACCGCCGTCGCTCCCGTACCGCCGTTCGGGCCCGATGCGTCCGCGAGGACGACCGGCACGCAGTCGGCGACGAGGACGGCGAGCGGGTGCGCCCCGTCGGCGGAGACCATGCCATCCGCGTCCGGCGCGCCCCTGCCGACGGGTCCGGTGACAACCACTCGATCCGAATGGGTCTGGCTCATGAACCGGAGCGAGCCGGCTGCGACGCCCATCAGCCGCTCGAGCCGACGGCGGTTGTCACGGACAGCGTCCGCATCGTCACCGACGTGCAGCGCGAGGTTGCCTGCCGTCACCGTGGTGAAGGCGACCCGGAGCCCCGGGCGGACCTCCGCGTGCCAGAAGAACGGCGAGGCCCGCCCGGGACCGACGGCTACGTCCACCGACTACTTGAGGAAGTCGGGTACGTCGAGGTCGTCCGAGCGTCCGGAGGACAGGTCGGGCTCGACGATCGCGGGGAGGTCCACGTCGAAGCCCGAATCGGCGGGCACGGACGGGACGTTCTGCGCACGCTGCTGCGACCAGGCGCCGAGGCCCGCGGCGGCGGCACCGGCCATGCGCTGCTGGTCTCCGCCGACGCTCGGCGCGACCGCCGGGCGCGAGGCGGGAGCAGCGGCAGCGGGCTGCGATGTGACGTCGACCTGGTCGAAACCGGCGGCGATGACCGTCACGCGGGCCTCGTCACCGAGCGCGTCGTCGATGACTGCACCGAAGATGATGTTCGCCTCCGGGTGCGCGACCTCCTGGACGAGACGGGCGGCCTCGTTGATCTCGAACAGCCCGAGGTCGGAGCCACCCTGGATCGACAGGAGGACGCCGTGAGCGCCGTCGATGGATGCCTCGAGCAGGGGTGACGCGATGGCGAGTTCCGCCGCCTTGACCGCGC
>JAABUN010007754.1_pt1 | contig 11353 bp, 11 predicted proteins | sample 5559311 | NCBI WGS metagenome assembly JAABUN01 (sample SAMN10711877, study PRJNA513370) | rock metagenome | isolation source: Antarctica rocks | place: Antarctica: Victoria Land, Siegfried Peak sud | reverse complement strand
GAGCTGCAGCACGTCGCCGCGCAAGCCGTTCTCGTCGGCGGTGGGGTGGCCGGGTTCGTAGATCCCGGTGTAGACGCAACGGCCCATGTGCTCCACGAACGAGCCGAAGAGCCGGCGGGGCACGGGGGCGAGGACGAAGGCCCCGTCAAGGACCAGGCGGGCGGTGGGCATGGGGTTCCCTCCCTCGTGCGGCTGAGCCCGCGCGGGCCGGCCGGCGTTACAACGTTGGACCAAGCAGTGGTCTACCAGATCGGGCTGGAGCGAGCGCCACCGGCACCTAGATCACCGGCAGCCGCAGCCGCGGATCCTGCACCAGCTCCATCAGGTCCGCTCGGGTGATGTCGAGCACCTGCCCCCGGGTCGTGTTGCGGGCGACGACGGTCACCACCTGGTCGCCGTCAGGGCGGTGCTGGACCTCGATCCCCCGCCCTACCTGGGTGGTGGTGGTCAGGGTGAAGCGGTTGCCGTCCAGGAAGCGCTGGCCCTCGCAGGGGTGCCGAGTGGTCGCCCCGCAGCGGACCGCGGTGTCGTAACCGCTGGCCACCTGCACGTAGACCTCAGTGGCGCCGTCGTGGAGCCGGAACACCTCGAGGCCCAGCGCCCCGGCCTCGCCGGCCCAGAACGTCCGGCTCTCGTAGCGCGCGTCGTAGGAGAAGCTGTAGCCGGTGAAGTAGGACCGGTCGGGGTCGAGGTGGGAGACCACGACCTCCGACATGGTGTTGCGCCACTCCCGCATCACCGTGGCCTGGCAGGACGGGTTGCGCACGTCGCAGGCAGCGGTGACGCGCGTCGCGCTGGGCGTCCCGGTCGGCGTGCTCACCGCCGGGGGCGTCGTGGTCGGGGTGCTCACCGCTTGCGGCGTGCCGGCCGGACGGTCCAGCACGGTGACGGCGGCGAGGACGACGACGATGGCCGCGACGAGCGCGACGGCCGCTCGGCGGAGGCGGCCGCGGCCGGCGAGGCGCCGGCCGTGAGCCAGGTCGGTCGCAGGAGTGCCCGAGACGGCGGAGCCGGCCGCGGCGCGGAGCTCCTCGACCAGCCGGCCGGGCTTCAGCCGCTGGGGGCGCTGCCCCGCCAGCCGGTGGTGGGCCTGCTGCAACCAAGCCTCCACCGTCGCGACGTCCGTGCTCAGCACCTCGGCCACCTGCGGGGCGCTCAGACCGGCGACCTGCCCCAGCACGAGCGCGGCGCGGGGCTCGCGGGGGAGGGCCTGCAGCTCGGCCAGCAGCGGGGGACCGGCGGCGGGACCGTGGTCCAGCAGCTCGACCCGCGAGCCGGCCAACCAGGGTGGGTCGAAGAAGTGCGGCCGGGGGAGTGCGACGTCGTGCAGGGCCCGGAGCAGGCGGACCGCGGGCTCGGTGGGACCGGCGACCCGGCGGGCCAGCGCCGTCTGGGCCAGCCGGTCAGCGCGACCGGCGTCGCCCTCGAGCAGCAGGGCACACCCTCCGACGAGCGTTCGGAACCGCGTGCTGAAGTCCAGGAAGTCGACCTCGGCCGCGTCGGGCGCCATCGTGCACCACCTCTCGGGCCGATCCTAGTTCGACGTCTCCGCCCCCCGGAGGTTCGGAGCAGACCGGGGTCCGGACGGGTGGTCGGCCGCTCAGGCGGGCCGGGAGAATGACGGCATGACCTTCGGCCGCTACGTCGCAATCGGTGACTCCAGCACCGAGGGGCTGGAGGACTCCGACGGCGCGGGCGGCTACCGCGGCTGGGCGGACCGGCTGGCCCAGCACGTCGCGGACGCCCAACCCGAACCGCTGCAGTACGCCAACCTGGCCGTCCGCGGGCTGCGGATGCGAGAGATCCGGGAGACCCAGCTGCAGCCGGCCCTGAGCATGGCGCCGGACCTGCTGACCGTCTTCGGCGGGGTCAACGACGTGATCGGGCGGCACTGCGACTTCGCCGGGATCCGGACCGACCTGGAGGCCGTCTTCGGCGCCGCGCGAGGCAGCGGCTGCACCGTGCTGACGTTCACGATGCCGGACCCGGCGGCCATCAACCCGCTGGGCTGGCGGCTGCGGGAGCGGATGTACGCGCTGAACGCGATCATCCGCAGTGAAGCCGAGGCGCACGGCGTGCTGGTGATGGACTTCCAGCGCTACCCGGCAGCGAAAGATCCCCGGCTGTGGTTCGAGGACCGGCTGCACGGCAACGCTCTCGGGCACGCGATGGTCGCGGCGGCGCTGGCCTGGCGGCTCGGGCTCCCCGGCTCCGACCTGAGCTGGGCGGAGCCGCTGCCCGACGAGCTGGTCCCGCCCCGTCCCCGCGAGCAGCTGGCCACCGATGTCGACTGGGCGGTGCACCACCTCGCGCCGTGGTTGGGCCGGAACCTCCGAGGAATCCCGCACGGGCTCGGGATCAAGGCCAAGCGTCCGGTGCCGACGCTGGTGCCGCGGACCGCCGACACCCCCGGAGCGGGCTTCAGTCGGTGAACAGCGCCTGACCCAGGTAGCCGCCGGGTTGGACACCCGGGGGGACGGCGAAGAGGGCTGAGCCGGTGTGCTGGAGGTACTCGCTCATCCCGTCGCCGCGGGCGATCCTGGTCTGCACCGGGATGTAGTGCGTGCCCGGGTCGCAGACGTAGGCGATGAAGAACAGTCCCGCGTCCAGGCGGCCCAGGCCGGTGCTGCCGTCGACGAAGTTGTAGCCCCGTCGCAGCATCTGGACGCCCCGGTTCTGGTCGGGGTGCACCATCCGGACGTGCGCGTCGGTCGCCACCAGCGGCTCGTCGGCTCGCCCCTTCAGGGTGAAGTCGGGCTGGCTGAACTCGGACCCGCCGGACAGTGGGGCGCCCTCACCCTTCGTCCGGCCGATCACCCGCTCCTGCTCGCGCAGCGGCTGGCGGTCCCAGGTCTCGATGGTCATGTTGATCCGCCGCGCCACCAGGTAGGAGCCGCCGGCCAGCCAGCCGTCGGCCCGGCCCCGCGGGCGCACCCAGACGTGGGTGTCCAGCAGGTCGGGGTCCTCGGCCTTGAGGTTCATGGTGCCGTCCTTGAACCCGAACAGGTTCCGCGGCGTCGCCTGGGCCGTCGAGGTGGAGGACGTCCGGCCGAAGCCCAGCTGGGACCAGCGCAGCGCCGCCCGGCCCATGGCGATCCGGGCCAGGTTGCGGATGGCGTGCACGGCCACCTGAGGGTCGTCGGCGCAGGCCTGCACGCACAGGTCGCCGTCGGAGCGCTCCGCGTCGAGGTTGTCGCCGGGAAAGTGCGGTAACCGCTGCAGGGCGGCCGGCTGCCGGGCGGCGAGACCGAAGCGGTCGCGTCCCGCCAGCCGGAACAGCGTCGGGCCGAAGCCGAACGTCAGCGTCAGGCCCGACGGCGGCAGGCCCAGGGCCTCGCCCGTGTCGTCGGGGGGAGCGTCGTACGGGCCCGAGGTAGCACCGAACGGGCCGGCGTCGCGGCCCGAGGTCATCCGGGCGGCGGCGGCCGTCCAGTCCTGCAGCAGCGAGATCAGGTCCGCACGGCTCTCCGAGACGACGTCGAAGGCGGCGAAGTGCAGCCGGTCCTGGGCCGGGGTGACGATGCCGGCCTGGTGGTCGCCGTAGAAGGGGTAGCCCTGGTCGCCCGCGGCCGTGGCGGCCGCTGCGGTCTCGCGACCGCCGAGCTGTTGCGCGCCCAGCAGTCCCGCGCCGACCCCGGCGGCCCCGGCGGCCGCGGACGCACCCAGCAGGCCGCGTCGGGAGACGGTGGTGGGGTCGACGGCCATCAGACGACGGCTGCCGTCAGTCGGGAGAGCGGCTCGGCCAGCGCGTTGACGGCGTCGGACAGCGCCTTCACCTCGGCCGGGGTGAGCTCGTCGTAGCTGACGAAGCCGCCACCGGAACGCTGCTCGTCGAGCAGACCTTGCAGGGCGGTGAAGCGCGCCTCGATGTCGGTGTCCAGTGCGGCGTCCCTGCGCTGCAGTAGCGGGCGCAGGCCCTCGAAGCCCACCCGAGCCCCGTCGACGTTGGCCTGGAAGTCCCACAGGTCGGTCCGGGACCAGTACTCCTCCTCACCGGTCACCTTGCCGGTGGCGACCTCGTCCAACAGGCCGCGGGTGCCGTTCGCGATCTGGTCGGCGGTGAAGGTCAGCTTGCGCACCTTGGCGTCCAGCGTGGCCGTGTTCTTGACCAGGTCGTCGGCGTAGGTCGTGCGCTCAGCGCTGGTCAGGGGTTGATAGCCCTTGGCCCGGGCCGGCCACAGGTCCTTCTCCATCCGGTGCCAGCCCGTCCATTTCTGGCCGGGCTCGAGGTCGGCCTCGCGGAGGTCCATCTTGGGGTCGAGGTTGCCGAAGGAGTCCGCCACCGTCTCGATCCGCTCCCAGTGCACCCGGGCGCGGGGGTACAGCTCGCGGGCCCGCGCGTCGTCGCCGGCGGTGTAGGCCGCGGTGAATGCGTCCGTCTTGGCCACCAGCTGCTCGGTCTGGTCCTTCACGTATGCGGCGTAGCTGGTGTTGGCCTGCTCGACCAGCGCCTGGTCGTCCCCGGAGAGCGCGAGGTCGTCCCCCGAGTCCGACACTGCGAACGGGGCGCGGATGCCGTCGCCGACCATGCCCGGCTTGCAGGCGGTGAAGTAGGAGCCGGCCGGAGCCGCCAGCACCAGGTCGCGGGACAGGCCGGGGCCGATGTTCTCGACCTCGCCGAGGATCCGGAGGCCGTCGGAGGCCAGCAGGTAGAACTCCGTCACCTTCGCGCCGGTGTTGGTGACCGAGAAGGTCAACGTGCCAGCGGGTGCGGTGTCAGCCGAGACCTGGCAGCCGGCGTCGCTCGCCTGGACGGTCATCGCGCGGCCGTCGCCGTCCTTGCCCGCCGCTGCGGCCGGGGCGTTGTCGGTGCAGCCGGCGAGCAGCGGGGCGACCACGGCCGCACAAGCAGCGACGAGGCCGCTGGCCGGGCGGGCCACGCGACGGCTGGTCGAGGTGGGGCCTGCCGTGGAGCGGGCGCTCACCGTCGGGTCCGTCCGGTGGCGGCCGGCACCCGCTCGGCCACCGGGCGGGGGGTCGTGGCGGTCCGAGCGCGGATCTTGTGGAGGAAGAGCGTGAGCACGGGGACGACGTAGAGCACCCAGGCCGCCGCTTCGAGGATGGTGGTCGCGGGCGAGAAGTTGAAGACGCCCTTGAGCAGGGTCCCGTACCAGGAGGTCGGTGGGATGAGGCGCGAGACGTCGAAGGCCAGGGTGTCCGCACCGGGCAGGATGCCGGCCTCCTGCAGGTCGTGCACCCCGTAGGCGAGCACCCCGGCGGCGACCACGATGAGGAAGACGCCGGTCCAGGTGAAGAAGCGGCTCAGGTTGATCGAGATGGCGCCCCGGTACATCAGGTAGCCCAGTACGATCGCGACGGCGATGCCGAGGGCGGCTCCGAGCAGCGGGTCGGCGCTGGCGCCCGTGCTCCGTGCGGCGGCCTGGGTGGCCGCCCAGAGGAAGAGGGCTGTCTCCAGCCCCTCACGACCGACGGCCAGCAGGGCCACGACGACCAACGACCAGCGGCTGGCCTCGGCCGCCTGGTCGACCTGGGAGCGGAGCGCCCCAGCCATCCCGCGGGCGGCCCGGGCCATCCAGAAGATCATCCAGGTGACGAAACCTACGGCGACGATGGAGAGCGTGCCCCCGATGACCTCGCGTGCCTCGAAGGTGAGGCCCCTGGGGCCGAAGGTCAGCGCAGCCCCGAAGGCCAGCGAGACGGCGAAGGCGACGGCGACGCCCAGCCAGACGCGCGGCACCAGCTCGCGGCGTCCCGTCTTGACGAGGTAGGCGATGAGGATACTTACGACCAGCGCCGCCTCGAGGCCCTCGCGCAGGCCGATCAGAAAGTTCCCGAACATTGTCCGTCCTCATCTGTGACCCGGAGCAGCTCCTGCCCGGTACCCCACCCAAGTGAGCCTCGCCTAACTTATGCGAGCCTAACTTCACCTCGCAAGCAGTGTGACCGAACCGACAGCCCGAGTTCATCCCCTAACCTCATCTGGTGGCCCCTTCGTCCGCCGTCGTTCGGCAGCGCATCCTGATCACTGGCGCCTCGGCGGGGCTGGGGCAGCAGATGGCCCGGACGTGGGCGCGGCAGGGCCGTGATCTGGCCCTGTGCGCCCGCCGCAGCGGCGAGCTGGAGCGGCTGCGCGACGAGCTGGTCGCGGCGATGCCCGGATCGACGGTCAGCCTGCACCCCCTCGACGTCACCGACTACGAGGCCGTCGACGCGGCCTTCGACGACGCGGCCGCGGCGCTCGGCGGGCTGGACCGGGTCGTCGTCAACGCCGGGGTGGCGAGCGGGGGCTCGCTGGGCCGGGACGCCGCAGCAGGCAACCGGGCGACGGCCCTGACCAACTTCGTCGGTGCGGTCCACCAGGCCGAGGCTGCGATTCGGATCTTCCGCTCCGCCGGGTCGGGCCACCTGGCCTTCGTCTCGTCGGTGTCGGCGCTGCGCGGGATGGGCGGCGCGATGAACGTCTACAGCGCCAGCAAGGCCGGCGTCTCGGCCCTGGCGGAAGGGCTGCGCTCGGACCTGTGGGACAGTGCCATCACCGTGACGGCGGTGCACCCGGGCTACGTCCGGACGGCGATGACCGAGGAGTTCGAGCGGACGATCTTCACCGCAGAGCTGGAGCCCGCCACCCGGGCCATCGTCGCGGCGATCGAGCGCGAGGTACCGCGTGCCTACGTGCCGGCGCTGCCCTGGGCCGCGCTGGCCTGGCCGATGCGGCTCCTGCCGCTGGGCGTCTACCGTCGCGTCGCGGGCTGACGCTCCTGTTCAGCGACTTCCCGGCCGCTACCCACCTGTCGGTGTCCGGTCCCGCCAGTCTCGTCCACCCCCAAGCGTGCACTTGCCTGACCGGCACTGCTCGTCAGGCAGACGGCGGCGCATGGCCATCAGCGCGGGCGGCGGCAGTGACCCGCTGACGGTGGGCCCGGAAGAGCGGGTGGGGCGCGCCGGCCTGGCGGTCTGGCGCGGCCCGCGCCAGTCCCTCGAGAAGTGGTGCGGCAGCCGGCGTCCACGTCGTTCCGGGGCAGCTCGGGCTGCGGGACAGCGCCAGAGAGCGGGGCCTTGCGCAGCCCACCACACCGCGTCGAAGCGCATCACGCTGTCGTTGCTCGCAGGAGACTGCTGGAGCACCCAGAACCTGCAAGGCCGGCACATCGACCCTTGCTCTCTGGTCGGTGCGACACAGGACGCCGCCGCCCAGACATTGGGCCTCGCGTGCGGGATGGGCGATCGGCAGGGCCGGATCTGTCAGTGCCGATCACTAGATTCTCCTCAACTGCTGACGGCGGCGAGGTGGAGGACGGGGACATGGGAACTCATCAGGGGGTCGGAGTGCTGCCCGGGCGGTACGCGGGCGCTGCTGTCGCGATCCATGACGGGCCGACACCGCAGCTGCTGGCCGTGGCGGCCGATCGTCGTGCCGCGGACGTGTTGGCCGGCCGGATCTGCGCTGCGGCGGCGCTGTCCGCCTCGGCACAGTGCCAGCTCCTCGAGCTCATCGGGGAGTTCGACGCGGTCGACGCGGTCCGCTGGTGGGCTGACGTGAAGTCGCTCGCGCACTGGCTGGGCTGGACCTGCTCCATGGCGCCTGGGGTGGCCCGGGAGCACGTCCGGGTGGCCAAGGCGCTGCGTCGGATGCCGACCGTGTTGGACGCGTTCCGCGAGGGTCGGCTGTCGTACTCGAAGGTGCGCGAGGTGACCCGGGCCGTTGACGACCTCGACGAGGCCCGGCTGTGCGCGATGGCTCTGACCGCCACCGCGTCGCAGCTGGCTCGGGTGATCTCGGGTTATCGGGCTGCCGACGGCACGCGGATCAAGCAGCAGCAGAAGCGAGTCGTCACGTGGCATACCCGCGAGGACGGCATGGTCGACTTCCGGGCCAGCCTGCCGCCCGAGGAGGCGGCTGTGCTGATCGCCGCCGTCACCTCGGCGAAGGACCAGTTCGGGGCGCCGCCCGTGGCTCCGACGCCCGTCGACGGGCCCCGTGCCCGGCTACTGCTCAGCGGACGCCTTGCTGGACGTTGCCCGGGTGTTCCTCGACGCGGCGCCGGAGGACCGGTCAGGCGAGGACCGCACCCTCGTCGTGGTGCACGTCGCCGCCGACGGGCTCGCCGGTAGCAGCGGCGGAAGCGTTCCCGCGGGAACGTCCCCGCTCGAGGCGGTGATCGACGACGTTAGCGACCGGAGGCTTAAGAGCGTTCCCGCGGGAACGTTTTCGGGCTATCCCGGTGCCGAGCCGATCTGTCACATCGAGGGCGTCGGCCCGATCGAGACCGAGACTGCCCGCCGGCTGGCCTGCGACAGTGCCCTGATTGGAGCGGTCGTTGACGCTTCCGGTGATGTGCTGGCCCTCGGCCGCACCCGCCGGCTCGTCTCCCGCGCCCAGCGCCGGGCACTGCTGATCCGCGACGGGATGTGCCGGTTTCCGGGCTGCGCGCAGAGCCGTCACCTGAAGGCCCACCACGTGGTGCCCTGGTCACGGGGCGGTCCCACCGACCTCGACAATCTGATCCTGCTCTGCCAGTGGCACCACACCGCCGTGCACGAAGGCGGCATCAGGATCGAACGCGCGGCAGGCGCTCGAGTCGGCTGGTCCTTCGGCATGCCGGACGGTTCACCGGTCGAGGCCTGGCGCTCCGATGAAGGACTGACCCGGCTGGTCCAGAGCCAGCTGGACCGACAGCGCGAAGAGCACCAGGTCGCGCTGGCTGCGGTGACGAGCTTCAACGACGACGACGCGCGAACCATCCGACCACGCTGGGCCGGCGAGCGCTTCGACCTGCACGCCTGCGTCGAAGCACTGTTCGGCATGAAGTTGCCCGACGCGGATCAGGAGGCTGCCTGAGGGTCAGGCCGCTCCCGGTAGCAGGTTGTCGGATCCCCGGATGACCCGGCCTTGAATCCGCCACTGGATTTCCTCCTGTGCCAGCCAGGCTCGAGTCCTGAAGTCGTGAGTGAGCAGATGTGACCGTTGACGAGGCTGACAGAGAACCGGTCCACGTCTCACGGCGGCAACGAGCGGCGCGCTGCCGCTACCCTCAGGGGCTCCCGGTGAGAGGACGTCAGCGATGCAGCACAGCCAGCTCAGCGTGGACGGCGTCGCCGTGCACCACTTCGGCTCCGAGGAGGAGCTGACGTCGGTCTCGCTGATCTTCGCGGCCGGCACCCGCGACGAGTCACAGCCCACCTGTGGCAGCCTGCACGCGCTCGAGCACCTCTGCCTGGGAGCCGTCCGGAACACGCCGTTGGAGATCAACGGGGTCGTCGACCGACTGACCACCCAGTTCACCGCGTATGGCCGCACCGCCCTGGTGGGACCGTGGTTGGCGTCGCTGTGCCGGGCGCTCGCCGACCCCCCGGTGCACCGGCTGGAGGCCGAGGCGCAAGTGCTGCTGGCCGAGGGCGACGGCTCCGGCACGACGGCAGACCCGCTGCACCTGGTGCGGTTCGGCAACCGAGACCTCGGTCTCGGGCTGGCCCCGCCGCCGGCCCCGCGTTCGCTCTCGGTGGAGCGGTTGCGCGCCGACGCGCGCCGGTGGTTCTCAGCCGCCAACGCGTTGCTCGTCGTCGACGGACCGCTGCCCGAGCTGCGCCTGCCGCTGCCGGACGGGGGACCTCCAGCGCGGAGCTGGCCCGCCCCGGTGCGGGTCGGGCGACCCGAGGCGGTGCTGCTGGACGCGGGATGCGTGGCCGTGAGTCTCGTCCTGCCGCCCCCGGACCCGGCCGGTCTTGACCAGCTGGCGGGTCGCCTGCTGGAGAGCCGTCTGGCGGAGGCGGTCCGGCATGAGCGGGGGCTCGCCTACCACGTCGAGAGCGAGGGCTGGCCCCTGGCCGACCGCGGCACGGTGGTCACGGCGTGGGCGGAGCCGGGGCGCGGCAAGGGGCCAGCGGCCTCGGAGGTGCTGCTGTCCAGCGTCAGTAGCCTGCTGGGGGAGGGGCCGTCTGCCGACGAGCTGGAGGTGGCACGCGAACAGGTGCAGGCGGGCCTGTCGGGCCGCGAAGGCGCGATCGGCGCGGCGGTGCGGGCCGGTCTCGGCAGCTTGCTGTTCGGCTCCCCGGACCCTCCGGTGGATGCGGACCTCCTCGCTGGCGCCACCCTGGCGGACGCCGGCGGCTACCTGCGGACGCTGGGTAGCGACGTGCTCTACCTCCTCGACGAGGAGGCCGGTCCGGCGGCGCGGGCGCACGGGATTCTCGTTCGCGACCTCGAGCCGGCGCAGCCGGCCCTGCCCACCGACGGGACGTCGTACCGACCACCGCTGGCGGTCCGCGTCATCAGCGCCGAGGCCCGCACCGTTCGGCTGGTCACCACCGAGGATGCTCTCTGGTTCCAGGTGGGCTCGGACGTGTCCCGGGTGCGGTGGGCCGACGCCGCCGGTCTACGGGAGGACCCGGACGAGCAGATGAGCGTCCTCTACTCCGTCGACGGGACAGCGATCGCCGTCGACGACCGGCTGAGCGGGAGCGACCGAGCGCTGGCGGAGATCCGCCGCCGGGTCCCGCGCGCGCTCTGGTACGTCAGCGAATCGGAGGAGGACGAGCCGCGCGAGCGCCGATGAGTCAGGCAGGCTCCGGGAGTCTGCATCACATCGACCCGCTCGCGCACCTAACGCACCCAGGAGGTTTGACCATGTCGTACCAGGCCTATCTCGACGCCGTCGAGGCCAAGACCGGCAAGACCCCGCAGGAGCTGCTCGACCAGGCCCGCTCACGGGGTTACGGCCCCGACTCGAAGGCCGGTGTCGTGCTCGACTGGCTGAAAGAGGACTACGGCGTCGGCCGGGGTCATGCGATGGCGCTCTTCGGGGTGCTGAAGAACGGTCCGGCGGTGCCCGAGAAGCACGTCGGATCGACGGGCAGCCACCGCGACGAGTCGCCGACGCTGCGGCTGGACGGCGTCGCCGCCCGCTGAGCCCGGGGGCTCACGCCTCGGAGCCGGAGAGGTCCTCGCCGGACGGTCGCCGGTACCGCCCCAACACCCCGCCGACGACGGCGATCAGCCCGGCGGCGAACAGGACGGTGAACGCCCGGTTGGCGCGGTCCCCGGTGAAGAAGTCCAGCGAGCACAGGCCCAGTCCGACTACCCCGAGGACGACCAGCACTGCTACCGACCCGGCGGACAGCGCACCGCTGCGGCGGGTGGCCCGCGCCGCAAGCCACTGGGCGAGCGCGGCGGTCATCAGGACGAAGGTGCTCGACGCGAGGGCCCAGCTGCCAGAGCGCAGGGCCGCCACCAGGTTGACTCCGAAGACGACGGCCAGCACCGCGGTCAGCCCGAGGAAGACGTTCTCCTTCACCGGCTGGCCCATCAGCTCCCGAGGGCCCGGCGGCGGACCAGCTCGGACTTGGCGTACTTGCCGATCTGGTGGGTCGCGATCCCGTCGACGACGGCCCCGAT